>Ga0315308_1000282_pt1 | contig 27853 bp, 24 predicted proteins | sample TDP3_MG_FD_203078 | JGI IMG/M metagenome (GOLD analysis project Ga0315308, IMG submission 203078) | Freshwater sediment microbial communities from Lake Towuti, South Sulawesi, Indonesia - TDP3 | ecosystem: Environmental > Aquatic > Freshwater > Lake > Sediment | place: Indonesia: South Sulawesi... | reverse complement strand
GAAGCCGATGGCTGGTGCCCCAATAGCATATGAAAGGGACCGACCAGCATCAAGCCATCCAATTGCACTGGTCCTCTTGTCAAGCGGGAAATGATCCGCTACCAATGTTCTTGTTATGGGCAGGATCATGGTCGTCCCCAACCCGCCTAGAGAATAGATTATCAACATCATGTTGAAGTTCGGAGCAATAGAGGAACCCAATGCTGAGATGCTCATGAACAACAGACCTATCAACAGGAGCGATCTATGTCTGAACTTGACACTCAGAGCTCCCATGAGCATAGCGGAGATGACTGCCACAATTGAAGAAGCTGTTGGGATCTGTCCGGCGATGCCGACGGGACATCCGAAGGTGAGTCCGATATCCACTAGAAGGAGTCCCGTCAGAATTGCTGGCGGCGATGTCGCAAAGCTAGCGAAGACCAGTGATGGCAGGATAAGCTTACCAGGCTTTCGGGCAAGATTTGGACTGTCGCTCATTTGCCCACTTCCCCCCGAATGTCAGAATAATGTGGAATAACTATATATGCTTTCAAAATACCTCTCACCAGTACACAACGAACCCATACAAAATGACAGGACTCCGTACTGACTTGGAAGGCATCATGGTGGTGCGGCCGCCGGGATTTGAACCCGGGATCGCAAGCTTGGAAGGCTTCCTCCATTCATCCTGTTTGAGTCCTAAACCAGACTAGACCACGGCCGCAAGCATTTGGTCGCAAGAATTGGCCGACAAGAGATTCCATCGTCCAATTGCTATTAAGCATTGTGGAAGGGCCCGCTGCTAAAAGCGGGCTATCTTGAACCTTGGGTGGCTCTGTCCAGGGCGCTTACCCTCCTCCATAATAGCTTGTCCATATGCTGCGTTTACAAGGGCTATCGCGGGAAACACGTATTCTGCGTCTTTTGCGGGTCCATATAAAACGAAGTCAGCGCCAATCGCGATTGGGAGACTGTTCACGACTGATGAGCAGACCATCGTAAGCATATTGTCCTGTTTCTCCTTGAGACTCTTCCATGAGGCGATGGCATTGTGAGCACCGCAACCAGCGGGAAAGCCGAACTGGTCTTTCACGTCGAAGATTGCCCTGCAAGCCAACCCAAGCGTGGCAATATCCATGACTACAGTGTCAACGAGGATTTTCTTGATTCCCGTAGCATTCACCTTAGGAAGTGTTGTTTCCAAGAGTCTGACCCTTTCTCTAGAAGACATGATGGCTTTTGCACTGTAGGTGAGAATGATCGCACTTTCAACTTCCACTTCCTTTAACTTCTTGTAGACCGATTCCTTTGTGTCAGGAGTTATCGAGTTGAACACCGTCCTCTCGGTCATCGCTAGCTGTCTAGCACACTCTAGGCCCGCAATCGCCGCCTCTTCGGACACGGCATCGATAAGGATGGGCATGTGGGTTGAGTCAGCAGCGAACTCGAGATACTTCTCTGCATTCTGTGGGTTCGTTGAGACGACATCAAGCATAGCAGGCAATCCTGTTCTTTCTGAAAGACCCTCAACCTTGGCGATAAGTGCCTTCGCGCCGTCTCGGTCGAATTCGCCTGTTTTGTCGTCCCTGACGTTCTTGTCACCTTTGTAGAAGATGCTGCCGATCATGACTGCAGGATTCTCACCGGGGTTGCCGCCAACCTTGACTCCCGCAATGTCGTAAACCACCTGTTCCTTCTTGAACTTGAACACAACTGAACCTCCGACGCTGTCTCATGGTTGTTATGCATTAAGCTCTGGCTAAGCCTTAAAATCCTTGCGATACGCCATTGGTTCAGAGAGCGACAGGCCGTTAAACGCTTTTAAATGAACTAGTTGTATTTGGTGGTTGAACCGTTCGCTAGCACAACAGATCGTTTAATCGTCGCAGCAGAACCTAGGTCTCTAGCGTATGAAGAGGTGCAAGCGTTGACGAAGAAAGGGTTCTTCGTGTGCATCGAAGGGCTTGACAAAAGTGGTAAGACTTCACAGTCTATTCTCCTCGTTCAGGCTCTCAGCAAGAAAGGTTATGACACAGTCTACACCACGGAGCCCAGCAGGGGCGAGATCGGTACGTTCATACGGAAGTATGTCTTACATAGGAGAGAGCGTGTGCCAGCGGTTGTAGAGGCGCTTCTCTTCGCAGCTGATAGAGCCGAACACACCGAGGCTGAGGTAAAACCATTGCTTAAGGAAGGAAAAATCGTTGTCTCAGACCGTTACGTTTACTCGTCCTTGGCCTATCAGGGAGCAGCGGAACTAGACATCAGTTGGATAGCGGAAATCAACAAGCCTGCCTTGGAGCCTGATCTCGCAATCTATCTCGATGTTCCATTAGAAGTCGTCTTCAAACGTTGCAGACATGGAAAATCAGTCATGGAGCGGCCCGAAGTCCAAAGAAGAGTCCAAGAAGTCTACCAGCGCCTCGTACGTGAAGGAAAGATGATCGCGGTTGATGGAACCCGTCCCGTGGAAGTGGTCGCAAACCACATCGAGACACTAGTTCTAGATAAGCTCAAGCATCAAACCGCGTAGAAGTAGCCTAGCTGGAGCATGCCGAGCTTCTTCTTTGCTAGCTCATGGTTGATCGTATCCGTCAGCAGCTTAACCAGATCCTCCGTTGCGAGGCGGCGCGGGCCCTTCTCATGGTAAACTCGCAGCTCAACCTCTTTCTCCTCGAACAAGAACCTTAGCATATAGTAATCGAACTTCAACGGAGTCTTTTTCCCCCCCTGTGCGGCATAGTAGCGAACGATGCATAGAAAATCAAGCGATGGTCCAACCTGTTGCCCCAGTGCTTTCTGGCAGGTCTTCAAGGTTTCTTTGTCGAGATAGTCGAATATCAGCCCGTCTGCGACTCCGAGTTCTAACTGGGCTGAGACGTTATGCCGAGCGAACTCAAGCAGACTGACGGTGTTCCGGCTTAGGTTCAACTGGTAGAAAGACTGAACTATGACCGCTTGTAGCCCGTCGGTCGAGATTGTGTGAGAGAAACGCGCGATGCCGTGAAACATCTGGGGAAAGTCTTCGTAGACGCCAAGCAAGCCTAGTCCTCATGGTTGTTAAGTTCGGGATCTTCCTGTCTTCCTAACCTTCTCAAGGTTGTCCAGCAACGATGCGAGGACGACATTCAACCTTCTAAGTTCACGGATGTCGGTTTCACCTCGGATCCTCTCGCTTGTTTGCTGGATCTTCTCAACAAGCGCGGATTCCACAGTGCCAAGAGCTGGGAAGCTCTTTACATCCTCGATCTGCTCGCCCTCCTTGACCACAACAACTTTCTTCTGGCATTGTGCACACCATAAGTCTCCGCTTCCCATCCTGAAAAGAGGCGAAGAACACGCTGGGCATGAAAGATCAGTGAGCTTGGCACCACTGCGAAGGAGCTCAGCCATTGAACGGAGGCTGCTGTTGCTCGACAAAAGACCACCTCAAGATTTCTCTGGGCCTCTGTCTTTATAAGGTTTAAAGGATTCGCATGGCAGGTCATCAACTTAACGGCAGGCCCGCTTCTGACGACATCTGACCACTGTCGGTGATAGATCATCCTAGTAACACATTCCGCACATGCTGGCACAAAAGCAATCATAGCAATTTCGTGACCCAATTCCTAACGTTATCCTCGATCCGTTGATAGCATCATCCTCTAACCCTCGTTGCCAAGAGGGACAGTAGACCTCTGTGGGAAGAAGGCCCTACTTGCACGGAAGTCGGAGAAATCTTACACTTGATCTGGCTTCAGATTCATCGTTGGAGTCGAGCGCGAAAACCCTCTTTCTCTTTGTACCTCTTCACGGTTTCGACGGCCTCCTCAGCCGTTCTGGCCTTCAGCAGAATTCGTGTCTTGCTTTGGTCCAGAGGCACTTGGAGACCGCACTTGAAGCAACCAGCAGCCTTCTGGCCCTCCTTGGCGTACCTAATCGATCCACATCGAGGACAAGCAAACACGAGATAGTGGGTCAACAAGGTTGCATCCGTCAACTGGCTATCACCGTCTCCTAGTATATGGCTACGCACGTCAGAGATAAATAGTCTAGGAAAAGTAGCTGTACATTGGAGGCAGAGAATTGCCGAAGATACCATACTCAGAACAAAACCTCTCCAAGATTGGTCAAGAACCTTCATACACTGGAAGAAACCTCGACGAGATCGCCTTTCCCCTAGGAGGAATCGGCACAGGATCAGTAAGCCTTGGCGGATGGGGGCAGCTCAGAGATTGGGAGATTATGAACCGACCAGCGAAGGGATTCGTTGTCCCAAGAGCCTTCTTCACCGTGAAGGCGCAGTCATCTGGCAAGCCTCCGGTCACAAAGGTTCTACAAGGACCAGTAGGAGGCTCCTACGTTGGCGACGGTCATTCACTCGTTCCTTCACATTCGCGGAATGATCTTGGTCACGGGCTCCCGCACTTCCGCAAGGTCACTTTCACGGGCAGTTTTCCGATCGCAACCTTGGCGTACGAAGACCCTGACATCCCATTGCGTGTGACGCTCCAAGCCTTCAACCCATTCATACCGTTGAATGACAAGGACTCCAGCATCCCAGTTGCCGTCTTTCTCTACAGCTTTGAAAATGTGAGCGAGAAGAATGTCTCTGCCACGGTTCATGGGAACTTGACGAACATCATCGGCGACTCCGAGCCCGAAGGACGAACCAACGAGCCAAGAGCAGAGAAAGGTGTCATCGGGCTTCACCTCACAAACACCAAGCTTGACGCGAAATCGGCACAATACGGGTCGATGGCACTTGCAACAACCTGCTCCAAAGCCAGCGTCCTGTCACGGTGGAAAGACTCAAGCCTTTCGAAATTCTGGGACAGCATAACCACATCAGACGAGTTCCCAACAAACGATGACGGAAAGAGCGAGACCGGAACGGTCACGGCCGATTTTGCGGTTAAGCCGCATGACAAAGTCACTGTGACCTTCATATTGGCTTGGCACTTTCCCACATTCGAGCGTTACTGGGGAAGACTGAAAGAAGGCGAGAAACCACCTACCTGGAGAAACTACTATGCTACCTTGTGGAAGGACGCCTGGGACGTTGCTTTGTACACTGCGTCAAACCTCGAACGCCTCTGGGAAGAGACGAGACTATTCCATGATAGTCTGTTCGCTTCAACCTTGCCAGTTCATGTCTTGGACGCTGTGAGTTCCCAACTCTCAGTGCTGAAGACGACGACTTGCCTGCGGCTCGAAGACGGCACATTCTATGGGTTTGAAGGTTCCAGCAACACGGCTGGTTGCTGCGAGGGCTCATGCACGCATGTTTGGAACTACGCTCAAGCCCTTCCCTACCTTTTCCCGAACCTTCAACGCTCGATGCTCCATGCGCATTTCGCCAATTGCGTCCAAGAAGATGGGTTCATGACATTCCGAATGCCTCTGCCCTTAGGAACGAGAGCTGAGCCAACTTTCCACCCCGCAGCAGACGGGCAGATGGGCTGCATACTTCAAGTTTACCGGGAGTGGCTGATCTCAGGCGACGATAAGTGGCTTAAGTCAATGTGGCTAACAGCGAAGAAGCTACTTGAGTTCGCTTGGAGGTACTGGGACGCGGATAAAGATGGTGTTATGGAAGGCATGCAGCACAACACCTACGACATCGAGTTCTACGGACCCAATACTCTAGCCGGAAGCCTATACTTGGCAGCTCTCCGCGCAGCCGAAGAGATTGCCAGACGCCTTGGCGAGGAAGACACAGCCAAAGAATACCGTAGAGTGTTCGAATCTGGTTCCAAGTGGACTGATGAGAACCTCTTCAACGGCGACTACTATGAACAGAGAGTGAACCCCATGGCACATACAGTCTGGCCTGAACACTACCGTGAGCTGACGTCAAAGCATGGAAAGGACAGCAAGTTCAAAGAGTGGCCCAAATGGCAATACGGCAAGGGTTGCCTATCAGACCAGATGATTGGGCAGTGGTATGCCAGCATGCTTGGCTTGGGATACCTCTACAAGCGGGGCAATGTGCGTAAGACTTTGCGATCCATCTTCGGGTACAACTGGAAGCCGGACCTTAGCGGGCATCCATGCTTCAACCGGATCTACGCCATTAACGACGAGGCAGGCTTGGTCATCTGTACTTGGCCAAAAGGGGGACGGCCAGGTGACTCCATGTGGAACTACGCTGACGAGGTATGGTGCGGAGTCGAGTACCAAGTTGCAGGCCATATGATCCAAGAGGGCATTATCAAGGAAGCGCTAGCCATCGTCAAAGGCACCAGAGACCGTCACAGAGGCGACAGAAGAAACCCGTGGAACGAGTTCGAATGCGGTCACCACTACGCGCGTTCAATGGCAAGCTACGCTCTGCTTCCTGCCCTCTCAGGATTCAGATATTCAGCTTCAGAGAGGCGCTTGGGGTTTGCTCCGAAGATCTTTCGAGAAGATTTCAGATCCTTCTTCTCGACTGGAACCGGATGGGGGCTCTATACTCAAAAGATCAGAGACCGAAAAGCCGAGTTCACTCTGGAGTTGAAGTTCGGCTCACTAGAGATATCTCTTTTGGAGTTGCCCGTTGCCAACATTGAGCGGCCTGCAATAAAGGTGACCCTTGACGGGGAAAAAGTGAATAGGGATATCATGAAAGAAAGAGGTAGACTTCTGGTTGTGCTTGATTCAGTGATGATGAAGCAAGGACAGGTTCTGAAAGTATCCGTTCCCAGAAAAACGCATTCACCTTGATCAGCATCCCTTAAGTGGCTTCCTAGGGGATTCGGTAAAGGGTGAAGCTGAGCACGCCATTTCTGTAAAGGAGGTTCTGAACCCTTGGAGCGACAGGTACGGGCAAGGTCACTTGCCTGTAGAACCTCATGTCTCTGAGTTCGGCAGATATCACAACAGTCCACTCCGAGACCTCGATGCTTATGTCCTTTTCTTCTAGTCCAGGCAGCTCGGCTAGAACCATCACCCTGTCACCTTCGACCAGGACATCCACCAAAGGCGTGAGGACCAAAGGACCTGTGATAGGCGCGATTCGCCCTTCTCGCAGAACCTGAACCGGCTTGCCCCTAGGCTTCACTCCCACAGCCTTCACAGCGGCAGCGCCGTATACGTATCCGCCAATGTGAGCCCAGAATGCGACGCTTGAAGGCGCCCCCAACAGGAAGCCGAAACCCATCAGTATCTGGTAGAGAAACCAGAATCCGAGATAGAAGTAAGCCGGGACACTTGCGAAGGTGAGTATGTAAGCTAGGTAAACAAGGGTTCTGATCCTTGATCTGGGAAAAAGGACTAGGTAGGCTCCCAGAACGGCTGAGATTGCTCCAGAAGCGCCGACCGTAGGAATCCCAAAGTCGGGAGTGAAGTACGGAATGCGGCTCGTATAAGTTAGAAGGACTGTTGAGGCAACATGAGCATAACTGGCAATGAAGCCTCCGACCACATAGAATAGCAGATACTTCGCGTGGCCCAACGTGTCCTCAATGTTGTCGCCAAAGATCCAAAGAAAGACCATGTTTCCAAGCAAGTGTAGGAGATCGCCGTGCACAAACATGCTTGTCAAGAGGGTCCAAAGCCTCTCTCCCCGCAGGATCTCGATAGGTATTGCGCCGTAGGTGTAGAACCAGTCATACCTGGGGTTGAACATCTGCATGAAGAAGACTGAAACATTTGCAGCTATGAGGCCATAGGTCACGAATGGTCTCTTTGAAGGTCGATTCTCGTCGCGTATGGGGAAAACAAAGACCATTTAGCCGGACCTCGCAACAGATCTTTTGCCCAGCAAGTTCAGACACCAAGGTTCTTCATGGAGCAACTGGGTTTCTTTCTTTCCTGACTAGAGCAGAAAGCTTCATTCACTGAATTGCTTTATTTTCTCTTCTCTAATAAAGATACCTAGGGTCAAGATGGTCATGGAGGTCCTTGTGCTAGGCAGCGGCTACATGGTTGGTCCAGATCAGTTAATGCCCTTCCCCGAAAAGAAACTAGAAAGTCTTTGGAGAACCGCTGAATCCTGCGGTACGTACCCCATTCGGACTTATCTTGGCGCTGTTCGGGTTCCTTCATGGAAAATGCTTGGAGAAACCTGCATCAAGTCTGATGTGGCATCAGGATATTCCGAACTGCCTTTCCGTAGACTTGAATGCTAGTCAGGTACTCGGTTAGGTCTATGTTTTCGTTGGGCGTGTGGCTTAGTCTGGAGTCTCCTGGACCATAAGTCGCAACCGGAACGGCCGTCGCACTACCGAAAATGTTCATGTCCCCAGTGCCAGTCTTCCTAAGAAAGGTTATAGGTCCGCCAGTGATCTCAAGGATCGCTTCCTCTAAAGCCTTCATGACTGGCGCGTTCCTCTTGGCTACAAAAGGTTCGACTCGATCGGTGACTTTCAGATCCACTGAGCTAACTGGACGTTCTCGTAAGAAGATGCTGGTGACTTCCTTAACCATCTTGATGGCCACTTCGGACTTGACCCTAGGCGGAAGTCTGAGATCTATGTCAAGCCTGCATACGTCAGGAACGCCTCCCGAGGTTCTGAGGCTGCTGATGCGAGTTAGGCATGGTGTCAAGGAGTAGAAGACTCCTTGCGACGATCCGTGTCCTTCAAAAGAGGTCTTAAGCATGCTCCAGAACTCGAAAGCCTTTTCGACAGCGTTGTCCACGAGATGTTGGGCTCCGATGTGTCCAGACATCGTTTTGAAGGTGACGTTGAGTCCAAGCTTGCCTCTGTAGGCGAAGGTGATGTTCTTGATGCCACTTGGTTCGCCGAAGATTGCACAGTCAATGCTCAGCCCTTCGCGTAACAGCTGGTATATTCCTTTAGCCTTGCGTTCCTCTTCAACGACCGCTGCAACAATGACCTTGCCACTTCTCTGTCCTAGTTCAAGACTGGAAGCTGCAGATATCATGGCGGCAAGCGAAGACTTGGCATCTACAGCGCCTCTCCCGTACAGCATGCTACCTACAACGCTTACCGGCACCTGTCCTGGAACGGTGTCCATATGACCACACAAAAGAACCGTTGGAGAATCAGAACCGACTTCGCCGTAAACATTGCCAACCTTGTCTATCCGTACATTTAGGAACCCGAGTCTCTCAAGTTCCTCTCTTAGGAAAAGAGCGAGCGGTTTCTCTTTGCCGCTGGGGCTGTAGATTTCCAGAATCTTCTGAAGGAGTTCTATGGAAGCCAACTGGTCCAGTTGTCATCACCTTCGGGTCGGATGTAACCGTAGATGCTGGTCGTCAACTCTTGGGGAGTTTCCCCTCTTCCTCAAGGAATATGTCTGTTAGGATTTCAGCCGCCTTTTCGAGCTGACTCATCTCGATCACTAGTGGAGGAAGGAAGCGGATAACGTTCTTCCCCGCATAGAGCAGGATCAGCCCTTGCCCCAGAGCCTTCATGAGCACCTCGTTTATGGGAAGTCTGGATTCGAGTCCAACCATCAAACCCAAGCCCCTGACCTCGCGGAGAACCCTGAACTCCTGCACCATGCCCTGAAGAATGCCTTTGAACCTCTCTCCTAGCACCTCAGCTCTCTCAACCAAATTCTCTTCCAGAATCACGTCTATCACGGCACATGCCGCTGCGCAGGCAAGAGGGTTGCCGCCGAATGTACTAGAGTGTTCGCCGACCTCGAGCGAGTCCGTAATCTCATCTCTCGCGATCGTTGCGCCGATTGGAACCCCTCCGCCCATGGCCTTCGAAACGCACATTACATCAGGTTTAACGTTCCAGTATTCAGAAGCCCACATGCGTCCGGTGCGTCCGAAACCCGTCTGAACCTCGTCAAAGATCAGAACGATGTTACATCTGTCGCAAAGGTCCCGCAAGCCCTTAAGGAAGCCGTCGGGTGCAACGTGTACGCCACCTTCACCTTGGACCGGTTCGACGATGACAGCTGCCGTCTCGTCTGTTAAGGCTTCTTCAACCTTGTCCACGTTGCCGAAAGGCACGAACTTGAAACCCTGCGGAACCAGAAAGTGGAAAGCATCGCGATACTTGGGGTTCCACGTCGCTGACAGCGCGCCCAAGGTCTTCCCATGAAACCCTCTCATCATAGCGATGATCTCTTTCTTTCCCGTGTACTTCAAGGCTGCTTTCAGCGCACATTCGACCGCCTCTGTCCCGCTGTTGCTGAGAAAGACCTTGGACAAGCCTTTAGGAGAGATTTTGATGAGTTTCTCTAAGAGTTCAGCCCTCTTGTCGTTGTAGAAGGAGCCGTGACACGTGATGAGCCTCTCGCTTTGTTCTTGGATGGCTTTGACAATTTTTGGATGGCAGTGACCGACTAGACTGACGCCATACCCGCTCATGCAGTCAACATACTCTTTACCGTTCACATCGTACAGGAGAGCTCCTTTCCCTCTTACTAGGCTTACTGGAAACCTCTGGTAGACACTGGCGAGGTGGGCGTTCTCAGTGGCGATGATCTTGTCTTCATCCAACGGTGATCACTGTGCCGATCGTGTGGTTCAAGGCTTTCGTCACGGGTTCCGGGACAAATCCCGAAGATATCACTGCTTTCTTTGCGCCAGTCTTCAAAGCCTCAACCGAAGCAAGGACTTTCTTGTCCATTCCCGGTCCTATTGTTCGCAGGAGCTTCTCGGCTTCTTGCATGTTGAGCTTCTTCGCACATCCTCCTTTCAGCATAACTCCCTCAACATCGGTCAAGAACACAACAGTGTCGGCTTTGAGCGCCCCAGCTAACTGTCCAGTAGCTCTGTCGGCGTCAACATTCAAGAACTCGTTTTCGTCCCCCAGAGCTATCGGCGCTATGACTGGAACATATTTATTCGCAAGCAGGAGATCTAAGATGGCAGTATTGACTTGAGCTATCTTGCCAGTGAAGCCACCTTCGATTATGCGTTTCCTACTCCGTTCGTCGACTATAAGGAGCTTCTTCTTTCGCTCAGCCCTAAGCAAGGCTGCATCGATGCCTGCCAGTCCTACAGCGGGAACGCCTGCCCCTAACAGCCACCTGACCATGGTCTTGTTTATTCTGCCCGCCATGACCATAGTATAGATTCCGATTGTCTCTTCATCAGTGTACCGGCTCCTTATTCCTCCGGGGGATCTAACGAAGACTTGCTTCTTTCCAAGTTTCTCAGCTATGGCGGTTACCTCGTCTCCGCCTCCATGTACGATGACCAGACGTTCTCGTTCAGCGACGTTTCTGATGTCGTTGGAGAGACTGGTTTGGAGTCCCCTCTGAAAGATGTCCCCGCCCACCTTCAGGACGATCATATCCTTTCACACTCAGACGGGATGCAGACCTGAGTCCCCTAGGCCTTCTTTCTCCTCCCAACCACACATTATGTTCATGTCTTGGACCGCTGTTCCTGCAGCTCCCTTCATTAGATTATCGATCGCCGAAAGAGCCACCACCCTATCGGTATTCTCGTCAACTTCGAACCCCACATCGCAGTAGTTGGAGCCAACGACGATCTTCGGGTCGGGGTATCTGAAAATTCCCTTTCTGTCGCGAACAAGCCTTACGAAGGGTTCTTCACTGTAGGCTTCTCGGTAAAGCCGCCAGATCTCAATCTGGGAGAGAGACTCAGTCAAGAAGACATGGCACGTTGCGAGTATGCCTCGAACCATGTTAACGGCATGTGCAGACATCGCCACCGAAACCTTGTCACCCGTCAGATTGCTCAATTCCTGCTCTAGCTCTGCTGTGTGCCGGTGCCCGACGGGCTTGTAGGCTCTGACAACGCTGTAATGCTCGGGATGATGAGAAGACAATGATGGTTTGCCTCCTGCACCGGAGGACCCAACCTTGAAGTCGGCGACGATCCTCTTCTTCTCAACCTTCCCAGTGCTGACGATAGGAGCTAAGGCCAGTATCCCAGCGGCAGCCATACATCCTGGAACGGATACAAGCTGAGCCCTCTTTATAGCGTCTCGGTGTAGCTCAGGAAGCCCGTAAACCGCCTTCTCCAACAATTCTGGGTGTTTGTGGTTCCAGCCGTACCACTTCACGTAGTCCTCAGACTGTCTAAGCCTGAAGTCTGCGCTGCAGTCAACCACTTTGATCCCCGACTCAAGGAGACTGGGCATAAAGCCTGACGAGACGCCGTGAGGCGTGGCTACGAACAGCAGGTCACATTCGCTCCGGATCTTAGAAGCGTCCGACATCACGAACTTGAGGTTCGTTTGCCCTCTGAGGTTCGGGTGAACTCGGTGGATGAATTCCCCCGCGTAGGTGTTAGATGTGGCTACTGAGATTTCGACAAGTGGATGCTTTAGTAGAAGGCGAAGAAGTTCACCACCCACATATCCCGAAGCGCCGAAAACTCCAGCGTTCACTTCCTCATCACCTTAACCGCATAGTTGATGATTCTTTCAGGTATGTCTATCTTCGTCGCTGAGTATAGCCCTCTAAATTCTACTGTGCTGTTGACCTCATGCACGAGTATTCCCCTTGGGGACTCCATGCAGTCGACGGCCAAGACTCCGCCGCCCACAGCCTTCGCCGCTTTAAGCGCGATGTCCCCAAGTTCTTCTGTGACTGGGCATGCCTCGCTGGTGCCTCCTCTTGCTACATTGGTCCTCCAGTCATCCTTCGGCGAGTACCGGTAAGAAGCTGCAACCACCTCGTTTCCGATCACGAGGACTCTGATGTCCCGCGGTGGTCTCTGAACGTACTCTTGGACATAGTATATCTGTAGCAGTGCGTTGCCCATTTGCTCGCGAGACTCGATAATGGCTTGAGCTGATTCCTTGTCTCGGACTAGGGCTATCAGTCTGCCCCAGCTTCCCACAACGGGCTTGATGACTGCTGGGTATCCGAGCTCCTCTAAAGCCTTAGAAACGCCTTCTTCTGTGAAGGCGACCAGAGTTTTGGGGACGGACACTCCGGCTTTGGTAAGAGCCAGAGTTGTGAAGAGCTTGTTGCCACAGACAGATGAGACAGTGAATGAGTTGATCACTTCTAGGCCAGAGTTCTCAAGGACCGCTGTGACGTGCAAGCCTCTGAAGTGGCTTACGCAACGCTGGAGTACTACGTTGCCGTATTGTTCCTCGAGTCTGCTGGCTTCTTCGTCGGTGCTTATGAAGAGGGTTTTCGGATCAACGAGGTTCAGGTCTAGTCCTGCTCTGCTCGCGGCGCGGACTAGCGCCTTCTCATCCCATCGAACACGGTCGCATACTAGTCCAATCTTGCTCATTGGGTATTACTCGCCCCAGTCTTCTCCTTCGATCTCAGCCGGCTTGAGCTCCACCTGACCATTGCCCTTTGGCTTCACTTCGTAGTCCATTCCGCAATCGGGGCAACTGACAATCTCCCCTGAGATCACGTCTTCAGGTACGTTCAGGTCAGCATCACACTCTGGGCATTTCAGCTGGAAAGATTTCGCCCTCCTTGCACGTGCTTTTATAGGGTGGTAAATATTCTCTTATAAATGTTTCGAAAAACCAAAGATTCATCAGTTATTTCGCCGAAATATTGTCCTTTCCTTAGTCCACTCATGTTATATAGAGGAGCAGCATAAACATCCAACAAGAGAAGTGAGGCACTCGTGGCAAAAAAGATTGATGAAGTAGACAAAGTGATTCTGGAGATCCTACAAGATGACGCAAGGACCGCGTTCAGAAAGATAGCTGCGAAAGCGGGGTTAAGCGAAGCCGCGGTTTTCGCAAGGGTGAAGAAGCTCCAAAAGAAAGGCGTGATAAGAAGGTTCACAGCACTCGTCTCACCTGAGATGTTGGGCAAGAGCCTAACCGCCTTTGTGCTCGTTAGCTCGGACCCGAAGAAGCTCCATACAGTTCTAGAGACCTTAAGCAGTATGGACGATGTGTATGAGGTCTATGATGTGACGGGGACTTACTACGCCATCGCGAAGATACGCACGAAAGACCGAGAGAAACTGGCCAACATTATCGACGAAATCGGTCTGATCGAGGGAGTCACAAGCACCGAAACTGCGCTTGTCCTGAGGTGCATGAAGGAAGAGACGAGGGTAAAACCTTAGGGAGCCGTTGCTTGCTCAGCTGCAGATGGTGAATGAACATCAAACGAGTCATAGTCGTGACTGGCACCCCCGGAGTGGGGAAGTCAACTGTTGCAGGAGAGCTTGCATCTAGAATCAAAGCGAACCTAGTCTCGATAGGAGATCTTGTCAGAAGAGAGAAGCTTTATGTCGGCACAGACAGAAAAAGAGGCACGCTAGTAGCCGATGCCAGAAGGCTCTCGGACCGAGTGAAGAAAGAATTCCAGTGCTCTGATAGCGACACTGTAGTGGAAGGCCACTACGCCGTGGACCTGGTTCCACCAGAGAACGTGCATCTGATCTTCGTGCTAAGGCGTGACCCCAAGGAGCTAAGGAAAGTGCTTCAAAGCCGAGGATACAGTGAACAGAAAGCGAGAGAGAACCTTGCTGCGGAGATTCTTGATGTTTGCCTCTATGATGCCATCAAGTGTTGTGGCGCCAGCAAGACCTGCGAGGTTGATGTCTCCGGCAAGAAACGTAAGGATGTCGTAAATGAGATGCTTCGGATACTTGAAGGGAAGAGCGATTGCCACATCGGGCTTGTTGACTGGCTTGGGAAACTGGAATTAACGGGGGAACTTGACGAATACCTGAAGGACTTCTGATCACCTGAGGCTTCTGATCATCTCAGATCTTGTCATGAGAATGATCCCCCTGCGGTTGGCGTAAGCTTTTGCATGTTCGCTGAATATCTCGGCCACAAGAATCGGGCTCTGAAAGCCCGCGGCTCGAGATGCCTTGTCAAGGCTTATGACCATGTTCACGCCTATGGTCCTGTTCCATTCTTTAACTCTCACAGGATGGGCCTCCTTTCTTTTGCTTACGACCAAGTCAAATGCAGGAGAGCGCCGGAGATCCTCTTGGCCTTGGTCCTTTCTGACTTCGTAACCTCTCCTCGTGAAGTACTCCATGGCGAGGTTCATCAGCGACGGACGCGTCATGTGTCTTCCACGCTAACAGAATATGTGCATACGACGGAAAAGCCTTTTTATCTTGATCCCGCTCCCTGATTGAGGCTTTCTGTCTTGTTGTTCCTGCTCAGCACATGTTTGATTCCTACCCACTGGACGACTGCGTAGCCGACAAGAATCTGGAACCAGAAGGTCACAACTCTGATCAAAGTTGTTGCCACACCGCTTGTGGCCGTTGGGATGCCGAACACCACGTAGAGGCTTGTCATCACAATCTCTACCAAGCCGACGGGAAAGGCTAGGGGCATCGTCTGCACGGCTAGGCTTATAGAAAACACTACAATCATCTGCGGAATGTACACGGCTGCCTCTTCGAACCCCAGAGCGTAAAAGACCAGAAAGTAAATCGTCATATAGAAGAACCATGAGACGTAGCTGTAGGCTAGAGGCTTAACTAGGTACTTGGGGCTCCTTCCATAGGTCTTCACTCCTTGGTGAAATGCCCCCAGAGCTTGCTCCGCCTTTCGTCTTAGCTCCGCTAGCTTCGAGCGGTTCCTAGTTATGACCCCAGCAACCCCTATCAGCACGTTCACCAGTTTCCTTGCTGCTTCCTCTTTCAAGGACAGATAGAGAAGCCCCATAATCATGGCTGCCGTTCCACCAGCCACTGCGACAAGCAAGTATAGGATTGCTGGCTCGACTCTATACCTTAGAATAACGTACACAGAGCTTGCCACTAAACCAGTCAGAACAGTGAGGACAGATATTATGCGCTGAAGGACCAGAGAAGCTATAGTCTCTCCGAAGCGGCACTTCAGATAGTTGTGAACAAGATAGCCCCTTGTGACTTCACCGCTCACAGCTTCCAGAGGGACCACTAGGTCGACGAAGTTGCCTATCCAGCTGAACAGAAAGGCCTTCTTCAAGCCGATGTTTACAGAGAGCGCTTTCAGCAACTCGTGCCACACCATCGAGTGAAAGAGAACACTCAGCACTATAGCTGCAACTGTAAGAGAATAGTACGCAAGGTATTGGGTCGGATTGACCCTTTGAAGGATTCCAGCGATCTCCGCGAACCCAACGAAGACATGCAAATAGAGGATGAAGACCAACAGCCCTGCGACCATGAAGGCTACAGGCTTCTTCACCGATAAACGTTGATTAACCGATTCCAATCCCACTCAAGAACATAGAGGCTAATCACCTTTTATGTCTTTTACGTGAACGTGAGAGAGCTCTGGAGGCCTAAGGAAACTGTGTCTCCACGCAGGCCAGTGTCCAGAGAAAGGGAAGTGTGACCATAGCGTCTCTTATCGCTTCATGCCTGGTCTCTTCGCCTCTATCCTTTGCTGGTACCCAGAACCAATGTAGGCTGCGATTGGGTCTGCTGGTAGTCCCTTTTCTAGTCTAGCCATCTGGATGATCGGTCTGACGTCTGTCATGAAAGCGTCGAGAAGGGTTCTGTTGGCCAAAATGATCTCGTTCTCGCCTTGGTGCTTTGCCAATTTGCTTTCATCGACGATCAAGGCCTTTGTGTAGGACACAGTTAGTGAGTCTACTGAATGCAGAACCGCTTGCATGCGGTTCTCTAGTGCCGAACACTGGTCGATGACGCAGACCCAGTCTTTGCTGGGGTCAGGGTTGCCGATCACGTCTCCTGTTACGAGTTCGTGGAAGATCCTGAAAAGCTGAATATCGGGTTCGACTGCGTGATCGTCGTCTGCTGCGTACCTTGTGTTGAAGTGGATCCCTGCGGGCATCTTGCCTTCAATCAACCTAGCGATTATGTGTTCAACATTGACTCCGTGCGGATGATGCCCAAGATCAACAATCACTCCCGCCCTGTCGCCCAAGCCTCTGGCAAGATCAGACGCAACAGACACATCCGATATGACTGTATGATAGGTTCCGGGCTCAAAGAGCTTGTACTCAATCAACATTCTGACAGACTGGGGCATTCTGCAGTAGATCTGGCACAACGAGTCTCTCAGATTGCGTTCAGCGGCGCGCAAGTTCACCTGACCAGGATACAAGGTCCCGTCTGGTAACCATAGAGTGAGGATCCCTGTCGCATATTTTGAGGCTATCTCTGCGCTAACAATACTGTGCTCAACGAGCCTTTTTCTTGTCTTAGGGTCGTTGGCAGCAAGGCTACCAAAGTGCGTTCCTTCAAGGAAATAAGTGGGGTTGACTGTTCCTATTGCCAGCCCTTGCTTTGCGGCATAGTCCTTTAGCTTCTTGAAAGAGTCGGGCTGTATCTTGTCGAATTGCGCTCTCTCTGGGTCATCCCAGCCTACATGGATACTGACTCTGGGCGTAGCCCCAGTCAGTTTGTGCACAAGAGCTACGTCGTCCAGTTTCTCGTAGATGTCTCTTGCAGCTCCAGGAGGCAGGTAACCGCTGAATCTCCCTCCGCCGAAAGCTCCGAAAACCCACGAGGGCACTTCAACCGCAAAGTCTGAAACTTTCCTCTTTATTAGGTCTATCCTGACCCCCTTCCCAGCTAGGTCCTTTGCCAGAAGATCATATCTTTGAGATATCTCGTTTCTGGAACGACCCATGTTCTTGCCAACCCAACCCAATCGCTTGGGAATGAGACTGAAAGCGGAGTGCAGAAGCAAGTAAAGGGGGCTATCGTCTACTTCTTAAGGTACTTTTTCGTCATCTTCTTGAGGAACTTTAGTCCATCAGTGGCTATGGCGTCTGCACTCGGCGCTATCTTGCGCCATATTGCTGTTGAAGCGGCCAGCTTCTCCATCTCAGGAGTGAACGACTCTAACACGAGCCATCTATCGTAGCCTATCTCCGCCAAAGCCTTGAAGACTCCTTTCCAGTCTACGTGGCCACTGCCCGGCACTCCTCTGTCATTTTCGCAACAGTGCATATGCCATAACAGCTTGTCCACTTCCTTTATGGGCTGGCAAAAGCCCTTTTCCTCGATGTTCATATGGAACGTGTCTAAATGAACCTTCAGATTGGGCATGCCCACGTCCTTGATGAGCCTCACGGCGTCGGCTGCCGTGTTCAGGAAGTAAGTCTCAAACCTGTTCACTGGCTCTAGGCCCAAGGCTATGCCATAGCCATTCGCGTATTGGCATACTTCCCTCAGGGCTTCAACACTGTACCGCCACTCCTGTTCTGTTCTCGCTTTGCCCGTGATCTTTCCCCATGCTGTGTAGATGACTCCGTTTATGGCGTCGCCGCCGATTTGTGACGTGATCTCGACGCACCGTTTCAGGTATTCAACGCCTCGGCGCCTAGTAGCCGCCTCACTGCTCGTGATATCCTTGTCTAGAGGGATGCCTACTGATCCTAGTCCTATGATGTCATGTTTCTCGAGTTCCCTCCTCGTTTCCTCGACATTTAGGGGCTCGAGTTCAATCAGCGGGATCTCGACGCCGTCGAACCCCATCTTCTTGGCCTTGCCTATGAGGGGAAGGGCCGCCTCATCGAATCTTTCAGCCCACAGGAAAAGGTGCACGCCAAACTTTACCATGGTGGAACGTATGTGGCTGAAAACAATTAAGTTTTTCCATGAAGAATCCTCATGCTGCGATGGCAACCTCCGAAATAGCGCCGAAATGTGGACCAAAAAAGCTTTATATCCAATGCGAAATGACATCTTCCAGAAGCGGACTGAAGGGTTCAGATATGAACCCAAGGGAACGGGTAGTAAAGGCTGTTGAGTTCGACGGACCTGACCGAGTGCCCAACGGATGCTATCCGCTGGCGCTTGTCCCGGGGCCAAGGGCAGAGGGAGTAAGGAAGCTGTTCAAACGGTACCCGTCCGATTTCGCTGAGGTTCACGGCATGGCAAGAACGCTGGAGTGGGGGCCGTCTTGGCAGAAAGGCATCTATGTAGACGATTGGGGCGTGGTCTGGAAGAACCTTCAAGATGGCGTGATAGGACAACCTATCACTCATCCTCTGTCCGACTGGAAAAACCTTGAGACCTACAAGCTTCCTGATCCGTTCAAAGGATTCGAGAAGATCAACGAAGCTGTTTCCACGGCCACTCATGAACGATACATGCTGGCTGGCGAGGGCGCTTGTGGTGGCATATGGCATAGGCTACACGCCCTGAGAGGCTTCGATCGCATCTTGACTGACATAGTCAAAGGCAGAAAGGAGCTTCTCGCTCTGATCGACAGGCTGGTGGAAATCAACATTGAATACCTAAACCGGCTAGTTGAGCTGAATATCGACGGGGTCATGTTTGGGGACGACTGGGGGACGCAGACGCGTTTGATGATCAAGCCTGAGCAATGGAGAAAGTACTTCAAACCTGCCTACGAAGCAATGTTCAATGTCGTTCGCAGAAGCGGAAAGCACATTTTCTTCCACAGTGACGGTTACATGGTCGACATCATACCGGACCTGATCGAAATAGGCGTCAACGTAGCCAACGTCCAAGTGACTCTCATGGGCGTGGAGGAACTCCGACATCGATTTGGAGGGGAAGTCTGCATAGCCGCTGATGTGGATAGACAACACACAATGCCCTTTGGTACCGTGCGCGAGGTTAGACGACTCGTCAGAAGCATAGTACGGCGCTTCAGAGGTTTTAGCGGAGGTCTCATACTTTACGGAGAGATAGGACCAGACGTTCCTATAGAGAATGCTGAGAGTATGTTGAAAGCGCTTCAGGACTATGGAAACGAAGTCTAGGCGTTCATCATAGACAGTCCTCTGCTGAACCATCATTATCTCTCTTAGAATTGACAGGCGAAGGTGTGGGAAAGTGGCGAAGGGTGTCGACGCCAAGAACCGCTTAGGTCCCTTGTTGGAAGGGCTGCTCGTAACCTTTCTTTGGTCCACTTCGTACGTTCTTGTCAAGATTGGGTTGAAGGATGTTCCGCCATTGACCTTTGCCGCCTACCGTTACGTGATAGCCTCCGCTATACTCTTGGCATTCGCCGCGAAGAGCGTCCGTGCTGAGATTGCCTCGGCGAGAAAGCATCTGCGAAAACTACTTCTTTTTGGCTTCTCAGGCTACTCGGTAGCCCAAGGCTTACAGTGTGTCGGTCTTCTTTTCCTGCCCGCTGTGGCTGTCACATTCATTCTCAACTTCACACCGGTATTTGTTCTTGCCTTGGGCTTGGTGTTCCTGCGAGAGACTCCTACAGGACTTCAGCTGGCAGGAGTTGCACTTGCCTTGCTCGGTGTTTGCCTCTTCTTTCCTTCGTCGGTCTCAGGCCTTGAACTCGAAGGAGTAGCGGTGACTTTTCTCTCGGGGCTGGGTTGGGCTATCTACATGGTAGGATGTAGGCTAGTCCTGACGAAAGAACGAATTGGGACAGTCAGCTTGACACTGTTTTCCATGGCATTCGGCGCCATCTTCCTACTGGTTGCGGCTACGTTGGTTGATGGTCCCGCACCAGTAGCAGTCCACGGCTGGCTTATCATCCTGTGGCTAAGCTTTGTGAACACGGCTCTGGCTTTCGTTCTCTGGAATCGCGCGCTGCGGGGGATGGAAGCCTTCAAACTCTCAATCCTGCAGAACACCATGCTCATTCAGATAGCAGTCCTAGCCTGGTTTTTCCTTGGCGAGGAACTGACCAATATCAAACTCGTGGCAATGATCATGGTGTTTATGGGGGCTCTTCTGGTACAGATTAGAGGGAAGAAGACTGCTCCTTTCCAGTCTGACGGAAAGCCTTAAGCGAGAACAGCTCAGTTCTCTGGAGGGTATGCGAATGCCGGAAAAGCCGTGGTGGCGTGAACCGATTACTATAGCTGACTTGGGACTGCCAGGAGCCGTTGATGTGCTGGATTTGGACCCTGTAGAGGTGGCGGAGACCAAAAAGCGGCTTGGCTTCAACACTGAACATCTGACCTGCAGCGACGTAATTGGTGGAGAGAAAGGCATATTCTACTTCAAGACTAGGATTGCCAAGAGCGTCCCGAGAGACTTCCTCGGCGATTACCTGCCTGAGGCTCACAAGAGGGGCATCAGAGTCATAGTCTACTACAACGTACACTGGATCAACACTGGCTTTGGCAACGAGAATCCAGACTGGCTCCAAACAAGCGCTGAAGGTAAGATCATAGACAATCTTTACGGGTCTGGTAATGCTCCATGTGTGAACTCTCCTTGGCGGGATTGGTCATTCCAAGGCATCAATGATCTGGCTGCTTACGATATCGAGGGGATCTTTCTTGATGGTCCCATCTTCGCACCAGGAGCCTGCTACTGCAAGAGCTGCGAAGACAAGTTTGGGCGGAGGTACGGTGTGGAGTTGCCCAGAAAGGAAGACTGGAAAGACCAAAAATGGAGGAGATTCATTGAGTTCAGGTACGACAGCATAGCGGAATACCTTCGAGATGCAGAGAGAGTCCTGAAGGAAGCAAAGCCCGAAGCTATCATCTACATGAACTGCACAGGTCTATGGCCAGCTTGGCCAGCGGCAAGAGACAACCGCCGCCTAATGCCTTACCAAGACTTGCTGGGCGCTGAAGGAGGCTTCATCTACCATGACCTAAGAACTGTGCCATTGTGGAAGCCGGGAATGACTGCCAAGCTCATAGAAACGCAAGCCGCGGGAAAACCCACCGTTGTCTTCATCGCTGGCGCCAACAAGGGATGGGACGAATACATGCTGACGCCCGCAGAAACTAAGTTGCTGTATGCCGATTCTCTGGCTAACGGCGCCAACCCTTGGTACGGCATATCCTTGTGCCAAGCGGGTAGACCCGGCGCCCTTGCTGCCGGAGAGATGAATTCCTTCATCTTGAAGAACTCAGAGTATCTAGAGCACACTTTTCCGGTGGCTAGGGTTGCTCTCTTCTGGTCAAAGATGACCTCGGACTACTATCGGGCAAGCATCCCAGTTACGGACTTCACTCCTCAAGGTGAGAGGCTTGAGAAGAGGGAGACGCCGGGCAACTTCTACGCAAGCTTCCTAGGCTGCTATGAGGCTTTCGTAAGGTCGCACGTGCCTTTCACTGTTCTGGACGAAGACTCCCTAGAGCCGGGACTCCTAAGCGAATATGACCTTGTGGTCGCTCCAAACTGCGCTTGCATGTCCGCAGCCCAAGCTAAGGTCATAGCGCATTTCGTTGGGCATGGAGGCAACATCCTTGCCAGCTTTGAGACCTCCAGATACACTGAATACGGAGATGCCCTTGACGACTTCAGATTGGCCGATGTCTTCGGTGTTAGATTAGAGAAGGGCACCTTCGGTCCCATGAGGATGGACTACATGTCGCTAACTGCCAGTCATCCTGTCACCGAAGATTTGAGTGCAAACCTGCTTCCGTGCCCCGTTTATGGGATTGAGACAACGCCTACGACTTCGAAGATCCTAGCCTCTTACCATGAGAAGATGTACGCTAGATACGTGAAGCTCTCACCTATTTCAAAGAACCCCGCCATCCTGGCCAATAAGCACGGAGGAGGAAACTCGCTGTTCATGGCGGGGAACTTCTTTGAACATTACTATGACTATCACACCCCAGACTACAGAAAAATGGTGGCCAATGCTTCCCAATGGATGGCGAAACCGCTGGTCACTCTAGAAGGGTGCCCTAGCAGTGTTGAGGTTACGCTTAGACGCCAACCGCATAGGCGCAGACTGATCGTTCATTTGGTTAACTTCACGGCCGAGATGACGAGGCCGATCGAATCTGTTGTGCCCCTCAGGGATATTAAGGTGAATATACACGGTTTCAGAGACTTCGTGCAGGCACGAGCCTTGTGGGCCCACAGAGATATTAGTCTGAAGGAATCTGGGCAAGGGGTCAGCTTCATGGTTCCCGTTCTCCATGAGCACGAAGTCGTCGCCTTGGAACACTGATCGGACAGATTTATATTTAGAGACCGACCTAGTTTAGAACCAAACTCCTGGCGACAAACTGGGCTTGTTGCTACGTTTCTGGTGAGAGCATGAAGATTAAGGATGTAAGGGTCTTCAGGCTTCGAGGTGAGCCCCCGTTCAAGAAGGGTTTTTGGGAAGAACGTCTGGTAAGACCAGTAGACATCTACGAAAGGTTCAGGAATGAGGGACCGACTGGAGTTGGGGAGGAAGGACCCTTTGAACAAGCCTTCATAGAGATCAACGCGGGCCATGTCAAAGGGACGTTCGGTCCGGTGTCTGGGAAGGTCGCTTCAATCGTCCAGAACGAGTTGAAACCGCTCATCTTGGGCGAGGATCCCTTTGCGGTCGAGAAAGTCTGGGACATAATGTACAGGTCTCAGGTTCACGGCAGGAAAGGCGACACTGTGATGGCTTTGAGCGCCGTTGACTGTGCTCTCTGGGACACTATCGGAAAAGCGGAGAACGAACCTGTCGTGAGACTGCTCGGGGGACCAGTACAAGAGAAGGCACCAGCTTACGCAAGCACGCTCGGTTGTTCGTTGGAGCCGAAAGCGGTCGCTGAAAGGTGTCATGAATACGTAGGCCAAGGCTACAGAGCCATGAAGTGGTTCTTCCGCCACGGCCCAGCCAGCGGACCTTCGGGCATGGTGAAGAACGTTGATCTCGTCAAGACAATCCGCGATGTCATCGGTTACGATGTGGACTTGATGCTTGATTGTTGGATGAGCTGGACGCCAGCGTACACTATTAGAATGGCCAAGAAACTTGAGAAGTATGAACCTGCTTGGCTAGAGGAACCCGTGATGCCGGACAATGTTGAGGGCTATTGTGAGATTCGCAAGAAGGTTGAGATCCCAATCGCAGGCGGGGAACACGAATACACGAGGTGGGGAGCAAGCGAGCTGCTCAAGCGGGGCGCTGTGGACATACTGCAGATGGACGTGACCTGGGCTGGCGGCATAACTGAGATGAGGAAGATCTGCGCTTTGGCCTCGATTGAGGGGGTGCCAGTGATTCCGCACGCGGGATGGAAAGAGCCGGCTCAGGCCGTAATATTCTCGCAGCCGAGCGATGTCTGCCCAATGATAGAGTATCTTGTATCGCATTCTGTGGTTCAGCAGATCTTCAACAAGGAGAAGCTTCTTCCAGAAAAGGGGTGTTTTCAGGCCCCAAGAAAAGTTGGTCTGGGATTCGAACCACAGATGGACAAACTCGTGACTGACTGATTGAGCCCTGACTCCTTGGCCCCCCAAGAAACAGAGGATTCTCTTCAGTAGTCTGCGTCTGCCACATCCCACTTCAACCTGTGCTTCACAAATGACTGTAAAACCTGATGCGAAGACATGCACCGCAACTTCTAGCTTATCGATTAGGGTCGACGGAATGAAGGGCCCAATTGCAGAAGGAGAGCCTCCCAAATGCAGAGATTTCGGGGAGAAAATAGCATATCAGCTTAGGAAGACTTGACATCCCAGTTTCCTTTTGGTCGTTCGTTAGGAGCCTTCCTAGACTTTGGGCACTTATGTTAGCTTCAAGCCGATATTCTTCAATCACCCAAATATGCTTGCGCCGGGGAAGGGATTTGAACCCCTACCTATGGTGCCCTCCCCGCTAGCCTCGTTTCTCTTGATAATCTGTCCATCTTTCTTCATCTGGGATGCACCATGAATATTCTCCAATTTTCAAACAATGTAGGCAAACTTCGGTTGAGACCTTGAAAACCTTAAATACGGGAAAGGTCACTAGCATCCGAGAGTGATCCGTTGAAAAAACTTCTTTCAACCCTGATGTTTCTGGTTCTGCTGACTCTGCAGCCGATCATCAATGTCCAAGGATGGAAGTATGAACAAGGCGCAAAATATGGCGGCACCTTTGTGACGGCGTTTCCAGGATCAGACCCCGCCAACCTGAACCCTGTGATGTCTACTGTCAGCGATATTCATCAAGTCGTTTCGAACATATTCAGTACTCTAGTCATCGTCGACGTTGACTGGCAGCTCTGGCCGAATCTGGCAACGAATTGGACAGTGTCAAAAGACGGACTGAATTACACATTCAAGTTGGTCCAGAATGCAACATGGCATGACGGTAAACCTTTCACATCTGCAGATGTGGTTTTCACGGTCAACAAGGCGTGGAAGAACAGCACTGTTTGCCCCTACAGTCCATCCATATTCGGTGCCCTAGACCGAGCTGAAGCAATCGATAACTATACAGTTGTGCTGTATACTAAGACACCTTATGCTCCCCTCATTCATTACTTGGCTACTACGCTGTATGCTGCCATAATCCCAAAACACATCTACGATGGAACTGACATTCTGACAAATCCCGCCAACTGGAAACCAATAGGAACAGGACCCTTCAAGTTCCTAGAATGGGTTCACGGAGACCACATCACCTTAGTGAGAAACCCTAGCTACTTCAAGCAGGGACTACCGTACCTTAATAAGATAGTTCATAGGATTATCACGGACCCGATTGCCAAGGCAAACGCCTTCGAAGCAGGGGAGATCGACGGAACACAGATACCGCCAGAACTAGGCATTCAGAAGGTCAAGCAGTATGAGAAAAATCCAAAGTACTATGTAACCCCAAGGCGATACAGCGGACTTGGCGTTTTCTTCGTCCTACAGTTCAACGTTAGGGAGAACCGCTCGATAATCGGAGGTCTAAGCGAGAAGGCGACAAAGGTCAGGAAGGCCCTCTGGCACGCCACAAACGTGTCGTTCATAATAGAGAATGCTCTATTGGGTATGGCTGAACCAGCTACAAGTATGATCCCAAAGGGACTCTGGGGCTACAAGAACGTGGCCGCGCAGATGCCGATGCCCTACAATATCAGTCTTGCAAAACAAATGCTTGACGAGGCCGGCTACCCAGTGAAAGCTGACGGCTGGAGATTCGAGCTCTACTTGCCGTACGTGGTGCAGTCGGTGGAGCAACAAGAAGCCGAGTATCTCAGAGAAGCGTGGGCTCAGGTGAACGTCAAGGTGAACATAGAGGGTCATGACCGAGGGCCAAAGCTCACCAAGTGGGCAACTGGAGTATTCGATGTAGTCTTCGAATCACCCTATCACGGACCTGACGCATCGGTCACCACAGGCAGATTCTACCTATCGACCAACATCAAACCAGCAGCATATACCAACTGTCAGGGGTACAACAAATCCACTGTTGACCAGCTGTTCATCCAGGCTCAAACGACAACGGACCTGGTAAAGAGAAAAGAGATCTACGATCAGTTCCAAGAGATAATCTGGAGAGATGCACCCACGATCTGGATAGGCGAAAGACTGGCGTATGATGCATTCAGCGTGAGATTCAAGGGCGAACCCGCAGTCCCCTTCGGCTCGGATGATCCTTTGGAAACGGTATGGTGGACCGATGGCTCGTCCTACTCGCCTGAGACTACGCTTGTAGCTATCGAGGACGCTGGCAAGAAGATCGATTCCTATGCCTCTCAGTTCTATCATGTCGATGCCGCCCGCGCAAAGCTTGACCAAGCTAGAGCCGCTTACGCTCAGATGGAATGGGCAACTGCAGCCAGCTTGGCTAACGAGGCGGTCGGACTAGTGTCGCCCCCGTACGAAATATATGGCGGAGTAGCCGCAGCAGCTATTGCCGGTGTAGCCATAGTAATCTGGCAGAAGAGGAAAGCGAAACCGAAATTCTAGGATTTCCCCCCTCTTTTTTCCTATGCGATACACACCAACTGATCAGTATTATCGTGAACGAACACAGGATTCGGTATTGACTCGATGGGCCGGTGAGACCAGAGGTGACTAGACTAGAACGTGAATCGAGAGAGCTAGGATCCCGCTCAGAGCAGAGTCTTCTTGATACGGGCCTATTGGCTCTTAAGCCGTGGGTTCAAAGCGTCATTCAAGCCGTCGCCCATCATATTGAGTCCCATGCATGTGAGAAAAATGAAAAGCCCGGGAAAGAATGACACGTGCCAATGGCTCATGATGAAGCGTTGAGCGTTGTTCAATACCGTCCCCCAGCTAATGATGTCAGGTGCGCCCATTCCTAAGAAGCTGAGCCCTGCTTCCATGATTATGGCTGAGCCCACGTGTAGCGAGCCGCTGACTATGATGGGCGGGCTTGCGTTGGGAAGTATCTCGCTGAAGATGATGTGTGAACGACTTGCGCCAATGGCGCGGCACGCCTCCACGAACTCGGACTCCTTTAGAGTCAAGAACTCCGCGCGTACAAGTCTGGCTGTTCCGGGCCAGCTCAGCAGTCCTATAACGATTATGAGGTTGAACATGCTGGAACCGAAGAGTGTGATCAGTACAAGTAAGAGGAAGAACTGGGGAATCATCATGAAGACTTCGGTCACTCGCATCAAGACGTTATCTACTCGTCCACCAACATAGCCCGAGACCGCCCCAACCAAGACCCCAATGACTGTAGAGGTTATCGCGGCCAGAAACCCTATCCCAAGAGAAGTTCTGGCGCCGTAGAGAACTTGGCTGTAGATTTCTCTTCCCAACTGGTCAGTGCCCATAGGGTGACTTGAGGAAGGGACTGCAAGCGGCTCGGTGCCCAGCTGATAGGGGGAGGTGGGGGCCACGTACGGACCGATAACTGCGAGGACAGAGAAGAACGCGACAAGCACCAATCCCATCACAGCTGTTCTAGAGCGGTGGTATCTGCGCCAGAAACCGCGAAATTCATTCATTCCCATAGCAGTCCGCTCCCTCACTATTCCAGTCGAACTCGCGGATCATAGAAGGCGTGGACTATGTCCGTTACAAGGTTCGCGACGAAAACTAGGAGTGATGAGAGAAAGTAGACTCCCATAAGAAGGGGGTAGTCCCGCGCGATAGCTGCCTCGTAGATCAACCTGCCCATGCCTGGCCAAGAATAAACGATCTCCACCATCGTGGCACCGGCAAGCATAGTGCCAAACTGAAGACCCGTCATTGTGATGATCGGTCTCATTGCGTTCTTCAGAGCGTGCTTGAACAAGGTGGTTCGTTCGCTTAGACCCTTTGACCGCGCGGTTAAGATGAAGTCCTGTCCAAGGACCTCAAGCATGCTTGCCCGTGTTAGACGAAACGTTTGAGCCGTCCGCAGAAGAGCTATCGTAAGAGAAGGCAGAAACAAGTGCCACATGACATCTAAGACTTGAGCTAAGCCTATCAGAGGTTCCTTTACGGAAGTCATACCTGTTGTTGGAAACATCCTAAGATTGACTGCGA
>Ga0315308_1000281_pt1 | contig 27867 bp, 26 predicted proteins | sample TDP3_MG_FD_203078 | JGI IMG/M metagenome (GOLD analysis project Ga0315308, IMG submission 203078) | Freshwater sediment microbial communities from Lake Towuti, South Sulawesi, Indonesia - TDP3 | ecosystem: Environmental > Aquatic > Freshwater > Lake > Sediment | place: Indonesia: South Sulawesi... | reverse complement strand
CCTCGGAGAGTATGTCCACGGTCGAGACCAGCTTCGCAAGAACTGAAGGATGCCTGAGCGGGATCGGCGTCACCATCGTACCGATCCTCATACGCTCAGTCCAGCAGGCCAGAGCGGCCATGGCTGCCCAAGCCTCGAGTATGACGCTCGTCTGAGGGTAGCAGTAGTGGTCGTCGACCCAGAAGACATCAAAGCCACCCTCCTCCGCGGCCCTGCAGACTTCGCGCAGACACCTCTTATCGGCCGTCTCATCAACGAGTTCCACGTAGATCCCGAACTCAACCATGCTTGGAGACGCCTCTCGTCCAAGGAGCAATCAGGCTTGGCTTAGCTCAATATATAAAGCTATGACTCCCCGCAGGCGATCCCAGGCGTGGATGAAGCGAGCCCTAAGTCTCCTTGCTTCCCGATACTTGGCTCAGAACCGTGAGAGCCTGAACTAGAAGGTATCTCCAGCCCGCGGGGCTCATCTTGAGACTGTGCCAACTTCGGTATGTCGCTTCACGGTCTGGCCTCTAGTTGAACGATGGAGACGCCCACCAAACAAGCACCTGGTCGACCTGTTACAGCGCTTCACCGCGAAGAAGGCCGCTATGGGCTTTCCAGCCCAAACTAGGCAACCCTGCGGCGCGGTAGGAAAGAGGATCGGTGTGAGATCGCGGTCGGAAGGCGGTCACGCTCCGATGGTGATAAGATTGGCCAATGTAGGCGGATGGCTAAAGCATTTAAGCTCGGCGGCTGTAGCGCGCGAGCCCGTGATCGCGATGGCTCCATCGGTGCCGAGGGAAGCGATCGAGAAGCTTAAGGCTGTTTCCTGCGCTACCGCGTGGGCTATGCTCGGCGAGGACCGGGATGACTTCCTGATGCGCGACGTCTACCCGCTGGACCCAAGCTACAAATGTGTAGGCCCGGCTCTGACGATAGAGTACGGGGTCTTCTCGCTCGAGGCCTTGGAGGAGCAGCGGAGACGCCCTCCGCAGCCGGGCCGGAACGTGATCGGCAAGGCCTGGGAGAGGCTTCAGCCCGGCCAGGTGATCGTGGGCGGCGGAGGACGCGGTCACGCGGACATCGGCATTTGGGGCGACTGCATCTCCACGGGCTTTAGGGCTCGAGGCGCCGCGGGCCTTGTGACCGATGGGGCAGTTCGTGACACCCCGATGATCAGGGCTCTCCAGCTGCCGGTCTTCACAGTCCACGGCTTGGGCACGCCTCGAGCCATCGGCCCGACGCTCAGCCGCGAGTACGCGCTGTGGCCCGCCGAGCTTGAGGTAACCGTGGTCTGCGGCGGCGTGAAAGTGAGGCCGGGTGACATTATCCTCGGCGATGCTGACGGGGTCGTCGTGATACCGCTCGACCGGGCGGAGCAGGTAGCTGAGGCAGGCTACGCGGAGGAACAGCTGGAAAGCCTTACGAGAAAGCTGCTGCTTGAGGGCAGGCCTCTGGCCGAGAGCTACCCGGCGAAGAAGGAGTACGTGGACGAGGCTGGGTTGACCAGGTATTGGGAGACGGTGAACGCCCAGAGAGCGGAGCGCGCGAGGAAGTAATCGCAGCCTCAAGCCCGAGCTAGCCTCTCAGCCTCCTCAGCAGCTCCTTCGCCTTCAGGATGTCCCTTGTCTGCTCCTCCCCCGTGATCTCACGTTCGATAATCAGAGGCCCCGTGTACCCGATCTGCTTAAGCTTCTGAACGAAGGCCTCGATGTTCACGTTGCCTTCTCCCAACGGGGTCTCTTCGCCTAGGAGCCCGGGCTTGGTAGGCCAGTTCCCATCCTTGCAGTGGACGCCTACCACGTACCTGCCCAGTAGCTCAAGGGCCTCAATGGGGTCGCCTGAGCCGTAGAGCACCATGTTGGCGGGGTCGAAGTTCACCTTTATGTTCGGCCTTGCCACGTCCTTGATAAACCCGAGAAGCGTCCGGGCTGACTCCTGGCCTGTCTCAAGGCAGAAGGACTGACCATTCGTGGCGCAGCGGTCTGCGATCCTTCGGACTGCCTCCACGAGTTCACCGTACATGGGGTCCTCCCTACTCTCCGGTATGAAGCCCATGTGGGTCGCGATCTTATCCACGCCCAGCCTCTTCGCGAAGTCCGATATCTGAAGCGTCCTCTCGATCCTAGCCTCGCGGAACTGGGGGTTAAGTAAGCCCACGGTTCGGCGGATCGTCTCGATATCCTTGTAGCTTTCGCCGCTGTACCCGCAGAAGACCGTGGTGATCTCGATCCCAAGCCTCTTCGCGATCTCCCTCAGCTCCTCAGCCCGCCCAGCCTGGAGCAGCTCATACGAGGGCGAAGAAAGCTGAACTGTGGAAATGCCCATCTTTTTGACCCGCCTTAGAGCCGCCTCTGGGTCTCGGCTCAGGGAGGTGATGACGCCTATCGCCATGCTCTCCAAAGAGGACGCCCAACCGTACCTGGCGCGGCGTCCTCGGAAAAGCCTTTCCACCTCATCGCCGTGAAGACGCCGGCCAGCGGCGCCGAGGCTCTGCTTCGCCGCACGTCTAGGGTTGGGCTCCGAGCATTCCCTTCTTCTCGCTGCTCCATCGCATGATGATGTCCTTGATCAGCGAGACCGTCTGGTCGACGGCGTACTCCGGCGTCCCTCGCACCTTGGGCTCAGAGGAGAGCGAAAGCGAGTAGTAGTCTGCCTCAGGCCTCTTCCGGGCGATGAGGACGTTGACCGTGGAGTAGGTCGCCTCGCCTGCGATGAATATGTAGGTGAAGCTGAACCTCTTCGTCCTCGTCCCGTCGGGCGCGGTCTCCTCATCGATGGAGACGTTCTCGACGCGTTCATGGTATACGCCCGATAGCTCCGCGAGCGTGTCGGTTACGAAGGCGGAGAAGAAGGGCTCCTCCTTGACGTGCACCCTGATGGGCATCCCGAAGACCCTTGGGCCATAGGCCCGGAAGATGTCCTTCTCCCTCTCCCGGCGTTCCTCTTCCTGCATTCGGGTCTTGCGGACGAGCGAGGGCGTCGCCAAGACTGCGGCCTTGAGCGCCGGCTGGATCGTGGATGATACCGCGGCGGCGATCGCGATGAGCACGCCGATGACGCTCCAGTACCATTCCAGCTTCTCCCTGACGCCCACTTGGCCCGCTAAGCCCAGGAAGGTTATCATGCGGTAGGAGCCTAGGCCGAGGAAGTAGCCTAGGCCTCCTCCCACGAGGGCCATCACGATCGATTCAGCCAAGAAGAGCCCGGCGATATGCCCCGGGTTCAAGCCCAGCATCGCGAGGAGATAGACCTCCCTTGTCCTCTCGTACATCAGGGTGACCATGACCATCGCCACGTTCAAGACGACGATGGCGAACGGGATGATGAACTGCTCGAATCCACGGATTTCGAGGGTGCTCCCCGTGTAGAACCTCGTGACCTGGTTGGGTTGATAAGCCCAGGCAGAGTATCCTCTCAAGGCCATCCGGTTCGCGAAGTCGATGAGGTCACTTCCAGGCCCCGAGACGAAGGTAAAGAGCCTGGATACCCCGACGAAGCCACCGATCTGGGAGGCGTCAAGCCAGTGCATCAGGATCGTCTCGGTCGCGTTCGTCGCAATTACGTCCGTTCCCCTGTACTTATTGGGGATGAACGCCCATCCATTCACGTCTTGGAGGCTGAAGAAGCCTTCGTCTAGGTAAGCGACGAGCGTGAAGCTGCCCAGAGGGGTCGCTATGCCCGCGCTCAGGTTGGCGACCTGAACGGTGCCGCCTATGCTCACGCCCAGTCTATCCGCCAGCTGGCGGGAGAATACGACTCCGTTGGTGGTGTTGTCCATCAGCTGGCCTCCCACCATGAACCTGTCGATGTGGGTTATCCTGTTCTCGAGGCTGGGGAGAACGCCTATCACGCCGTAGACGTAGACCTCCTCGCCGCCCTCCGTCTTCATCGAGAGTACGGGCAAAGGTCGGGGAACGTTCTCCACTTTGGGGGCGTATGCGGTCGCCCCGTAGTCCCTCAGGGCGTCTGCCTCCAGCCGCGTGAGGAACTCCGAGGGGTACATCAGCCTCTCTTGATCGGCCGGGATCTTCTGCAGGAGCACGCCGGGCGTCTCCACCTGGGCGGCGGTAGGCCCGATCTTCACGATCCCATATATGGTTGAGAACGAGGTTAGCGCAGTGAAACCCAGGACAAGGATGGTCATCGACGCGATGGAGAAGAGGCTTCGCAGTCTTCGCCTCTTGACGTTACGCTTTCCCATGGAGAAGATCACGGAGAGGATGCTCCGGAGCGAGCTTCGGCCCTCCACGACGGGTTCCCTGTAGATCCTTGGGAAGACGAAGAAGATGATCAGCACGGCGGCTATCGCCAAGGCCATGTTAGCCGAGGCGAGCAGGGGCCCTGGGAAGGTCAGGTACTGGCGTTCGCCGAGAACAAACGGGTTCCACAGGGAGAGCGTGATGTCCTTTCTGAAGACCACCATGAAGCCAGGGTAGACGTAGACGAGGCCCGTGGCTAACAGAGGATAGAGCACGAAGGAAGCTAGGAGCTTCCGCCTATCGCTCTCAAAGGCGAAGAAGGCAAGGATGACCGTGAAGATGGCGAGGAAGAAGGGGAAGAAGAAGGAGTGCGACTCCGCTAGCAGGTACATGTCCCCTATTCGTCTCTCCAAGACCTGGACGCCATAGTAGGCGGCGTCGAGGAAGACGAAACGAACCTGCCTCAACTCCGTCTCATCCGGGTTCGGGTTACCAGGCGGAAGGCTCAGCTCACTGTCCTCGATCCTCTTCGAGATCGCTGCGAGGTCCTGTCGTTCAGCTCCCACGAAGAAGCCGAGGCTCTCAGCCGTAGCCAGCTCGTTCTCCACCGAGCCCGTCACGGTCTTCAGGACCTCCACATTGAAGCGGGCGCAGAAGGCGCCGAGACTCGAGGTCGCGAACTGGCCTTGGCTCAGGTCAAAGGGTCGTCCTGCCTGGTCCACCGCGAACGCGATCGTCTCAAGCTTCATCGTCCTTTCGTTGAAGAACTGCGCCCTTGTCACTATGTAGACCGGGAGGCCCGCGGGGACGACCACCAGACTCCTGTTGAAGAGGTACTCGGGGAGGAACCGCACGTCAGGCTCGTGGGTCTGTTCGATGTCTAAGGGATAGGGCGGGTCTCCGAAGATGAGGATGGAGCCCGGGCTGAGATCCGGCCTCATCTGGCTCGATGCGTTCACGACCTCGAAGGTATACCACATGGGTACCTCCCGGCTCAGAATATACCATATGTCGCCCGAGAGGTAGACCGTGGCGCCCGGGTAGAGCGTGAAGGACACCTCTCGTGAGTCCCGGATCCTGCCCGTCCTGTTGTAGATATCGCTCGGGTAGACGGCGGGGATGAAGTCGAAGAGGCCTTCAGAGTCCTGATGTAGGGCATAGACCACGTATTCATGAGGCGTGAAGCCCACGCTTTTTGGGAACTCACCCGAGTAGAAGCCATTCTGATCCGTGACTAGGACCGCTTGGCTGAAGGTGCTCCAGTCGAGAACCACCACCTTTGCCCCAGCGACCGGCAGCCCCTCTGCTGAGGTGACGTAGCCTTGGATCGTGAGCATAGGCTGAGCCGCAGCGCCCTCAAAGGAGAGGAGAAGCAAAAGCAGGATGCCCGCCGAGAGAAGCACTTGCAGCAGGCGATGCACTCTAGCAGGCACGGTTCCCATCACGCTCGCACTAGCGCATTCTGGCGTATATAAAAAGGGTTATCGAGGGCTCTGTCAAGTTGCTGTCGGATTCTCCGCCTGTAAAGTTTCGTCGGCTGGGGTTCTTGACTCTCCGTAACCTGTAGAGAATCCCATCCCACCCCCTAGCTAGGACCACTTCCACCCCATCTTCCTCCTTTTCATTGAACCAGTACATGATCTCTATCTCTTTGAAACCGCTGAATCGCGGATAGCAGACATGGTTCGTATCCATATAACTTTTCACATCTTCTCCGCAGTAAGGGCACCTTTTCCCCATGTTACTTTCCCCCTGCCAGCTTTGCCTTGCGTCTAGAGATTTGGTCAGCCTCAGATCGCAATTTCTGATATTCCCCCGATACAATTGCTAACTCTCTCTTCAGCTTAGTGTTCTCTTCCCTACATTCCCCAAGTTCTCTCATGAGAGCAGCGCGGCAGTCATCAAGGAAGAGGCCTTCTTTGATGACTCCGCATGTTCTCGCGTACTCTATCCAGTACAAACACTCCTTTGCCGCCTCGAACTTAGACTCCATGGACTCATTTCTCTTGTTCTCATATTGGAGTATCGAGTCGGCTAGTCCTGTAGGAAGATTCTTCATACGATTAACATCCCTCGCAAGAACTTGTATCTTCATAGCTTTCTCATTGTCAATCTGAATGATAAGGGCATGGAGTTGTCTGATGAAATCTTCGACTTGCCCTATCGTCGCATTTTGACTATCACGTTTACTTGACACTTTTCCCCACCTTGTGCGGCACATGTTCAGAAGCGATTCTTTCGGCCTCCTCCGCCAAGCTCTTCTTCTTTCGGACTAGGACGACTCTTTCGCCGTCCATGATATCCATTCTCCATTCCAGCTTATCGCCCGGCTCAAGCTGAAGGAAAGCTACGATCCCCTCTGGAACCGTAGCCCTCAAGGACATCGTTCCGGTCTTGGCGATCCCAACTGTGCTAGATAGGCTCATGCTCCCTACCTCTGGCAGACATATCTACCGTCAGGATGTATTTAAGGCTATCGTCTGTTGTGCCACCCCATTGACCGATAGGCTTATATACCAGTAGGGCGTCATATAGGACGGTAGATGTGTATGGCGATGCAAGGGCGGGAGCAAAGAGGTCTGGAGATCGCCACTGCGGCAAACCAAGTCAGGCGAATCGACGACACCACATACACAGTCAAGTCGCAGACGGGGAACGGGGAATATGCGGTTTCAAGGGCCGATGCAGGCTGGATATGTGCGTGCCCCGACTTCACATACCGAGGCGTCAAGTGCAAACACATCTACGCCGTAGAGTTCTCAAGCAGGCTGAGGCGCGAGGCTGAAATCCGAAGAGTAGAGCCCATAACGGATCTCACCAACTGCATCTTCTGCGATTCCGGCGATATAGTGAGAGATGGAGTAAGACGAAACAAGTACGGAGACGTTCAGAAGTTCCACTGCAAGGCCTGCGGCCACTACTTCACATTCAACATAGGGTTTGAGAGGATGAAGCACAATCCGCAATCCATAACCGCAGCCATGCAACTCTACTTCAGCGGCGAATCTCTGAGGCACACTCAGGAATCCTTGAAGCTAATCGGAGTAAGCGTAAGCCACCAGACGGTCTACAACTGGATAAGAAAGTACATCAGGTTGATGGAAGAGTACGTGGTGAAGCTGAAGCTCAACGTTTCAGACACTTGGAGAGCCGATGAGCTATGGGTCAAGGTCAAGGGAGATATGAAGTACGTCTTCGCCCTGATGGACGACGAGACGAGGTTCTGGATAGCCCAAGAGGTAGCCGACACTAAGCACGCCTACGACGCAAGGCGCTTGTTCAAGAAGGCTAAGGAAGCGATGGGAAAGAAGCCCAAGGTCCTCATAACCGACGGTTTACCGGCCTACCACGAAGCCCACCTCAAGGAGTTCTGGACGAGTAGGAAAGCAACTAGAACCGAACACATCAGCCACATCAGGATCAAGGGAGACAAGAACAACAACAAGATGGAGCGGATGAACGGCGAAGTAAGGGATAGGGAGAAGGTCATGCGTGGTCTCAAGAGGGAGGACACACCCATTCTGAGAGGCTACCAGCTATTCCACAACTATGTGAGGCCTCACGAGGCCCTAGAGGGTAGGACGCCCGCTGAGGCTTGCGGCCTAGAGGTTCGGGGAGAGAACAGGTGGATGACCCTGATACAGAACGCGGCACATCAGACGAAAGTTTACAGGCAACCGAGTCAGACAGCAACTTGACAGAGCCTTATCGAGGATCCATGGGCTAAAGGCTCCCCAAGGAGTCTGCCCCAGTAGCATCTGGGTCCTCGGCTAGGTGGCAATCAGACTCTTGGCGATCCCAACGTAGGCCTCGGCGGGGTTCACGCCCGAGGCGTTTCTCGTGTTCACGGCGAAGTCGAAGCGCGAGTTCGCCTCATGCCAGACGATGCGAGAGCGATCCAGGGTCTCCCTGATCTTCTCTGCGAGCTCTCGGTAGCCCGGGGATGCCTTGTAGTCCTGGAAGCGACGTTCCAGCTCCTCCTTCCAGGTCGTGTAACGCTTCGTCTCGTTCTCCGCTACGAACTGCCTGATCTCGTCGAAGAGCCCCGCTGTGTTCCTTGCAAGGTGCTCAACAACGTGGGTGCTCTCTTTGTCGTCGAGCAGCGGCATCGCGTCCAAAGCCACTATGGAGGCGTCCTCCTCCCTCTGCAGGGAGGCGGCGGCCTTGCATGCATCAACCGTGATCCCAAGGAACTCTCCCAGGTCTACGCCCACGGGGAGGCCGCCTAGATGCGTGTTCGTCCTGAACTCCGCGCTGCTCCTCGAGACCCGCGCTATGCAGCAAAGGAACCTGGGAGCCTCCGCGGGCCTCTTCCAGCAGAGAATCCTAAGGTCGAAGCCAGGCTTGTCGACGAACTCCTGAGCGAGGAGGCCGGTAGGGTTTATCAATGTGGGCTGAGCCTCCTCCACCGCTCTGACCAGCTCCGCGCGGTCACGCACCAGGATGACACCCTTTCCCCAGCTGCCCTGGGTGGGCTTGACGACGAGTGGATAGCCGAGGGCCTCCTCGATCTTCCCCAAGGCCTTTTCCCGCCAGCCTGTCCTCGCGTCTTCGCCGGCCAAGGCGGAGTCCGCGAAGGGAACGAAGACGCACTCAGGCATGTCAAGCCCGTGCCTCGCCCAGAGGTCGAGCGTCTCGGTCTTGCTTGCGCAGAGGGCCTCCACCCCGTGCGGGTTGACCACCCGTTTGCCAAGCTGCTTCTCGAGGATCCATGCGGCGCGAAGCGCCCTCGTCTTGCTCTCGCACCTGTTTATGGCCACGTGGAAGAACCCCTGTCCCTCTCCGCCAAGCGAGGCCGGCGACGGATCCTTCAGGAAAAGCTGAAGCAGCTCAAGCCCGTGCTTCTTCGCGGTGAGGAGGATCTCCGACTCGTCAGGCGTCAGCCTGTCGTAGATCAACGCGGCACCGCTCGACTGATCGGTCAATCCCGTTCCTGACCTTCTCGCGAAGCACGCAGGCCGCTTTTAACGGTTTCCCAGACCCCTAGGTGCGTCCAGCCAGTGGCCACGGGACAAGCGGATGGCCTGGAAGAAGGTGAGCCTCTCTATGTCTCTGGTCTTCTTCCTCGGCCAAACCGAATCGTATTAATACCGTGGCCTGTGCCTCCGTAGATCGGTGTGATTCTTGGTCTCTGCATGCGTCCTCATCAGGACTACACATGGCAGATACACCGAGGTGGTGAAGGGGCTGAAGCAGTTCAAGGAGGTTGAGAAGGTGTTCCCGGTCTTGGGCAGGTGGGATGCAGTCGCGAGTGTCGAGGCTGAGAGCTATCAGGCCCTGGGAACCTTGGTGATCCGAATGGGCAGGCTCTCCGGGGTTGTCTTCACGGAAACCTTGGTCGGGGTCGAGACCTAGGAGGGGTGAAGACGCGTGGTGAACGCCTGCATCCTGATAAAGGCCAGCCCGACCAGGCATCAGGAGATCATCGACGCCGTCAGGAAGATGCGGGGAGTGCGGAAGGTCTACTTGGTCTTCGGCAGGTTCGACATCGTCTCCTTCGTCGAGGCGGAGAACAACGAACGGGTTGCCCGCATCTCTGATGAGATAGGCGAGCTCGACGGGGTGAGAAGCACAGAAACCCTGGTCGAGGCCTAACTGAGCCCAGCCAGAAGACCACTTGGTCGGGGTCACAGGAAGCCCGTTGCTCGAAGCTGGTCTGGGGTTATCGCCCCAGAGTGGAGGGCTGTCGCCACCAGGGCGCCGTCTGCGCCTAGGGCTCTCAGCCTCTCCAGGTCCTGGAGATCCCTGACCCCGCCGCCCACGAGGACCGACAGCTCAGTTCGATCGTGAATCTCCCTGACAAGCTCAAAGTCAGGGCCGAGGTTGGAGCCTACCCTAGCCAGGTCGAGGACGATGGCCTCGATGACACCGCATTCCTGGAAGTACAGAGCGGCGTCCACGGCCTGCATCTGCACGAGCTCCTGGCTTTTCGAGAGCAGCTGCCGGTTCATAAGGTCAAGGCTGATGACTACTCGGTTTCCTAGATGCCGGACGAGAGAGACGACCAGATCTGGGCTGGTCAAGGTCTCTGTTCCAATGATCACTCTCGAAACCCCGGAGTCTAGCAGCGGCATCGCGGCCGCCGGGCTGTCTATCCCCGCGTCTACCATCAGGGAGAGCCTGCGGCCCCTGGTCATGCCACCGTAAAGCCTCAGGTCGGGCTTGCGCTCCATGATCGCGTCTAGGTCAGCGACGTAGAGCTCCCTGAAGCCCAGTTGCTCAAAGGCTTGGGCTACCTCGATCGGGTCGCAGCCTCTGCATAGGCGGCTTTGGAGGGGCTGGTATTCAGCCCTGCGTCCTAGGCGTGCATGAACCACTATGCCACGTCGGAGATCGATGACGGGGATAACCTTCATATCGCCACCTGCGAGCTTAGCGTCGGCAACACACTTGAAGATTCTCCTCTACGAGGCAGCAACCGCAGGTGACCTCCAAGCGTTCACGGGAGCCTCGCAGAGCATCCTATGCGAGGGCTACGCCATGGCTGAGGCTCTTGCCTCAGATCTTCAAGCCGCCGGACACAAGGTCACAGTCCTGGTCGGCGGGGAGAGTGCCCCGGCTCCCTCGTGCCTCGACGCCGGCGGGGTCAACCATGTCGAGACTAGCACAGATCCAAAGCGTGTTCTCGGGCGAGAGGCAGCTCTTCATGACGCGACCTACGTGATCGCCCCGGAGTCCGGGGGAATGCTCGCCGAGCTTGTAGGGATGGTCGAAGAGCTGTGCGGCCCAGAGGCCTCTCTGAACCATTCCTCCTCGACGGTTAGGAGAGCCTCCGATAAGCTTCTGATACACGAGAGGCTGAGGTCAAGGGGGATGGCCGTCCCGAGAACCCATGCCTTGAGTTCCCCGGGCTTGGGCGATTCGGCGTTGGAGCACATAGCCCTGGGTTTCCCGCTCGTTCTCAAGCCGTCCAGCGGCGCAGGCTGTGAAGGCCTAACAATGGTCTTTGACGAGAACGACCTAGAGGAGGGGGTGAGAAGGCGCGCTCAAGGTGAAGCGGTGTCTCTCTTGGTCCAGGAGTATGTACGAGGTGTCCCCGCGAGCGTCTCGTTGCTCTGTTCCTCAACCGCCGTACGGCCCCTCTCCTTGAACAGACAGATCCTCCGCTTGGATAGACAGCCCGGCCGCTCCGAGTACCTGGGAGGCGTTGTTCCACTAGACCATGCCGCTCGTCCTCAGGCCTTTCAGGCAGCCTGCGAGGCGGCGAAGGTGCTCGGTCTTCGGCGAGGATACGCCGGGATCGACATGGTTCTTGCTCCTGACGGCCCTGTGATCGTGGACGTCAACCCGAGGCTTACCACGTCCTACCTAGGCCTAAGGAGGACCTCCTCGGTGAACGTGGCGGAATGGCTCGTGAAATCCTGCCTGGGGGACGAGCTTCCCGCCGCGGTCGAACAGCACGGATACTCCATCTTTTTGAAGGTTACATGCTGTCCCGCTGGTCCAGAGGGCCTCAACCCGCCGTTTCTGGGGCCGCGAGAGGCTTCCTGCGCCCTGGCAGTTGCCCACGGTGGCACTCTTACGGAGGCTGCTGTTGATCTCAGGGACGTGAGGTCGAGGCTAACCGCGCCTGCAACAGGAGGTGGTCTCCTCGGCTAGGGTTATTGGCTGGGACATCGGGGGAGCCAACGTTAAGGCTGCCTGTGCGGCGGGCGATGGAGGCGTTCTGACGAGGTTGACCACGGTAAGCAGGTATCTTCCCCTGTGGCGGGTTGGAAAGGAAGCGTTGGAGCCGGCGCTCCTGCAGCTTCGCGCGGAAGTCGCCGGAGAAGAGCCCATCGACCTTGCAGCCGTAGCCATAACCACCGAGCTTTCAGACGTGTACGCTACGAAGAGGGAGGGCATCAACCATGTCCTTAACTGCATCGAGGCAGCGCATGCTGGAAGGCCGGTTCTCGTCCTGGGAGTCGATGGGTCACCGCGGACGGTCTCTGAGGCACGGTCAAAGCCCCTTGAGGTGGCGGCTGCAAACTGGCCTGCCACCGGTTGGCTTGCTTCGCGCTTCTTGAAGACCTGCTTGGTCGTCGACGTGGGCAGCACGACGACGAGCATCATCCCGGTCGTGAACGGCCGCTTGGCCGCCAGGGGCAGGACTGACTTGGAGAAGCTGAGCTGCGGGGAACTCGTCTACACAGGAGCTCTCAGGACCAACCTGGCTGCCGTCCTGAGAAGAGCCCACGTTCACTGCCAGGAGACCCGTGTCTCCTCGGAGTTCTTCGCGCTCTCGGCGGATGCCCACCTTGTCTTAGGACACATCCCTGAGCATGACTACACCACGGAGACCGCAGATGGAAGAGGCCGCTCCGTTCTGGAAGCCCGAGCACGTCTCGCCCGCTTGGTATGCGCTGACCACGAGATGCTGACTGAGGAGGAGATCACAGAGCTTGCTGAGGAGGCTTACGAGGCGCAGCTCCAGGAGATACGCGGCGGCCTAGAACAGGTCGCACGCGACCAAGGCCTCAGCAGGGAGAGCACGCCGATCGTCGTGGCAGGCATCGGGCGTAGCTTCCTAGCCGAAGAGGCTGCTCGCCTCGCGGGCTTTGAAGCCATCATCGACCTGGAGGATCTCACTGGGCTACCGGGTGCGGCTAGGCTTGCCCCGGCCGTTGGGCTCAGCCTGATGGCTCTCTCTCGCGTGATGGGGACAGAGCTACGATGGACGCGGTCGTCAAGGTAGGCGGCAGCCTCCTAGCGGAACCGGAGGCCTTGAAAGCCCTCTGCAGGACGCTAGATGCGGCAAGCAGGCAGTGGCGCATAGCGGTGGTGGCGGGAGGCGGCTCCTTCGCGGACGAAGTCCGGCTTCAGGATAGGCGTTTCGGGCTTTCGCCGCAAACCGCCCATCAGATGGCGATCCTCGCCATGGACCAGTACGGCTTGCTCCTCGCTGAGCTGCTTGAGAACGGCGCGTCCGTAAGATCTCTAAGAGGAGCCGTGGCGCTCGCTCGCAAGGGGAAGCTGCCCGTGATCCTGCCCTCCAGCTTCCTCTTGAAGCCCAATCCCCTCGATGCCACATGGGACGTGACGTCAGACACGATAGCGGCCTACCTCGCGGCGAGGCTGAGGGCCCAGAGGCTCATACTCGTAACCGACGTGGACGGGCTCTTCACCGCTGACCCCAAGAGGAACCCAAGGGCGAGGCTCATCCCAACCGTCAGTCTCCTTGAGCTCTCGCAGCTACCCGAGAGGACGTGTGTGGACAGGGCGCTTCCCTCGCAGCTGCGAAGGCAGCGGGTGGACACGTGGATAGTGAGCGGCCTGCACCCGGAGAGGCTCCTTCAACTGCTGCGAGGCGTGCCCACGGTCTCAACTAGGCTGTTTCCCTGATCCTCAGGTAAGCCTCTGAAGCGCCTCTTTGAAGCGGGATACGAGGCGGCCGTCAAGCCTGCCGCCGACCCAGTCTCTTGAGTTGCAGACCGCCCGCCTGATCCCGAGGATGTCCGCCTCCAGAGCTGCGACCCTGGCGATGTCGCTCTCTTCGAGGCCGCCTGCCAAAGCGACCTTCAGGCCTAGGCCGTGGGCTTCCCGGATAAGCGACCTCAACTCCTCCTCGCCGCAGTAGCCGAAGAGCTTACCAGAGCCCTTAGTCTTCAGGTCGATCAGTATGCCGTAGCATCCGGCTTTTGCGGCGGCTGAGGGCAGGAGAACCGGGGGAAGAGACCCGAAGGCCCGGTGGTCTCCGTAGCCCGCTGCGACCGCCCTCTTCCCATGCCTGTAGCCCTCTAGGGCTTCAACGATGGCAGCTAGGAGCTTGACCGCCTCATCCATGGTGGAGACGCCGAGGAGCCCGGCCTTCACGTAATCAGCCCCGGCGACGGCGGCTCCGAGCGCGGCGAGAGAGGCGGTTCCAGGTAGGTTCGGCAGGTCACCTATGGTGGCACTGAGCTCATAGCGGGGAGGGAGGACCGCGGAGACCTCCCTGATGACCTGCGGAGGCTGTGCTCCCAGCGCTCCCTCTGAGGGGTTCTTCACGTCGATGATGTCCGCTCCGCCTCTCACAGCCTCTTGGGCCTCAAGACGGTCTACCACGCTCACGAGAAGGCGCATCTCCGCTTCCAGGGGTCTGTGGAGATGCATGAGCTGATAAAGGCTTTGGGCCGAGGCGTTCGGCTTAAGCCTTAAGTAGCGAGCCACAGCGGATAGGGCCCATCCGAATCCAGGCATAGGCTGCTTCCCGAAGGGCTTGACATCGACGTGAAAGGCCATGAGCCACATGAGAGACGTGCGGCACGTGGGCCTGATAGGCTGCGGGGCCATCGGCACCGTGATCGCTAAGGCGATAGACGATGGAACGGCGGGAGCCTTCACGCTTGAGGGCGTCTACGACATTATTCGAGCAAAAGCCGAAAGCCTTGCAGCTCAGCTCTCGCGGCGACCGCACGTAGCATCCTCAGCAGAAGAGCTGATCCGTCTGCCGGGGCTAGGCCTCATCGTGGAGGCGGCCTCCCAGCAGGCGGTGAGGGAACTCGCGGCCAAGGTTCTTGCGGCGCGTAGAGACCTGATGATAATGAGCGTGGGTGCCCTCGTGGACTCTGAGCTGTTAATGACGCTTGAGAGGACAGCCCTTAAGGCCAATGGGCGGATCTACGTGCCCTCCGGCGCCATAGCGGGTCTTGACGCGGTCAAGGCGGCGAGCCTCGCTTCCATCAGCGAGGTGACGCTGACCTCAAGGAAGTCTCCCAAGGCCCTGAAAGGCTCGCCGTTCCTCGACTCCCTAGCTGCAACGCTGAGCGGCTTGACAGAGCCCAAGGTCATCTATGAGGGCCCAGCCAAGGAAGCGTGCAGGCTCTTCCCGGCGAACGTTAACGTGGCTGGGGCGCTAAGCCTAGCCTCCCTGGGCCCAGACAAGGTTAAGGTCAGGGTCATCGCGGACCCGAGGGTGCACAAGAACGTCCATGAAGTCACGGTGCGAGGTGCGTTCGGGGAGTTGCACGCTCGAACCGCGAACGTGCCCTCGCCGCATAACCCTGCGACCAGCTACTTGGCGGCGCTCTCGGCCATAGCGATACTCAGGAGGATCTCTTCTCCGCTCGTGGTCGGCACCTAGCCGCGGGCTATGTCCTCCTGATCTCGACCCCGCTTGCTAGGACCCGAACCTCAACCTCGTCCCCGATGTCGGGCTTGGGCTCCAGCCTGTCCCATTCCTCCCTCGTCAACCAAAGCGTCATGCGGGGCACGCGGATCTTCCCGCGAGGCCCGAAGGGCATCGACCGGACAACCTGTTGAACGATAGGCGCCACCTCCCGTGCGATCTCGCTCTCCTCTCCCCTGGAAAGGATCATAGGCGGGGGCATAGACTTCTCCTGGGCGAGTTCCAGCTTGACTCCCTCTCCCTCCACGGGGTCTTGTATCAAGGCCTTGCTCACTAGAGTAGCCCTGAAGACGACCTCAGCCACGCACGTTCACCGCAACACCCTAGGTCTGCGTGCCTTAGTATTTAAAGCCCCACGAGCGCCGAGAACCGTGCAGGGCTTGGCTAGAGCACGTACGCCCTCACCCGAGTGCTCTCCTGTGGATCCCTCCCGGCCTTCCGCCTTTCCACCGTGGCCGCGAATCGCTCCACGTCGGGGAAGGACTTCTCATAGATGTGCGCGCTGTTGGAGAAGTCCAAGTACGCGCCCACGCGGCATCCGAGTTCCTTGCTCAGCCGACTCTGAAGCTCCGTCAAGGCGAGCATGTTCAGGTGCGCGGCCCGGAAGAGGTCCCTGCTTCTCCACTCCGTCTCAAGAACTAGGGATTGGGCATAGATCTTAAGCCACAGCCTCTGGAGGCAGGGCGGAGACTCGGTGAAGAGGTCCTTCGCCGGCTGCCACGTGATGGCTTGAGCTCTCCTCGTGTAGGGGGCCGATTGCAGCTTCCTCCGAACCTCCCTGATCTGATCGAGGACCTTCCCGTCTATCCGGTAGGAGTAGAGCCTCTCGTGATAGGTGTAGGGAAGCTTCCCCTCCTCAACGTGGCGGTCTAAGGTGCCTTCGAGGACCTCCTCCACGTAGCTTCTCGTCCCCGTGACGGCGATGACGTCGCCTCTGTGAACGCGGGGCTCCGCGAAGGGCTCTTCCACCACCATGAGCAGCGTCGTTTCCTTCGCCTTCTCACCATACTCCGTGGGAACCTCGATGCCCGAGGACCAGACCTCAAGGACGGCCCTCTCCCAGGTCTCAGCGAGGCTCCTGCCGGTGACCATGACGACAGGCGGCCTTAGCATGGGTTCCTGACCACCAGAGCCCTGCTCCTCTTCTGCCTTGAAGTGCCTCTACGCGTAAAACGGTTGCGCAACCGCGTGTCCAGCACTCTTACACCGACACGCTCGTCCTAGGCCAACTTCCCTGAAAGCATCAGGTCGACGGCTTGCTTGAACCCTTTACCGTTTCTCCCGGGCATGACGTACGTCGCAACCCTCTTCAAGGGTGGGTCTGCGTTCCCCACAGCTATGGAGATCCCTGCGGCCTCGAAGAGCGGGACATCTGTCTCGCTGTCCCCTATGGCCACGATGTTCCTCGGGTCTAGAGACATCATCTGAGCGGCGGTGCGGAGGCCTAACGCCTTATCCACGCTCCTGTCGACGATATGGTAGGCGAACCCACTGTCCCACAGGGCTAGAGAAGGAAAGGATGCTAGGATCGTCTCGACCTCGCGTCGCGGGATCGTCCGCCTGAGCGCCACATCGACGTAGCGGTAGGGGTTCGACCTCGCCTCCACGACCCTATCGCCAAACCTTTGCCTGAGGGCTTCCAAGGCCGCTAAGGGCCCCGTCCTCTCCCCCAGGATGCGGGTCTCCTCCCTGTGATCCACTATGCCCCCGCCTTCGCAGATCAAGGCGCCGCTGCAACCGATGTACGTTTGCAGAGCGGTCATGACCAAAAGGGCGTTACCCGAGGCCAATACGACGGGCAGCTTCGCCTTCTCAAGAGCCCGGATCGACCTGATCGCGGGGCAGGAAAGCCGATCGGCCTTGTCGGTTATCGTCCCGTCGATGTCGGTCGCCACGGCTGCGATCTTCAATCGTTTCACCTGCCAGCCGACTAGGAAGCAAACAGGCCGCTTGTGGTCACGACGCTATTTAAGGGGAAAGGTAACGGCTTTCTGTTCGTCCCCAGCCTGTCGACTGACGTGGAGATGCCTTCATATCCTGGCCAATGGCCCTATCGCGCACGTGTGGCGGCGGTCCAACTGGAAGCTGAGAGAGTTCAGGTCATCCTGAGGCTCCTGACCGAGACCTTCGGAGAGGTCAGACTTCGTCACCCACAGCTTCAGCCGTTCGAGCTGCTAGTGGGCACAATCCTTTCACAACACACGAACGACAGGAACTCAGACCGGGCCTTCGACAGGCTTTCACAAACCTACGCGATCATCCCCCAGGCGTTGGCGATCGCAGACGAGTCGAAGGTGCGGGATGCTATCCAAGTGGCGGGTCTCCAGAGGCATAAGGCGAGGACGATCATAGCCGTGGCGAAGGCTGTTCTCGAGCAGTTCTCAGGGGACCTAGGAAGAGCGCTTGCGCTCGGGCCGGACCTGGCTAGGGAGGCTCTAATGGGCCTTCCGGGAGTCGGGCCGAAGACGGCCGACGTGGTTCTCCTCTTCAGCAGAACGGCCTACACCTTTCCGATCGACACGCATATCGCCAGGGTCTCGAAAAGGTTGGGGTTCGTGCCGAAGAAGAGCGGATATGAGCAGATGCGGGAGAGGCTGCAGGGCCTCTTCCGGCCTGAAGCGTATCTGCAGGCTCATCTTCTCTTGATCCAGCTCGGCCGTAGCTACTGCACGGCGCTGAGACCCCGCCATGACGAGTGCCCCGTCCGCGACTACTGCCCGAAGCTGATGGATTGCCCTTGAGGTATGGAGAACCGGGGTTCCACGCGGCTCCCTCGAAGAGCCGACTCTCGTCCTTGATGTGGGGCGGACTCCCGGTCTGGTTCCACTCCCTAGTGCGGCTTCTTGGGAGGGTCTCCTTCGAGCCCGTCTTGAAGAGACTCCCTATCCCTAGGCCTGTAGCATGTGAACGCTCTCACGGCCGAACGTGATGGCCACGACCTCGCCCTCGCGGTAGAGTGGCTTCCCCGTAGGGTTGTACACGTCAACCCTCAGGCGCCCTCCCTCGACGAGGTCGGATTCGACCTCGAATCGCATGAGACTTCCATGATATGTGAAGCCCCTCATCCTGCCCTTGAAGAGGTTCGGGCCTCGAAGCCCCTCGTGAGGCGGCGCAAGCGTGAGGGCTTCTGGCCTGATGGCTAGGTAGACGTCATGACCTTCCGGCGTCTTGCCGTCGGCGTAGGCTTCGATAAGACTTCCATCCGACGCCCTTAGAAGGGCTAGGTTTCGCCCGAGGTCGATCTTCTCCAGCCGTGCCTTGATTAGGTTCACTACGCCCATGAAGTCCGCCGCGAAGAGGCTGGCAGGCCGCTCATAGACCTCTCGAGGTGGTCCTACCTGCTCGATGTGACCACTCCTCATGATCGCCAGGCGGTCTGAGATGGTAAGGGCCTCCTCCTGGTCGTGCGTCACGTAGATCGTCGTGATCCCAAGCCTCTTCTGGATGCGCCTGATCTCGTTTCGCATCTCGACGCGGAGTTTCGCATCCAGGTTGCTTAGGGGCTCGTCGAGAAGGAGCACGTCAGGCTCTATGACAAGGGCCCTTGCCAGGGCTGCCCTTTGCTGCTGTCCCCCGCTGAGCTGGCTTGGGAACCTTTTCTCAAGCCCCTCCAGCTTGGCGAGTTTCAGGGCTTCCTCCACGCGTTTACGAGCCTCCCTCTCAGGAACCTTCCTGCACCTCAGGCCGTAGGCGACGTTCTCCTCGATCGTCATGTGTGGAAAGAGGGCGTAGGTCTGGAAGACCATGCCTGTGTTTCTTCGATTCGGTGGAACCCTGTTCATCAGGCGGCCGTTGAAGTGGATCTCGCCCTCGTCGGGCTCGTAGAAGCCTGCTATGAGCCGGAGGGTCGTGGTCTTTCCGCAGCCCGAGGGCCCTAGGAACGTGTAGAACTCCCCTTCGTTGACGCTGAGGCTGACGTTGTCCACTGCTACGACGTTCGCGAAGCGCTTCGAGACGCCCTTCAGCGTTACGGAGACCATGTCCCGAGCCTCCTAGGCCCTGAGCACCAAGCCCATGCTCCTGCCCAAGATCCGGCTGGCAACTGCTAGGCATGCGGCTGTTACAGCGATCAGCAGGACACCCGCTGCTGAGGCCACCATGAGGCCGTTCGCTGGGTTCTGCGTGTACTCATAAAGCGCCCTCGTCAAGGGGAAGTACCTCATCTGGCCCACGATGATGAGGGTTGACGAGACCTCGATCATCGCGTTCACGAAAGCCATGAGGCCCCCGGCGATGAGGCCTGGCGCAACGAGGGGAAGCGTTATCTTCCAGATCGTCCTCGTAGTCGAGGCCCCTAGGTTCCTTGAAGCCTCCTCCAGCGAGACGTCCATCTGCTGGAGCGAGGCGTGCGTAGCCCTCACGGTGTAAGGGAGCCTCCGGACGGTGTACGAGAGGATGAGAGCCGGCACTGGGGAGAGTCGCAGCGGGTCAAGGGGCGTGAACTGCCAAGCCCTCAGGTATCCGAGGCCGAGGACGATCCCCGGAACCGCGAAGGGCAGGATCGTCAAGCCCTCGAGGAGGCTCTTCCCCACGAAGCTCTTCCTGACGACGAGGTAGGCGATCAGAAGGCCGAAGGCCACGTCGAAGAGCGCGGCCGCCGAGCTGTAGAAGAGGCTGTTCTGAACGTAGAGGGGCGAGTCTAGGAGGACCTCGCGATAGTTGGCAAGCGTATAACCGGTCGGGCCGACGTAAATGGACCAGGTCTCGACGATGGAAGCTAGGAATATACCAACGTCGGGAAGGAAGGCGATGCATAGAACGGTGATGAGGAAGGCGTAGGCGAGGATCTTGGTCCAGCCTCCCATCCTCCTTGTCCTGCTTAGGGTGCCCGCTCGGAACATCGAGGCATATTCCCTCAGGCCCACGTACCTTCGGACGAGGAGCAGGGCTACGATGGAAACCGCTTGGAGGATGATCGAGATCACGTAGCCCTGGAGGTCTGTGTAGGTAGCCTGGATGCGGAAGAAGGCCTGGACGGCCAAGAGCCTCGAGGCCTCGCCTCCAAGCATGAGCGGCGTCCCGAGGTCTGAGAGGGACCATATGAAGACGAGGATGGCCCCTGCCATGTAGCCGGGCCTCACCAAGGGAAAGATGACGGTTCGGAAGACGCGGAAACGGCCAGCCCCCAGGTTCTCCGCCGACTCCTCCATAGAGGGATCGAGCCTTGAGAGGGCCGCTGAAACCGTGAGGAATACGATCGGGAAGAGGTGGATCGTCTCGATGAACACGACCCCTGTGAGGCTGTAGAGCCAGTCTGGTGGCTGGTCGACCCAGTGAAGCAGACGGTAGAGGAGGAGGTTGTTGATGATCCCGCCCCTCCCGAAGATGAGTTGAAGCCCTAGGGCTCCCACAAAGGGCGGCGCGATGAGGGGGACCGAGGCTAGAATCTGGAAGAGGCTCTTGCCTCTGAACTCGTATCGGGTCAGAAGGTAAGCCATGGGAATCCCGAGAATGGTGGTGCCGACGACCGAGGCTAGGGCAACTAGGATGCTGTTCAGAAGGGCTTCCCTCAGGAGACCATACCCCAAGAACACCTGGAAGTTAACGAGCGAGAAGCTTCCTTGGAAGGTGAAGGCTTCGTAGACCACGAGGACAATGGGGTAGAGGATCGTTAGGCCCAGGAAAGACGTGAGGAGAAGAGAGGCTATCAGGGCGCCCCGATCGGTTCCCCTAAGCCTTCTCTCAAGACCATTCAGCCAGAGTCTTAAGAGCCATCTCCTCCATGTGGTGCGCGAAGGCCTGGAGTAATAAAGGTTAATATGGACCATGGCCCGCTACTGATGCCGAGGCGAACTCCTTGAAACGCCTCGCTGCGCTTCTCATCGTGGCAATCATGTTTGTGGCTACCCTCAGCGTAGCCGCAGCTCCGAAGCCCGCGAAGGCTTCGCCCTACAAACTCTCGATCCTCACAGCCCATGTTTCCGGCATCTACAGCGGTTACGTGAAAGCGTTCGTGTCTTGGGCTCAGTCCCAGGGCTGGGAGATAACAGAGGCGGATGTCAACGTCGAGTCCCTGCCAGGCGAGGTCTGCCTCCAAAGGCTTCAAGCCGCCTGGCCTAACCCGACATGGGATGTCTGGTGGGGTGGGGGCGTCGCCCTCTTCCTCGTCGGCAAGAGCCAAGGCCTCCTGGACTACTACAACCTTACCGCCTGGAGCCAGTACAACGAGAATGCGAGTGGCCTGATCCCGGATCAGCTCTACGGCTACTTGCTGAAGGACCTTGAGGGCTTCTGGTTCGGCTCAGCCATCTCAGGCTTCGGCATCATGGTCAATAAGGAGTACCTGGCAGAGAAGAGGCTTACAAAGCCGATTCAGTGGGAGGACCTTACTAGCCCCATCTACAAGGGGCACATCGTCATCTCCACACCCGCCCGGTCGAGTAGCACGCATCAGATCTTCGAGATTCTGCTCCAGGGCTTGGGCTGGGAGAGAGGCTGGCTGATCAGTTCAGAGATTGTCGCAAACGTAGGCTTCTTCACCGAGAGGAGTTCCCACGTTCCGGCGAGGGTCTCGACGGGCGAGTACGGTATAGGCGCTGTGATCGACTTCTACGGCCTTGGCGCCGTCCTCGCCGGGCACCCCGTCGAGTTCGCGTACCCGCCGGGTGAGACGATCTTCAACCCAGACTCTATCGCCCTGGTCAAGAATGCCCCGAGCAAACTCTGGGGCGAACGCTTCATCAGCTACGTCCTCAGCAATCAGGGGCAGGCCCTCTGGCTAGCGCCAGAGGTTACCGAGCACAGGTTGCCAGTGAGGCCGGATGCCTACACGGTCTATCCACTTCCGGAGGGCTTCTTCAACCCCTTCACGACGACCGTCGAGGTCAAGTGGACGGTGGACTTCGAGAAGCAGGCAACAAGGGACGCTATCGTCAACGACCTCTTCGACAGCCAGATCTTCGACAGGCATAGGGAGCTCCTAGACGCGTGGAACATCCTCACGGCCGTGAACGCGAGCATAAACGAGGCGGAGGCCGAGGGCTTCAACGTAACGGACGCCAGGCAGAAGTGGCGTGAGGCCGAGGCCATACTGGGCTCGATGCCCGTGACCGAGGCCTGGGCCGCGGAGAACGGGAGGAACTACGCCACCGACGCCAGCCTCAGGGCCAGCCTGAAGGCGGCGTGGGACACGTTCGCAGTTGGCAAGTATAGGAACGCCACCTTGATGGCTCAGGAGGCCGAGGAAATCCTCAAGACGAGCAGGGCTGCAACGCTTACGGCGCTCCAAGCACAAGTGGCCCAGCTGCAGACAAGAGTCAACGACCTTCAAGCTACGGCCACAAGCAACCTCTACCTAGGCCTCGGAGCAGGCCTTATCCTCGGTCTCGTCGTAGGCGTAGCCGTCACCTGGGTCGCCAGAAAGCCCAAGGCAACCTAAGCCCGGCAGCCTCGCCCCCATCCTTTCTCCGCTCCAGCATTAGCGACTTCCTTGTGGGAGACATGCAGTGGGCTCCACCTAAGGGGAGTTGCTCGACCCTGAGCGACTTCGCGGTCTGAGTGCCTCCGCGTTTCACTTGAGTCAGGCTAGAGCGCGCATTCGCTTGGTGTAGATTGAAGCACGCAAGCATCATAAAAGGCCTTGGAGAATCATGCCTGTTGGGCGCTGGAGACGAGAATGTGTCTGCGGCAGCCTTCTCGGGAACGATGATGACGGTACGAGCGGGCATGGCTGAAGGCGTGTCTCGTCACTTGGAAGGGAAGGCCAGTCATCTTCCTCCGCTCATCGGTCTCCGCAAATGCTAATAAGGAGCTTGTGTGGCGTGCTGGGCGCGGGGAGCTGGGTGGACCCGGCTGAGAGGGTGGCTTGAGAGCCACCGACCCTTTGAACCTGATCCAGGTAATGCTGGCGAAGGGAAAGAGAGGTTCTCTCACCGAGTTGACCCACCTCCTAGAGGTGGGCAGGGACGAAGCCGAGGATGCTGAGTGGTCGTCGGTCTAGCCGACGCAGGGATCGTTCTCCGGGAGCGCGAATTGCCGAGAACTCTTCCGGCTCGAACGCAGGGACGGAGGTGACCTATTGATGGCCGTTGGGCTATTAACCTTCAGGCAGAAGGCCCTCGTGCTTGTGCTTGTCCTCATCACCATAGGGGCGGCCTCCAGCCTCTACCTGGCCTGGCTGCAGCCAAGGCTTGAGAACACCCTCATTGTCTATGGGCCGCAGGGCATCAGCAGCTTCGCAGAGGAGGCTGTGAGGGTCTTCTCGCAGAAGTATCCTGACGTGAACGCTACCTTCGTCAACTATGGTCTAGGCTCGGTCGCGATCGCAAACAAGCTGATCTCCGAGAAGGACTCGCCTATCGCGGACGTCATCATGGGTCTTCCGGAGTTCTACGCCAGGCCCGTCCTCGAGGCCGGCGTCCTCGAGAAGTATGAGCCGCCGAACCTCGGCGAGATACCTCAGGAGAAGATTTGGGACCAATCCCGGACCATTCTCCCGATGGACGAAGGGTACATCGTCATCGTCTACAACGAAACCATCCTAACCGGGAAAGGCCTGCCCATCCCCTCGACCCTAGACGATCTCTTGGACCCAAGGTATAAGGGCCTCGTCGTATACCCGAACCCAGTGACGAGCGGGACAGGCCTCTCCTTCCTGAACTGGGTCATGAGCGCGAAGACGGAAGAAGCCGGCTGGCAGTACTTGATGAGGCTCAAGGAGAACGTGCTTGCGTACCCGCGCGGCTGGACGGCAGCCATGGACATGTTCATCAGGGGGGAGGCTGCCATAGGGATAATGTTCAACACCGACACGGTCTACAGCCCCGCTCCCAACCTGAACAGCACGATGGTGGAGGGGTTCGCCTACCAGGAGGGCATCGCGCTTGTCAAGGGAGCACCTCATAAGGAGGCGGCTAAGAAGTTCATCGAGTTCATGCTGAGCGAGGACGGCCAGTCCCTGGCGGCGCCCTACGGCTACGTCTACCCGGTTCGCGGAGACGTGACGCCCACAGGCGATCTGGCAAGGGCCCGCAAGCCTTCACATGTCATCACGTTCGACCTGAGCTTGGGCGGAAAGGCTGATGAGTGGAGGCAGAGGTGGCAGAGGGAGATCCTGGGCGGCTAGAGTCAGCCTCGTGGAGGCGCTCTCCGTCTCAGTACTGGGCCTCCTCTTCCTCGCCCCCCTGGTGAGCATAGCCCAAGGCGCGTCCCTGGAGAGCCTCGCTGAGCTTCTGACGGACCCATACCTTCTCCGGGTGATAGCGAACACCTTCCTTCAAGCGGTTCTCTCGACGGTGCCCGCCGTCCTCGCCGCCCTGCCGTTAGCCTACTTCTTCGCCCGCTATGAGTTCCGCCTTTCAAGCCTCGCCAGGGCTGTCCTCCTGGCGCCCTTCTTCGCGCCTGCCTTCGCCGCAGCTCAGGCTTTCCTCATCATGTATGGGAAGACGGGCGTCATCAACACCTTGCTCATGCAGGTCTTCGGCCTCGCTGAGCCTCCCGTAAGCCTCCTCTACAGCCTGCAAGCCGTTGTGCTCGCCCACGTCTTCTACTACGTGCCCTTGGCCTTCACAGCTCTCGAAGCGGGCTTCGCGAGCATAGACCAAGACCTCATCGATGCTGCCAGGTCCCTGGGTGCCTCCGAGTGGCGGATCCTCCGGAAGGTCATGTTCCCCCAGCTTGCGCCGTCTCTCGCAGCGTCGGGAACGCTCATCTTCGTCTTCAGCTTCCTGACCTTCGCCACGCCGCTCCTGATAGGCGGGAGCTTCACGACGTTGGAAGTCGAGACGTACTTCTACTGGAGCAGGTTTGGGGGATGGACGACGGCGAAGACCCTCTCAACGCTTCAGCTTGGGTTGAACCTCATCTTCGTTCTGGCCATCTTCCTCGCTAGGGAACGCGTCTTGCAGCCCCGGATGCTGGCTAAGGCCGGAGGCCTTGCCCGGAACCGCTTAAGCCTCCTATGCGGGAGCCTCGCGGTCAAGGCCTTGACGCTCTACGCCCTACTCCTCATAGCGTTCGAGGCCTTACCGATCTACTTCATCTTCGCCTCAGGCTTCTCCCAGGGCTTCTACCTCATCTTCCCCCTGGGAGCCTCGATCGAGAACTTCCAGAGGCTCTTCAGCTTCACCTTCGGAGCCCGGGTCACCGTGTTGGACTCCATGGGCCAGAGCATCGCCATCGCCGCCTTGGCTGCGCTCCTATCGGTTTCAGCGTCGCTCCTCACCGCCTACAGCATCGCCTACTCGAAAGGCCGAGCGCGTTCGCTCCTGAGCGCAGCCACGGTCGCCCCACTCGCCGTTTCGAGAATAGCTCTGGCCATGGGCCTCTACACCATCTATGGCGCCGGCGTCCTTCGCCTCTACGGTTCATGGGAACTCCTCGCCCTCAGCCACCTCGTCGTCATCTATCCCCTGACGACGAGGCTGATCGAGTCCGCCCTGATCAGGGTTGACCCCGACCTCATCGACGCCGCCTCCACGGCGGGGGCTTCGAGGCTCTACACGTTCCTCAGGGTTGAGCTTCCCCTGATAGGGCCGTCGCTCGCGGCCGCGTCCTTGATAGCCTTCGCCTCCTCCATAGGCGAGTTCACCTTTGCGCTCTTCTTCGCGACCGGAGGCCTGCAGACGATGCCCGTCTCCGTCGAGAGGCTGCTCGACTCAAGGCAGCTAGGCCCTGCCTCCGCCATGACGTCCCTCATCCTCGCAGTGATCTTCGTCTCCGCCCTGGCCGCTAACCTCCTTGCCAAGAGGAGCCTCGGAGGCCTCACCTATGGAGCTTAGAGTCGAGGGTCTCGTCAAACGGTACGGGGCCACGAAGGCCTTAGACGGTGTAACCTTCACGGCCGAGTCTGGCAGGATACTGGCCATCCTGGGTCCCAGCGGCTCCGGCAAGACGACCTTGCTCAAGGTGGTCGCCGGCCTCGTCGCGCCTGACGCCGGGAGAGTCTACTTCGACGATAGAGACGTGACCGGGCTTCCACCTCAGAAGAGGAAGGTCGGCTACGTCTTCCAGAGCCTCGCCCTCTTCCCCCACATGAGGGTGAAAGACAACATCGCCTTTCCCCTCGAAGCGCGGGGGCGCAGCCACGGGGAGACCGAGGCGACGGTCCGGAAGGTGGTGGACCTGACGAGCCTCCAAGGCCTGGAGGATAGGTATCCCCGCGAGCTGAGCGGCGGCCAGCAGCAGCGCGTCGCCTTAGCGCGAGCGATCGCCGCTGAAGCTGAGCTCCTGCTCCTCGATGAACCTCTGGCCTCGCTTGACACGCCCCTCCGGGCAAGCCTCCTGGCCGAGATCAAGCGCGTACAGGAGGAGACGGGCATGACGACGCTCTACGTCACCCACGATCAGGGCGAGGCCCTCTCCGTAGGGCGTAGGCTCATGGTCATCTTCGACGGGAAGATCGAGGCCCTGGGGGAACCGTTCCAGGTCTACGTTCAACCGCCGACAAGCCGAGTCGCCAGCTTCCTGGGCTTCACGAACCGCCTTAAGGCTAGGGTGTTGAAGGAGGGCCCTGACCACGTCGAGGCCGAAGCCTGCCAGGGCTTCTTGACTTTCCCTCGGGGCACCGTCCGGACTGTGGGGAAGGAGCTCCAGATACTCTTCCGACCAGACGGCGCTGAGCTGACCCTCAAGCGGGAAACACCCGGCCAGCTTGAAGGCGTCCTGAGGAGCCTCGTCTTTGAAGGAAGAAGGCTCAGAGCCAGGGTGATGACGGACCAGGGCGAGGTGGAGGTGACGGTTGCCCGCCCGGAATCCTACCCTGAGCTCCTGGGCCTCGTGGGCAAAAAGGCGTACGTTCTGTTAAGGGTAGAAGAAGCTCTCGTCGTCTGAACCGATCCCTAGGAAGACACTAGGCTCTCTGGCTTCCGCTCTTCCATCGCTCGCATTTCGATGACGAGATCGGTCTCCGGGTTCCGGAGCCCCATGAGGATGCAGAGCCTAAACGCGAACTGGCCAGCATAGACCAGGGGGCTGTTGGTCGAGAAAGGGTCACGCCTGTCGGTTAGCCAGACAGACATATTAGGAGGCGGCTACGTGCCGGTCAACTATGAGAATAACGGACCTGGAGATCTTCCCCTTACACGTGCCGTACGTTCCCGCGGTTCAAGAGTACAGGCCTGAGGGCATGTGGCCTACCATCGTCAGGGTTCACACGGATGAGGGCATCACAGGGCTCGGCGGGGGCGCGCATGAGCATAGGCTGGCGCCCCGGAAGGTGCTGGAGGAGAAGTTCTCGAAGCTGAAGGGAAGGAGCCTCGGGGAGTTGAACCCTCGCGAGGTGACCTATCCCTTTGACGTCGCCCTCTACGACATCCTTGGAAAGGCGTTGAACGTTCCGGTTTCCTGGCTTCTCGGCGGCCAGGTCAGGGATAAGGTCCCGGTAGCGCATTGGGTCGTGGAATCAGCGACGCCTGAGGACACGGCGGCGGAGGCCGTCGTCGCTGTCAAGCTGGGGTGCAAGACGATCAAGTTCCATACGAACCCTACGAGGGAGACAACGGTCGAGAGGGTGAAGGCGATCCATGAAGCCGTAGGCGACAGGATCGCCATACGGATCGACCGCGGGTACCCCTGGGACCTGACCATGGCGGTCAGGATCGCGAGGCAGATCGCCGACTATAGCATCGAATGCCTAGAGGATCCCCTTGGGAA
>Ga0315308_1000278_pt1 | contig 28033 bp, 24 predicted proteins | sample TDP3_MG_FD_203078 | JGI IMG/M metagenome (GOLD analysis project Ga0315308, IMG submission 203078) | Freshwater sediment microbial communities from Lake Towuti, South Sulawesi, Indonesia - TDP3 | ecosystem: Environmental > Aquatic > Freshwater > Lake > Sediment | place: Indonesia: South Sulawesi... | reverse complement strand
GCAATAGATCCCACTAGAACCTAGTTACCTCGTAGAGGACGGGTAATACTCAAACCCTAATGGCACGGACTATCAGATCTGGAAAAGACCATTCCGTATCACATATAGTTCTACAATTCTTCACCGTGTTCTTCCTCCAGTAGCTTGAAGAGTTCTTTCAGGACCGTGCTTGGTCTCAGCTCGTTCTTCTTTTTTGCCTGTGATCTCTCCAAGCCTGGTGAAAAACGGATTCTCACCTTTGTTTCTGGGTTTGGATTTCCAGACTTCAATCAAGAGTTAGATACGATCCAAGGCCTAATGAGAAAAATGACCAAAGTATCATTAGTAAACCTTACAGAAGCAACGCGCTTTATCCTATAGCCTTTCACCAGCCGCTTTCCTATCCACGAAAACCATATAGTCAGCGAACCCAGTTTTTAACGGAAAATACGAACAACCGCACCCAAAGAAGCCCCAAGATTCAAATCCTTATGATCCGAAATAACCCGACCCGCTTGCGCCAGCAACAGATCGATATTTCTTCTCGCTTCATCCTCGGGCTTCACAGAAACTTCCCCTATCATCTCTAATTTGAAGAGCGAAATATAAAACTATTAACGATTTATAACCCTATCAAGAGGAGGACTTTCAACTTCCCATCAATGAGCATTTCTTCATCTAAACTTCTGCAGAGAAAACTCTCTCTGGCTTTTGTGTTCCGATAATTCCTATTATTGGTAAGCTTGTAGACTTGAACCCTTTTAGGTATTAATCCCGGCGGCCGCACCAATTTGCGGGCTTCTTTTAGGAGACTTACTTGGAAAGACGGAAACTTGGAGATGCGATATCATTTGACTAGTTTGGTTTGGACTTCATCTTGGCCTTATACCGACTTCATATGTCGCGTATCGTTTTCCAGATCAGCTGAAGAGATCACCAGTCGTGTCTGGAAAGCAGTTAGGCGGCATAAGCCAGTCTAGATTCGTCGAATGTTTGCCATTGAATGCTTCGTTTGGCGAACGTTTTTTTAGGATGAAACTATATAGGTTGCGCATGCCTTTTCAAAGGATTCTTTTGGTGAAACCTGCCGGGAGAAGCGGGCTTAGTTTCCTCATGGATCAGATCCCGCTCGGCTTGGAGTACATTGCAGCTTACATTGAAGATGTGGTTGATGAGGTCCATATCGTTGACATGGAAATGGACCGCAGAAGTTTCCCGCGCATCCTCGACCTGTATCGCCCAGACCTAGTGGGCATCACCATGTCCGCAACAGAACACAACGAAGGGCTACGCCTAGCGAAGATTGCCAAGGAAAGGAGTATCGCAACAATGGCTGGTGGGTATCACCCCACAGGTGTTCCCGACTTGATGCTCTCCTACCCACAGCTAGACATGGTTGTTCGACGCGAGGGCGAGGTTACCACGATGGAGCTTGTCGAAAATGGAGGCCCAGAAGGCGTACTTGGTGTCTCCTACATGAAGGATGGTCGCGCAATCCATAACGGGGACAGACCGCTGATCAAAGACTTAGACAGCCTTCCCTTCCCAGCTCGGCATCTTAGGCAGTATTCGTACAAAGCGAACGACCGGAAAACCGACTATGATGTGATACTGACCTCACGAGGATGCTATGGGCGTTGTACCTTCTGCTGCGAGCCCAGCATGAGCCAAGGGCATTTCAGATGGCGTTCCCCGCAGAACGTCTTGGACGAGCTCTTGGAGGTTTCAGCCTACCACGAGGGGAGACCGGTCAGCGTCATTATTGCCGATCCCAGCTTCATGGGTAGCCCCTCAAGAGTTGAAAAGCTGTGCGAATTGCTGAGGGAGCAGGCATTCGATATGAAGTTCTGCGCCTTAGTGAGGACCGATCACATGGCCAGACACCCCGAGATCGTAAAGAAGATGTGCGAAGCAGGGATACTCTATTTTGAGATGGGCATTGAAAGTCCTAGTACCAAGGATCTGAACTCGACCAAAAAGGGCATCACGACTAAGACCCACATAGAAGCGGTGCGTAATATACGTAGGTACGGTGGAAGTGCAGGCGGCACCTTCGTCATAGGTCTCCCGGACCAAACAGAGGAAGAGATCAGATACTTCCCAGTCTACGCCAGAGAGATAGGTATGACGGCGGCCGCCTTCGGCATTGTAACGCCGTTTCCGGGAACCGAGTTCTACAAGGAGTTGGAGAGTAAAGGACTGATCTTTGAGACGAACTGGGATAATTTCGACGAGATGCACTCCGTATACGAGACGAATCACTTGTCAAAAGAGAAGATTGAGGAACTAGCAACCTACTGCATGGCGAAGTTCTGGACCATAGACACGTTGATTGACCGCGAAAGAGTATTCCAGCGAAGAGCCAAGAAGAAGACGCCCCTAGCAGACTTCATTGCTGAAAGAGTGACAGAAATAAGCTTCCTAGGCAATGCAGGAAGAAGCCTCAAAGAGAACGACTTCGGCCAGTACATGAAGTTGTTCCTAGAAGCCTACGCAGACCCGCGGGTTGAGGAATACTCTAGAAAGGTTGGAGTCCATAATGTCTTAGAGATGTCTAGGTTCTTACGGATTCTCGGTCCACAAACGATCCAATGCACCTTGAACATCAACGGGTCCGCAGCTATCAGTTTCGTAGTCAAGACCACTAAGAACACAGTTGAGTACATTCGAGTCATCCATGGAAAGCAGGACGACACGTCAATACAGTTCGACGTTAACGCGGAATGGATCAACAATGGAGGCCGAATACCGAAGAGAGAGATAATCAAGCAGTACGTGTCGCACAATGGCCATGTCAAGGGACTATGGAACACCTTCAGGCTTCTTGCAGCTACGGGAACCGAGTATCTCATCTCTAGGCTAACCTAGATAGATTCCCTCTTCTGACTTCGTACCGTAGGCTTCCTGAATCACCTCCTTTCTCGCACCTGTTTGTGTTCTGGCCGCATGCACTTTAGGGTCTATTCTTTCGCGCTCAACTGTCTCAAACCCAGGCAAAATCAAAGTTTGCAGTTCACATACTCGCTTGAGTGGCTCTATAGGGGTTGTTCCGATTCACCATCTTCATGGTTTTCACATCTTTGTTTGCAGGGGCCTTTGTAGACAACCTTCGCGACGCGTTCCTTAGTCCGGATTTCTCGTCGCTGTCGCTTTTTCCGATAGGCCATGTTTCTCTTCTTTCTCTTGGCGAAATAGATTCAATGGAGACATATCTTTTTCGTCTCGGTCGAACAATGATGTATCTTCTCGAGAAACATTTAAGAACGAGGATCCAGATTATTTAGCGAAAGGAAGTGGGCAACCTCTTATCTTTCAGATCTTATGCGACATATGAAGTTGCTGCTTTGTTATCATGCGTTTCGGTAACTTCCTTGGGTATCTTGGCTTTTGAAATAACTTTGACCAGAATCTTGTCCGTGATATACTCTTACCATTATAGCTTTTTTGTGGTTTCGCTTGCGCTCTTCGGATTTGGGTTAGGCGGGATTCTTGTTCAGCCAATCATAGTGAAGCCGACTTCAAAGAACGTTTTTTCGAGCCTAGCTTTGCTCTCGCTTTTCTTTTCATTATCCGTTTCCTTCTTGACTGTTTCAATCAGTACCACAATGTCTCCGAACATGCTTGCCGATGCCATAATCATGTTTCTACCTTTCTTAGTCGCGGGCATTTTTATGGCCGCCGTCTATAGATCCTTCGCCACGTACGGCAACATCGTCTATTTTGCTGACCTCGCAGGAGCATCTATAGGTTCTCTTGCCTCCTTGATGCTTCTCCCTCAGCATGGAGCCATAAACACTGTTTTTCTGATAGGAATGGTCTCTTCCGTCGGGTCTCTCCTCTTAGCGGTGACTTCCAAGAAAAGGATGATGGTTGTTGCCGCGGTAGCTGGTCTTCTTCTGCTCGCTTTTTCTACGCAACACTTGCATACTGGTCAAGTCTTGGACGTCCAGATCGCAGGCGACCAAAACAAGGAGCTGTGCAATTTTCTTAAGGATTCTTCCCTTGGGGCCAAGATAATAGACTCGAGATGGAGCGCCTTCGGTCGAACAGATCTAGTGGAACTCGGGATATCTCCTGACACGAAGACGATTTTCGTGGATGGCGGCGCAGGAACCTTAATGTATCAGTTTAACGGCGACTTCAGCAATACAAGTAGCGAAGTTTACAAACTGAAGTACTCTACGGGTTACTACCCGTACTATTTTGCAGACAAAGGAAGTGCACTTGTCATAGGAGCTGGGGGCGGAGTAGACGTTCTAAACGCGTTGGCGGCCGGTGTGAACCACATTACGGCTGTTGAGGTGAACCCTGAAACAGTGAATATTGTTCGAGACTACTCAGACTATAACGGAGGAATCTACACAAAATACGAGAATGTGGAGGTTTTCATCGATGAAGGAAGAAGCTTTCTCAAGCGCACACCTGCGAAATATGACGTTATCATGCTCAACATACCCATAACTAAGACCGCTCAGGGGACTAGCGGATACTCACTTGCTGAGAATTACCTCTTCACAACAGACTCCTTCAGAGATTACCTTGAGCATCTCGGAGATCAGGGGTTTCTAGTGATAGTGGCTCACGATCCCCTCGAAGTATACAAGTTGACCGCAATCACTCTGAAGGTATTAAGGGAAGGCGGAGCAAGCGCAGGCGAGAGCATGCGTCATGTGGTTGTCACGGGAATGCATCACTCACATTTTCCAGTTTTCATACTTAAGAAAACTGCTTTCGCACGAGAACAAGTCACAGAAATGTTTGCGAAATCTGACGAGCTAGGTTTCACTCCAGCCTACTTTCCCTATATCAACTTAGGTAATCTGGACCCTATCCTGACTGAACTTGGGAAAGAGAAGTTGGATTTGGACGTGTTGGTCTCCCATCTACGTGATCATTATGGCTTAGACATGGAGCCGCCAACCGACGACAGACCCTTCTTCTACAAGTTTGAGAAGGGAATACCTCAGACATTGGCACAGCTGTTGGCCGCATCCACAGCTTTATGCGTAGTCATTTCACTTCTCTTTTCTGGTGCTCAAGAGAGTCGTCGCTACTCTTCTCGAAAGAAGGGGTTGCATTCATTTGCCCGCAGATTCTCTTTGTTTATGCCTCTTTACTTCTCCTCTCTGGGTTTAGGATTTATGTTAATTGAAGTCTCCTTAATTCAGAAGTTCATTTTGTTCTTAGGTCATCCCGCCTCTGCGATATCGGTAACGTTGTTTTCATTGCTCCTTTCAAGCGGCATAGGAAGCCTTTGCAGCCAAAGATGGAAAGAGCGGTTGTTTCGCCCCGCTTTGAGGGCATCTCTAATTGTCGGAATTCAGGTGATCTCGTACACGGTAATCTTGCCCCTTTTGTTTGGAATGTCTTTGAACTATGAATCCACAACTAGATTTCTCATTTCTTTCACATTGCTATTCCCACTAGGGTTTTTCATGGGGATGCCTTTCCCATTAGGTATCAGGCTCCTTGAAAAAGAGACGCGGGAACATATACCTTGGATGTGGAGTCTGAACGGCGCATACTCTTTGTTGGGATCTATTGTGGCTGTAGCTTCAGCGATCACGTTCGGCTTCAACGCAACATTTCTGTTCGGGGGACTTACGTACCTCGCAATATTCTTCTTTGGTCATAGAAGGTTAGAAAGAAGTTAGATGAGGAAGGACAGAAGACGGCAAGACTAAGACTCCTTAGTGAAGCATAGCGTTTGCCTAGACTCCTATTGATGGCAACCAAGTCGATGGGTCTCGTGGTGGTTCTCCCTTTGTATGGTTGCATTGTGGTGGTCCTGGCGTAAAGTCTCACATTGTTCATGAGTTTCCTCAGTCATGCCGTGCATCCCTCCGCCCTTCTGGTGACCGTTGTACAACATCCCTTGCTCGAAATCTTCACTTGCTCTGCTGTATACAACCACGAGGCTAGTCAGAACCAGTAGCGCGATAGCCAGAAACATTAGGCCCGCCAATATTTCTGCTTTCATACTTTACTCCATCTCTACAGGACTATGACCTGAAATGAGACCCTTAAGGGTTGTCAGTGAAACCGTTTCAAACCGTCTCTATTTTTGTTCCGCTTAGGAAAACGATGTAGGTTTTGCCTGTTCTTTCTCTTTGTATCAGGTTCATCTTATCAAGGTTCGTCAAGATCCTTGAAACCTTAGTCTTGTTCCATCCTAATCTGAATCTCAAGGAGTCTTGAGTGATTCTGCCCGCTCTCTTCACTTCGTTCACAACTGCTTTTTCATTGTCGGATAGGGCCTTTTTTATGATCTCTAGTTTATCTTCCTTCTCTGATTTGGTCTCAAACGGCAAGCGAGCAAGCAATGCGAAGATCAGGCCCACTGCCAAAGATAAGGAGAGTGCGACCAAGTTATACTGGCTGACATACATCATTCTTTGCATCAGTTCATACATAGAAGTCGGCTGGCCTTGAATGACGCTTCCCAGAATCAAGAGAAATGCTATGTAGGAACTTACCGTTACGAAAATAGTGAGCATAACCTTTGTGACAATGTCAAATTCCGTTGCGAATAGGCGTCTCAGTGTTGACTTCTTAGCCATTTCAACGATCTTCATTGGTAACTCTCATCTCTTTATTTCCTCTCTGCGGTGACGCTACGAAGGGCTCATTACTCTGCCCAAAATAGGTACAAACATTGAAACTCTACGCTTGTACGTAATATATTCCTTTCCAAACGCTTCTTCCATCTCCTTCTCCTCTTCTTTTGCCAGCCGATAGTATAGGAATACTAGGATAGGCCACATCAATGCTGCGGGAAGGGTCACCCATTGAACAAGCATGCCCGATGTGATTAGCAGAAACCCTAGGTATTGGGGATGTCGGACGAACGCGTAAACACCATCTGTTATCAATGCTCCTTGAGCAGAATGTATTCTCGACCAAGCGAAAACTACGAGAAGAATACCTGAAAGCATCATGATGACTGAGAGAGGGTGGAAGAAGAGGAAGAAAAGGTCCTCACCTACTATTCCCGCCAATATATGGCCGGACAAGTGCGTTAATGGATTCTGATATCCCAAAAGCCATGTCAGAATGTATATGGTTAAAGGGAAGCCGTACATTTCAGCATATAAGGCGGCAATGAAAGCAAGGTAAGCGCTGGCTGATTGGCGCCCTCTCTTCTTCCTAAAAGGTATGGTTAACGCAAAAAGCCCAAAGAGTACGACATTCATAAGCACAAGATCCCAAGATCCATAACCATATTCTGCCATGATTCTCCCCTGTTTCCATTTGTGCGATCTGTTCTCTATCCGAAAAGCGGTTTTTCCCGAGTCTCCTCCCTCTCCCGTCTATACGATGACGCGCAGTCTCTGCAGCAGAATGTGACTTCCTTGCCGTTTATTGTCTCTGTGTATCCTCCCTTGTACACTTTGCAACCGCAGTGAGCACAGACATGCAAGCTCGGTTCGATGGCAGTGGATACAAGGGCGGCGAAACGTTTGAATAGCCGTTCGCAAAGCTCTCTTCCCTCTTCCGTGAGCTCATACACTTTCCTCTCCTTCTCTCCTATGGGTTTTGTAGTGTATTTCACAATTCCCTTCTTCTCAAGGCTCTGCAAAAAGGGATAAATCAAGCTTGGACTCACATCCTTCTTTAGCCTTTTCCTGAATCTGTCGAGGATGCTGTACCCGTGGCATGGTCCTTCGTAAAGGATCGTAAGTATGTAGAATCGGGAGAAATCTGAGACAAACTCATCGATATCTGCGTTGCCCATATTAGACTCCAGCAGATATATCTTGCTCAGAAATATTTATATCTTTCTGTAACGCAGTTGCTTTTGGGCGAAAAAAATGTTTTGCTGTGTGGGCCTCTTCGTTGGTTTCTATGTCGGTTCTGTGCTTGGCGGGCCATGGACGGTTATCGCTCCAGCAGTTGGATTTGGATTGGGGCTTTTGGGAGATATGAAGCTGGTTCGCGGTGGCCATGGAAGCCACGAAGGCTTTGGAGGAGGTTGCTGTGGAGGACATGTCCCCCATGAGACCCATGAAAAAGACACTAAAGACCCTGTCTGCGGGATGGAAGTGAATAAAAAAACAACACAGTACACGGCGGAATTTAAGGGGGAGACCCTACTACTTTTGCTCTCAGAGATGCATGTCTATGTTCAAGAATGATCCAGGGAGGTACGTAGAATGAGCATATGGCCAACTATGCTTGAAACCCTAGCGACGGTCATAGGCGCATATAGTCGGTGGTGATAGATGAGCGGACCAGCGAAAAGTAGAATGGGAGAATGGACTGAAAGGTGTATCATGCAAGTCTACGAGCTGGTGGCCAATGGGTCCCCAACAATAACCCTGAAACAGCCTTGAAGAAAGTCGTAAGTATTTTAGCTCAATCGAAGGTGGTTTGGCAAGGCTCCTCAAGCGAAACCGCAGAGAGATGATGCGTCGGGAGGCATACAGAAAAGGGACTTGTCATTTCCATCATTATCCGGCAGGCAACACACTCAATCTGGTCATGAAGGGAACGTATGACGTTCACGGGGGCCCCCAGGCGAAACCTAATCGGGTAAAGCCTTCTTCATACTGTGGCTTGAATTGCGCATTAGAGATTGATGGCGCCTTCGGACATGAGATAGGGCGGGTAAGCGGAAAAGACATGATGCTCAAGAAGATATATCGCAAGCAGATACATTTATATGCGCGATAACGCTATCAAGGAAGATGCAAGAGGTGGTCGAAACGCCTAGGGACCCAGTATGCGGCATGGTTGTGGATGCTGACCAATCCATTAAGAGGAAGATCGGGGATCGAACGTACCATTTCTGCAGCGAAACCTGCGCCCGAACATATGAACAACCTGAAGAGGAATTAAAAGCGATGAAACGCAGAGTTGCCATCGCACTTGCAGGTATAGTGAGCGTCGCCGCCTTGCGTGTTGTAGCCATGATGGGCCTAGCAATAGCCATAATGTCATTCAAGATCGTCGGAATATCCGCATGGGACCTTGCCTTCTTCATTCTGTCAACGCCGATCGTTTGGGTAGCCGGATGGGGCATCCATCATGGAGCGTACAAGGCGATCAAGAATCGATCCATAAACATGGATGTGCTCGTAACCACGGGGGTTTTAGCAGGTTGGGGATACGGTGCAGTTAGCGCTTTCTTCCCGTGGCTTGGGTCTGAGGGGTTCGGCTACATGGAAATAGCCATCGCGATCTTAGCCTTCGTGTTGCTCGGCAAGTTTATTGAGGAAACCATAAGAAGGAAATCAGCTGCGGCCATTAGGAAACTGCTGGAACTTCAACCTACGATTGCAAGAGTTCTGAGAGACGGGCGCGAAGTACAGGTTCCTGTTGATGACGTTCAGGTAGGCGACATTTTGATTGTTAAGCCCGGCGAGAGAATTCCGACAGACGGCGGGGTTATCGCTGGTTACTCCTCAGTTGACGAGAAGATAATCACCGGCGAAAGTATACCTGTTGAAAAGAAGGTGGGGAACGAAGTCATCGGCGCCACAATTAACAAGACAGGTTTGTTGAGGATCAGAGCGACTAAGGTTGGCGAAGACACAGCGCTCATGCAAATTGTACATCTAGTCGAGGAGGCCCAAGCTTCCAGCGCACCTGTTCAGAAGTTCGCAGACCGCGTTGTAGGGTACTTCGTCCCAGCCGTCTTTGCTGTTGCAGCTGTAGCCTTTGCATACTGGTTCGTCACAGCAGGTTTTGCATCTGCTTTTCTAGTGTTGTTGGCTGTACTTCTTATCGCTTGCCCGTGTGCTCTTGGCATAGCCACACCGACCGCTATCTTAGCCGGAGTTGGTAAAGGTGCCGAGCATGGAGTGCTTCTCCGAGGCGGCGAATACATCGAGAACGCCAGAAAACTTACTTCAGTAGTGTTTGACAAGACTGGCACCCTAACAAGAGGTGAACCTTCAGTCATCGACGTCTTAGCTTTTGAGGGCTATCATGAAAGCGAGATTCTAGAGTTGGCAGCCATTGCGGAGAAAGGCTCAGAGCATCCTTTAGCCGATGCTATCATCAAAGCGGCAAGTGGGGCGGACTCCAACATCGCAGACGCAGATTCCTTTGAGGCTATACCAGGACGCGGCGTCAAAGCCGTCATCGACGGACATGAGATACTTCTTGGAAACCGAGGCCTCATGAGAGAAAGCAAAGTCGACATCGAGGCAATAGAAGAGAAAGTTACAGAACTTGAGGAAGCCGGCAAAACCGCGATGCTCGTCGCCGTGGACGGAAAAACTGCCGGAATCATTTCGGCTATGGACACGGTCAAGGAGAATGCGGCTGACGCTATAAGACAACTTCAAAACATGGGATTGGAAATTGTCATGCTTACTGGCGACAATGAGCGAACTGCTAAAGCTATCGCTGACCGATTGGGCATAGATATGGTCATCGCGAATGTTTTGCCCTGGGAGAAAGTCAATGTCATTAAGGAACTGCAAAGTAAGGGCAAAGTTGTTGCCATGGTTGGAGACGGCGTCAACGATGCGCCGGCTCTCGCACAGGCTCAAGTAGGCATAGCGATAGGTAGCGGAACTGACATTGCTAAAGAGACCGGCGGCGTCGTCCTGATCAAAGACGACCTGCGTGATGTGGCAAGAGGAATCGTGCTCAGCAAGGCGACTATGAAGAAGATCAAACAGAACCTTTTCTGGGCCTTCATATACAATACGGTCTCTATTCCAATCGCAGCAGTGGGGTGGCTCAACCCTACGATCGCAGCCGCCGCTATGGCTTTCAGTTCCCTCTTTGTCGTAGGCAACTCTGCAACCCTCAAACTTCTCAAGCTTTAAGTACGGTGCCCATAAGGAGGCGAAAAGGCGCATGGCTGGAATGATAGCGAAACCGAGGGCCAACTACGGCGTATATGGTTCCTGGACGGCCTATGCACTATTCGCTGCAATGGCTGTTCTAACTCTTTTGTTGGTTTCATTCACAGTGTTTCTGCGAATCTTGTTCATTGTTGCCTTCGCCACGTCAGTAGCTCTTCTGACGTTGTTGTTACTCATTCCGCAGATTTTCTATGCCAGAAGGCGAATCAGGATCGTCCATGAGGTAATCACCGCTGGAAAGATTGGCGCAGACGATCATATTCTAGATTTGGGAACAGGACGGGGTTTTCTAGCAATAGAAATAGCCAAAGCTGTCAAAGGTTGCAGTACGGTAGGCATAGACGTCTGGAGCATGCCAGCGAAGGGAGAGATTCATAAAGGGTTTGTGTTGGGGAATACAAAGGAGAACGCTGAGAGAAATGCTCAGCTTGAAGGTGTCTCTGACAATGTGAAGTTTAGACGTGCTGACGCTCGGGAGCTACCGTTTGAATCCGAGTCCTTCGACGTCGTGATATCTTCCTTTGTCATGCACCAGATTGTCTATAGTGCAGGCGGTCACCGAGTTTTCGAGGAGACCTATCGGGTGCTTAAGCCAGAGGGCAGGCTTGTGATCGTGGACGCATTCATCAGTGGAGGAACAACGCAAAAGCTACTGGAATCAGGGTTCAAAGAAATGCAAGTCAAGAGGATCAGAAATCTAGGGCCGTTCTCTTTCTTTCTAAGAATGCTCTACGCAACAAAGTGATGTCTGCGTAGACCTACCGAAACTTCACCGCTATATTGATATGATGAGACATGCTAGTTGACATGATCATTATTCGCCACCTCCCACATGACTAGTCTCCTTTTTTCCTTAGATCCGCCTAAGCTATCAAGAGAAAAGGTTAACTAACCAGAAGGATACCAAATCTAGCAAAGCAGCAAAGCTAGGCATTTGTCTGTTTGTCTAGCGAGTTAGGGAGGGGGTCACTGCGTCAGTTGTCACTTTCAAACCCAGCTGTTCCATGGTCTTTCGTTGCCGTTGTCAATCTGATGTGTAGTGTGCGTTTCACAACCCCTAAGTTCGGCCGGGACATCGTGCATTTCCGGGCATTTTCATCAGTTACAGCACTTGCAGCCAGAGCATTCAAAGACTCTTTGACATTTAGGGATGTACTCCTCGCCCCCATCCCCATTCTTAATCTTGCCAGACTTTCGATCACATTTCCAGATATTGCATCGATTCTGTCTGGTATGTTGGCGAGTCATAGACTTGACTGTTGATGGTTCGACAATCGCGGTTGTCAGTCACTTGGATGCCTTAGTAATATATGCAAGTGTTTTCTTGGAAAAGCCTCATAAAGCAGTTCAAGCAATAACACAAGTAGAGCAAGCTTTCCATGATCGGTTTGTGGCTCTTCGTCACACATCTAATCAACAAGCAAGTCTTGCATAAGTGATGGACCTTGGAAGGAATAAGATGTAGAAGATACGGACGAGCACAGAATCTACCGCATGGAAACCACCTTGAACATCATGGGTGATATGTTTGGGAAAACTGATTGTTACAAGCCCTGCATTTGGGGACAAGAGTAGGATTCCATCAAAGTACACGTGCGACGGTGATGATGTCAATCCTCCAATAATGATCGAAGGGATACCTGAAGCAGCGGAAAGCCTTGTCTTGATCGTTGACGATCCGGATGCTCCAAGGGGAACGTGGGATCACTGGATTGTATGGAATATACCGCCAAAAGGCAAATTGGAGGAGGATAGTGTGCCGGGAACCGAAGGAATGAACGATTCTGGGAGGCAGTCCTACAGCGGTCCCTGCCCACCTTCAGGTACGCACCGTTATTTCTTCAAGGTGTATGCTTTGGACACCAAGCTGAATTTGCCAACCAACTCGAGAAAGCGGGATGTCGAAAGGGCAATGAAAGGGCACATACTTGCTGAGGGGCAACTGGTAGGTTTATACTCAAGGAGATAGATGGAGAAGCACTTTCAGGCACTAGTATGAACGGGTTCAGCCTGGGCGTTATGCCTTTCCTTACCTTTTTTTACCTTTTTCAACCTTTCTGTACCTTTCTTTACCTTTTTCTACCTTTTTTTACCGTGGGTTAACCCCGAAAACAGCTCTATTCCAAAGAAAAATCCCATTTCAGGCTCAAAAGCGCGCAGAAATTTCCGTTGCTTCAGCACAGAACAGATTTGACGGTGGTGGGGCTGGTCGGATTTGAACCGGCGGCCTTTACCCGGAACTTGGCTTGTGTGCCTTGTTCCTACGGGTTTCTTCGTCGCTCCAGAACTTCTTCATCCCACGTTCTGGTCCGCAAACCCGTCTGTTGCTTTCTGGAGCCCTTAACGGTTAGGCTCTTCTAACTGTCGTCATACCTTTCCAGCAGCCCGCCTAAGGCAGGCTGTTACTAGACTACAGCCCCACGCAAGAATCTGTTTCAAACGATTCATCCATATATGCATTGCTATTCCGGTACTTAGGGGCTCAAGCGAAAAGTTAAAGAATACCAGCCTTCAAGTTTATTCGGGTTGCCGGCCATAGGGCGCGGGACCCACCCGATCCCATTCCGAACTCGGCAGTTAAACCGCGCTCCGTCTCCGGCGGTAGTGCAGTCTTCGGCTGTGCGAAGCCGGGGAAGCTGGCAATCCGCTTCAGCGCATATTGGTTTTCGGAGATGTTAACTTTTCCATATGGAGAGTGTCCCAAGCACTGCACCGCGATGGCTCTCGCGCCTCTGAATAGCAGTCGTTAGTCCTGTGAGTAGAAGTCTGTCAAGGCTTGCTGTTGGGCTCTTTCCTCTTCGGAGAGTTTCTTCCATTCCTTTTTCGTGACGTATCCGCCTATCTGTTCTTTGATCTTCTTCGCAACAGCTGGCCCAATCATCGGAAGCCCCACAAGCCTCTCAAGCGGAACTCTATGAAGGTCCTCGACAGTCGCTAGGCCTGCGTTGTACAAGACACGTGCTCTGACTCTTCCTACGCCTTCGAGCCTTGTGAGGGGAAGTAGCTCAGCCTTGATGCCCTTCACCGATCTCTCATGAAGCTCAGTGATCTTTGGCAACAGATCCTTGTGACCCAGCAGCTTCGCAAGTTCGCCCGAGGAGTAGAGAAGCCACTCACCAGTAGACGTCAGCCGATAGAGGTCTCCAGGCTCGATCCCATAGGTCTCAATCATCTCGTCTTCGGAGGTCTCCTCCATCCACGCCTTCAGAACCTGAGCCGTCTTGACTTCTGCGAGAAACTCTTCGTAGGCTACGTTGTCCTCCCATTCGCTGGGCTTGGGGAACATGAACTCGCTGCTATGCTCCTCAACGAAAAGGGCAAGCTTGTCAATCTCGTGCCCGGAGCACCTGACCTTTGGAGCCAGATCTGGCGTGTGAGCAATCATGTGCAAGAAGCTGAGATCAGTCAGCTTAGATGCTCGTTTCTGATATCCGTCGCGGATCGTTATGGCTGACACTGGATCAATGTAGAGCTGTGAAACCCTTCTGCCGAACTGAGTCGCGCGCAGATCAGGCCCATGGATGACGATCATTTTCTCGTCGTAAAGGAACCTCAGGATCTTGGCGATGACACCCTTGATCGCTCGAAGATCATACTGAAAGGCATAAAGAGTTCTGCCGAAGAAATCAAGAACTCCCTGCTCGGAATATGCGAAGCCAGTGGCTACTGTAGCCAAGACATGGGATCTGAGAATCTTTTCAACTCCCAGCTTCGACCAAATCCTCTCAGGCTTGGCGAGGACGAAGCTGCTTAGGAGGTAGTCGCGTTCTTCATCAGTCTTCGCGACGAGAACAGACTCACCTATCTTGTCATATTTTGGACGGCCAGCCCGCCCAACCATCTGCTTGTACTCAAGCACTGTTATTGGGTAGTAGCCGTACCCAGGCTCGTACCGCCTGTAATCGCTTATGACCACCATTCTCGCAGGCAGGTTGACCCCGAAGGCAAGTGTAGGCGTTGCTGTGAGAATCTTGATCTTGCCTTCGCGGAAGGAGTCCTCGATGATTCTCCTTTGAGTTGAAGACAAGCCAGCATGATGGAAAGTGGCACCATGTCGAATGAGCTCTGCCAGCATGGCGCTTATTCTTGTTCTTTCGCCAGCTGCGGTTATGGACTCCGCGATACCTTCGAGCGAACGCTGGGTTGGCTTTGAGAGTAGAGGATCGAGCTTTGAGGCTGCCCTTTTGGCTAGGGCGACCGCGTTCCTTCGGGATGAAGCGAAGATCAGAGCTTGCCCGCCCTGTTCAATGCAGTGCAAGGCGAGGTTTATTGGGGGGTTATTGATCCGTTTCTTGATCTTCACGGAACCGCCGTCTTTGAACTGAACCTCATCGTCCAGAAGCGTCCCTTCCCTCAGCGTGACCGGTCTCCACCTAGTAGTGACGGGAGCAGCTTTGAGCCACTCAGCAATCTCTTCAACGTTCCTGACTGTCGCACTTAGTGCCAGCAACTGAACATCCGGGTTGACTTGGAGGAGACGGGCGAGCACAACCTCGAGCGTAGGTCCTCTTTCCGCGTCGTTGAGGACATGTATCTCATCCGCAACCACAAGAGAGAGGTTGGTCATCCAAGAAGCTCTGTGCCTAAGCAGTGAATCGCATTTCTCGTTTGTTGCTACGACGATGTCAAACCTCTGCAACCAGGGGTCACTACTGTCAAAATCCCCCGTTGTCACTCCTACCCTGACCTTTCCACCCTCAGCCTTCTCCAGCCCAGTGTACTTCCTGAACTCAGCATACTTCTCGCTGGCAAGAGCCCTGAGGGGACAAAGGTAGAGGACTTTCCCATTCCTCTCTATCACATGCTTGAGGGCGCAGAGCTCCGCTACTAGTGTCTTGCCTGATGCCGTAGGACTTGCGAGAAGAATATTCTTTCCTTCAAGAGCTCCAGCCTTGATCGCTTCTTCTTGTGGCGGGTAGAGCTCCTTGATGCCAGAAGCGGCTAGCACCTTTTTTGCTCGGTCGGGAATCTCCAGTTCGTCTGACAGCAAGTCCTGACACTTTTCTGGTCTACGTCTTCTTCAGGAACCCAGCTTTTGGTTCGTATATTGTGCCCTCTCTGTTTAGCTGACCTATCAACCTTTCGGCTTCATCTCTTCGGATGTCGTGTTCGCTGCTCAACCTGTCGAGAAGGTCGTTTCTTCTAACAGTTCCCGTATCCTTCTCCATCTCCAGCAAGAGGCTCAGGATCACTCGGAGCTTGTCCTGAAGACTTTTCGGCTTGCCAGTCATGATTATGTCGATGTCGATCTTGTGCGATGAGACATCTATTCCAGCCTCTCCAAGTGAACGCTTCATGATCGCAATGGCGTGCTCGGCGTCTTCGGGTAGGATCTTATCCCTAAGCGCAGCCCTAGTTCTAGCCTCAGCGATTCTCACCAGAGACTCTAATTGGCGAGCAGTTATTGCAATAGGCGAACCCTCAGCCTCGCTCGCAGACCTCATCTCCAGATAGAAGTCTCTCAAACGTTCTTCAGCCTCTGAAGTGAGAGCAGGAGTGACGCCCTTGGCGTATGCGATATACTTCCTCAATAGGTCAGATGAGATTGGTGGCTCTGCAGGTGGCGTCTTTCTTCTGTGAAGCTCGAGGATGTGTGTACTCATGCGGGAGTCGTGTTCCTTCTCAGGGACATCCTTCAACACAAATATGAGGTCAAACCTTGAAAGGATCGTGATTGGAAGCGAGATATTCTCCGCGACTGTCCTGTAGGAGTCGTACCTTCCGAGAGCGGGGTTGGCCGCCCCGAGGACGGCTGCTCTAGCGTTCAGTGTGGCCACAATTCCACCCTTGGCGATTGAGATCGTGTGCTGCTCCATCGCTTCGTGGATGGCGACTCTATCCTCGGCTCGCATCTTGTCCATCTCGTCGATGCACGCTATGCCCCTGTCAGCCAATACAAGCGCGCCAGCCTCGAGCGTCATCCCGCCAGTCGCGGTTGGAAGGACGGCTGCGGTCAACCCGGCGGCTGTCGTGCCTCTGCCGCTAGTGTAGAGTCCGCGTGGAGCAATCCTTGGCACATACCTCAGCAGCTGTGACTTGGCGGTTCCTGGGTCGCCGATAAGTAGAATATTGAGTTCGCCGCGGATGCTTATGTCTGGCAGAAACTTAGGAACGCCTCCGAACAGCAGGTACATTATGGCCTCCTTTATGTGTTCGTAACCGTAGACTGAAGGCGCAATCGACTGGATTATCTTCCGATGGACCCAAGGGTCCCTCGCAAGCCTGAAAATCTCTTGCTCTTCTTCAGGAGTGATGATTAGAGACTCAGGCTCCTTCCCAGTAGGGTCTGTCAGGTTCGCATCAATATAGAGCGAGAAGGCACGCAGCCGCCCTGTTCTTGGAAAGGATCTTGCTTCAGCTCGGACGATACCTACGATGTTCACTCTGTCTCCTGGTCGGGCGATGTCAACGACATCTCTTCCCACAAGCTGGATGTCCAGTGAACGCGGAGTCTGTCCGGGCGGCAGATCCTCAGGGAACTCTTGGATTCTGATCTCCTGAGAGTCGATAAACTCGGATTCTTGCTGTACGAGATCGAAACCCTTTATTCCTCTGCACGTGGGGTTAGTGCACTTGAATGGGAATGACAAGAAGTTCCCAGTCTGAGAAACAACAATCGTCTCGTTGCACCTCTTGCACTTGAAGATCGCGTTCATGACTAATGGCCTAACATTGGTTGCGCGGATGACTATGCCTTCCAGCATAACAAGCCGACCAAGGTGTTCCGAGCCGAGTTTCCTAAGAGGCGTCGCAGAAAGCATGCCGCGAATCCTTACTCTGACCCCTTCATCCTTGATCTTCTCAGCATATTCCGGGTCCTGGATCTGCAGCTGGTCGAAGGCAGCTGCGTCGCCGTACTCTAGGAACTCTTCTGGCTTCTCAACCAAGCCCTCACCAAGCTGCCTATCAAACACCAGAAGATCCTCGAAGTCTAGAACCAGTGAGGTTGCCCCGTTGAGAGCCATCTGAGAGATTCTCTGACGGTATTTCTCGGACTTGAAGAAGCTCTGGAACCGTTCCTGCGGCTTCTCCAGCAACAACTCTGTCATAAACTCACCCTTCTCCTAGATGATCGCGCCCCTCCATTCGCTAATGAGTCTGTCCAACTCCTCATAAAGCCTAAGTTCCTCCACAGTCAAGTTCCTTGTTGCTTGGCTTTTCTGGCCGGGTGTGGACGCGAGCGATATGATCTTCTTCAGCCTGCAACTCACTATGTCCTTGGACAGTTTTAGGACATACTCGTATTCCCTCATCTGCTCGGGGCTGCTCTTCGAGGAGATTTTTAGGTTCTCGATCAGCCGCCGTAGCCTGGGGTAGAAGTCTTCTGGAAGGGAAGAGAGGTTGCTGACTGACTGGATGCGTTCAGTCCACTGGATCTTGTAGAGCCTTGACGCGGTTAGTGTCTCTTCTCGAGGGCGGACTATCCCAGCCTTTTCGAGCTCCTGCGCCGCCCAAAACCTGACATCGTACTCGTTCCCTTCTTCAAAGGGACCCAAGGACAAGCCCGCAAGCTCGATCGCTGGAGAATTTCTGACGGCAATTACCTTTATGGGTTTGTTCTTGAAAGCAGAATCGGCATTGTCGATTGATGAGCGCGACAGCTCCGTAGCCAAGACATCAAACCTCTTGCGGATCTAGAAGACACTGAATTAATACGGGGAGATCCCGATATAAAGCTAGAGCGCCAATAGCATTTGGCAAACAAGCCTTTTCTGGGCTCAAAGCAAGAATTTGCGCAGACTTTGCAGAAGAAAAGGGCCTTAAAAACGGACTGATCGAGCATTGACTGCAATGATTGAAAAAAAGCAGATTGGCTCGCAAACACTAGACATCCATTTTCTAGACGGCAATATGAGGAGGTAAGTCTGAAGGCCTCTACGCCTAAGGCTTGGTTTGGTCGTCGATGGATTTTTAGGAGACGGAATGGTAGAATTTGATGGGCACATTTGGACAAGCATGCTCACTTCGTAGTGTACCGGCGGTGGTTGGGTTGCGTCTCCATGTCCACAAGAAAGCCATAAGAGCTCTTGGGATCTCCGAGAGCTTCACCAAGGGCAGAAGCCGAAGATCCGTCCTTGCAGGCGTAGTTATGCGAACCGATAGCGCAATCGATGGCTTCATATTCTCCACCGCCAAAGTGGGCGGGATGGACGCCACGGAGAAAGTGATAGGGATGTGCAGAGATCTTGGCAGAGATGACATAAACTTTCTGATGTTGAATGGCTGTGTCATCAGTTGGTACAATGTCATCGACCTGCACAAGGTCGCTGGCGACACTGGGTTGCCGCTCATCTGCGTAACCTACGAAGAGTCAGAAGGCTTGGATGGATACTTCAAGGAACTATTTCCACAGGACTGGGAGACCAGAGTTCGGGTGTACCACGAGAACGGTGTAAGAACACTATTGAAGATAAGAACAGAAAAGACAGTCTACGTGCGTTTCCTGAACATGACCCAGAAAGAGGCGGAAGAGATTCTTAACAAGTTCACAACTCACGGAGCAGTTCCAGAACCGCTGAGGGTCGCACGCCTGATGGCAAGAGCTGCTATGAAAGGTTTCGAGACGAACAGGTCCTGACACAACCCAAGCTAGCAAAGTGGCACATTCTTCGTTCTAGGATGGAAGCCGCCTCTTGCTAATACTAAGCCTTCCGAAAGAGATTCTGGCTGTGATAATCTTCTCTGTTGCAAAGATTCTCGCTGCAACATAGAGTATCACTACTGTGAACAAGGAAATGTAGGCTATGCTTCTAAGCATTATGAAGTAGTCTGCGATGAAGGCAGCTTTGGACGCTAGGACCGCATGTGTGTATGGTATTGCGTACATGATGACCTGAACTGGAACTGGAAGGATTTCGATGTCCGCGAACATCAGGATTAACGATGGCATAATCACGGGTGTGATCAGGAATGTAATGATTGACTGTGCGCTTCGGACGTTCTCGGAGAAGACTGCTACGCATATGGCGAGTGCTAAAGCTGAAACAATAGTTACGAACATAGTCACGCCTAGCAGAACAGAAGCTGTCGGGGACAATGCGAGGCCCAAAGCCTCCAAATCGACGCCTTGAGTCGGAACAAGACTAAACAGAGAACCTGTGTAGTAGTCGACGCCGACCATGGCAGCAGCTGCACCTGCAGCAGCGACAACTACGGAGCCTGCGAGCTTCCCCGTCAGTATGGTCAGTCTGCCCACCGGGAGTGTGAGTAGAGTCTCCAAGGTCTTCTCCTCTTTTTCTATAGCGATCGAGGTTGCAGCTATCTGCATCGCAGAGATGATTAGCATCATTATTACGACGGTGAAACCGTACGATTGGGTCATGAACAAGCCTCTTAATGCCGCTAGAGGAACCTCAACCGCCCTTCGCCTGAAGACAACAAAATTGCGCGGAGAGATTGGATCCAAGACGACTTCGGGCGACCTGTTTGGGAAAGCTTCCCGAAGAGCGTTTAGAACTAGGAGGTTCTCATAGAAGGCGATAGGCGTGCCGAAAAAGGAGCTTTTTGCCTCTTCAGAAAGGCTCATGGTTTTGAACAATGAGTACACGAGGAGCTCTGCTCTCAAGCCTGAGGTGAGGTTTTGACTGAAACCAGCGGGTATAACCAGCAATGCGGAGACGTTGCTTTCCTCCGTCTTCTGTAAGGCTTCATCGACGGTTGAAGCATAGATTCTTAGTAAGGTCACGTTTAGAGCTCTGAAAGAAACGATCAAGCTTTGGGCCATAGGTCCTCCGTCTAGGTCCATTAGAGCCATAGATGCCTCTTTCAAAGACTGTTGGATTGCAGTTGTGGAGACATTCATAGCCGCGCCCAGAAGAGGGAAAATGATCAAAGGCATGAGCAGCATGCCTATTAGGATTTTGGGGTCTCTCAGCATCTCCTTGATCTCTTTGACCACGAGAATGCGCAAGCCGCTAACCAATCTTGGTCGCCTCCATGAATGCTTCCTCTAAGTTGCTGGCGTTGTATCTCGACTTCAGCTCAAATGGTGTTCCTTCGCCGAGAAGTCTTCCTTCATCTATCAAAGCCAATCGGTTGCATAGAAATTCAACCTCTAACATGTTATGACTCGAAAGTAGGACGGTGACACCATGATCCTTCACATATTCACATATGATTCGCCTTACATAGTAGGCGTGAACCACATCCAGTCCGCTCGTTGGCTCATCTAGAATGGCCAGCTTAGGCTTCATCATTAATGCTCTAGCAATCAGCAGCCTTCTGCCCATCCCTTTGCTGTAGGTTTTCACCTTGTCTCTTAGGCGATCCCCAAGTCCCGAGATCCTCACAGCCTCATTGACAAGTGCTTTACTAGTTTCCTCCTCTACAGCGTAGAAATCCGCCATGAACTGAAGATACTCTCGGCCCGAGAGGTTTCTGTATGCACCTGCCTCCTCAGGAAGATAACTTACAATCTTACGAACTTCAGAAGCCCTCTTGTCAACATCGAAACCGAAGACCTTCGCGGACCCAGCTGAAGGTTTCACTAGGGTGGCCAGTATTCTAAGTGTTGTTGTTTTTCCTGCTGCGTTGGGGCCTATCAACCCGTAGGTTTCTCCCTTCTTGACCGTGAAACTCAACTCCTGCACTGCTTTGATGTTCCCGAAAACCTTGAAGAGATTCGTAACTTCTACTGCATTATCGGCCTTCCCTTTTTCGCCAACAGGGTTTCGCTGGGACATGGATCAGAACGCTCCGTACTAAGCCGGTTCGCAGCTGGTCAATAGGAGAACTGGATTGCTCCCTCGGAGACAAGTTGTTGTGTCTCTAGTAGCAGAGGGGTTTTATAAGCATCATGGTACAGGTTCTGCTGGTAGCGCCACTGAAAATGCTCTCTTTCTCTATGCTGGAAGTTCATGTTCACTTCTAGATAACCAAGGACACCATCATGAATGTGTAGCTGTATCGTCACAGCCACAAGAACTTATAAGTTCCCTATCACAGAAGCTGACCGCAAGGGGATGAAGATGATCAGTGCCTCGTACCGGACAAGCCAGATCAATTGGCCGTCTCACGGAGAAGAACTGAGCGTGACAGGTCAGATGAGAGTTCAAGAACGAACGGGCAACAAGAACGGCCAAAGTGAGGTATCTCGTTCAGTGTTTTGGGGTGAAATATGAAATGGAGAACACGGCCCGGACTGAGTACGAGAACGTGGTGCGGGATCAAGGCCACAGATTCATCGTTTTCTTCTTGAATGACGATGAAGGCTACGATGTTCATGTAGATGAGGTTAAGGATGTCGATCTATCGGAGATCATGTTGCATGTCAACCTTGGCGGATCGGTCTTCATAACGCACAGAAGAAAGCCGAGGACGTATCAGAATAACAGAAAGAAAAGCAAGAGAACTCAGGAAGAACTGACACTCTGTGCACATCTAGAGAACCATAGTAAAAGCCGATAAAGCTCTCGGTGAGCACAGATGAAAGCCTCAAGGGGAGGACAGGAGAGCGAGCATAGAAGAGCAGTCTCTCTCTACAACTTAAATGAACCGCATCCACTCGCCGTCCTTATATCGCTGTTGATAGTTGCCGCATGGCGGACAATGGCGCCGAGACGGAAGCAGAAAGCGTGAGGAGCATGAGTGCCCTGGTCGGAATGAAGGAGAGACCTTCAGTTAGCAGAAGCAGGATAGATATCCTAGCGTCCATACTAGAGAACTCTAGTGGGGGCTCGCAAAGAGCTGGGGTTGCAGCTGCACATGAGCTTTGTTGTTCGAGGCTAAACGCTTACAGGAACCTTCTAGTCCAAGGTGGATTCTTGGCAATCAAGCCGGGAGAAGGCCAGGGAATCTTCGAGATAACGGGGAGGGGTGAGGGGTTCTTGAGGGATTATTTCCGTATCAGAGAGATCTTAGAGACCAACGAGAAGAAGCAATGAACTCCTGTAGAAGCAGTACTGTCGTCTAGAAAGAAGATTTTCTACTGAGCCCGATCTTCTCTGGTTCGGCACAGCAGCTTATATTGCTTAGCTCCTACCTCTATCTAGGCTTCATGAACGCCGTGGATCGATCGTGAATATTCCAGGTCTGGGGCGCTGATCAGGTTGTCAACCAGCATTGAAAGGAGACTGGAGGAGATACAGCGGATACTAGGAGACTTGGGTGATGAGTTGGCAAGAGGGACGCCTCTGATTGTGGAGGGGCAGAGAGATGCGGCGACGCTGAGAAGGCTCGACATTACGGGGGACATCATCCTGGCCAAAGCGTCGGGGAAGACCTTGCTGGATGTGATTGGAGAAGTGGAGAAGCGGGGAAAAAGCAAGGTCGTTTTGCTGTTGGATTTTGACAAGAGGGGCAGGGAATCGACGAGGCGTCTTGCCAAGGATTTTGAGGCGTTAAGGATTAGTCCTAACCTTACGTATTGGAGGGGGCTTTCCAGCCTAGTGGGAGGAGACGTGAAGGACATTGAGGGGCTTTCAACCTATATCCAGACACTGAAGACAAGAATAGGCAAGAATGCATTTGTGCCGAAGCCGGACTCCAACTGAAAGGGCTTTCCATGAGGCTGCAGAATCTCTTCCCTTTTTGTGGCATGCCGACAATGGGGAGTTCCTCTTGGCTCTGTTATGAAGCTCTGCTTCTCTCGAAAGCTCGTAGCATCTAGCCGGGAACAAGCATCATCACCGGTGAGTAGCAGTTGATTGCTTTCCCCTGCCCAAAGAGGAGGCCTACAGCATGCTGAACAACGCGGAAAAGGAACCTGCATGTGGGGTCTGTGTAGGAAGGCTGGAAAGCCGACCATGATGCTGAGCTAGGTTATACTCCTCTTGTTAGATTGTTCTGGGCTTAATTTGGCTTCTGTCCCAGCTTTTTTTCACACTGTGCGCAGAAAAAAAAATTTTCCTTAAATACTTTTGAAACTTCAACGGGAAAGGCTGGAGACTTTGAAGTCAACAATCGAAGTTCCTGAATGTTAAAGATTCTTTGGCAGAACAAGGATTTCGTTGAAGATTCTTTAACCAGCTTGCTGCGAAACCTTTGCACGATTCAAACGCGGAGAGATTCCTGGAAGGCAGGAGGTTCCAGAATATTCTACTACAGCGAGCAAAGGAAGCTGAAAAAGGTTGCAGAGTTCATTGGCTGTGCGACGGGGTATGTGGTTCCACCGAACAAGGGAATCGTTGGCGACTAGACCTTTCCCACGAATGCAGATACCCACATGGGGTTCTTGGCGACGCATTCACATATGAGCCCTACTCACCCGAGTTCGTTGGAAGCACTATTCCCATTCGATTGTTGATGGCGGCTTGTGAGTGACGTCATAGACGACTCTCGTTACCGAGGGTAGTTCGTTGGTCATTCTCGTCGATATCTGCTCGAGTAGGCCATAAGGAACTTCGGCAAACCTTGCTGTCATGGCTTCACGGCTCTCGACGGCCCTGATCGCCAAAACGTAGCCGTAGGCTCTGGAGTCGCCTTTCACACCTGTACTCTTCGTATCGGTTTGAACAGCAAAATACTGCCACAGATCGTCCTTAAGTCCGCTCTTCTCGAGCTCTTCAGAGACTATCTTATCTGCCTTTCTCACCAGCTCAACTCTTTCAGGGGTTACTTCCCCAATGACCCGTACCGCTAAGCCAGGCCCAGGAAATGGTTGCCTCCCAACAATCTCAGGTGGTAGTCCGAGAGTCTTGGCCAGTCTTCTGACCTCGTCCTTATACAAGTCTCTCAGAGGCTCGATAACCGCCTTGAACTCGATCTTTGTAGGCAGACCGGCAACATTATGGTGGCTCTTGATCTTGTCAGAATGCTTCCGGCACCCGGACTCTATCCGGTCAGGGTAGATGGTTCCCTGTACAAGGTATTCCGCCCCGACGGTTCTCGCTGTCTCCTCAAAAACCCTTATGAACTCATTGCCAATGACTCTCCTCTTTTCCTCGGGGTCCGTGACCCCCCTCAGTTTCGCAAAGAAGCGTTCACGAACCTCAACAACGGTGACTTTCACACTCAACTTCTCAAATGCTTCCCTAACGAATTCAGGTTCACCTTCACGCATGAAACCGTGATCCACAAAGACTGCTCTCAAGTTCTCTCCAAGAGCCTTTGCTGCGACAATCGCCGCTGTGCTCGAGTCGATTCCTCCGCTCAAAGCGATTATTGCCTTCCGATTGCCAACTGTCTCCTTGATTTCGCGGATTTTGTCGTCTATGAATGCAGACGGCTTCCAATTGGCTTCGCACTTACAGACCTCGAAGACAAAGTTTCGCAGCATCTTCTTCCCACGCTTTGTATGGACGACTTCCGGATGCCACTGCAGACCGTAGATTGGCTTCATCACATGCCGGAAAGCAGCTGCCGGACAATTCTCGCTGTAAGCTAAGACTTGAAGGTCTCCAGGAAGGCTTTGGACGGAGTCTCCGTGGCTCATCCAAACCTGTTCAGAGCTACCTAGCCCTTTCAGAACCCCGACGGGTTCCTTCACGGTAACATACGTTATCCCGTACTCTTGCTTGACACCTCGCTCCACTCTTCCCCCGAGGAGATGGGCAAGAAGCTGGTGACCATAGCACAAACCAAGTATCGGAATGCCCGTACTCAGGATTCTAAGGTCGATCTTTGGGGAGTCATCATTGTATACGCTGGAAGGACCGCCCGAGAGGATTAGCCCCTTAACTCTCAGGCTTGCGCTCATGCCATCGATCTCTTCGCAGGTAATGTCGGACGAAACTATTTCAGAATACACTCTAAGTTCTCTGACCCTTCTCGCGATAAGGTGGCAGTACTGACCACCGAAGTCAAGCACGAGTATCGTGTCAGCCATTAGCTTCCTAGACTTCGACCCAAAGCCTCCCATAGTCCTTTGCCCTCCGGGCTGAAGTAGAGATAAGAGAGGAATTCAAGAAGTGATGCCCCAATGTGCTGCAATCCCCTCAAGCCCCCTGTGCGCTGAAGGGACTCTAGACCGACTAGAAGCACAGCGACTGCGTTATATCCATCAAGCGAGAATACTCCGATGACGCCGCGATGTTTGTGCATCCACTTAACCCAAACTATTCAAGAAATGAGCTAAGATAAAAACCATTTTGACAGAAAGTTGTTGACGTAGCGTCGGGGTTCTCCTCAGCGGGGAGTTCTGATGTCTGCGCCCCAACGTGCATCACCCTGATGTGGGGTCTGGCCAGTTCGTTGCCATCTGGCTTCAACCGGGAGAAGTATTACGGCAAGTCTCTTCTTCTCCGGGTTCTTCCTACTGATTCATTGATTCGTTGCTTTCTTTCTCGGGGGGAAAGGACCGAATATTTAGGGTTTATCCCCAAACCTGAACTCCACAGTTGTGGTGTATTGAATACCTTGATATGCTAAAATGAGCACGTGAGGGATGAATGACATGAAGAGGAAGGAGACAAGAGACTTAGACCCTGAGATGGTGATGTCAGCGTTCAACCGTTTTGATACGGGGTTCATGGCACACCAAGGGAATTGCAGCATTGTTCCACCCCCTTTGGCTGGTCGTCTTCATAGGACGTTTATCTTGACAGATTCAAGTGCGGCAGATAAAGTCAGGAGTAGGAGGTTCGTAGTTCAATGCTTGAGTTTGAGACCCTTTGACCTTGAAGCAGTAGAGCTCATGTTCCAGTTATTGGAGGTTGCTCAAGACCTTGCGGAATCCAGAGGTGCGTTCGAAAGAGGCGGCGTCCTAGAGGGCTGGACAAAAGTCAGGTATTTCAACGTCAAAAATGGAAATACCAGAGAGATTTCCGGTAGGAAAGTCGGACAGAAAATCCTGTACGAGTATGATGAGCAAGGGACACCCTTTAGGGCTTGGCGAGTCATGGATTTCGTAGAAGGAGGCATCTACGATAGACTCGCGGATATAGGAGCAGAAGAGAAGGAGACGGAACGTAGACGCCAATGTCAACTGAATGCTGCAATGCTGTTTGGCGAAGCAATCACCAAATTCGTTATCCTGATGAGTTTTTTGCCAAAAGACGCCCAATTCATGGACACACTGCCGGGTTTCCACGATACCCAAGGATACGTCGACGAAGTATATGCCCTACTAGAAGGAAGAGAGGTTGCAGTGCGTCCCGGGTTCAGTTCTCCGAAAGCGAAAATGATTGACGGACTGCTCGAAGGCACATACCAAAACGGAAGATACACTGCTAGGGTAGAAAGGATGAGACAGATATTCCGAAGCACAAGCCCCTTAGCCAATGCATTCGATAGCTTACCAACCTATCTGCAGCGAGCTGTTGCCCACGGAGACCTCAAAGTCAACAACGTAATCTGGGCTCCAGACGCAAGGGGCAATCCACATCACGTCAAATGCTTCATTGACCTAGACACTATTGGCCTCTATACCGCATTGGACGATTTCGGCGACGCAGCCCGTTCAATGATCAACGTTCTGGGGGAAAACATTTGGAAACAGGGCAAAACCCCGCGGGACATCGTGCTTGATAGAGAGATACTCGAAAGACTAACTGAAGGATACATGAAGGGAATAAAGAAGCTGCTCGACATCCTACCTCAAGGCGAGCATAAGGCTGCGGAAAAGACTAGGGTCAAGGATTTGAGGGTTCACTTGTATAGGGCTGCAGCGGTCTACTTCTTCCAGCTAGGGACACGCTTTTACAAGGCCTTCATCAGTGAACTAGCCGAACCCCCAAACGGTGACGGCAAACGACACTTTGTATACTTCATAAAGCAGTCAGACGATGACCCCGAAGACAGAAACCTTCGCCTAGCAGAGGTGCAGTATATGGCGTTGACGAGAATTCTGAAAGAGCTCAAGGAAGAACTCAGGCTGAATGAACTGGGAATAAAGCTGGAGAACATAGGTGAACCACTGGGATGGTAACCCATCCTTTTCCCACTCAAATCGATTGAAAAATCAACCTGTTCCGCCACAACCTTTGTCATCCAGCTGTGCTGTTTAAGACCCTGCTTCTGCAATCCTCGACTATGCCTATGGGCAAGAACATGTCCTTTTCCGAGTCGGGTTCTGTTTGAGAGATTTCATCCGCTGCCATTGAGAGCCCAAGGCGATGACGACCAACAGAGCCCTCAATTTTCTTCTTCAAGCACTACAAGTAGCCGCCAAAATAGCTTCTGGAACCATAGAACACTGAAAGAAAACCGCTGATATTTCTGATAACCGCGATTAACAGAGAAACCTGAAAAATATCCACAAAGATTGCTGGATGAAAGAAGGCTAGTGAGAATACGAATTAACAGAAACCTTATTATCAAGGAAATGGATGGCGCAAGATACGATTTAGAAAGGGCTA
>Ga0315308_1000276_pt1 | contig 28205 bp, 39 predicted proteins | sample TDP3_MG_FD_203078 | JGI IMG/M metagenome (GOLD analysis project Ga0315308, IMG submission 203078) | Freshwater sediment microbial communities from Lake Towuti, South Sulawesi, Indonesia - TDP3 | ecosystem: Environmental > Aquatic > Freshwater > Lake > Sediment | place: Indonesia: South Sulawesi... | reverse complement strand
ACCCGAAGACGTGGTTACGCCGGGTTTCGGAAGAACTCCACATGAAGTTTTTCCTTCGCAGATAAAGAACAGGGCATACATTGATAGCTTGATCAGAGCTGGTGAATTGGCAAACTGGATCTCTGAGTTAAGCCTCTATATGATGTTCATTCCCACAGTTCATTATGAACTTCCAAAGACCGGGTATATTGAGGATGACAGAAGGGCAGAGAGTGAACCAAGTGTCGTGCAAGCACAGACAGATCTAGAGGTCGTTATGGGAAGAGGTCACACGACTGAGGAGTTTATGGAAAAACTGAACAAGCGTGATAGAATAAGAGAGGCAGCCTACCAAAAGTATGGCGGAAGAAAAAGCTGGTCTGACGAAGAAATGGACCAAATGTGGAGAAACTTGGTCACTTCAATTCGACTACATGGACCTTTAAGTCAAGCATCCGCAATCCTCCCTGAAAAGCCTCTCTATTGGGCTGTTTTAATTGACGGTAGCAGTCATCGCTACTATTCCAGAGAACAAGCGATTAATGAATACCACATAGCAAAAAGAGACTATCCAAAAGCAAACGTTAGAATCTACGAATATGTACAAGGATTACACGGAATAGAATATTACCCAATAACTCCATCTGAATCTTCAAATCTTAAATATAGATGTAAACTATGTGGTGAAACTGTCGAATATCGGCCTGAGCATTTAATGCAAAAACACCCAGAAATTAAATTCCCTCAGATGTTAGTAACTTTATTAGAGTACTTTGAGCCAATTATTCCCTCAAAGGGATGCGTAAAATGGGCAGAACCGTAAGAGAATACACTCAGAAGATGGCCGAGATATCCACTCTAACATCAAAGAAGGCCTACGAATATATTCTCTCTCATGGCGAATATTTTGAAGGAGCCCTTCCAAGTACCGCGTTGCCACGTGGCAGCCTAGTGAATTTTCTAACAAGAGTTTCTAAGGGAAAGAAGTGGTGTTTCTGGAACGCCCAGATGTTAACGATGCTGCAGCCAATTTGGGGTATCGAGTATTATGAGGGCGTTGGTGATAATGGAGTTTTCATAGGAGCTCATGCCTGGAATCTTTATCAAGGGAAGGTGGTAGATATCACATGGCAAGATATCCCAACTGAGTTTGAAGCACTCCAAGCGCTGCCACTCGAGAAATTTCAATACTTCGGCGTAAAGATACCGTATGCGTTTGTTAGGGACCATAATCCCGTACGCACCAGATCGGTTCAACCACTATTGTTTTCGTATCTGCAGGAAAAGTCGTCCACTGGATTACCCCTTGCACCTGAAGCTTTAATGGACGTGGACCCAAGAGCTCGCGGAAGATTGAGACTTGACATAGAAGAGGCAAGGCGCCAGTACGCGGAATATGGCGAGTGGTACGAATATGTGTTTGAACCTATGGTTGCAATAGCTCAGATAGAGTTAACACCAATCTGGAATCAACTACGCTATGAAGATAACAAGAAAAAGATAGGTGAGACGGGTAAGATGCCTCCTGCATTTCTCCATTTTAATGATGCTACGCAAATATATAAGGTAGAAGATGGAGTACACAGGATTAATGCGGCCAAGGACCTTGGGTACACTCATATTCCTGCTGTTGCATCTCACAGGCGAACGTATCCGCCCGGATAGGATGTGAATGGAAAGTAAAATCGGGAAGCCTCAAGAGTTCACTGACGCGGAAGCTGAGGCCTTTATTCGATATCTAACGCGAATAGAGAAAAAGAGAAAGAAGTCAGTGGTCGACGCGCTCTTAGAAACACCTTTCGGAAGAAACCTTATTCAAGAATGGGTAATAAGAGTGAAAAAGGGATTTAGGGAAAAAGGGAAATAGTAATGCTACAGTTTGTTAGGTCTTGGGGTTCTCGCGCTCGAAGTCATGTAAGCGTTGATGGTAAGAGAACGTTGTGTGGAAAGCGTGTTCATTCTGATTGGGCTAGAATTTCAAATATACATGCTGCAAAGCCGTGTTCCAAATGTTTAGAAGAACTTCCACGTATTAAAAAGACTGGACATCAGTTGGTTTTATTCTAGGTGTCAAAAATGGAAGTTATACGTAAGGTTAAGAGGAATTGGATTGAGTTACTTAAGCAATTTAGCAGCACAGAGCTTCCTCCTTTTCCAGATGTTCAAAGAGAAAGAACTCATTATGGCTCGTGTCTCCGGCAAGCTTTCACGATAGGCGAATACCAGGATAAGATCTATCGCTTCGCAATTGAGGATGCTTGGTTTGACGCAGGTGAAGCTGCCAGAAAATTAATGCATACTGAGGAGGAAATACAGAGAACTTGTGGTGTAAACACAATAAGAGCTAGGCATTACCTGTCTATAATAATTCTGGCTATTCAAATGAAAGACAAAAGAAAAGTTGATGAACTAATAAGTGAACATGACACTGAGATCTTGGCAGCACTAGAAACAGCTAAATATGTGGTATCTTAATGGAAGTTGTTCTTAAGCCTCGAACTCCAACGATGCCTTCAACTTGGCGTTTCATACGCACGAGGCTTCTTGTTACTGGAGGAGATTACTGTTATCGTGTCTGGAAAGAATTCTCAAAATATCTTGTTCAAGAGTATGCTCAGAGACCACCGACCTATCAATCTTTTTCTAAGTACTGGTGGATTCTGAAACAGCTAGAACTGATCGAACCTGTAGGAAGACCACGGAAAGGCAAGGGCGGAAAGCCGCAGCAGCTCTACAGAATCGTTCCTGGAAGAGAACCTGAGACAGAGTGGCCTACAAACCCCCAGTTCGAGATGTACGGAGTAAACGTCAGACTGGGAAAGCGAAGATACAAGAGAAGAGTACTTAAAATCCCTCCACCACCTCCAGGGAGACCTCGTAGAGAATCATCAATCTGATCCAGAGAAGAGAATAACAGATTAGTATGTTACTTCATTTTTTTAATTTTTTTTTAAACAAAAAAAACTGATACAAACTAATTAGTTTGTGCGGGTTCGTTTAATCGAATTTAACCGCAATATTTATATGAAAGCATGGTTTTTGTGTAGTTGTGTTATGTGCAAAAACACATGACACAACGCACAGCAATAAGAATAAGCACAGCTAAGGCGTAATGAAAAGCCTAAGATGTGTCTTAACGTGATGTGCGGATTAGGGGAGAAAGGCAGAAACTAAGGCAGACAGAAACACCAAACCCGAAAGGGTTTCAATGATATGAGAAGTAGCTAAGTAGCTTGAAATAAAGCTAATGGTGAAAGGTGTTTCGCATAAGCCTTTCACAAGACGGAAAGGCACAAAAAAGGCTTCTCTTACTAATTCGCTAGACATTAAAGACGCATTAAGGGTTTAGCGTCTTATCTTGTGTGCTTAACGTCTGGAGATTTGGCGTTAAAGTTTCCAGACGCATAAGCCATTATGTTGTTGTGTGCCTTAACGTGAAGGTTCACGGTTGCACGGTTAAGGGTTGTATGCTTCAACCTTCGAAACGCATGGCATACGTGCAAAGGAAAGGCATTAAAAACCGTGTGAAGCAGAATAAAGCCTTTAGAATTTGATTTACTTATTAGCCTCTCTAAACCACTACGCACAGAAGGTTCAGGTATGCCTTTTACTGCTCGTTGCAAAAGATGTGGCTATATCGTTATGGCGAACAAGCGCAAAACTCTCTATTTGTCTATGGAAGACCACGACATCAAAAGCCATAGAAGCCTTGACGCTGAGTTTTTGACATGGACTATCGCCATTGTTTCACACGCAGACTATTTCATGCTACTTAAAGCCTCTGAGCTGTCATCGTTTTGGGATGCTGTCCTAAAACGGATAGTTCGCTATAATGTTGTCGATAATAGCCTCAAGTAACCCTGTTTCTCTGGTCTGCGTAGTGGGGAGAATGGCTTTCTGAAATCTGACGGGAAAACAACCGACAGGGTTAGTTTCCGCATTGAAAAGGAGATAAAGTGTCTTGAGAAAATCAAGAACCGAAGCTCAAGCACAGGCAGCTAATAGTGTTCCCGTAGCAGACGTTCAAGCTTTGCAAAACGCTTTCATTGAACTTGTCGGCGAGAGATATGGCTATTGGCTAGCTCGTCGAATGACTCAACAGGATATGTCCGAGAAAACCAAAGTTCAAGCTGACGCAGCTCATAAACTAGCCAAAGATGAGCGCAAGGGAATCGAGGAATTAATCAAAGCACCAACCGAAGAGAATTCAACTGCAGTCCTTAAGACTCGCAAGAGCCTAGCTGATGCTAGGGAAAAACTCAAAGAGGCTCGTAAGCCATTCATGGACAAAATGAGTCCTCTTGCCAAAGCTGTTCGATACTGCGATAGTGTGGCTATTCCTGACTCCCTGAAAGAGTTAGGTCATCCCATTGCGCCACGCTTTAGTCTGTCTGATTGGGCTAAGGAAGCAATCAAGCCAAAGAAAAAGGAGTAGGCTCAGCCTACTACAGCAACGACAAAACTTCCCTCCTTTTTTCTGTTTATCCATGTTACAGTCGTGCAGTTAGCCTGCCGACGGCATGGAAAGGCAACCCTTGAGAGTTAGCAACCCGTTGGACAGAATAAAGCACTATAACGTGGGTTCTCTAAAAGCCTAAACGCTCTCCCTATGAGCATCACCTAATCAACAAAAAGGCGATATCCCTTTTATGATGTTGGATTAGAAAGGGGGTGTGGGGAGAAGGCTGGAGGCAAGCCCACACTATTTTTTTGCCTCCTTTCTCCCTAATCGATTTAGTAGCGGTAGCTACGGGCTAGAGTTAAACCCACGACAAAGACAGGCGTTTATGCGATGATTCTTCAAAGGACTACCATGAGGATGACCGCCGAGCTGTTATAAAGGGGCAGCTCAAAACCCCAATGAAGCCTCACGGTAGAAAACCGACTAGGATTCAACCGTCATGTTAGCCTAAAGGCTTAATGACATGGTTGAGACTCTCCTTGAGCTGATTGGCGGGGAAGGCTTCGAGAGGAGATGGTAGCTCGTTTAACACGGAACAGAAGCCTTATTACTTCTATCCTTATGCTCGTGTCAAGCCACCCCCAATTAATCCTTGCACGAGATCTCACTTGTGAGTGGGAAGAAGCGGGCAGCCGCAGGAGTGATTCTGCGGTGAGGAAATAGGGCGAGAAAGCATAAACGCTTAACAACGACTTTTTCTGGGGTGTAATTGTGAGAGATTCGTGTCCGCATAGAGTAGCACCTTTTCCTTACGAATTCTGCAAAGGCTGTATGCTTAATGGTTGTTATCCTTGGAATACGAACCCGCTTCTATTGTGCTCCAGACTGGGCGGGCTAGCCCCAGAATTCACAATAGTGACTGTCGAAGGGACTCCTCGTGAATGCGGTACCTTCAAAGAAGTAACTGAAGACGTCTGGTTTGCACATTTTAAAGACTTAAGGAAAGAGGCTGCAGGTAATGAAGAATTAAGGCTGCGAGCAATGACACAGATCGTTCATACAAGTGAACCACTTTTGAGAAGACGTAGAATTCGTAGGAAATAAATCCCTCTTTTTTTGGGGTGATTGCTTTGGGTAAAACCCTATTCTGCAACTCTTTTGAAATTGGCCACACTAAAGAGGCTTTCATTCTGATCCTACGATTTGAAAGCCCTGACGGATACAAGGAAACAATCTACGTGACTATAAGTCCAGCAGGCGCCGTAGTCTTTAATGAACATTTAGGAAAAGAGATAGCTGACTACGAAAAGGAACATGGAAAAGTAGAGATGGGCAACTGGAAGAAAACACAGAATCCAAACAATAGCAACGGTCAACAACCAAAATACACAAGTTAAACCCTTTATCCCTCTTTTTTCTAGTCGGGGTGTAACTCCAAGTCGAAGTCTTTCGACTTTCTCCGTTAATTTTTCAGCGCGGAGTTAACCCTGAGGCTGATGCCGAAAGGTATTTTCTTTCCCTTCTCCCCAAGGCAAGGAGAGAAATGCCTTTCTGCACAGCTTCCAAAAGTATTTTCGGGGTGTAAATGGACAAAAAGGAAATTCCCAAATGGTTTAGGGCAATCGCGGTCTTCTTTTTCGCAGCGGGCTTGATTTTAGCGACAACACTGATTCTTGCTCTCTTTAATATGCCACCTATAACCCCTCTACATCTACCCCTCTACATCTTTCTTTGGTGCGCAGCTATTGCACTCATAGTGTACGGTTGGGAATGGTGGCATGGAAGACCCATGATTTGATTGCTTGATTCCCTTTTTTCTATTTGGAGTGATTAGTGATGGGAAGCTACACGGTTGAAGGACCTCCACATAAATGCCCGGTATGCGGAAAGGAGCTATTGATGAACCCTAAAAAAAGGGAAGAACACATAGCTCAATGCAAAGGAAACACGGAGTAAACAGCCCTTTTTCTCTCTTTTTCTGTTTTGGGGTGTAAAATGATCAAGCCAATGCTATGCCATGATCTTGAAGTCGACGGGTCAGTTCTCAAGGAAAACGGTCTAGACGGAGACAAGGTTACAGCTGCATACAGAAAGGCGGTAGTTGAAGGGCTCCATAATCTGATGATGAGGGGTTTTGTCGCCGAAAGAAAGTGGGACGGCACAAGAGTCTTAGCCATCCTCGACGACGGAACCGTGATATTGCAGAACAGAAAAGGAGTAATCTACACCATAAGACTCCCAGAAATCGTAGCAGCCTTAAAGAATATTCCAGGCAGATGGAAGATCGATGGCGAAGTTGTTTGGATAAACCCAAAGACTGGACAAGAAGAGTTCACACCCTGCCAAAGCTTTAAGCGGCAAAAGGAGATGTGCAACTCATTTTCCAGACCCTATGTTCCGCGAGAAGTACCCGATAAAACTCGAGGCTTTTGACGTTCTAGAACTACACGGAATGGATGTTGAGAAAAAGCCATACTACGAACGGAAAGACATACTCCACAGGCTTCTGATCAAACATACCGAAGACAACACCATCGAATACGTGAGTTACGAAAGCAATCTTGTTAAGGCATGGAATGAGGCCATCGAAAAGAACAGAGAAGGCTTGATAGCAAAACAGCGAGAAAGCCCATACGAGCATGACCGAAGCTACAACTGGCTTAAGGTCAAAAACTGGAGATTCGAAGTGTGCGATGTAGTAGGCTTTACAGTCGGCGAAAACTCACGCAACGCCTTCTTCGGCAGCCTAGTCCTCGAGAAAGACGAAAACTTTAGAGGATGCGCCGGAAGTGGCTTCAACGAATGGGAATTACGAAAGTTCAAGGATATCTTCTCTGACGCTCAAAGGATTCCTTTAAGATATAGCTACAAACAAGTGGGTGAACCCTATACCGCCGTGAAGGTAAACATGCAAGTACTTGTGAAATTCTACCAAGTAACAGAAAACAATGTAATGCGCTTCCCAATATTCATAACATCTAATTAGAACCTCTTTTTTTCTATTCGGGGTGTTTATGTCAGAACTAATAATGGAAAGACCGAACTGCCCAGTTTGCGGAAAAACCACTACTCGAGGAATCGGTGATAGTTGTCACTGTGGATCTGCTCGGCTCCTGCGAAGCGAGTTTGACCATTACCTCAGCTTTAAGACTGAGCCCCCAAATGGATGGCCAGAGAAAGGCTGCCCAATCTGCGGGGAACCCATGAAAGAAGCCGGCAAATGGCACTCAATAACAGTTGCTCTCTTGAGGCCTGCAGAAGACAAAGGGGAAGGACTAGAACGGATGCTCTGCGACCAACCAGACCATTATTGCTACGTGACAAAAGCATGGTACGACAGAAATCGACGCTAAATCAAGTTCCCTTTTTTTCTACGGGGTGAAAACTGTGAGTGAAGATAGTGAACGTGACAAGAGAATGAACGAAGAGAAGAAATGGAGAGAAGACCCATTGAAGCTACTCGACATTTTGGATAAGGAAAGCGAACGAGCATGGAACCCAAAAAAGCGAAAGAAACGCAGCAGAAAATGAGAAACTGACTTCCCCTTTTTCTAACGGGGTGCTAATGCATTGCCCACATCGACTTTATGGCTAAAAATAGGAAACACAGACGTCAGAGTCTACAAGCAGAAAGTCGGCAACGCCCTAGTTATCAAGGACCCTGAAATTGTGATGCGAGTCGACGGCAGACCCGTAAGGTCCGCACGTACAGTAAGCCAAAGCCATTGGGAACAAGTTGGCACAGGCTTAACATTGACAGCGGAAACTACGCTGAAAGACCCGAAAGGTAACATCGTATCGATATCCCAAGCGCTATGTGTACTAGACCACTATAAGAGTATAGACCTGAATGAAAACTCTGAGCAAATTGACAAGAAGAAGGTGCAGTACTACATCTTGAATCCTGACGGTAGTATCGGAGACGAAGTTATGCCTTTCCCACTAACAGACGCCATTGAAATAAAACAGGAAAACTGGATTCCATCAACAGTCATCGAAGAATTTCTGATAAAGGAAGAGTATGAGCTTCCTGCAGCAGACCCTCACAACGATGCTAAACTCTTTAAGGAAGCCGAAGACGCTGCAAAGAGAGACGAGATAGCGATAACAGTATATTCTAACGGTGGCTTCACTCAATACTACGCTTTTCTAGTGCCCTTCTTCAAAGATGGCCAATTCGTCTGGCTGCTGAAGATCAGTGACAAGAAAGTCGAACATCGATGCTTACGCGATATCCCTGGAGTAACCGTGCCTATACGAGAAGTAAAGACACTTGACACATTGCCGCCGATACAGCAACTAATGACAGTGCCGACTAAAAAGAAGAAGAAAGAATAAGAAAACTTAATCTTCCCTTTTTTTTCTATGCTGGGGTGATATACATGACATGGAGTTTCGACATCCTAAGCGCGATCATCGGTGCAGTCTGCGTGGCAGTTCCAATGATGCTCATCATCTTATGGGTTTCAAAAGAATCGTACAAGCTAGGCCATCAACATGCTCATGAAGGTAAATGGATTGGAGATGAATAACTCCTAATTTCCCTTTTTTTCTCTGGGGTATGAAAATGGCTAAGTGTATAAAGTGTAAGGGCAGAGAGGCAACAGGCGATGATGGTCTCTGTGACAGCTGCAGGTTTTTGAAGACCTTAGACAATCTGATAAAGTCGAGAAGCCAATAATTTCCTCCTTTTTTCTATTTCGGGGTGAAACGGTGCTGGAAAAGGTTGTCGAAATTTTGACTGTGGCAAGGAAACCAGCGTTAAGGGGAGAGTTGATAAGCGCGTGTAGCCTTTCAAGTTTAACGTTCGCAACGTATGTCACACAGCTACTGCTACCATGCGGATTGCTCGACGTCTATCCTGCTATACTTCTAGGGATGCCAGGGCGGAGGCGAAGGAAAAACCGTCACAGAATAGTGTACCAGACGAGCAATGCCGGAGCGAGATTTCTTAAGCTTTACGGAGAGTTGAGAAAATTGCTGTCTCCAACTTAAATTCCCTTTTTTCCTCTATCGGGGTGTATGATGGTTAACGAACGTGAGCCTAAGCTTTGTCCTGATTGCCCGAGAATGTCATACTTAAACATGGTGAGAGGTCAGAGCTACACTACATCACCGCCAGACGAGACGAAGGTTAAACTCTGCGCAAGACTGAGAGCTCTGGATCTACCAGGCGTACCGCAATGTCCTTACTTCCCAGAAGGCGAGAAAATAACGAATTTCTTCGACTGTAAAAGTGAAGAGGAACACACGTTTGGCTTCTGCACCAATAGTAGACGATGGCTACTGTTCATGGACCTCAGAGGCAAGTATCCTGACACATGCCCATACGAAGGTAAGTGCGATCAGTGTAGCTATTTCCGAGAAAGAAAACCGACAAAGTACCTCATGCAAGAAAGAAGGCGCCAAGGATTCAAATAACCAGTTCCTCTTTTTTGGGGTGTCATTCTCGGGCGGGATTTGAACCCGCGACCGCCGCCTTACCGGAAAACAGCACCCATAAGGGAGCGCGCCTTGGTAAGGCGGTTTTCCTGTGCGTTTCCTCTTTCCTTACCAAGGCTCTGCCCCACCAGGCTAGGCTACCGAGGCATGAGGGTTGCTGTTGGTGTTTTTTATATAGGGCTTTTGCCCTACTCTCCGTTGTTTTGGGGTGTATGGTTTGTCGCAGAGGCACGTTAAGACGACTATTCGTGTGGCTGAGGATGTTCTGCTGCAGGCTCAGAGTTTGGGTATTAATGTTTCTAGGGTGTGCGAGAATGCGCTTAGGATATACGTTGATGCGATGCAGGCTGCGAGCCAGCAGATCGGCGCTCTTAGACTTCCGAAGGAAGATGCCGGTAAGATCGATTGGGAGAAGTTTAAAGTGTTTTTGAAGGCTAGGTATGCTGCCAGAACAGCGAGGGACAGGTTTAACTATGCTAAGGCATACTCCCACTGTCTCACTCAGAAGAACCTTTCAGAATTGCAAACGCTCTCTCCTGATAAGCGCGGACATGTTCTAAAGAGCTTAAGTGCTTTGGCCAAGTTCCTTGGCATGTATCCAGACTGGAAACAGCTAATATTAGATTATGACTTAAAATGGGTCGGAAGGTCGAGGGACGAAGTAATCATAGATAGACTAACCAAAGTCACGAACCCAGATGAAGTCTTTGAGTGGATCAGGCAGGTAAAGAAGGCCAGATCTGAGCTCAGTGACTTCATGGACTTCATTGCAATAACAGGCTTAAGATTTGAGGAGGCAATCGCTAGCTATAATCTTGTCATCAATCTCAAAGGCGAAGGAAAACTCTCAGAATACTACAACACATCAAATCAGACGCTTGAACATTATAAGTTTAAAGAGACCTTCCTACGCAGAACCAAAAAAGCCTTCATCAGCTTTGTTCCAGAGACCATCATTGAGCAACTGAACACAAAACTTTCCAAGAGGCAAATCCAAAAGAGAATTCAGAAACGCGGTCTACAACTGCGTTTCGGCGACGTAAGAGAAGCACATGGAACATTTTTAACAAAGTATCTAAAGGAGTCAGAAATCGACTTCCTACACGGAAGAGTTAGCACAAGCGTATTCATGCGAAACTACTTCAACCCCGCACTGATAAAGGACCTCAAGACAAGAACTAACAGAGCTAACACGAAAATTCTCATCAACCTTCAACCTTCTTTTTCTGTTGGGGTGAAAAATTGAAAGTGATTATCGAGCAGACTGCAGGAAAAGACTATCCTCTAGATATGAAAGGAAACACAGCATTCTACGATAAACAGAAAGCGTCAATAAGACGGAGACTAGAGCTACGTTCAGGCGACATAATCGAAATTCGAGAGGTCTAACCACCCTTTTTTTCTGACTCTGGGGGTGTACCCGTGAAAGCTCATTATCAAAGGATGCTAGAAGAGGAGCGATGTTGGCGAGAATGTAAGAAGTGTCCAAGGGGCAAAGAGTTTCTTGCAGAACTCTATTCATGGAGCGAAGAAAACCCATTGCATCCTATGCTCGTGTGGAAAGTCTGTGACCCGTGTTACTATGGTAAGGAGATTCAATTAAGAGACTCTTCACCGGAAGCTTTTGAACGCCTTCGAGCCTATGTTCAGAAGAGACTACTTGATTCTGGTGTCATTCCTCAGCATCACACTAACCCAGTTGACCCTGAGAGTATTGCCGCACACATTGTTTATGATTCTTGGAGACAATGCGACACATACTATTACGCCGACTTGTACATAAAAGAAGCAATAAAGTTTCCTCCAGACCCGATCGACAAAACACATTTCTCACTAAAAGCATTTGCTCAACTCAAAAAATAACCCCTTTTTCTGCTTGTATATGTACATATAGTCATGGAAGTGATGTTTAGCCAATATTATATGGTCATATCTTTTTGGGGTGTACCCATGAAAAAGGAACTGAAATATTCAGTTGACATTAGAATACTGGGCAGCCAGAAAGAGCTAGAGAAGGCAAAAGCTGTACTTGATAAACTGGACTTACCACCTCGAGAGGATAAAACTCGAATAGTGATCCAGGATGCTATTGATGAGCACCGTTTAAACGCATCTATACTTTACAGGGGAAATCGAGTTTGGAGCCGTACGAAAATTCTGAACAATTTGGAACGCATCATCGAGAAAGGTACTCTCTACGGGAATAAGCGCGTGAGATGGCTGCGGCTAGGCTCGATGCTTTGTTTGCCAGCAACACCAGCAGACTTTAAACCAATACTTTCAGACTACTTCTACGAGTTTCTAATCCACTGCTGCGGAAGCATAGCACATTACAACAAGGCGGGCTGGATCGGAATCTACCCAACGCTCGAGGACCTAAAGAGGTTCTTCTTAAAGAACGAATACGGTAAGCCCGTGTCCGACTATGTCCAATCGTGGGAAACAGACGTCAAAAGAATAGTTGACGACATCGAACGAAGACTTTACCCATTCCGCACCTACGTGAAAAGTCAACAGAAACAAAAATAGCATCTCCTCTTTTTCTATTTTCTGGGGTGAGATCTTGCCTATATACACGACCTATTTAGCGAAGAACCCTAAGCAAATCCTCGAGTCTCAGTTTGGTTCTTGGTTCATCCACTTCGTTATGCGCAAGCGAGGAAATGACGAAGTGGCACCGCCGGAGCATCTTCTAAAACTCTTTAAGCAAGGAAAGAAAACTTGGCCCCAGTTTGAGGCTGATTATCTTGCTTCGTTGCAGCCGGAGATAAATCCTTGGGCAATAACATGGATGGAGAAGAGAGCTCGAGAAGCAAGATTGGGAAACGTTCTCTTAGTATGCTTCGAAAAAGACTCAACTCACTGTCACAGACGACTCCTCGCAGAAGAGATCTCTAGACGCTTCGGAGTAAAATACAAGGGTGAGCTCTAAAATCCCTTCTTTTTTTATTTTAGGGGTGTAAGACATGGCAGATGTCTACATTGTAGTTAGTATTGTTGGCGGCGTTATCAATGATGTATCTGCGTTTGCTACAGAAAAGAAAGCAGTAAAATATATTGAAGATGAAGCAAAAGCAAATGGCTATCATAAGGTGAACGAGAACCGCTGGGAGTCCAAGGACGAAGAGGATGATATGACACTTTGGAAGCTTTCCATACAATAATCCCTTTTTTCTATTGGGGGGTGAAAACTTTGAAGTATTATCTGGTGACTGCTGAAATAACAGACGGTGAAAACGAATATACACTAAAAATTATTCTAGTCACCGCTGACAAGACCATTTCCTGGGACATACTAGCTAGAAGATACTTCGCAGACTTCTTCGGCGAAGACACGAAGGCTGACGACGATGATTGGCGACGCTTCTGGGCGCCAAACGATGAGAGATGTGTTACAATCAAGGATGGACAAGAACTAACAGAAGCAGAATTCGATTTTCTAAAACATTTCTTCAATACGTCAACGCCAAATATCGCTATCAAATAAACTCTCTCCTTTTCCTCTACTTTTTCTCTACTGGGGGTGCTACAATGTACTTTAATAAGGCAAGAAACAACTTATGCGATGATGTAGAGCCTTTTTCTTTGAAAGCCCTTGCCATATCCAAAGGGAAAACTACGAGGATATCCGAGGTCACACCAAAGCTCTTCGAAACAGAGCAAGAAGTGAAGTTTAAAAAGGTCTACCCAGAACTTTACAAGCAATTACCTTGGAAATCGAAGCTCAAAAGATACTTTTCCACATTCATAGTTATCGGCGCAAGCTGGAGTATAGACGAGGGACGATGGTATTACATGATAACCCAAAGTCGACGCGTATTCCTCTGGGTTAATGAAGACCAGATAAAATCAGTCCAAACAGCTCAGACTCGACTATCGAACGGTCCTTGCACGGAAAGGTTCCACAGAAGAAACATAAGACAGAACAGACGACTCAGTTTCGGTTGGCCTCAACAACAAAACATCGACAATTATCTAACAAAATGAACTAACTCTTTTTTTCTATCGGGTGTCGGGGTGGACATGCATAACATACATGCTTAACATATATGATTAACATACATGTATAACTTGTCCTTAGCGTTACCAGGGCATTTTTTTGGGGTGTCTTACATGAAAAACCTATTTCCTGATCCAGAAGACAAAACGCAACCGCACTTTTCTCTAGCGAAAATGAGGGCTATTCCACCCTACAGGGGACCGAAAAAAGTCTTAGCTGACCTTATGCACGAAGTTGAGATGAAAGTTCACCTTTTCAGAAAGGAATGCTGGAACATCACAATAGAGCTCTTAGCAGACTACTTGGGTATAATAGAAAATCCCTGGAAGTACAGTCTCCCAAACGTCAAGTGGGCTGGACCTATCAGTAAACCCAACTACCCTCAATTTCAACAACTCAAGCAGCACATCCAGGGAACAGGGCTTATAGAACAGTACGTCAAGGAGGCGAAGGAGAAGCCATGGGACCACCTTGGAGATATCTTCGTGGAAGAGGAATTAGCAGGCAGAGCTAACAGGCTTGGACAGTGTCTTACACCGCGTGGCATAGTTGAGTTTATGATAAAGTGTTGCTTAGAGCCTGAAGTACTGAAGAAGGAATACCCGTATAAGAAACCTGATTTTCCAACTCGAGCATGGCTTACCAACGAAGCGCTACTGTTCAATGATAAGCTTGCTGCAATTTCAATTAATCTTCAAGCTGAAAGAGCTAGATGGCATACAGTCATAGGGATGAGACCGCTGCTAGTTAAATATGACCCCGAACCCATAACCGACCTTGATCCAGCCGTCGGAACGGGTCGCTTTCTCATAGTTGCTTCACAGACGTACCCAAAGGCGCCATTACTATTATACGGAATCGAAATAGACCTATCACTCTACCGAGCATGCCTAGTGAATATGGCATTGTTCAGCAATCACCCTTACAGTATTGCATGCGCTGATACGCTTATGTTGGACCCGAAATATTCAATGCCAGGAGGAGATCTCTGGGAACACGGGAACCAGTGGAATCCGCCTAACATTTCACCATTCTATATCAAAATAAAGCCACCTTTCAAATTCTCGCTCGCAGACTTGGCCAAGACAATAAAAGAACAACCACCAACTCCTACAGCGCCCGCAGTCCAAACACCAACAGCCTTTTCACTTGCACAATACATAAGGACAAAGAAGAAAACTTAATTCCTCCTTTTTTCTACAGGGGTGAATGATGAGAATTCGAGACACACTAAAAAATGCAGCTGCACTGATAATCATCTATATGGCAATAATAGGTTTCATAGTTGGCGGTGCATGGTTCGGATGCTGGCAATATGTTCTACAACATCAATGGATAACGTTACCAACTACGCACTACGAATGGTGGCAGTTTGTTTTTGCTTGGGATCAGGCGTGGCCTTGGCTTTGGTATGTTAACGTTGGAATCTGGTTCGCAATAACATTTACGTTTGCAGTAATTGTCTCCGCCATAATATGTCTGATTATCATGGCTTGGGCAAAACATTAAATCCCTATTCCTTTTTCTGTTCGGGGGTGGAGAATGACTATATAAATCCTAAAAGAAGATAGACCATATTGACCAGAAGTCTATTTCTATAGAAACCATGCAGACAGTCTTTATACCTTATATCCTTTTTCACGAAGGCGAAAAATCTTATGGGAAATATGGTCTCGAGGCTGATTCAACATGAACACGCTAATAAAATATCAATCACTCTATCTCTTAGAAAACTGGAATTGCCATTTTAGTCATAATTGTGTCAATTGTGTTTGTCGTTACTTCGCTTCGACGCAAGTATATAGACGTTCATAGACTGGTATGCATAAATCTTTAGAATATAGACTCTAGACTTTTAGAGATTTATCAGATATCGCTAGCCACTTTTGACACGTTACTGTTAAATTTCTCGGATACCCATTTGTATCTCAAACGTATCTTTAAACTACCCTTTTTCTATGGGGTGAGAGAAATTTCAGTAAAACGTAAAAACGCTAAGATGCCAAATTTTGTGGTCTGCCGCCGTTGCGGGCAGCGCTACAACGCATTCATTCACCCTTGCTGTCCCAACTGTGGAAGCCCAAACGCATAACCCCCTCCTTTTTCCTTGGGGTGTAAGTTGGAATCTACGCTTGTTATGTTCAAAGAAGGATTATTCAATGCTTTTCACGACTGGATCACTAAGCATGAGAATGTCATAGGCGACAGATGGTACAATGACCTGCTAAAAAAGGAGAAAAAAGCCTGGGATAGTTGCACGGACGCTGTTAAACTCATAGGTACAGCCATGTGGATGTTCAACATGATCGTACAGTTCGGTGTTCTCGCAGGTCTAGGTCCGAACAGCGTGAATATACAGCAGATACCGGACGGAATAGACGAGAAGGCCACAAAAAGATTCTTACTACTATGTTCATCATGCCTTTGTCTGCAAGGATTACCAAAGGAAATTGCTTATCAACAGATACCGGAAGCAAAAGCGCCTTGGAGATTTTCATTGGCTAAATATGCAATGTGGGTGGAAACTCATGGAAGACAGTAAGGTAACGTTGCTTATAGAAAGAATCCGCCAGCCACACATTTTACGTGACCGAGTCCATCCTCCAACGAAACCAAAGACAACGAAACCAAGTAAGGCATTAGTGATGCTTCTTAATCGACTGCAAACGCGTGAATGGCTATACTTTGTTGAAGGACAATTAATGGAAGCGCTCACTTATCTTAGAGGCGAAGTAAAATTCATCGAGCATCTACCCCGCTGCTGGATGTGCCGAATGGAGCTTCGACTAGATGTAGAGCGCTACAATGGAAACCGCACATTCTGGTATCTCTGCCTAGAAAACAGCGAATATTTAGAAGAGCAATACCCCGACTGCCCACGAGAAGAGAACTATGTAATCGATAACTATTGGGCTCAAGTTGAACGATACAGGAAAACTGGCTCGGTAGAATGTGCAGAAGTAAATACAATGGAGTTCATTCTGGACCGTGCAAAATGGGCTTACAAAATAATAGGCAAGCAGGTCCACACAGCCAGGCAGATGCTTAGACTCGTTAGAAACTGGGATTTTAGTGACCGAATCACCTTGGAATTCAATAGCCTCTACGAAGAGCTTGGAATGTATGAAGTAGCTTATTCTCCTCTTTTTTCTACGGGGTGAAGTTTGGACCCATTTAAATTCGGTGAATTAGTTGCACAAATGGTCAACGATGGTTCAATGCGGCGCTACTGTAAATCAAGACTCTGGGGAGGCCCCAAGCAAGGTTACGGAGGAGTTGCAACAGCGGACAGAATCAGCCGCTACGGCGGAACCGCAATAGCGGAAAGAATTTTACGATTTACGGAAGTCGTAAATCCGTCTTTACGAATTTCGTAAAGGCATATTCCCGTAAATGTTAGGGTGCAATCTCCGATGTGGATACTGTTGGGTGCCTGACGAGAAAAAGATAGGTATTATGTGTCTGCCGGAGGCATATCCCTATCAAACGCCTCATGATACCTATGCTCTCCTCAAAGAAATAGCGACATCGACTGGTGTTCAACGTGTCCGTGTAAGTGGATGTGAACCCCTTCTCAATCCAAAACACTTGTTATCTGTCATTAGGATGGCAATATCAGACGGTTACGACTACGTTCTAGATACGAATGGTTTGCTGCTGACTGAAGAATTTTTGGCCTCTATCAAGCCTTTTAGAGAAAAAATGTATATTTACATGGGATTGAAAGGATCGACTCCACACTTGTTTCAGAAGATTACTACGGCAGCCGCCAAATTCTGGTATAACCAAATAGAAGCGTTGCGCCTAGTGGTAAAGCACGGCTTCACATTAGGGATCAATGTGATGGCAAACTTTACCCCTCCAGATACGTTAGGGCAACTATTCCATACTCTGTACCAGGTGAGCCCGATTCTACCAGTATGCGTAGACATGAAGTATTGTACTTTCTTTGTTCATAATACTCAAAGAATAAAACAATATCGCCTACCAATGCACAACGCAAGAGAAATAAGTGAACAATGGAACTGGCTGCTAGCCAAAACATATGAGCCTACGCTAATCTACCGCTTCCAACTTCGAGAAACCAGCCGAGCATTCGACCGAGAAGAGCTGCAATCCATAAAGGACAACATTGAATGGCATAACGGCTTAAAATTCATAACCCTTCCCAAAATACCATTCGAGATACCTTTTGCAGACAATGTAATCAGCAAATAACTCCTTTTTTTCTAGTGGGGTGAAGAAATGTATGGAAAAGAACTTGTAAATGATGAAGAACTAGCAATTCTACGGAAAGCAGAGATTATAGAACAATTCTACGTAAGAATGAACCTCCCATTTTTGAAATACATGATATGCCTAGGCTTTAAACTTAAGAAACCAATCTTGGGATACGAACAGAAATAATCTCTTTTTTTCTATTTTGGGGTGAGAAAATACCAACCATAAGAAGTGAATTCAGCTTTGAGCAATTCAGAGAAAGACTTCAAAACTATGCATACAAATTAGCTTGTGATGTCATCAGCGACCCTGACCAACATGGAAGAATCCGCATCATTATGAACGGCTCACAGATGAGTGAAATTGAAACAAAAGAATTCACAATCAAGTTCTATGCTGCACACGCATCTTTCCAAAGGAATAAGCAAGTGAACCAGCACGGTTACAGCTATACCACAGCAGTTTGGGGCTTTGATGTGGAAGATAAAGAATACACAACAAGCAATCATCGTAGCAAAATAAGTTACTATGGCTCTGATATGACTAAGTTGAAGCCTGGAACATATGAAAGTGAGACAGACGAAAAGAGGGTAGCAGAAATTAAGCAAGCAGTCCTCGGTTTCATAAACAAGCTGATGGCAGGCGCGAAAATAGAACCCCGATTTACATTGAAAAGAGCGATTGGCGACCAGGAACGCCACGCTTAAATTCCTCCCTTTTTTATGTTTTGGGGTGGAAATAAAATATGGAAGAGACTATAACAAAAATTGTCTTTGAAAGCTCTGGAGACATTTTGGTCCATAAAACTGAGAGAAAGGCACTTACATGGATAGACTTAAGATACAATGTTGACAGGATGTCGATGGAATGTCAAGATTGGCTGAGGCAGCAAGGATTTGTCTATTATGTCTTTGGATGGGAAGGCTACGGATATGGGCAGAAAGAGAATGGCTTATGGTATAAGGTGGACCTGAAAAACAGGGAAGTACAGCAGATATCTAAAGAGGCAAATGGGACGTCTATACCGTCCGAGTTCCTTCTAGGGCACGTAATCAGTCCAGAAGAATGGGGACCATGGGTTTTCACCATACCATTAGAACGAAAAGGCATATTCAAGTAGTGAAAGGGTAGTGAAGAAAATTGCCATATTGTTTGAAATGTGGAGCAAAACTAGAGAAAAAGAAATTCGTTGACGCCTGGAATGCTGATGGAAAGCCAACTGATATTTCAGAAGACCTTTACTGTACGCAATGTGGCAGCAGATTTGCATGGCCACCAGAAAAAGCAGACCCAAAAGACATGCTAGAAAACTGGAAGTCAGAAGAACATAAATTCAGGGGACAGATAAAAGAAGAAAAGAATCTCTCTCGCTTTGTGACTGCATCTACACCTGCTATAGCTGTAGACAGATTTACAACGGAACTTGAGCAACGAGGAATTAAGATTCGTATGTGTATTCATGGCGAACTGTGCATAACAGTTAACAAAACTATTGAAGAAATCGTGCGAAGTAACTGCCAACGCTGTTCATCACCATAAAACATCCTCTTTTTTTCTGTTGGGGTGTGAATTGAATAATCTTCAGATGCGTCATCTTTTGAATTTCTGTCGGAAACGTGAGCTTGACCCTCATCTAATCGACAAAACCCTAACGTACAGTGAAAATAAGGACTATCTAATGTCTCTTGTCCCGGACTTTGACCCCGAGAGTAGAATGGACGAGTGGAAAGCTGCTGAAGAACAATACCTTGCGGAGCATGCTCTCTCACATTATCTTGCATGTATGCTCGGGGGCAGGACCAAGTCTAAAGATGTCGGGGAAGTGGTTAGCCAAAGGCGATTTTCTCTGCGTGACTTGATTGCCATAAAAGTTAAATAATGTAGTAACCCTTTTTTCTTTGTGTAGAGTGGGGTGACAAAATGCACAATAGTAAAAAGAACAATGAGGGACCGATTGAACGGTTACACTTGACACTTACGCCGGAGCAAACTAAGGCTCTCAACGATTACTGTTTAGCGCTGGCCAACAAGCAAGGGAAAATACCACCCGCGCTAAAAACAAAGATTGGCAGAATGGCAATTACCGAGTGGCTCGAGAAACACGGCAAAGACTTCACAATCAAGTTCTAGCATTACCCTCCTTTTTCTACTGGGGTGAACCAATGGAAAATCTGTCAAAAGACGAGAATAGAAAGCTGTTCGAGATGAAGAAAATGAAGGGCGGCAAGGCACAGTTCACTTTCGTGAAAGAAGAGGGTGTATGGTACTGGGATATCCCACACAAAACTCCTGAAGTTGTGAAGAAGAAGGGCATTGTATACGCATTACCATTGCCAGACGTGGACCTAGACAACTGCAGCACTCTTAAAGAGTGTTTCGACGCAATCGCAAAGAAGAGAAGCGAAGCCTGGGTTGGACAAATCTTCACGGACATCATGCACTCCTAAACCCTATTTGGTGAAAAAATGCAACAAGATCAATTGATGAAAGCATTCGACCTTTTTAAAATACAAGGCTTCAAAACTCCAGAGGAGATGTTCATCATGGGATATCTTATGGCGCATGGTGGAGAAAGATACATTCTCGGCATAATGGAACATGATATTGAATTGCTCGAGAAGACTAAGGACCCGGATTTCTGGCTACCATATATCAGAGATGAGCAGCATATCCATACAAAAGTCTGTGACGATGAAATCAAGATGGCCAAATCAATACTTAGAACATTCCTTAATGCTAGAAATGCCAAAATTCCAGATTGGCTCGAGAAGTGAGACTTATGTGTTGGAAAGATGAATGGGCAAGGGCGATAAATAATCTTAACAGTGCAGTCACGCATGTAGAGTATGCAGAGAAAAAACTCGAAGCCCGGCTAGCTAGAAACCAAAAACACTTAAAACGACTCAAGGAAGACAAAAAGTATAATTACCCACCTGTTCTCGCGCCTGTACAGGAACGCATCAAAAAGAACATGGTAGCAATTGAAGACTGCAAAATGGTCATTAAAGAATTTAGAGCTCGCCAAGCCCAATTATTCTGTATGGTTCATACTTTCGGCATAACACGCTCCGAGACGCAGCCACAGAGAGTATACGACCTGATGGGTAACTACCCAGGTAAAAATGATTATACTAAAGCTTGCGAACATTGTCCAATTCTCTAACTTTTTTTCTATTGGGGTGTATGATTGAAATTCACCGTTTTAGACTTCAGTGACAGAATCGAAGTAAGACCTAGTGATGAGTTCATAGCTAACCTAAAAACATTTACTAAAGAGAAGAAAACAGTGTTTATCCACTATAAATCTAAGCGACCCTGTGAGAAAAGACGTCACTATTGGATATTTCCTGAGAAAGAACCTATCGGCAAGCGGTTATTTGGGAAATGGAATCGCCAGCGCCGTCAAAAGAGACCTCATGAGCCTTTTATAACGATATCTCAGCTTCGGGTGATTCACCAGAAAACAGGAATTTCCTACGAAGAGCTTGAAGCAGCCGTTACACATGTTCGTGTCGGTTCCTCATCAGTTTCTTGGTCTATCAAACTACCGATATTTCCTAACGAAGACTGGGCTTTTCTTTTTGGCTTGTGGTATTCTGCCGGAGGCTATGTGGACAGAGAACGAGAAAGAAACACACAGGAAAAGACAATTAGGTATGCCTTGGACAAGCGACCATATGATGAACTGATAAAACCCATTCTAACCAGATTGGGTTACACAACTAGGGACCTGGTAGCAGTATATTATACAAAAAGACCGGGTGGCCACAAGATGGACCAACATAAGTGGCGTCAATTTGGCAGCGAGCCCAGAGGGCACTTCGTACTGCATAGGCCTTTCAGAGAGATTCTCGAAAAATTTGGGCTTCCAGAATGCGCCATATGCAGAACTAAACGAAAACGAATGAAGGGCAAATCAGGTTTCAGATGCACCACTCTACACGTTCCCGACTGGGTGCGCCAAGATGAGAAATATACCCATGCCTTTGTTGAAGGATACCTGAACGGCCAGCGAGTAGGTTCCCAGTTTCATCCCTCATTAAGCTACAAAAATGCTCTTATGCGGTTTGTAGAACCTAGATTCGGCGGAAAAAGTCGTGAAGAAACCGAACGATTCTATAAATTCTTTGCAGACTACTTTTCCAAAAGGGGCATAACTGGATACAAACACAACTTCAAACATCGACCACACCCCAAAACGGTTGAAATCGGCTATCTAATACATAGCAGGGCATCGCTAAAGAGACTGTACGAGCAATTTAATATAAGACGCCCAGACACAAGAGCAAGGCTGTTACTTAACTACTATATGAACCCTCTACTTTATGAGGCATGCCGTAAACTCAACTGTTTCGAAACCTTGGTCCTAGGATTATTAATAGAAACCCCTCAAGACATTGATGAAATTACAGAAACACTTCGATGCCAGGAAGATGAAACAATCAAGGCTCTCGAAAAGCTAGGTTCACTTAAAATTGTGACATCTATAGAGGGCAAATGGACTGTGCAAAAAATAGGCTTCAGACGTATCATAATCCCCGAACTGAAAGCTATTGAAGAAAAGAGAAAACAAGCGATATACAAAAACAGCAACAAGTTCTTTAGTAGATGTGACAAATGTGGAAACATAATTCCAAGAAGCTGTAACGAACCATGCGATAAGTGCAACGGAAACTATAAGCCCATAAGTCGCTTCGATGCAATGAGAAAACTGGGACTGCAACATGGCAAAACTGCTAAGATATTAACAATGTCCAAAGAAAAAATCCCATCCCTCCCTTTTTCTACAGGGGTGAATTAATGTTAGTTGGAAGAGTACGATCGGTTCAAGGAATGAAAGGCGAAGCAGAGTTCACTCAACATGCTCGAATGCTAGACCTTATCTACTATCGGCTACCGGGTAATAGGAAGGTAATGTGCCAGATCACGAATCTCAAGAGCAGTCCAATGCAAGGATACTACGGAGAGTTTAGGATTTTGGATTCGGGCTCGGTGATGCCGAAGCCCATGGCAGAGCTGTACCTACAACTCCAGCCTTTAGATACAGGTCGCTTGGATATCGGAACTTCAACCAGGGACCAAACTGTGAAGTTGATGGTTAACCCGTTCTTCCGGCATGTTCTAATTGTTGGAATAACGAGTGCAGGAAAAACACACACGCTGATTGTTCTAGAGGAAGAGTTACTGAAACAGCATGTTCCCAGCTTGGTCATAGACACCCATGGTGAACTAATCCATTTGAATGAGTTCAGTCCAGACGCAATAGTGACTGAAGAATTGCGATTTGAGGACCTTCTAGGTTACTTGAAACAGAAGAAAACAGTAGTTTATAACCTTCAAGGGCTTCCTAAATCAGTCAAGGCAAACCGGGCATATGAAGTTCTTAGCCAATTGTGGACTGTAAAGGAACAAGACTACAAATCAGCTGAAAACGATGTAAAACTGCTTGAAATCCCACCTGTGTTGATCGCCATAGATGAAGCGGAGATCTACGCACCACTTTATAACAAATCGGCACCTGACCCCAAATGTAAAGAAGCATTGGTGAATATCGCTGAAGAAGGGAGCAAATATGGGCTTGGCTTAATCGTCGCAGTCCAACGTCCTCCTCGACTAGAGCTAGAGGTGCGGAGCCAATGCAACAGTGCAATAATATTCCATGTCTATGATGAAGGTAGCAGAAAAGTTCTCCGAGCACTACCTTACATAAGCAGCGCAGAGCTGAACAGAGTTAAAAACACCGGCCAAGGTACGTGCTTGATCACCGGACTCATTGTTGAGCATCCGCTAATAGTCAACATTCGAGATATCAAGACTCGCCGAGCTAAGGCCACCAACTTCGAAGCCATGCTAGGACTACAACCAGTGAAAATTAAGGAAGAACCAGAACCACCAGAAGAACCACTCCCTCAGCTAGACTCTCCAAGAAAAGCTAGTCTTCAAGTTGTCACCAAAGGCGCCAGTGTAGAAGCAAAAATGCTATGCCCTGACTGTCACAAGCCTCTCGAATACAACAGGGGAAAACTAATCTGCAAGACTAACGGCTGCAGTGTCATAGAAGTCAAAAATGGCAAAGTGATCAGGTCAGCTATCCCATCATCGAGAGCATAACCGATTTCAACTCCCTTTTTTTCTTTGCTTGGGGTGAATTATCTTCTAGAAGAATATTTCATAATTGTTTTAAATTTATCATAGGGCTAATTAGATTAAGGTGAATCATGTGAAATTTGAAGAGGAAAAGCCCAAACTTCGTCAAGAACTCAGAGACTTAATCATTAGAGACTTTCAGATGAAACACCATCTTGCCAACTTTGAAGTTAGAGAACTTCTCTCAGAAATCCCGGAGCTAAAAACTTGACCAAAACAGGTGTTGAATACGCAGATCAACAGATTACTGTGTATTCAGGACCTTGCACTTTAAAGTGTAAGTATTGTCTCTATAATCAACCAATCTGGACCTACCGAATTAGACACGCGAACCCGTTGAAGGAGGCTACACGGCTCTTAAGGGCTAAGAAAAAACAGACTGTCGTGGTGAGTTTTACAACTGACCCTTATCAGCCGAGAGAGCTCACTGAACATTTGACTAGGAAGACTCTTGAAATTTTAGCATCAAGCAAATTCTTTCGAGATAGGCACTGGCATGTCGCAGGAGATTCTGTAAGTTGTTTCATGACTCATAGAGTGATGGTATTGAGTAAAAGTGTGTTGATGGAGGAGGATTTTCCATTCTTTAAGTTGTGGTATCAGCGTGGCTTCGATATATGGGTTGGAACCACTCTGACGTCAGTGATACCGATTCCTGATGAACCTTGTCAATGGACAAACACTCACAGAATGGTCATGTTGCAGAGAGCTCATAATTTGGGATTACCCACGTGGGCTAGTATTGAGCCCTGGATTCCAGACAAAACTTTTCCAAGGCAGATTATTGAGGCTACGCATGAGTATATAGATTGGTATGTTATTGGTCGTTTAAACTATGTTAAACGACTTGGATATCCAAGGATTCCAGAGGGCTACTACAGAGAAGAAACATTAAAAACTGGAGAACTGCTTAGAAGCCTGGGTTATGTGCTTTCGCGTGAGCCACGCAAAAAAGGCTACTGGATGAAGAAGGAGTTGATTGCAAATCCCTAACAAGCGTATTTCTTATCGTACTTTTGTACCCATCGCAGTTATCTTATTTATTTGTATGGTGCTATTTGTCGCCGTTGGTCAGCTCTTCAACTCTGATTTAGCCTTTCTCCTAGCTCTCATGACTTGTATTCTTCTGCTCTTTATGATTTATCTAACAGAATTTCCAAGTGAAAAGGTCGAGCGCCTTACTAAGTATATTGATTTTTGGTGATTTTGTGGCTGCACCTAGATGTCGAATGCCATGTCGCTGGCGAACTTGGGGAAAGTATCATTATAAGATGGATGGCACCAAGGTTCTGAATCCCGCATGCAAACCTGAAGGAACGTGTACAGTTGATATTACGATTGGTCAGGATGGCAAATGCCAAACTTTTCAACACTGGGAGGAGCAGCCGAATGTCCCGTAAATTTCGAGTCTGGTTTAATTATTGCCGTCTGACCGGCGAAAAGTGTAAAGACTCGTTCGACCCCATTGACGGCGCTAACCCGAGGAGAAGCTGTTCCAACTGTAAACTTGCCGTAGGAAAGTGATTTGTTTGGAAGATGAATACTACGAGTATTGTGAGCATGAGGATAAGGAAGAACTTTGGGAATACAAGGAAATTGACAAGAAACATAAGATTTGGCAGCGTACATGTCTAAAATGTGGGGATGTTGAAGAAGAAGTCTTGTTCGTTGAATATTGGCCTGACAAGTTCATAACTATACGTGGAAAGCAGTATCAAGCCCTAAAGGCATGGGGTAACATCTCGATCTGTAGCGAATGCAGAGAAGTCGTGTGGCATCCACTAATCCTATGGGACCAGAAAGACCCCTCGAAAGCTGTAACTTTCCACTTCCGATGCGCCGAGCAGCTAGGAATCTTGGACGATATCGTGCGATCAGCTCAACATTCACGGTAAACTCTTTAGGGACCTGCAATTTCGAGGGCTATAGGATGGTTGTTTCAACCCCATCTGAATCTGAAGTCCGATGAGAAGCAGAGAGTCCTTCCCCTTTCCCTTTTTGGAGTGGTTTTTTCTTCTATAACACTCTTTCTTAACCATTTATAAGCACCCTTCGCAAAAAGGGTTTATTTGGTGTGTTCCTTGTCTTCTGAAAAAATGGAACTGAAAAAAACGGAGCCGAAATATAAAGTGACCGTCCAGATGAAGAAGCCTTGGACAGATAGGTATTGGAAAAAGCCAACAAAAGGCATGGTTCTAGAAGCCCTTGCTGATGAAATTCTCGAGGGAAGTCTAGATGACATATTCGAAATCACGATAGAAGAAGTTCCTGCAACGGGCTCAAACGTTTCTCATTAGCCTTTTACTTTAACGTCTACTACTGTTAAGCCTTCAGTACGGACTCGTTGATAAAAGCTTGCTGTGTCCGTCATTTCCTCTACATGTTTCTTCCCTGTAGAGTCAAGATATGTTATCACGTATATTTTTGGGCTGGCAAATAGTTCTTTATGAAAACCATACTTAAATGCGTCCTCAGCCAGTTTCAAAATTAAATTAAGCTTATTGTGTGCGCAAATGAAATGTTCGTGAACTGCATTTGGAGATACGTGAGCTGTATGAGAGCATTTTGCTGCAAACAAAGCTTCCCTAAATCGCTCGTCAACCGGTGGTGCATGCGGAATTTCCCCTTCAATCCTAAAGAGTGTAATATGAATTGACCCTGTACTCTCCAGGTATGCAACCTCCTTATACAGTCCTTTCTGTATTAGAGAGGACTCAAGTTTTGGATTTGTTAAGTCAACAATAGCCTCTCTGTGCGCAGGGATTTCAACATGTTTCACCACATAACCTATTTCGGTAAGCTTCCACGCCACAGCTAACCCCTGTAGGTAAACTAGGCGGTCTGGTCCTGGAAGAGTGACCAAAAGCTCTAAGTTATGGCGAAGGTTATCCAAAGCCATAGCCAAAGTTTTCCCCAATTCAATATTCATTTTAAGAGTAATAACAGTTACGCGTTAGAAGAGTTGCAGCAGCTTCAGTATTGTTATAAAACCTAAAATCGTCATTGCTACACCTACAAGTCTGCCATGAAAGGGAGGCTCAACCTTCTTCTTTAAAAGGTTATTCACCCACGCTGATAACGGGTCGGCAATGGCTGCGCCTATAGTTATCGGCAGTGCCAGGCTTAAGGCAATACCGATTGTGCTGCCATAAGTTACGACTCCGATCGTGCATGCTATGCCCTCTGCCACAGTTGTTGTTCCAATAGCTATTGCAGCCGGGATACCGAGCAAAATATAACCGCAAACACTTAGCGGTCCATAACCTCCTCCTGTCGTTCCTTTGTTGAATCCTATAATTCCGCCTAAGAGAGCGCATTTCCACTTGGAAAAATCGTTGTGGTCTCGTGGCTTAATATAACTGTAGGATTTAACGATCACGAGAATACCCATGCAAAGGGCCATGAGGCTCGCATACCACTTCACATAAACGCTCGGAACATAAACGCCTACAACGAAGGATGCAGCAGCCATCGCTATTAGGCTGCCGAGCAAAGTAATGCCAACAGCCTTAAAGTTCACGTTCTTGAAGTATGCGTGCCAGGAACCACCAAACACACCGCTTACCATTTCACTGACCAGAATAGCCGGAACAACAACTTTAGGGTCATAACCCAAAATAATTAGGACTGGCAAAAAAATGGTTCCGTAGCCGCCTCCAAGTCCATTGTCCACGGCTTCTAGAAGAAGCGCCATTAGTAGTAGTGTAATAAACTCTAACATGACCACAGATAATAGAAGTAAGTCTTTTTAAGCATTTTCCAGTGAAATCTTAAACTCTCTGTTTGAAAGATTTTTATATTAGGTATGTTAATTTTAGTGATTTGATTTCCCATGCAACAAAAGAAAACTGTGAAGAAAAAACCTGAAAAGGTAGAAAAAGCAGACGCGTTCTTAGAATGGGCGCTTGCAATCGACTACTTTAGATGCGAACCACATTAGGCGCCTTTAGCTAGTCTCGTTTTCTTTCCATTCCTCTATAATGAGTCTTTTGGCTCCACCTGGTACGAAGCTTA
>Ga0315308_1000275_pt1 | contig 28218 bp, 30 predicted proteins | sample TDP3_MG_FD_203078 | JGI IMG/M metagenome (GOLD analysis project Ga0315308, IMG submission 203078) | Freshwater sediment microbial communities from Lake Towuti, South Sulawesi, Indonesia - TDP3 | ecosystem: Environmental > Aquatic > Freshwater > Lake > Sediment | place: Indonesia: South Sulawesi... | reverse complement strand
ATGGGTTATTTCTTCTCAACAGGTGCGGCCCCGGTCCTCCTTAATATTTTCATGATAGGATCGGCCCTTTTGCTGTCCCCGTTTTTTTCCAAGCCTGCTATAGGTCTCTAAATAGGTGTCATGTGGTGATGGGGTTTATGATTCCAGGAGTCTTTGGAAGCCCAAGAGAGCTCTGAAAAAGTCCAAAGGCAAGTTTTATACTATGCCAGAAATCCTCAGATTCTGCATAAGATGATGGAACGAGAATAAAAAATTGATGTTTTTCTGAAATCCCCGCAAACCTTGACATATGTTGAATGGGATGACAATGTGGCTATAATCAAAAAAGGCTTAAATGGTTTTTCCTAATAGGACATATATTTTAATTTTAGGAATTATCCTCTCTTTGATTATCGTTTGTTCTGCACATGCAGGAAAACCGCAAGACACGCTCACACTTTTGCAATACCTTACCAGCTCGGATGCAGAAATCGCTGGAAAAGCCTCTGTTGAGCTCCTGAAAAGATCGGACCAGGTCTCAGCAAGCGTTATCCGGATAGCTGCGGCTACGGCAGCATGGGCAAAAGCTCATAAAGCAGTCCCATTCCTGGTTGACCTCCTCCTTGACCAATTCGTGAATGAAGAGTCAGGAGCGAAGGCGAGTTTTGATGCCACAACCAGAGCCGTCTGTTCACTGGCTTTGGGTAAGATCATTACCCTGGAAGAGAGGGACGGAGAGCTCAAACCCAGGGTCAAAGGGAGCGTAGTGGAGGCGATGATCATGACCCTCTCAAAGGAATACCCTTTTCAAATTCGAGCCGCATCTGCATGGTCCCTCCAGTATACCTTTTCTTCAAAAGCCATTGTTCCTTTGGACGCCATCGTGAAGGATGAGAAGGAAGACTCCATTATAAAGCTGCTGGCTGCTCAATCCCTGACGAAGATCTCACAGTTTGAACACCATTCTCCTCCCTCTATTCCCGGAAGCTGGACATTTGTGACCCCGGATATGATCCTGACTGCTCAGGCAGAGCTCCTCTTGCAGTTTGGGAATATCATGACCCATCCAAAGCCATGAGGATGATCAGGGTTTATATTCTTTTCGCCAGTTTATTCCTTTTCCTCATTATTGTAAGCGGGATGACCTGCGGAGGATGCCCTCCGGAGCCAGGACCACCCTGCACCCTGTGTCAGACAGTGGCCAACATTGAGGTCCTTCCGAGCTGCGGCCTCATAGTGAGCCCCAGTATCCAGACCTACAATGTCTTTTTTAACCAGCCCATCTCTCCGACAACCTTCTCCATAGCGAACAACCTTACCTCCACAGGCGTGAGCATCACCGATGGTTCTTATGCCCCCGGCCTGGAATTCACAGGGATGACCTTCACGGACGCCAATTACGACCTCATCGTCTATATCAGCTCCTCAAGCGTGGCCACAAATATCACTTATACAATTACCATTTACAGCTATCCTCCGAATCAAATCTACACAGAAGGGGGAACTGCTCTTTATGGGAACATTGTGGAAGAAGTCTACGGATCGGACGGGACAACAACGAGGCGGAAGATCATTATTCCCAGTGCCATGCCCACGCTCTCTGTGAATACTGCCCCAGAACGAGGGTCAGAGGATTTCGTGAAGGGCATCAAGCTGGGACAAGCCGGGAAGAGAGCGCCGGGGGCAAAAGGTACTATCAGCAATGTGACCGGCAGGTAGATACATTGGGTTTTCTTGATATTATCTCAATACTGTCCGAAATCCAGCCTGCTGAAAATGTTCATCCGTGGTTAACACCTCGAGAACGCCGTGATCGTGCATCACAGGAAATATGATGTTTCCTATTGTCTTATTCTATTGTAAAGGGGGAAGTCTCTCGTCTAAAACATTAAGTATCCGCTCGGTGCGTTCGAGGGTTTTCTCGCCCACCGCCAGGGTCTTCCTCTGAAGATCGAGCATCTGATCCATCTTCGTGCCGAGATCCTCTCCGAGCAGGGCTTGAAACATGGCAGTGACCACAGGGGTAATAACAGGCACCTGGGCAATCAACTCCCAGGCCCCGGCCTTGAAAGTCTCCAGACGCTTCTGCTTGTTCTCAGGTGTGTCCCTCACAATGTCCGCCACCAGGCGCGCAATATTCTCCCTGAATTTTTTAAGGGCCTGACGATCTCCTCTCGCAAGGCGCTTGGCATTGATGCCTTTGAGGACCTCTGCATGAATCCCATCAGTTTTCACAATGTTTATTCTAACGAAGCCCATTGAATAAAGTCAAGAAGAAGGCGGAATCCTGACGGAATCTCCTCCTCCCTTCCCGCATATATCACAGTCTACTCTGGAGACAGGAAATCCGGGCCTGCCAATACCCAGATCCCCAATGCTTTTGTCGTTAAGGTTACCGACTCCACTGGCAATCCTGTGGCCAATCTTCCCGTAATTTTTAATCCAGCCAATCTTGAAGTTCTTACTGATTCCAATGGGTTAGCCTCCACAGCTTCTCTCTCTCCTCCCTATACATATCCCAACCCCTATCTATTTCCTAATAACCCCGGAGAGCCGGGCGAGGTCTTGGCGGATGTTCCAGGGTATCCAAAGCTCACGGTCAAATTCGAGGTTTTTGCTAACACATGCTCTGACTGTGGGACACCGGGGTTACCGATTGCAATTTTAAAGCTGTTTGGGGATGGCCAAGTAGGAACAGTAGGGTCATCCCTTCAGCCGTTTGTCGTCCAGGTCACTGATGCTTTTGGCAATCCGGTGCCCAATGTCACGGTCAATTTCAGCCTTATTGGAGAGATATTCCAGGGAGAAGGTCAGATGATTTCTTGAAGGGCATCGAGCAGGGACAGACCAGGAAGAAAGCGCCGAGGTTGAAAGATACTATCAGCAATGTCTTCCGCTAAGTATTTTGAACTTTCTCTTATCCTATGGATAAGTGTTGCCCTCAGAGCAGGCTCTGAACAAATGTATTATTTATTAAAAAGGAGGGCGCGCCTTTTCACAATAACCTCAATTTAGTCACACGGGGATCGATAATGACTTCGTCATTTTCAAAATCGAGTTTCAACCGCCATTTTTGTAATGTCCCGGCGCCAATGATAACTTTCTCTGATAAATTTGGGATGACGATAAACTCGTCGGAAAAACGATACCCGTCAATGTGAAAATCCAAAGCGACTCGTTTGTCAGCCTTAATTTTCTCCCCCCTTTTTGCAGTTGCCAATTCAATGGGTTCAGGCAATGGAGTGATAATTTCTAATTGGCGAGCCAAGGTGATGGAGATACATGAGTAAGTAGCACCGCTGTCAAATAGGGTGATTTCCTTTTTCCTTCCCTTTGATCCTACAAATTCTATTTTTTTTTGAATGATCGCCATACCTGTATGTAATGATATACTTGGTATCTCAGGCCGTCAAGCGGAAAAGAGAAGGCGGAGTAGGTGGTAAACTTTGACCCTGTGGTCTTTACCCCTGGCAACCTGGGGTGCTCGCGGATGCCAACGAGCTGGCCTCAACGGATTATCTTCCGCCCTCGTATTTCCATCCTAATCCGTACCAATTTCCCACAACGTCAGGGAATCGAGGCGAGGTATTCGCAGAAATTCCATCGTGACACACCCCTTTCCAACATCTGAAATACCACTTAATTGTTACTTCTCTAAACGCTCACGATCTGGTAATCTTTATAATCATTCCAAGAAAATTGAAAGGGATATGATAAAAGAGGCGAAAAGATTATATAGGCAGCGGGGATACAGCCATGCCATCGGATAAGTCAATAAAACACGATAGTTCAAGGATCACAAGGGCAGCGGGGACACTGGCGGGACTCACATTATTGAGCCGCCTGCTGGGGCTTGTTAGGGATATGGTAATTGCCTACCTCTTTGGAACAGGGCCTGCCGCGGATGCTTTCTTTGTTGCATTCAGGATCCCCAATGTCCTTAGAAGGCTTTTTGCAGAAGGCGCCCTTACTGTCTCATTTGTCCCGGTCTTTACCGGATACCTCCACAGGAAGGGGAAGAGTGAGGGAAGAAAGATTTTCAACATTTCCTTCACCCTGCTTTTCCTCATCCTCCTGGCAGTATCATTTCTGGGAACCTACTTTTCTCCATTTGTAATCAAGATAGTGGCTCCTGGGTTTTCCGCTGACCCAATCAGGTTTGACCTTGCAGTCCTCCTCAACAGGGTAATGTTTTCGTTCATACTCCTCATAGGCATTGCTGCCCTGGCCACGGGTGTCCTCCAATCAATGGGTTATTTCTTCTCAACAGGTGCGGCCCCGGTCCTCCTTAATATTTTCATGATAGGATCGGCCCTTTTGCTGTCCCCGTTTTTTGCCAGGCCTGTTATAGGTCTCTCTGTTGGAGTTATTCTCGGTGGGGTGGCGCAGTTTCTCATCCAGCTTCCATATCTGTGGAAGGAGGGTTTCACCCCGCGTCCGGATACGGGCTTTTCTCATCCTGCTGTCAGTGAGGTGATGGTCCTGATGGTTCCGGCCGCCTTCGGGGCTTCAGTCTATCAAATCAACATTTTAATCACGCAGATCCTGTGTTCTTTTCTACCGACAGGGAGCGTGTCCTGGCTGTGGTATGCAGACAGGTTTTTTGAACTCCCCCTCGGCCTATTTGCTGTTTCTGTGGCGACAGCGGTGCTGCCGAGCCTCTCCAGAAAGGCTGCAAGCAGGGACTCGTCCGGGTTCGCCTATGTCCTGTCTTATGCAATAAGGGCGACCCTTTTCATATGTATTCCTTCCATGCTCGGCCTCATCCTCCTGAGAGAGCCTCTACTCGGCCTGGTTTTTGAGAGGGGTGTCTTTGGGAGGGAGGACACCATTCGAACGGCACAGGCCCTCCTGTGCTATTCTCTTGGCCTTCCTGCAGTTGCAGGTGCGAGGGTCTTTGTCCAGGCCTACTATGCCATGAAGGACACGAGGACCCCTGTATTTATTGCGATTGTAAGTTTTATTGTCAATTTCATCTCAGGCGTCCTTCTTATGAGAGGGCCACTCAGGCATGCCGGTCTTGCCCTCGCTACAAGCATTTCAGCCTACATCAATCTATTACTACTTGTCCTCATCTTTTCGAGAAGGGTAAAGGGGATTCCATTTGGAGAGATATTTGTTTCCCTTGTAAAAACCTCAATTGCAGCTGTTATCATGAGCATCATTGTTGTTTTGATCTTTAAAGGAGCCCCTGGGAACATCGCAGTGCGACTAATAATGGCCATTTCTGGCGGCATTGCAGGCTTTATTGCCGCGGCGTATTTTCTGAAAAGCATTGAGTTGAAGACCATATGGAATACGGTCTTGTCAAAACGAACATAGGGTGGTGCGGGGTCATCTGCACTGATAGGGGTGTGAGGAATATCATTATTGGGGTAAGTAGCAGGAAAAAGGCAAGGAACCTCATTTTGAAAAAGCTCCCAGCTCTCTTCGCTTCGCATCAGAGCAGGTCGAACCCATTGCCCAGGCAATCAACGAGCGGAATTGCGAGTATAGTCCTCCTGAAGATAAAGAAATATGCTTCCGGAGCCAGGATGAATTTTTCCTCCATTAAACTTGACAGATCCAATCTTACTTGTTTTAAGAAGGATGTTTTCAGGGTGGTTAGGGCTATTCCTTATGGAAGGACTATGAGTTATAAAGATGTTGCCAAAAAAATTGGTTCTCCAAAGGCGTGCAGGGCCGTGGGAAGGGCTTTGGCCCGGAATCCCCTTCCCATCATTATTCCGTGCCATCGTGTTATAGGGTCAAATGGGGAACTGCGCGGATTTTCAACACCTGGTGGTATAGATATCAAGCGGAAGTTGCTTTTAATGGAAGGTAGCAGGTTCAGAAGATCTCTACGATAAGCTCGATCTCAAGGACGGCCCCGAGAGGAAGCTCAGAGACACCGACTGATACTCGTGAATGGCCGCCAATTTCTCCAAAAATACTGGCGAGAAGTCCAGATGCTCCATCTATGACCTTATGTTGATCTGAAAAGCCTTCAGCAGAACGCACATATCCGGCAAGACGCACGATCTTTTTTATTTTTTCAAGGTTTCCGATCTCCGCTTTTATTACGGAAAGTGCTGATAGCAGGGCGAGCCTGGCGGCCTCCTTGGCCTCCTCCATGCTTATATCCGCTCCGACCCGGCCCGTGACAATTTTATCCCCCTTCTTCGGGAGCATCCCGCTTATATAAAGCATGGTGCCGCTCCTCACGCATGGCTTGTATGAACCCGCAGGCTTTGGTGCAGCGGGCAGAGAGAGTCCAATCTCCACAATTCTTTCTTCAGGTGAGGCCATCTGCTGAGAAATTATTCAGGTGTGTTAGAGGGGAGGGGAGAGTGGGGTTCGGGAAAAGTATTTCTCCTCGGAGATTTTTTTCTGAAGCTGCATGATTCCTTCAAGGATTGCCTCAGGCCTTGGAGGACAGCCCGGTATATATACATCAACAGGTATGATCTTATCAATTCCGTCCAACACTGCATAGTTATCGTAGAATCCTCCCGAGCAAGCACAGGCCCCAACGGCTATAACCCACTTTGGCTCGCACATCTGGCTGTGGACGGTCTTGAGGATTGGTGAGAGTTTCTGATTAACGGTTCCTACAACAATTAGGAGATCTGACTGCCTGGGTGAAAACCGCGGGAACTCTGCTCCGAATCGAGCGATGTCATAGCGTGAGCCCCAGGTGGACATGAACTCCATTCCACAGCAGGCAGTCACAAATGGATACTGGAACAGGGAGAATTTCCGTGCCCAGTTCACAGCATCGTCCAGGCGCGAGGTGGCGAAATCATATATTGTAGAAATCCTGTTCATCAATCCTTTCAAATGCTCATAATAACTAAAACAAAGTCTGCATTGCAAGGAAATCGGTCAGACCCTGAATGAATATTTTCTGCAATCGGAACAGACCGATATTTCTTCTTCGGACAAATTTGATTTTTTCCTTATAAATTCCAATTCTTCTTTTGTTGCAAAGTATTTTTTACACTTGCTGCATCGGACAAGTTGTGCTTTCTTGTGCCATCTGGGCATCTCTCTGATGCCATCATGTTCAAACATCGGGATTATATCTACAGGACAGACGACCGAGCATGCTCCGCATGCGATGCACGCAGGGTTTTCCTCATTGAATGGAGTGGATACAACCCTTGAAGGCCCCTTGCTTTCAAAACCTATTGCATGGGCACCGACAACCTCATTACATGTCCGCACGCACAGGCCGCAAAGTATGCAGTCGTCAACATCCTGGCCAATAAATCTTACCTTTTCAACCCCAATTTTTTTTGCAAGATCCCACAAATCGGCGCTATTGGGAGAGCGGGCCAATAATAATTCCAGGACCATCTTCCTGTTTCTCTGAATCAGATCTGTATTGCTATTTACCTCCAATCCATTTGAAATGTGATAATCACATGCAGTAACAAGCCTTTTTCTTCCCCTTTTTGTTATTTCAACAAGGCACATTCGGCACGCCGAATATGGTTTTACAGCGTCATTATTGCAGAGATGGGGGATATCAATTCCTGCCTCAAGGGCCGCTTGCAGTATTGTTTGGCCCTCTCTCCCTGTTACCTCTCTGTTATTTATAGAAAAGTTTATCATTTTATATTACCTTTACAGCGTCAAGATTGCAGACATCCAAGCATACCCCGCATTTTATGCACTTGTCCTGGATTATCGTGTGTAATTCCTTTTTCTTCCCAATAATCGCTCCAGAAGGGCATCTTTTCAGGCATAGCAAGCAGCCCTTGCACAGTTCAGGAATTATTTCATAGTGAATTATGGCCTTGCAGACCCCGGCGCGGCATTTCTTCTCCTTGACGTGCTCTTCGTATTCCTCCCTGTAATATTTCAATGTCGTCAGGACAGGATTAGGGGCTGATTTTCCAAGACCGCACAACGAGGCTGTAGCTACAACGGGAGAAAGCTCCTCCAACAAGGCAACATCTTCTTTTGTGCCAGTCCCTTTTGTGATTCTTTCAAGAATATTGTGCATCTGCCTTAGTCCCTCTCTGCAAGGGGTGCATTTTCCACATGATTCTCCCTTGAGAAAATTGACATAGTATTTTGCTACATCAACCATACATGTAGAATTGCCCATTATTATCATCCCGCCCGAACCCATCATGGAACCGGCCTCGGTCAAGGAATCATAATCAACCGGCATATCCAACAGTGCTTCAGGCAACACCCCGCCCGATGGTCCTCCTGTCTGGACCCCTTTAAACTTTTTACCTTTCGGTATGCCTCCTCCTATATCAAAGATCACCTCCCTTAATTTCATTCCCATCGGGACTTCTACAAGCCCTGTATTTACAACATCTCCGACCAGGGAGAAAATCTTTGTCCCCTTGCTCTTCTCTGTTCCAATAGACGCATACCATTTACCGCCTTTATTTACGATGAGAGGGACATTTGCCCATGTTTCAACATTATTTAACACCGTAGGTTTTTCATAGAGACCGGATTCTGTGGCATGTATATACTTTGACCTTGGCTCGGCAGGTTTGCCTTCTATGGACAACATAAGTGCTGATGACTCTCCTGCGACGAATGCCCCTCCGCCCCTGGCAATGGTTATATCAAAATCAAATCCTTTCCCCAGTATGTTTTTCCCCAAGAGGCCGAGTTTTTTTAATGTCTGGATGGCTATTGTTACATTTTCCAGGGCAAGAGGATATTCACGGCGGACATAAATGAATCCCTTTGGTGCACCTACGGCATAAGCTCCAATGATCATTCCTTCTAAAACGCTATGGGGGTTTCCCTCAAGCAAGCTCCTGTCCATGTATGCTCCAGGATCTCCCTCATCAGCATTGCATATTAGGTATTTAATGTCGGAATTATGTTTTCTGGCGTCTTCCCATTTCCATCCGGTTGGGAAGCCTGCCCCCCCTCTTCCCCTGAGGCCGGAAGTCTTTATTTCCTCAATAATTTCTTCGGGCTGCATATTTGAAACGGCTTTTACAAGCGCCTGGTATCCTCCAATTGCAATGTAATCTTCAATGTTAAGTGGATTAATCTTATTGTTCATGCTCATGAGCAGTCTTGTCTGCCTTTTATAAAAGGGGATTTCATTCTCATGAATAATTTCTTCTTTTGTGTCAGGATGTTTGTATAAAAGTTTTTTCACAACTTCATTTTTCATAAGCGTTTGCTCTACAATATATTTGGCATCGGATGGCTTAACTTTTACGTAAAATATCTTGTCTGGATGAATAACAACAACAGGGCCCTGTCCACAAAATCCACGGCAGCCTGTTTTTTTAACCAATCCGCCATTTACCTTTAACTCTATTTTTAGGCCATGTGAATCTATTTCTTTTTTCAAAGCCCCAAAGACCTCCATTGCACCCATAGACCTGCACGCAGTACCCGAGCAGACAGCTACATATCTTTCTTTTTTATGGTATTTTTCTTTTAAATTCTCATACAGACCGGTAAATTCTTCTATCTTACTTATTCTGCTCATCAGCACCGGCCTCCTTGAGAAGTTTATTTACATTGTCTGGCGTCATATGACCATGATATTTGCCGTTTACTACGACAACCGGCGCAAGGGCGCATGAGCCGACGCAGCCGACATCCTCGATTGTATATTTCAAATCTTTTGTAGTCTCTCCACACTTGATATGAAAATGATCTTCAAGCATATCCAGGACCTTGTAAGAGCCCTTGACATGGCATGTAGTTCCTGTGCATACAGTAAGAACTGTTTTGCCCCTTGGTTTTAATTGAAATGCCTTATAAAATGTAACGATATGATAAATTCTATTGAGGGGAGCCCCTGTCTGTTTGCCCACCTCAATTAATAGGTCCTTTGGGAGGTAGCCATAGATATTTTGCAGGTCTTGCAGGAGATCGATAATTCTTGCCGAATCCCTCTTATATATTTTAAATATATTGGATACTGTTTGTTGCATTTCCATTTTATTATTCCTCGCTACCCATTTTTTCCAATAGCTGCAATCTCTTATATTCTTTTAATACCCTATTTTTAATTTCCGATATATTTTCCTTTTTTAGGTGCCTGTATCTTCTTTGAATCGTTATATAATCTTCTATTGGCCTGAGGCCCTCAGGCATATCAAGTGAAAGACAGTAACGGCCATTTTCAATCTCATACAAGGGAAACACGCCTGTCTCTACTGCCATCCTGCTTATTCTGATTGTCAATTCAGGAGGAGTGCCCCATCCAGGCGGACATGCTGCCAGGATCTGAATATAGGAAGGACCGTTGGCATTGAGGGCTTTTCTGACCTTCTTCATTAGATCCAGAGGGTATGCAGGTGTTGCAGTTGCAACATATGGGATCCGGTGGGCAACTGCTATTTCAGGAAGATTTTTTTTCCAATTTCCCTGACCTATGCTAATTTTCCCTGCAGGGGTTGTAGTGGTGCTTGCACCCAGAGGGGTGGCAGAGGACCCCTGGACACCGGTATTCATGTATGCTTCGTTGTCGTAGCATACATATAAAAATTTATGCCATCTTGCAAAAGCCCCTGATAAAGCCTGAATGCCGATGTCGGCAGTGCCTCCGTCCCCTCCGATGGCTATTATATTTAAATCGTCGTTCGCTGGAATTTTCCCCTTATTTTTTAAAGCCTTAATGCCTGCTTCAATCCCGGATGCCACTGCAGCGGCATTTTCAAAGGCAACATGCACCCATGGAATCTTCCATGCAGTATAAGGATAAGGAGATGATATAATTTCCATGCATCCGGTTGCGTTAACAGCAATTGTATTTGGCCCGGCCTCTTTAAAGATCAATCTTAATCCCAGTGCGGCGCCGCATCCCTGGCATGCCCTGTGGCCCCTCACAAAGTATTCCCTTCTTGGGACCATCTTGTTTGCAAAAACATTCAGGAATGCCTCTTTGGGCCTTAAGATCTTGCTCATTCTCTCAACCCCACGATCTTTGCCATTTCCGGCTCATTTCCTGTCTTGAGGGCGTCATATCCAATATTAAATATTTCCTTGAACTGGGAAAGCATTATGTCCCTGCCACCAAGCCCTGCAAGAACACCGATGATCATCGGTCTTTTTTTCTCAAGATACATTGAAGAACGAACCTCGGACAGCACAGGACCTTGGGGCCCTCCGGGGGACATTGCTCTATCAAGCACAACAACTGCCTTTTTGTCTTCAAGGGAGCTATTTAGTTCATCAAAGGGGAACGGCCTCCAGAGCCTCAATTCCACTGCGCCTACCTTGAAGCCCTCATTTCTCATTTCGTCCACAGCAATCTGAATGGGTTCAAATATAGATCCCTGCATAACAATTACTACTTCTGCGTCATCTGCCCTGTATGTCTCAATGGTGTTGTATTCCCTGCCGAAGCGTTCTTTGAATTCCTTGAATGTATCGTTTATGACCGCAATTGAATTCCTCAGGGCTAAATCCTGTTGTTTTTTTGCTTCAGTATATATTTCGGGCAGACCGACTGAGCCCATAGTAACGGGATTTTTAGGGTCAAGCTTGTAGGGTGGATCGTATAGGGGAAGATAGTCCTTTATTTCGCTGTCGTTAAATAAGAATATGGGCTCAACCATATGAGTAAGAAGAAAGCCATCGAAGTTTATCATTACGGGCAGCAATACTTGTTTATGCTCTCCGATCTTAAATGCCATAAGTGTCAAATCATAGGCTTCCTGGCCATTATTTGAAAAAATAGATATCCAGCCTGTATCCCTTTCTCCCATTACATCGGAGTGGTCGTTCCAAATAGATAACGGCCCTGATATTGCCCTGTTTGCAAGTGCCATTACAATAGGGCACCTCAGGGAAGATGCAAGATACATAATCTCGTGCATCAGGGCGAGCCCCTGGGAGCTTGTTGAAGTAAACACCCTTGTGCCAACAAGTGATGCTCCTATGCATGCGCTGAGCGCAGAATGCTCTGACTCTACAGTAATATACGATGCATTAAGTTCCCCATCTGCTACCATTTCTGCAAGCCTTTCCACAATATGGGTCTGGGGTGTAATTGGATAGGCTGATACAACATCAACTTCGGACTGTCTAACTGCCTCCGCAATCGCAAGGGACACCTCAATTCCAGTCATTTTTGCCATTATTCGGTCTCCTCTTCAACAAGTTTAATGCAATTGGCCGGGCATTCAATCGCACATATTCCGCAGCCCTTGCAATAATCATAATTAGGGTAGAAGTATCCGTCCTTATCTTCTTCAAAAGCACTATCTGGGCAAAAAATATAGCAATTAGCACACTTTATGCATTTTGATTTATCAACTACAGGCTTGAGCGTTTTCCAATCGCCTGTTTTGTAATATTCGCTTGCCCCTGGCTCGGTTACTATTATTGCAAACGGGAGCTCTTTAAGTTTGGGCTTTTCGTTTATCTTCATTGGGTCACTCTTGCCTCTTTATAAGCCCTCCTGAATGCATTGATTTCCTTTTCAGCAATACGAACGAATCTTTCTCTTATTAGTCCTTCAACAACATCCAACTTTGCAAGGGGTTTTGCTTTAAGTAAAGCACCGAGCATAACTATATTGGTAATAGGGGACCCCAGCTCCTGAAGGGCGATATTTGTTGCATCAACAGTAACTACATTTTTTACTCCCAACTTTTTTTGCCATTGCGAGGGGTCCAACCTTGAGTTAAGCACAAGCAATCCATCCTTTTTTAGGCCATTTGTTATCGGAACTGTCTTCATCAGGCTTATATCGAGGACTACAACAATGTCAGGTTCATATATACCAGTCCTGATCATTATCTTTTCGTCGGATATTCTCATAAATGCCTGGACAGGTGCGCCTCTCCTCTCAGAGCCAAAGGATGGGAAGGCTGTTGCATATTTGCCGCCCTCTATCACAGCCTGTGCAAAGATCTGTGCCGAAGTAACCGCACCCTGTCCACCCCTTCCATGGAATCTAATTTCTGTCATTTTGAGTCCAAACAAAAATATTACATATATTCATAAGCCAATACAAGCAACAATAGAGAAGCCGGATTGCGGCTCTCGATTTGGGTTCAAATGTGATGAAGATCACATAGTTGGGCGCAATTTAATGCTTCCATAGGGATAATTTGGCAATTTCAATAGCCATCTCCCTTGAAATCATTTGTGATTCCCAGTAAAGTATATTAAATGAAGAAAAAATCTACGGGAAGTCCTCATGAAGAGCAGGATAATGAGCTCATTGTAGGTGCAGGAAATGATATTTTGGTGGTTGATGATGATAAGGTTGTGCTGGATTTCATCAAAATGCACCTGTCTGATGAAGGTTATAATATCGTCCTTGCAGAAAACGGTATAAAGGCAATAAAGTGTCTGAAGGAAAGATTTTTCAACCTTATGCTTGTGGACAAGAATCTGCCGGATATCAATGGGTTGGCGCTCATAAAGATGTGCAGGGAGATTAATTCTGACACTGAGGCTGTTATGATTACAGCTCACGCATCTTTGGAGTCAGCTGTAGAGGCCATTGGTTTGGGCGCATACGATTATATCCTTAAGCCCTTTGATCCCACTGTCCTGAGAGAAAAGGTGAAAAGGGCGATGGATCACCAAAAGGTTAAATACGAGAACAGGGTCCTTATGGAATTTCTTAAAAAGGCCAACCTTGAGCTGGAGTCATCCAAGAAGACGCTGGAAGAACTGGTTCAAACGAGAACAGAGGAGCTGAAGAGGGCTAACGAAGACCTTAAAAAGCTCGGAAAGATCAAGGAGGACATCCTCTCAACCGTTCTCCAGGAGATACAGGCGTTAAGAAAAAGGATGCTTTCCTATCACATGCAAGAGGCTCCCAAGCTCCCTGAACTGCTGGAGGGGGAGTGTGTAAAGCTATCCCAGCTTATCTCGGATATCTCAGAGCTGTCTAAGCTTGAAGTGGTGGAAATGTCCTGACATGGCGAAGCAACGAATACTTATTGTTGACAGCGATCAAAAAACCCTCAGGGTCCTTGAGGCGAGTCTACTCAAGGCAAGCTACAGTGTGACGACCTCCCTGGATGGGACCGATGCCCTTGAGAAGATCAAGATCTCTCCTCCTGACCTCATCATAAGCGAGGTTGTTCTTCCCCAAATGAGTGGGTATGATTTCTGCAAAAAGATCAAGGAGATCCCAGCCACAAAGAACATTCCCTTTATTTTTCTTGCGAGGCTGAAATCCGTCGGAGACAAGGTGAAAGGTCTGGAACTCGGCGCGGATGATTACCTCACCAAGCCCATCTATCTGAAAGAGGTTCTTACCAGATTGAAGCTTCTTCTTGAGAAGAAAGAAAGGGAGAAGATAGAGATGGGCGTTACTCAGGCGAAATTAGCCGGCAGCCTCAGTGATATCGGCCTCGTGGACCTTATCCAGACCCTGGAGATGGGCAACAAATCAGCGGAGGTTCGTCTTACGAAAGGCGAGAAAAAGGCTGCACTATATTTCAAAAAGGGGAAGATCGTGGATGCTGAACTGGGGAATATGTCCGGAGAGAGTGCCCTGTATCGGCTTCTCAATTGGTCAGAAGGAGCGTTCCGTGTGGATTTCAGTGACATAACCCGGGAGGACAAGGTTGGCAAGAGCAATCAAGCCCTGGTCATGGAGGGAATGCGCAGGATTGACGAGATCGTTAGGATTCAGGAGGAGATACCATCATCTGAACACGTTCTTGTAATAGATTCACAGGCGGTTCTTTCTGAACACCCCCAACGATTTCCGGTCAAGATAGAGTCCCTTATGGCTGAATTCGACGGGAAAGCTACGGTTGAAGAAGTGATAGATAAATCTGGATATGATGAGCTTGAGGCATACGAAATCATCGCCAAACTTTATTTCCAGGGTTTTCTTGTAGATTCGGGGCAAACCGTCTCAAAGGCTCCATTGATTTTTCAGAAGCCTCCAGAACAGCCGCCGGTTGAAGAGGTTGAATCAAGCTTTCTCAGGCCGCCTATTGATGTTGCTGAGGAAGAGGTTAGTTTCTCCAAGCCTGGTGGGGCCTCTGAAGCAGAAGAGTCTTTCATGAGTCCGCCGGTAGAAACCCACGAAGAGGTGGAGGTCCTTGGGCCGGCGGAAGAAATTGGGACAAAGGCTCCTGCCAAGGTAGAAGAATATTCGTATAAGGAGCAGCCAGCGACGAAGAAGGAAGAACGACCGGCGAAAAAGGAGCCACCGCCGCAGAAGGATTCCAAGGTGATCTTCTTAAAACCGGCTCAGCTTGCAGAGAAATTTAATATTAAAGAGCCGGCAAAAGCGCCAAGGGATTTCTGGAAGGATGAGCCCCTTATCACTTCGCTGGAGAAGGTGCTGTCTGCACCTGAGGCTGTGCCCAAACCCGCAATACAGCCCCCTGAAGGCCGGCCGGCGATTCAGGCCGCTGATTCTCGTGGATTACGGGTCGGAGTCGAAAAGATGCCTTTGAGCCGAGGCAGAACGGATGTTGCTTCAGTTTACACGGGGGCTTCAAGAGATCGTGTTGTATGGAAAATACTGGCGATAATTGCCCCTTCTCTGGTTCTTGTCACGGTGCTTTATATGGGAAGGGATTACATTATTACGAGGTTGTCGAAAGTCTCTGCTGTTTCCCGTGATGATGGTTTGAAAGGGAAGCCTGTGGAGTCCGACGCAGAAGCCCTGATTAATGCAGGGAGGGACAGGGAGGCCCTTGCCGTTCTTGATAAGGCCCTGGCAAAAAACCCAAATAATCCCAGAGGGTATTATCTCAGGGGGGTTGTCCGCTCAAAGAACCCGGCAACATTCCAACAGGGTATTGAGGATTTAAGGCAGGCTTTGGTTCTTTCTCCAGGTGATAAAGAGGTTCTTGTCACACTTGGAGAGAAGCTTCTGGGGAAGAAAGATGTTGCAGATGCCATTATTTTCCTTAAGAAAGCTGTGGATTTGGATCCGGATTTATCCCGGGCATATCGTTTGTTGGGGTCTTGCTATATGGAGAAGGGCGAAACCGAGACAGCCCTAACGATGTTTCGCAAGTGTTTGGATCGCGATCCCAAAGATAATGGTGCCCGTCTTTCTATCAGCAAGGTCTACTTTGATATTGGCTCCCTGGAGAAGGCAAATGACAACCTTCGAATTATATTGTCACAGGCAGACCCGCAAAAGGAGAAAGATGTGATAGCAGAGGCCAGACGATATATGAACATGGTTGAGGCCAAAAGTTCGCCGGTTGTATCTTCTCGTTCCAGGGAAAAAGCAGCGCCTCCCCGTTCCGTGCCGAAAGGAGATGAATATGTTGCTCATCATAAAAAGGGTCGGGCCCTCTATGAAGAGGGGAAGGTTAAGGAGGCTATAGTAGAATATCGCCTCGCCCTTCTTCTGGCCCCTCAGAATGCTGCAATTCTTGTGGATCTCGGCAACGCCCTTTTTGATGATGGAGACGATAAGGGAGCCATTGAGTCCCTGCAAAAGGCCCTTGCCATCGATCCGAGGAATTCGCGTGCGCATCTTAGCCTTGGGGGGATCTATTCCACTGTAGGAGAAAAAGCAAAAGCAATCGACCACTACAGGAGATTTCTCGAGATCGAGCCGACAGGGCCTTCGGCCGGCGAAGTAAGGACCATTCTGAAGAATCTTGGTGGATAGGGATATGAAATCAGAGCGGAGAAAGTTTATCAGGGTTCCAGTGAGGATCAGGATGCTGATCAAGGAGGAAGAGGGGACAGGAGAGCTATATTTTATGTCAAAAAATTTAAGCCTTGGGGGCGCTTTTCTTGTTTCGGATCTTCTTCTCGAGATAGGGACACGGATTTACCTTGAGTTCACCCTTCCTCATCATCCCCCTCTTATCATTGTCAAGGGAGAGATCGTGTGGGCCAAGGACGAGGTGGAGGAGGAGGTGTCGGGCGGGATGGGTGTCAGGTTCCTCAACCTCGACAACGAAAGCAAAAAGTATCTTAAAGAATTTATCGGGAAGAGGCTGAGGCCGTCAAGGAAGGGTGCGTGAAGGAAAAAATTGGCAGAGTTTCTTACAGGAAACCAGTTAATATAATTATTCGTTTGTCCGGCGAAGTGGCAGAGGGGATTATGCACCTTCCGTCATCGGATGTTGGTGTGGGGGGGGTATTCATAGAATCGGATCTCATTTTCGAAATAGGAGAAATAGTTGATATGGAATTTTATTTGCCCGGCGAAAAGGAACCCATCAAAGTCAAAGGACAGGTGGTAAGGGCTAATAAAGAAAGGGTGGAAAAGGGAGACCCTCTTATGCCTGGAATGGGTGTGCGCTTTATTGACTTGAGCAGTGAAGGGAAGGAAAGGATAAGGCAATATCTTTCAAGGGGCTGATAGCCCTGCGACTCAAGGTTGCGAGTAACTTATATGAGGCGTTCAAGGTTAAAAACATTGATATTAATGGCTCTTTTTGGAAGTGCCGTTGCTTTCGCATACACGGCGTGCTTCCACAAGGTTAGATCCTCTTTTTTGGGTCAGCCCCCGGGAGACGCTGAACTAAAATGCATTGCTATTCTTCCGTTCAACAACGCTACAGACTACCCGGAAGCCAGGGCTATTTTTGAGGAACTGATGGCAGTGGAACTCTATCGCTCAAGACGGTTCATGGTTCTGGAAAGTTCCGAGGTGGGACGGATTCTCGAATGGCAGGGGATGGCTCTTGATGGCAGCATTGACCTTGAATCTGCAAGAAGAATCGGTGGGCTCCTTGGAGTAGACGGGGTGGTCTTCGGCTCCGTCAGCGAGTATGGCTTCAAGAACCTGAGCACAAAAGCCAGGGCAATTCCGGTTGCAGGTATTCAGGCCGTCCTACTTGATGTTAAAAAGGGAGGAGTTTTTTGGTCCGGTGAGGCGTGGGAAAATGGTTTTGACCTTTCATTATCTCATAGGATGCCCCTGAACGAAGTGGCGCAGCTCGTGACAAAAAGGCTGCTCCGTCCTCTCATCCTGGTATTTCCGGAGAGGGAGCTTGACCACAGAAGGGCATGCTGGGGTGAGGCCGGGGTAATCACAATTGCCAAGAAAGTAGACGTGCCTCCTGTTCTGAGGCCAGTTAAAAATCTCAGTAATCAGCAGCTGGACAAGCCTCCTATGCAGAGGCCAATTGTAAGTCTCAGTAACCAGCAGAAAGAATTTTTTGATTTAATAATCAAAAGCAAAAGTGGTGTTCTTGAAGGGGTCACATTCAAACCTGGCGGAGTGGCTCTTTCTCCCGTATCTATTGCTTCACTGCAAAACGTCGGTCCTGCCCTCAAGGCCATTCTTGACAGCAATCCGGCCATCATTCTAAGGCTCGAAGGTCACTGTGATGCCATGGAGTCGGAAGAAAGGAACCAGGAAATATCGCTAAAGAGGGCAGAGAGAGCCAAAGAATTTTTTATCAGCAATTTTTCCCTGCCACCGGACAGGATAGAGGCTGTGGGAGCGGGTTCGGCAAGGCCAATAATGCCCAATACAACAGCAAGGGGTAGGGAAAAGAACAGGAGGGTTGAAGTTCATGCCATTATTTCTCAGCAGCCGGGTGTTCAATGAGGGCAAGTGTTCTTCTAGCTCTGGCCAGCCTTCAGATTTTTCTGTTCTCTGGAAACATATTGGCATATGTTCCTGTTGAGATATTGCCCGAGCTGACCGTTGGGGGAGGCTATGATGATAATATATTTCTCAGCACAGGAGAGGGAGAGGGAGACTTTGTATGGAGGGCGGTGCCGCGCCTTTCACTTGCATTTCCCTTAAAGAGAATGGATATGGCCCTTGATCAATCCTATTATTATTACTACAACGGAAAGCAGGGAGAAAAGCAGTCATATCAAGTCCAGAGCAAGATCAGCATGTATATTATTAAAGATCTTCTTTTTTCCGTTTCCGACCGGTATCTCCTTATTCCCGTTGAGGTAGGCAGGCCTGCTTATTCACCGGTAAATCTCACCAGGGCCAATGAGCTTGTCCTTGGGGCCCTTTTTGATTACGACCTCAGTCCTACGACATCCTCTCAGTGGAAGTACGATTTTGTCAGGGCTGACTTCTATGATGAATTTCGGGCGGCATATTATGCCCACAAAGCCTCGCTGCGTCTTGCTCAGGAGGTGAAAGAGACGCTGTCTTTGTATCTCGACTATTCTTATCTTGATCAAATATATATTCTCGGCAAAACATTCAGTCTTGTTATTCATCAGGGGGCCGCTGGGTTGTTATTGCTAATCCATGATCTAATCGGGGATATAAGCTTTGGAAGTCAATCTCTCGAGTCCAGCGAGTCAGGCAGGAATAACGGCATTTTTTTTAAGATAGACCTGAGATATCCGGTAACAGAGAGATTGGAGGCCAGGGCATCATATACGCAGGCCATGAGCATGGAGGTTAGAGGGAATACCTACAATGCGAAGAGCGGGCAGGCAGGGGTCACCTATATCATGAGCCCCAGGATTCAGACCTCTTTACAATGTACATGGGGCAGTTATTCCTTTCATGGACTTCCCCTTTATAGGGAGTTCTGGGGTGTGCAGGCAGGGACGCAATATGAGTTCGTTCCTGACACATCTCTGTCCTTTACCTACGATCACTATGATGGTAGGGATAAGGGTGGCAATGTGATCGACAATAGATATTTTCTGGAGCTCAGATGGACCGTTCAGTGAGTTTGAGGGGGACTATCCTTGCTGCGGTTATACTTGTGTGCTTTGTATGGAGGGCGGAGCCGTCAGATTATGTAATTGGGCCCGGCGATGTCATCAGGATCGACGCCTATGAGGCAGAGAAGGTATCTGGAAAATTTCCGGTTGACTCCAGGGGATACATAAACCACTTTATTCTTGGAAAGATAAGGGTTGGAGGAAAGACCCTCAGCCAGATCAACAATGAATTGGAGCGTATGCTGGCGAAGGGCTTTCTCAAGGACCCAAAGGTGAATGTCGTTGTTGAGGAATATCACAGCCAGGAGGTCTTTGTCCTGGGTGAAGTTGCAAAACCTGGTCCTTACGGACTTAAAGGTGAAAATCTTCTCCTTGATGTTCTGCTCCAGGCAGGAGGCCCCACAGGAAGCGCAGGGGATGTCGTCTCTATCCTGAGGAGGAGCCCTCAGGTTGGGGAAGAAATCACGACAACAGGTATTCCCCTCACGCATCTCACTGTCAATGTGACGCGTCTCCTCCTTGATGGCGACCTTGCCCAGAATATCCCTGTCCAAAAAGGAGATGTCATATTCCTTCCAAGGAGCGATAAGGAGGCAAAGACCTTTTTCATTGTTGGACAGGTAAAAACGCCAGGGGCCTACAAGCTTAAAGACCAATATACTGTCCTCAATGCCATTCTTGATGCCGGAGGGTTCACAAAGTATGCAAAGGGCAATGGGACAAAGCTTATCAGGGGAAAAAGCGGCAAGCAGGATGTCTTTGTCCTGGAGATGGAGGATGTTCTGGAGGATGGAGACAGGGATAAGGACATGGCCCTTGAAGACGGAGATCTTATAGTCGTTCCCTCAGGGTTGTTTTGATGAAGGCAAGCCTCGAATTGGCTGGTTTGAGGGTAGAGATCTCTTCGGAGGATTCTTCTCTTTTTTCGCTACTGAGGAAAAGGTATACAAAATTTATCACCAATCATGTGAGACCATCTGCGAGGATTATGGTATCCTTGTCCCCTGGTCTTTCCTTTCTTGAAGAAGGATCGTGGGGCGAGGAATTCAGAGTCGAAATAGATAGGAGGGAAGATGAGGTAGAGGTATATTCCTATCATTTTAGGGGAGGCTTTGATTTCCGAACAAGGTCGGGTCGGCTGGAGGCGGATTGTAATGAGGCCCTCGGATCATTGGATAATTACCTGAGGGTAATCGGAGCTTCTCTTCTTCTGCAGGAAGGGGGCATTCTTATTCACGCAGCCGGTGTAAAAAGGAAAAGGCAAGGTTGCCTCTTCCCTGGCCCCTCAGGTGCAGGAAAATCTACCATTGCAGCATCACTTGCTTTTAAGGGGGAGGTTCTTGGGGACGATCTAATAGCCATTCGTGATAATGGAAAGGGTTGGACAATGCACAGCGTCCCAATGCAGGGAGAGAAAAACTTCCCATGTGTAAAGGTCGGGTTGCACGGGATATTTTTCCCAGAGAAGGATTCAGGAAATTATCTTTCCACAATCTCCAGGAGTGATGCCATGGCCTTTATCCTATCTGACCTTCCATTCTTATCCGAAGAAGAAAGAAAAAGCGCTGTCCTTTTGTCAAGATGCGAGAAACTGGTGAAAAGTGTGCCAATTTACAGGCTGCATTTCAAAAAGGGGAGGGGGGGGGCTTTGTGGGCACTGCTCAGGAGGACCTTGAGATAGGTGGTCAAATTGGGTAAAATACCTATTAAAAGCCCGAGGATAGCCTCGAGGGTCATTGGAGGGGAGGCTGTAATTGTCCATCCCTCAAAAGGGTTTGTCTATGCGTTAAACAAGACAGGCACCCAGGTGTGGAAGGCTATGGATGGTAAAAAGACAATAGCCGATATTATTGGTAGAATAGTCAAAGAGTACAATGTAGTTGAAGGAAAAGCCAGGATGGATATTAAAGGGTTTCTTAATGCTCTCAGGAGAAAAGGGCTTATCTTATTTAAGTAAAGAAAGGACATTTATTATGAGAAAGAGGAAAAAATCTTATATAAGGCCAAGGATATCAGCAACGGAAAAAATAGAGGCCCGGGCTGTTAGTTGCAAGGGAAGGTTTGGGAAGGGGGACGCCCTTGTATGCAGGAAGCTATTTTCGTGAATCATATTTATAACCGCGCATTTGGGGAGACATCCAGGCGGTGCCTGCCTCTGTCAGCCCTCTTTGAAATGACTTACTCCTGCAACACAAGATGCGAGCACTGTTATATAACTGGCTTTAGCCAGAGGCAGGTCGTTGGGGAGCTAACCACGCAAGAGATCTATTCCATCCTCGAGCAAATGGCAGAAGCTGGCGTCCTTTTCCTGACCTTCAGCGGCGGAGAGCCCCTTCTGCGCAGGGATTTTTTTGAGATCGCAAAGAAGGCGAGGGATCTGGGGTTTGCCCTCAGGATCTTCACCAATGGGACGCTTGTTGATGAAAAGACAGCATCCAGGATCGCCAGACTGGATCCCCTTGAGGTTGAAGTTAGTATCTATGGTGCCAGTGCCGAGATACACGATGGCGTCACGAAGGTCCCCGGCTCTTTCGATAAGACTATTCAGGGGGCAAAGAACCTTCTCAGAGAAGGGGTCAGGGTAAATTTCAAGGCCCTACTCATGAGAAGCAATCATATGGAGTATCAAGATATGGAGACCCTTGCAGATAAAATGGGCGCACGGTTTTTCTATAATACCCAGATCGTGCCCAGAGACAACTGCGATCGGCGCCCAGTTGCACTCAATATGGATGCAGAAAGCCTGCTTGATCTCTACAGGAACAGGAACGCACAGAAGATAAAGGATAAGTCCATTCTGAAAAAAAGGCAGCAGACAAATCAACCAGTATGTAATTCCGGCAGAAATACCCTTGCTATTTCACCTTATGGTGATGTTTATCCATGCGTTCAGGTCAGGTGGAAAGCAGGCAACCTGAGAAAGGGAAGCTTTGCGGACATCTGGGAATCTTCTCCCGTGCTCAGGAAGATTCGCAGGCTGTGCATGAAGGACTTTAATGAATGTATGTCCTGCACCCTGTTTGACTCCTGTTCACACTGTCCAGGGGTGTCCTTTCTGGAGACAGGGAATTTCCTGGGCTGCTCTCCCATTGCAAAAAGCCAGGCTTCGGTCATGAACACTGCTCTGAAGAGAGGAGATAGCTGTGACTGGTACTGATTACATTATTGCTTCGCTGCTGAGAAAAGGAGAGGAGGTATGCTTCAGGGTCTCCTCGGGAAGCATGGATCCTGTCCTCTCTACAGGGGACACGATCGGCGTGCGAAAAGGAAAGGATGCCTATGGATTTGGTGATATTGTTCTTTTCCCGGGCAAGGGAGGACTATGTATCCACAGGATCATACAGAGGAAAGAGGGCCGTTATATAACCAAGGGGGACAGGAGGACGATTCCGGATCCAGCCCTGAGAAAGGAGCGTATCCTTGGTCGCGCAATTTGGGTTGAAAAATCTGGAAGACGTTTCTCGCTGGAAAATCATTTTGCTCGATGTCTCGGCGTGCTCATGGGAGTTCTTTCACTGGTTGAGTATTACATCTGGAGGGTAGCGTGGACTGGACCCAGATGACATTAAATGAATACCTGGAGATGGGAAGGAGAAGGTTGTGGATTATCCTTCTATGTTTCCTTGTTACAATGGGGAGCGTTACCCTCTTTACGATCAGGAAGGTGCCGGTATATCAGGCCGTTGCAACCATCTCCATTGGTCCGGATTACTATCAAAAGCTTCCCATGGATCAGTTTTTTGCCTACGATAGCGAATCGCTTTTTCTTCAGACCCAGCTTCATGTTCTGAGGAGCAAGCCCATTGCAGAAGGGGTTGTCAGGGCCCTTAAGATGGAAGGTGAAGGAGACTGGGTCTCGTTTGTTAGGAATGCGATTAGTGTTGAGAGGCAGGCTGATTCCCGGATATTTCTCATAAAGGCCCGCGCGCATGATCCTGTTCTTGCCAGGGATATTGCCAACGCAACAGTCCGTGTTTATTCAGAATTGAGCGTTGAGAGGGTTGTAGAGGCGTCAAGGAAGTCTATCTCGTGGCTTACGGAGCAATTAATGGATCTTAAGAAGAAGGTTGAGGATTCTGAGATGTCCCTGATCAAATACATTGAGGAGGAAAACCTTACTTCAACAGGGGATGGATCCATGCTCCAGCGCGAAGGCAGTCCTCGTCCCTACTCGTTGGGAGAGGATAGAATCCTCCAGGATCTCAGCACGGAGCTGGTGAAGACCGAGCTCGAGTTGGACAGGCTGAAATCCCGTTTCGGCAATAGATACCCTTCTGTGGCTCATCTTCGTTCAGAGATCGCATTGATTCAGTTAAAGTTGAATTCTGAAAAGAGGAAGATTATTGAAGGGAATAAAAAGAAGATCCGCTACAACATATTGAGCAGGGATGCAGAACTGAATAAGGAGCTTTACAATCTATTTATGAAGGAACTGAAAGAAACAAATGTCATCGCTGAGATGGGAATGAGCAATGTTACCGTTATCAACGAAGCGGAGCTACCCTTAGCTCCTATCTCTCCACGGGTAAAATACAATCTAATTGTTGGGGCACTGCTTGGCCTCTTTCTCGGCTTAGGTGCTGCCCTTTCACAGGAGCTTCTTGACAGGACTTTGAAGACAGAAGATGATGTTCGCCGCCACCTTGATCTTCCTCTGCTTGCTTATATTCCCAGGATCAAGATGGAAAGGAAGGACGAGGCATTGTTCCCTGCCATTGAGGATCCAAGATCTACAAGCGCAGAAGCATTCAGGATATTGAGAACCAATGTTAAGTTCTCGTCTCCGACTGGCGAGGGAAAGGTACTCCTCGTGACAAGCGGTGGTCCTTTGGAGGGGAAAACGACGGTTCTTTCCAATCTTGGGAGTATTATGGCCCAGGCAGAAGAGAGGGTTCTTCTTGTTGACACTGACCTTAGGAGGCCAAAGATTCATGAGATATTTAATGTCAATAGGGAGTTAGGCCTAACAAATCTCCTGGTTGAAGAGGGAATGGGGGTTCGTAATGTAATCAAACCTTCAGGTTACAGGAATCTCGACTTTTTAACTTGCGGGCAAATCTCGCCGAATCCATCCGAGCTTATCGATTCCAGAAGAATGAAGGAGATCGTTAAGGAGCTTAGAGGATTATATGACAGGATCCTTTTTGATTCTCCCCCACTCGGCCTGGTGACCGATGCTGCCCTCCTGTCAGCACAAGCAGATGGGGTTATCTTCGTTGTCCTTGTGGGAAGGCTGGACAGGAAACTTCACCAGCAAGCGAAGTCCCAGCTGGACAAGGCAAAGGCCAGGATCTATGGGGTTGTCCTCAATGATATAAAGTCGGAGAAAAAGAAGGGTTACCGATATCACTATTATTACGCCGAGGGAGTGCAGCCAAGGGAGAGCCTATAATGTCGGATATCCAAAAGTGGAATAATGAAAAGATCCTTGTGGTGACATCCAGCGAGAAATTCGAGGAAAGGCTCATTGGTATCCTGGAGGGAGGCGCCTGGAGTTACCTCAAGACTTCTACCCCTGAGGAGGCCCTGGAAAATATTGACAAGGGGGGAATTGCCCTCGTTTTTCTGGATACATTTCTTCCGCGGACAAACGGCTTTGATCTATGCAGAAGGATAAAGTCAACTCCCAACGGCGCTGGTATTCCTGTGTATCTCTTCGGCGGCAGTGTTATTGACGAGAAGGAGGAAGTAATCAGATTGTGGGGATGTGAGGATTTCCTTCCCAAAAGTATAGATGACAATGCAATTATAGAAATACTGAACAAGGTTATTCCTCCGGTAGATGTGACATCCTGGCCCATGGAGGAGTCTGCACCCCTGCCATCGACGGAGGAGCCCACACCCACGGAGGCGGCTGCACCCCTGCCATCTTTAGAAGAAGCCGCACCAATTCCATCCCTGGAGGAGTCAGCACCTCTGGAGGAAGCCGTACCATTTCCGTCCTTGGAGGAGCCTGCAGCCAAGGAAGAGCCGGCACCCCAAACAGCTATAAAGGAATCCGTAGCCATGCCATCCATGCACGGTCGCATTGAGGAAAAAAGCGTTTTGGAGCTCTTTTATGACCTTCACATCAAGGAATGGCGCGGAACGCTTACATTTGTTAGGGGGGGTGTTGAAAAAGCGGTTTATTTTGACAGAGGACAGCCGACGCTTGCCATTACAAGCCGTGAAGGAGACGATTTCGGGGAATGGCTGGTGAAGATTGGACGGATCTCGGAGATTGAGCTAAAGGATGCCCTGGAGATTGCCTTGAAAGAGGGAAAGAGGCTCGGGTCAGTTCTTGCGAATATGGCGATCCTTGATTCTAAAGAGATTCGTTCCCTTGTTCAGAGTCATATGGAGGAGATCATCTTTAACATTTTTGAATGGGAGGACGGCGAGTATATGTTGAGCGATATGAATATCTCCAGGGGGGAGGAGATACTCCTGGAGAAGTCTGCCGTAAATGTCATCATGGATGGTGTGCGAAGGAGATACACACTTGCCAGGATCAAGGGTTCCCTGGGTCCGCCGGAAAGAATCTATCAATTCTCTACCCATTCTGCGATCACCATTCGTGACATTCGTCTCTCTCCCAGTGAGTTGAAGGTTGTGGATCTCATAGATGGAAAAACGAATTTGGCAGGAATCATTTCTTCCAGTTCGTTGACCCCACTTGATACATCAAGGGTACTCTTTAGTCTTTTATCCCTCAAGATCATTGAAGAGGTTAGAAAGGAAGGGGCAGTGGAAACAGAGCCTGCCCCCATGCTGCCTTTGGATGAGGTATATGGACTCGATCCTGTTGCCCTTCTTGAGCTGGACAGGGGGTCACTTTCTCTTCATGCAATTACCTTCCTCAAACACATTGATGGCCGACGCACGCTTTTACGAGCCATAGAGGAAAGCGAGCTTGAGAAGAAAAAGGCCATGGAGGGGCTCTGGGAACTTTATGAGAGGGGATTGCTAAAGGCTGTTGCCACTGCGGCAAGACCGCCATTAGAGACTGCTCCTGTTGAAACTGCACCTATAAGTCCCCAGACAGATCTGCAGGCTCCCACATTAGATCTGCAGCCCCCCGCACCAGAAACCGCAATTGAGGGAAGCCCTGCTGAAGTTCCCCTGTCAGAAGAGCCGTTGCTCATCGGGGAGGAACAACCGGCAATATCCGAGGTGTCTGCTGAACAGCCACAGGGCTATGCTTTTAAAAAAATAATGATTATCGCTCTTCCTTCTCTCTTTGTTGTTACAGTGCTTGTTGGAGGCTCAATTTATTTTTTGAAAAAAAGCCCTGTGAAGGAACCACTCCCCTCTGTTTCTGCTGCACTTCCAACTGCCGGAGTTAAGGCAACTGAGGCAGCTTTGCCTTCGTCAGAGGTCACCCAAAACCGTCCCATGAAGGAACCCATTACAACTCAAGAAACTGTTCCTGCCCCTCAGACCCCTGGTCCTGCTGCCATGGCTGTTGAGAAGCCTGAAGAGGCAGCTCCCATAGTAAAGCCAAAGAAAGCTGCTGTTGAAAAACCCAAATCTGCCGGGGAAAGGAAGATTGATAGACTCCGCAAGGCTTTGGACCGCAATCCCGATTCTGTGGATACCCTTCTTGATCTTGGAATGGCTATTCTGGAATCAGGAGAGCCTGTGGATGCTTTTCTCCATATAAAGAAAGCAGCAAGTCTTTCCCCTGAAAATCCGCGGGCGCATTTTGCAATGGGTATGGCGTATAAGGCACTCGGCAACAAGAATAAGGCCTTGGTTGAGTTCCAGGAGGTAATAAGGCTCGATAAATCTGGGCCCTTCTCCGATCGAAGCATGACCCAGATTCTTGAACTGAAGAAATAGAGTTTTTCTCTCTCTTTTTTTAAAGGGAGCTTTTTCTATGTCAATGCATCCCTGAATCTAAGACCAAGGTATGAGGCCATAAAGCGTAGGGCATCAATAGGTCTATCCATCAGGGCAGGGACGAGGAGGAGCTGGTTAAGCCGCTTCGGAAGGTCAAGTCTAAGGAATCTTAGGCTTTCTGGGTCATAGAGCCTTGAGAGGTAAGCATATCTTATCGCAGAGGGCTTGAGCCTGCGCAGGACATATGCGGGTATCCTTCTCCCAAACCATTCTTTCATGAGGAGAAGGGCAAGATAGACGGGTGTCCTCATTCCTTGAGATTCAGACCTGGTAACGATTAGATCCCAACAGATGCGACCTTCCCCGTGGGTGATGATTTCTGACAGATCCACAAGGGAGATCAATCGTATCCCGAAATCGTGCTGGGCAAGATGGAGACATAGAGAGAGGACAGTGTCCTCCAGAGACATGGTCCAGACTCTCTGTCCCAAAAGCTGGATCCTTCTGGCCCTGGCCCAGAGGCCGTCCATATCAAATTCATGACTGAATCGTAGATAAAGACCCTTATGAAGTTCCACGGTTGCCTTGTCTCTGTTTTCAAACACCATGGCGTAGTATTCCTGTGCTGAAAGAGGCCGTCTGGGGTCGAAGACCTCCTTATAGCCGATCTCGTTCAATGTCTTGGACGCTATGGAGAAATCCTTTTCCTTGACAAGGAAGTCCAGATCGATCATTGGCCTGAGCGCTATAGAGGGATAAAGGGTGTGCATGAAAAGGCACCCCTTGAAGGGGATGATGGGAATTTTCTTCTTCGACATCTTTGCAAGGATCTCCTTGAGGGCCTTGCTGAAGAGTAGGTTGAGAGCAGATGTCCGG
>Ga0315308_1000274_pt1 | contig 28240 bp, 28 predicted proteins | sample TDP3_MG_FD_203078 | JGI IMG/M metagenome (GOLD analysis project Ga0315308, IMG submission 203078) | Freshwater sediment microbial communities from Lake Towuti, South Sulawesi, Indonesia - TDP3 | ecosystem: Environmental > Aquatic > Freshwater > Lake > Sediment | place: Indonesia: South Sulawesi... | reverse complement strand
AACCTGCTCAACAGGTTTTTCTGACCTTCGGAACCCGGGAATTTCCATACCCGAGTCTACAAGTTGTTTTGCCACAGTAGACGGTCCCAAGCCGCCGACTTCAAGCCATGTTAACGAAAAGATAATCGAAAAAGCAACAAGAATGCCAGTGTATCCCAAGGCTCTTACAGGACCCAAGGGGTCACCAACTATATCTGGAATGCTTCTAGGCGGAATCACAAAGTACACTAGCCCGCCTACAGGCACGGGTCCGCCACCTTCAGTGGTGGGCTGTCTATACATGCCAAGGAGATTAAGCCATGGGTTAAGATTGCCAGGATTGTAGTTGCTCCACACGAGTTGAGATATAAAATAAATATTAGCGAATAGTGCTGAGGCGAAGATCACAGGTAGGTTAGATACATACATCAGTTTGATTGGATACCGACTCCTAAACCCCCTATAACCAGCGTATGATATGGGCATTTCAACGCGCACGCCCTCGGCGTAGATGACCACCAAAAAAACAATTATTGTGGTGAAGAGTCCCAGCATCGTTGGAAGGTTTTGAGGCCGCCCGTAAAGATATTGCGCTGTAAATTGGCCTTGAATAAGCTTTTGAATGAGAGCTGGTATGGCGCCGTAGCTTATAACGGTCTCGGGTGCTGCAGCTAGGGAAGGAGCCACAGACAAGCTTTCCCACAGGATGCCCTGAGCGACGCCTGCAAGTATGAATAGGCTGATGCCGCTTCCGATTCCCCACCCCTTCTGGATCATTTCATCCAAGAGCATGAGTACTAACCCTGCGAAAACAAGTTGAAGAAAGACTACAATTGCCATTCTTGGGTCTGCGAGCGAGTAGACTCCGCCGATTATGTAGGCAGAGGCTTGGACACCGATCAAGACGAAGGAAAATATTTTGCTGGCTGTGGTGAAGAGCACTCTGTCGTCTGGGTTGCTCATGTCCGCTTGAATCATTCCGGAGCCAGTGAGCAACTGGAGTATGAGACCGGCTGTAACTATTGGGCCGATGCCGAGTTCCATAAGGGAGCCTCTGTGAGATGCGAAGATGACACGGAGATAGAGAAAAGGGTCGGATCCTCCAGTTGCAATGCCGAAGAGTGGCACCTCAGTCATGATGAGATACAGGACGAGTGCTAAGCCTGTCCAAAACAGTTTTTCGTTGAAGCTCACCTTGCGCTCTGGAGGGCTTACCTCTGGTGTGAACCTTGAGATAGGCTTGAACAGCGATAGAAACCTACCGGCCATTTTGACCCTTTCACCTTTACTTCATTAAGGCAAATCATAACAGAGAGTAATTAACCTTTAGCCGATGTCTCCTCAGCCTCTTCGGGTTTCTCTTCTGTCTTGCCGAGAATCTGTCCGCCGGCTTCCTCGATTTTTTTGGCTGCATTTTCTGAGTGTGTCTTCACTTTAACTAGAACGGGTTTTGTTATTTTACCGGTCGCTAGGAGTTTGTTGTATCCCATCTTGTCTAGGTCGAGAAAGACTTTGTCTTCTCTCTTTTCCAATTGTTTTTCCCCTGCGAGTTTGTCGACTAGTTCATCGAGTTCTCCAATGTTGATTACGTTGATTTTTTGTTTTAGGCTCCGGGGAGAGGTGAAGCCCTTCTTTCCAAAGTAGTTTGGCTCGTATCTAATGACGTAGCTCCAGAGGTGTTTGTGGCGTCCAACCTTTCGGCCGCCTTTCTGACTGTGTTTTCTGTGCTGTCCAACTTGACCCCACCCTACGGTTCGGGAGCCTCTTCTCTTCCTCGTCTTTCGCAGTTTGTGAGGAGACACGTCTTGTCACCAATTTTTGCCATAGACATGTAACAACCCTTCCTTTTATTCTTAACCATAAAAAAGTGGTTGGGGGTAGGGCACTACTCTTTCAAACGTAATCTTAATTCTTATCGCGTGGTTAATTTGTTACCTGTAGCGCTGCCTGAGGTTCAGCGATGGGAGGTTCTTATCAAGATTGGGACCGTGTCTATCGTGAATACCCGCTTGAAGAATTGCCTTGGGAGTTAGGAAGACCCCGAGAAGTCTTGGTCCGTGCGATTGAAAGTGGCAAGGTCAAGCCAGGCAAAGCCTTAGACATCTGTTGCGGTGCAGGAACCAACACAGTATACATGGCTAGGAAAGGCTTCAAAGTCACCGGATTAGACATTTCTTCCCAAGCCATCAAATACGCTAGGCAGAAGGCGCGCAGGGCAGGAGTAGAAATGAGGTTCATTGTGGGCAACACGCTTGACTTTCCGTTTGAAGACGAGGAGTTTGACTTCATTTTTGACATGGGCTGCTTTCACCATATACTGATCCAGGATAGGGAGAAATTCATTGAAGGTGTGTGCCGAATCCTCAAGCGAGACAAAGGGCAATACCTTCTCGTTTGCTTCAGCAGTAGAAACGGATCAGCTTGGAACCACTTCACAAAGGAACAACTGGTCCAGTTATTTTCAGACCGATTCAAATTTCAGAATGTAGAACACTTTGGTTCGGTTGAAGCCGACGGCTACACACGTTTCTTCTACAGCGTTTTGATGCTGCGGCTCCCGAAACCGTGTAGATAGTGCATTTTTTGCCTTTTGTGGATTTGTGACCTTTCTGGTAGAAGGTCGTCTCGGAAACCGCATAGTGGGTTGCTTTTGTTTGTTATGCGTATTTTTTTCCGAAGTTTTTGGCTACTAGAACTATGTCTTTGCCCTCGATTTTGTTGTCTTGGTTTAGGTCGGCTTGGGGATTCCATCTTGGATTGCTGGAATCTGAGCCGAAGGCTTTGGCAACAATGGCTATGTCTTTGCCGTCTACTTTACCATCCTTGTTTACATCGCCTGGAATCTGCTTCCAAGGCTCCATGAGTGGATATCTGTCTTGGTTATCTACATCAATGACGTATGATGTGTCTCCAATCCCATCACTTCCTGTCTCATTTTGATAAGGCCCACTTTTATCATCCACCCCAGTGTAATCGCTCCAGTAGTTCCCACCAGATGGATAATCGTTATCCCAAGTGTTTTTCGAGTGGTAGTCTGACGCAGTCAAAACTAGAACGTTGTTTGTGTTGTTGGCGAGATTGTGGTAGAACACGTTGTTGTTTGAATACCACATCCAGAAGCCAAATCCCCTGTTGTTTGTGACCGTGTTTTCCGTTATGACATTGTTGTCGCTTGGGTCGTCTAGTCGAATTCCGTGATCCTGACCCTGTGTAACTACATTACCATAAACAAGATTTCCGTTTGATGCAAGAATCGCAATTCCGTCATCGCCACTACCAACTACGACGTTGTCGATTATCTGAGAATAATGAGAGGTTCGAACCGCAATGCCATAGGCTCCAGCATCTTTCACCACGTTTTTCTCTACAGTATTATTGTTGGAATTAAACGAAATAATGCCGTTTCTACCGCTGTTAATTACAACGTTTTCGAGCAGAAAATTATTGATCGAGTAAGAAAGGGTTACACCATCCCAACCGTTGTCTATCAAAACATTCTTGTAGACCCTGCAGTTTTCAACTTTAGAAAGCTTAATTCCTGAATCTCCAAGCACAGAACCAGCATTTTTTATCGTAAAATTTGTGATTAAAACATTGTTGCTCGTTATCGCAACAACTGTTCCGACTTTGGAACCGTCGATTATCGTGTTGTCTCTATCTTCTCCGACAAGCAAAATTGACCTATCGGCAACCACATTTTCGTGGTATATTCCTGCCTTCACGTAGATTGTGTCCCGCGGATTCGCCCCGTTTATAGCTCCTTGTATAGTTGGATAATCATCAGGAACCTTCACCGTTTTTGGCTCTGCCTTAGCTGGTTGAATGTTAAACGCCAATGTTAACATGCTTACCAGAAGCAATGTTAGCATTATTCCGGTATCTGCTTGTCTTCCCAACTATATTCTCCTTTCTCCATTTATTCGATTATTCTTCGTCCAAACAAGAAGTGACTTGACAATTAAACATAAATACACTCACTATTTTATGCCTTATGAAACAATCTTCGATAGAAGACATAGAAACACAAACATATTTGAATCCTAGAGGGGCTTGGTCTACCTTGCGCACACACATATACAAATTTTGTTTTCACAAACCGAGAAACATTTTTAAAACACAACTAACCCTTTTTCAAAACATACAAACAACCTCTAGTGACGCCCCGTGACCCAGACAAAACACATAATTCGCTGTCCAAAATGCAACTTCACCTTTGACATAAGCTACGGCAGAACCTTCGCCTGCGGACCCTGCCCATCCATAGTTCAATGCAGCATGGCAAAATGCCCCAAATGCGGACACGAGTTCCCACTGCCAGGCCAGCACGGCGCAGCCTACAGAAAATACGCCCAAAAGTTTGAATAAGCCACAAGAGAATTTTAAGACTCAACCGAGTAACATCGTTAAAGCTCAGGAATGCATCCACTTGGTTGTTAAAACCACCTCGCAATCCATCCAACTGAAACCACGCCTAATAGTCTTCGACGTTGAAGGAGTGCTCATCCCAAAGAACCGCTACCTCCTCTTTGAGGCATCCAGACGCCTGAGTTTCATAAGTTTCCTAAAAATGCTGTGGACAGGCTTACTCTACGAAACTGGGCTTTTGTCACTTGAATCGGCGCTCACAAAAATCTACAAACAACTGCGAGGACTAGCCGTCGAAGACATGTTTCAACTTTACAAGAAGGTTCCCTTAATCCCAGGGGTCAGAGAAGTTTTTCAAAAACTGAGGACAGATGGGTACAGAACAGCGCTCATCAGCTCCGGTCTACCACAGCTCATGGTTGAACACCTCGCCAACGAACTGGGCGCAGACTACGCCGTTGGCCTAAATCTGGATGTTAGTGAAGGCCGCTTGACGGGTGGGATTGGTGGCGACGTCATCCAACCAAACGGCAAGGCACTGGTTCTAGATAAAATTATGCAAAAAGAGGGTCTGACCCCAAAGGAATGCGCCTTGGTCGCCGACGACAGAAACAATCTGCCTATGTTTAGGCTCTGCGGTCTAAAAATCGGTTACAATCCCGACTTTGTCTTAAGTGTCAAATCAGATGTGGTTGTGAAAGGCGATTTCGATGAAGTATTGTCGCCAATAAAGGAGACCGAGTCAAAGCTGGATGCAAAGTCGGTTTCGAAGCGAGACTTCATTCGCGAGACCATTCACATAGGCGGCTTCTTTGTGCCGGTTGTCTCAGCGTATCTGGCATTGAGTCACTCCGTAGTGGCTTTCCTAGTCTTCATAGTTATGTTAGTTTATACAATGTCGGAACTGGCACGCATGTTAGGCTTCAACGTTCCGGTTACCTCTACTATAACTTGGAACGCAGCTATCACGCCTGAAATATACGAGTTCGTAGCCGCTCCAATCTTTTTCGCGGTTGGCATAATTCTGGCCCTAATCCTGTTTCCTAGCCCAGTGGGCTACGCATCAATCGCCATATTTACCCTAGGCGACAGCTTCGCCACGCTGTTCGGAAGGAAGCTTGGGAGACACGTTTTTCCATACAACAAGGGCAAGAAGATTGAAGGGACTCTCTTCGGCTTCCTTTTCGCTTGGCTTGGGGCCTCATTTTTTGTTTATCCGTTGAAGGCGCTTGTCGGTGCTGCTGTTGGAATGTTCGTTGAGACTCTTCCGACGCCGGTTAGTGACAACTTAACCATCCCCTTGATATCCGGGGTGACGCTGCTGATAATTCCGTAACCAGATGCGTTCGCCAATTGCCTTAAGTATTTGTTTTGCGGTAAAGACTTAAGAAAACAGTTTCAAGTTGGAAAAAGTTGGAGACCGTTCTTCAAGACGTATCAAAGAGGGAAAGCCGAATTGTCTGAGACTAGAGGCAAACGCCTAATTTTCAGGTGGACTCCGCCTAGGGGCTTTGCCGCACTTCTTGTGTTTTTTATAGTAGTTTTGTTCTTCGAGTTTTGGCTGGTCTACTCTTTTCTGTCGTTTGGGTTGACTGACGAAAACGCTTTGACAGGGATGTTTCAGATTCCCGCGACCAACTGGTCGTTTATCGTTTCTGTCAGTTCCTTGTTTCATTTATTGCCCATAACGGTCATGGTTGTTCTTGTTTCAAGCTGGGCTTATCTGACGAAGTATACCGCTGTTGTGCCCGCTAGAGCAGAGGCTCTTAGGCGAACGCTTCCATCGACTCGGAGAGAAACTGAAAAACACAGGTTGAGATGGTTGAGGAGGTTTTCTAAGAGGGTAAGTCGAAGATTGCAGAGGATTGGGCGTTCAGTAAAGGCTGGGTTTCAACGAATTCGAGGTGTGTCTTATGTTTCAAAAAGGCTGTATTTCGCTCGGGCGGCTGTGAGGAGCGCTCTGGCTGTTCTTGCGGTTTTTCTTTCGATGTCTCTCTTACTCTACATTGTGGTCTACCCTGACCTAATTCATCAAGGGGTTGTAGTACTGTATAGGGGGATTCCGCCTTTTCTAGGGTTTGTCACCGGTACCATAGATTTGGTTCGTGGTGTAGGTCAAGCCTTGCCTCCTATTGGTGACTTGGGAACGGCGATTAACAATGCTCTGTTGGGGGCGGCTCCAGGTTTCTGGCTCAGTTTAGCGGGTGTGGGAAAGACTTTGACAGGTTCTATAGTTGGTTTGGATGTGGCGGGCAAGTATGTTTTGAGTCAGAATGTTGCTGCTTGGGTCTCGGCTCTTCTCGCTTTGATGTATGGGGCATATACTTCGTCTCGTCGTCCCAGAAGGCGGTGAACAGTTTCTTAAGCTGACTGTCAGATTAATTGCATTGGTTAAAGAGTGGTGTGAGTCAGGTTTGGCTGATCGTCCTAGGTTTGGTCCGGCTGGGATGCCGATAGGGTTTAAGGTTTTGAAGCGCACTGTTGATGAGATGCCAATGTACCTGCGCGCTGAGGGTTTGGATTCTTTTGAGTATCAGATGGTTCGTTGGGGTCCTGTGCCGCAGATTAGGCGGGAGATGGCTGAGAAACTGGGGAAGAACGCGGTTGAAAACGATGTATGGTTAACCGCTCACGGTTCCTACTTTGTCAATTTGACTGCGGGTCAGAGTGAGATGCTTGAGGCTAGTAAGAGGCGGTTGCTCGCCTGTGTTACGGGCGCCTCTTGGATGGGGGCGCACATTGTTGTTTTTCATCCTGGTTCTTACGCTGGCAGACCTCCTCGTGAGGTTTATCAGACTTGTGAGAAGGCCATGAAAGAGGTTGTGGAGTCAATGGAGTCTTTAGGGATTACTAAAGTGCATTTGGCGCCTGAGACAATGGGTAAGGCTTCGCAGTTTGGGAGTTTAGATGAGGTTTTGTCGTTGTGTGATCGGGTTGAGTTGACTGAGCCTAATGTTGATTGGGCGCATCTGCACGCTAGGGAGCGAGGGCGTTTTAAAACTATTGATGATGTGCTTAGGGTTATGGATGAGATTGAGAGGCGGTTGGGTGCTGAGGCGCTGAGGAACCTGCATTGTCATTATAGTCACATTGAGTTTACGGATAAGGGTGAGCGTAGGCATCATAATTTGGATAGGAGTGAGTATGGTCCAGAGTTCAAGTTTTTGGCGAGACTCGTGGCTGAAAGGGGTTTGAAGCCTGTCATCGCCTGTGAAACACCTAACCTAGACATTGATGCACAGAAGCTAAGAGACATGGTTTTGCATGAGATGAAGACTAGAGAGTAACAATCTCACCCTCTGTTATTTGTGGCACAACAGAATCTCTTTGTGGCACCACAATCTGCGCCTCTGTTGTTCGAGGCTTAACTGAATTCTTGCGAGCCTCAACGACTCCGTACTAAATGCATCAAAAACTCATTCAAATAGTAGGCTCGTCTGTTATTTGTTCAACACTAGAATTTCTTTGATGAACGAACAAAAGCTATTTCTACAAACTTCAACTCAACTTATGATGCTGTTTTGGCTATGGCTTTTGTCACCTGCTTTATCAAGCCGCTTTTTTGGCGTTCCATATGCGAGTGATTTAATCGGAAGAACAGGGACACAAATTAAAGATTGGTCCATGCTGAAAGAAACTAATGTCCACAAGCTAATAGCGAACATTGAAAATCCATGCAAACGTATGGATGAGGTAATTATCATGCTCTGTGAAAATTTTGTAGAAAAAGACATTAATGGGTATTATTTGCAAAAGTCAATGCTTAACCTCACGTCGCAAGCAATAGATTTGAGGTAGTAAGGAGTTAAAAACTAGGGTTAAGAGCAGGTGCGAAAGCTTCACCGATGAGCATATATTTTGGTTGTGTTATCTTGTTTTGGGCTTTGATAATAAACCATTAGGTGCCGTGTATATCGTTGCCTCAACCATACGACGTCATCATCGTGGGCACCGGACCCGCAGGCATATTCTCCGCCCTAGAACTCACCAAAAACGAGAACGCTCAACTAAAAATTCTCATGCTCGATAAGGGACCAGACTTAGACAAGCGTCGTTGTCCAGCCAGCCGAGGCTTCGGATGCGTCAACTGCGACCCATGCACACTCCTACAAGGATGGGGAGGAGCAGGAGCCTTCAGCGACGGCAAACTCGACCTCTCAACCGAAGTCGGCGGATGGCTAACAGACTACATAACCAAAGAAAAACTAGCCGAATACATCAACTACACAGACACAATCTACCGCAACTTCGGCGCACCCGAACATGTTTACGGCACAGACCCAGACAAAATAGACGAAATCGAACGCAAAGCAGTGTTCGCCGGACTCAAACTCGTCTCGCAAAAAGTAAGGCACATGGGCACCGAACAATGCGCCCAAGTCCTGCGCAACATGCGCCGAAACCTAAAAGACAAGGTAGAAATACAAACAGGCGTCGAAATCAAAAGCCTACTAGTCAAAGGCGAAAAGGTCGAAGGCGTAGAAACCAAAAAAGGCGAGAAGGTCCAAGGCAAGTACGTCATTGTTGCACCCGGCAGAAGCGGCGCCGAATGGCTCAGAACCGAAGTCCAGACACTGGGCCTAAAAACGCTCAACAACCCAGTGGACGTAGGCTTGAGAGTCGAAGTCCTAGCCTCAGTCATGGAAGACTTAACCGACGTCCTATACGAACCCAAATTCATATACTTCTCCAAATCATTCGACGACAACGTGCGCACATTCTGCGTCTGCCCCAGAGGCGAAGTCATAACCGAATCCTACGAAGGCATCATAACAGTCAACGGACAGAGTTACGCCGAAAGAAAAACTGACAACACAAACTTCGCCATACTCGTGAGCACAAGATTCACCGAACCGTTCCGCGAACCCATAGCCTACGGCAAATACATCGCAAGACTAACAAACCTCCTAAGCGGCGGCATAATCATCCAACGCCTTGGCGACCTAGAAGTCGGTAGACGCAGCACCGAAGAAAGAATCAACCGCAGCTTGGTCGTGCCCACATTAAAAAACGCCACACCAGGCGACCTCAGCTTCGTCTTACCATATCGCTACATAGCCGACATAAGAGAAATGCTCCAAGCCCTAGACCAAGTCTCACCAGGGCTCAACTCAAAAGACACCTTACTGTACGGAGCCGAAGTGAAGTTTTACACCTCAAGACTAGAACTCAGCAATCACCTTGAAACACGCGTCCACAACATGTTCACCATAGGCGACGGAGCCGGCGTAACCCGAGGCCTAATCCAAGCATCGGTCTCAGGTCTCATCGCAGCCAGAGAGATACTGAAACGAGAAAAGAAAACCAACCAACAAACAGTCACAGCAAACTAACACAAGACTCGTAAAGGCTTTGAATGCCCATAGCTCATTTCGACAAAGACGGCTTTGTTTCACCCAAGTATATGCTCCGCAGTGCGTCGACGCGTTCCCGCGTGCAGTTTTGACAGGTAGAGAGTGGTTATTATGAAGATTGCTGTTGTAGCCGCAAAAATATAAAGTAGGCTTCGGAAATTCTGCAATTGTCCAGAATCATCAGATAGGTGCTGCTGATAAGAAGCGTTCATTGCCCCAAGGCTTCCCAGGAGACTACTGTAATTACCTAAAAGTTTGTTGTAATTGGCTAAAAGCCCATAATAAGTCTGGTTCAGAGTCTGCAAGTTTCCGTTCAACTCCCAATATAAGATCGAGGAACTATTAAGCGCCACGCTCAGGTCGTATAGATCTGTCTGCAACCTAGCGTAATTGGCTAAAAGACCGTAAAAGGTCTCGTTCAAAACAAAAAAGCTTGCCTGCAGCTCCAAGTATCGGGTTGAAGAATCGTTCAACGTCTGGTTCATGTTGTATAAATCTATTTGCAACTTAGCGTAGTTGGCTAAAAGTTCATAGTAAGTCGCATTCAAATTGTTAAGGCTTGCCTGCTGCTCCAAGTATAGGGCAAGTAATTCAGAGTAAAAGTGAAGTGATTGAGAAGAAATAATGTAGATAGTGTTATTCCCATTGAAATAAGTGAAATAAAGAGAAACCTTTGCTTTGTCTGAAATATTAAGCAGAGTCGGAGCGACCTCCCAAGAATCAACCAACACAATATATGGGTCCCCCATCAACTCTCTAGGAAATGTAACTCTGCTGAAACCATTTAAGCCTGACTTGATGATAGCCTTGAAATGTATTATTTTGTTTCCCGTCTCTGTTCCAATTTGAAATCTGAAATCAGAGATTGTTGAGTTAGAAACAATAGAGACATGATGCGTTTTTCTCTCAGTAGCGACATCAAAATCAGAAAAGTTCCCCATCAGAGGATAGTTGTCTTGGTTATTCTTATCTATGACGTAGGGGCCGTCTCCTATTCCATCCCCATTCATGTCTCCTCCAGGGTAGTCACTCCAATAGTTTCCTTCAGCGCTGTAATCCCAAACTTGCGTTGATTCAATCAGCACCTGCTTAACGCGGTTGTTAAAGTTGTTATGGTAAATAGTGTTGTTACTGCTACCAATAAAAAAGCTAATTCCGTAATCGCTAGCGGAGATAGTGTTGCCAACAATTACATTGTAGTTAGAAGAGAAAAGGCTAATTCCGTCATAGGGGTTGGACAATATTACGTTTCGAAAAAACGTATTGTTGCTAGAAAAATAATCAACATAGATTCCATCATAGTTGTTTGAGTGTATGATGTTATCAGAAAAAGTATTGTTACTTGAGGAATAAAGATAGATTCCGTCGCTGTTGGCTGAGACGTTGTTGCCGTAAATTACATTGCTGTAAGAAGAGACAAGGCTGATCCCTCGGTAGTTGTCGATTATCTTGTTATTGCCTATGGTGTTGCCCCGAGAACGATCCACAAAAATACCGCTGTAGGGTTGTTGGGCTCCGCTTCTCCTTATGGTGAAGTTTTTTACGCTCACACTAATGGTCTTTATTAAAATTACGTTTTCGCTTCCAGAACCATCGATAATAGTTTGGTCTCTGTCTTCTCCAACGAGTGCAATGCTCTTATTGATGACAACATTTTCATAGTATGTTCCTATGCGCACAAAAATCGTATCGCTGGAATTAACGTTATTGATAGCTTTTTGAATACTGTTGAAGTCCCCTGGTACAGTCCATGTCTTTGGGCTCGCCTTTACAGATATTTCGTAATCCGTCCGAAACGATACGAATAACAAACATAAGATTATGGATAAACCCAGAGTAGCTTTTTTCAATCTAATCACCATTTTCTTGTGTTGGCACATGAACTATTAAACATTAAGGAAGGACGCAGAATATTAATCTCTGGACAGCATTTTGCCCAACAGAATAGAACATGCAACAGCGATTGAAAAGGCTGGAATGAAAATAAGTGGGTCGATAACAGACTGCACAAGGTCCCAAAGAATGGCTACGTAGGATGCAACTATCATAAGCACGAGTATGGAAATCCTGATTTTATTATAGCCTAGTTTAGCAGCAGGTGCTCCTTGATTTAATGTGGAGTGTAATAGGTCTTGTGCTTGTTTTATCTGCTGGTCTGTCGCAAAAATAACTAGGTCTTTGGCACTGTCTCTGAACTTGAGACTTGAAAGTGCATATCTTTGTAACTCCCAAGGCTTTCTTTTTGGCAAAATCTTGACGACGTTGCTTTTCTCCATCTTTTTTAAAATTGTTTGAATTTTGCGAATAAACTGGGTGTCATCTCTTTTTCCTTCTCCATACCCTTTTTCTATTATTTCTTTAACGTCTGGGAAATATAGTTCCAGTTGGAAAGACGCAATTGTTTTGGCAAGATCAAACTGATATTCGCCTTCCCGCAAACGTATGTTACCATTAACATAGTCAGCTCTCAGAGTTTCTTGTAAAGACTGCATTTCGCTTTGTGTTAACTTACGTTGAGACACAGCTTGTCCGCAATTCAATAGTTTCAGTTGAAACAACATAAAAATGATTCGCATGGAATTCTCATTCTTTTTATCTGTTTTCAAAAAAGTCTATTGAAAAAACCCCTATTCTTGTCAATAATCATATTAAAGGTGCGCAACGCGCATGCGCGCGGGTGTCTAACTATGGCGAATGGTACAATAGGAATCAATCTAAGTTGCTTGCTTTTGCACAAGAACTACGCCCGCGCGGGCACGCATAGAAGTGCCATGGAACTTATAGCTTTAATACTAGAGGCCGTGAAGAACAATTCAGCTACTCTCTATCCCCTTATGAAGTACACGAGTACCAACTATGCACAGCTCAAGAAATACTTAGAACTTCTAATTGGAATCGGCTTCATTGAGGCGTGTGTAGAAGACGATAAAGTTCTATATGGCGTTAGTGGAAGAGGACTTGCCTTTCTAAGGCAGTACAATGCTTTGCGAGATATCTTGCTAAGCGCATATTATCAAAACAAACCAGTTGATATCGCGGAAGAAAAATACAATCAATCCGACGTACAACAAGATGTTGCAACCGATCTTGCAGCCCCAGTTATAAAACGATGAGCGCGCTAGCTTAACTTAAACCAATGTCCAAAGCTCACTCTTCCAAACCTTCCCTATGAAAGCCTTGAAACTCGTCTTCATCTGTGTGCTCAGGGCAAAAAGGAGGATGGAGATTATTGGATAACTTGGAAAATGAATATGGTGGGGCTGGGGAGATTTGGACTCCCGTCACGAGCGCCCGAGGCTCATAGCCTAGACCAAGCTAGCCGACAGCCCCTTATTGCTTTTGGTTGTAGAGAGTCTGAATTAAACTTATTCGCTTGCTTGACTCTATAAGCAGAGCACTTTAACTTTAAAGCGCAGAATCACTCCTAACAATGCGTGTACGGAGGCTTCGCGGTTGTCTCGTCAGAAACGCCTAGGTGGCAGAGTGTTAAAGGCGGTTGCATCCTCACTGCGACTCCAAGTCCTGAACCTGCTTCTGGAAAGGGGTCCACTCACATACACGGAAATCATGAACATCATCAAGCTGAACCCAAGCAGAGACGCAGGCAGATTCGCCTATCACCTGAAATTTCTCCTCAAAGCCGACCTGGTTGAGCCCGACACTGAAACAAAGAAGTATCGGTTAACAGACTTGGGGCACATGCTGGTTGACGTAGCCGAAACCATAGAAGAACACACGTTCAAACGACGCAAAATGATGGTTCGCACGTCGCGCCTAGCCATGGAAGAGTTCGACCGAAACAAGATCGCCGAGGCATTGGTGAAGGAAGCTAACGTTCCCCAAGACTTGGCACAGAAGATAGCCAGAGAAACCGAAGGCCGCCTATCAGAAATCAAGGCTAAATACTTGACCGCGCCTCTCATTCGTGAGTTCGTCAACGCCATTCTCATCGAGAAAGGCTTAGAGGAGTATAGGCACAAACTCACCCGCTTGGGCTTGCCCATCTATGACGTCACCCAACTGATCAAATCGGCAGGCGCTAGGTCGCTCAGCGTCGAAGCAGTTCACGAGGCAGCGGGCGACAGAGTTGTCGAGGAATACACATTGCTAAACGTGTTGCCCAGAGACATTGCAGACGCACATCTGTCGGGTTCATTGCACCTCAACAACTTAGGTTCGTGGATCCTCAAGCCCAACGAGTTCATGCACGACATGCGCTTCTTTTTCAAAAATGGGCTTCGACTAGCCAGACCCGATCTGGCTGCTGCCTCGAGTGATCCTCCAAAGAGTCTTGAAGCAGCCTTACAGACGGTGTCCAACCTGCTTAAAATTTCAGCAACCGAGGTGTCGGGAGAACAACTGCTGGACTACTTCAATGTCTTCTTGGCGCCTTTCGTTAGAGGAATCGAAACCAACAGGGTTAAAGAGAGTCTTCGCCTCTTCTGCCTAAACTTGAGTCAGTTTCTATCAAACGTGAGCTCACCTCTGCAAGCCTCATTAGGATTGGAACTAGTTGTTCCGAACTTTCTAGGGGAAAAAGACGCCATTGGACCGGATGGAAACAGAGTTGGGTCCTACAAAGACTTTGTCCCTGAGGGTCATCTCATAGGTTCGCTTCTGCTAGAGGTCGTGCTTGAAGAAAGCCAACAGAAGCCTATGCTTCAACCGAGCCTCATCGTGAAGGTTCGTCCCGAAGCGCTCCAAGACAGAGAATGTGAACCCCTCTTGCACGAAGCGCACAAGCTTGCCGCGGAGCGCGGATTGCCATACTTCATTAATCTCTGTCCAATGGGACAAACCCACGCTTCTTACACGGCGACGGGTTGCCGCCTCAGTAACGATTGGAGACAAGACTGGGAACTCGACACGCTTCGAACAAGCAGCATCGGCAGCGTCTTGGTCAATCTGCCCAGAGTCGCCTACGAGGCGGAGGGAAATACAGCCAGATTCTATGAGTTGTTAGACGAACAACTCGAGATGGCGTTGCGAGCATTAGAAATTAAGTACCAGACCATAAAGCAGCGACGGAGAGAGAATCTGCTGCCTTTCCTCACTCAACGGGCTAACGGTGACCAATACGCTCGAGTGGAGAACTCAACTCGCCTCGTAAGTTTTGTTGGATTGAACGAATCGATTGAATCCTTGGCTGGAAAAGCCTTACACGAAGACAACAAGGCGTTGAGTTTGGCGGAAGAAATAATGAAGTTTATTCACAACAGCGTGCGGAAAAGTATGCGAAAACCCGAAACCCGTCCTTTGCCAGCTATGATTCCAGGCTTTGAAGCCGCCAGACGGCTGGCAGAATTGGATGTGGAACGTTACGGTTGGGCGCAGGTTCGAGTGAGAGGAAGCAAGGAGCAACCGTTCTACACCGACCTCGTTGGTGTGCCGGTTCAAGCAAATCTTTCTCAAGATGAACGCTTGAAGATTGAGGAGAGGTTGCAGCTCCAAGCGACCGGAGGACATCTTGCACTTTTGCAACCTGCATACGTGGAGCAACGTCCCGACGCGCTCTTGTCTTTGACGAAGAGGATAGTGACTACTAGCAAGATAGGGTTCTTCGCCTACAGCTCAAGCTTCGCCTATTGCAGTCAGTGCCGAAGGACTTTCTATGGGCAACAGTCCAAGTGCCCCACTTGCGGCTCGGTTAGTACCCTAGTCAATTTCGGTCGAGTGTCGTCAAAATATAAGGTGATGTAGAGCCCAACTTGAGGTGGCAATGTATTTATAAGATTTTATTCAGATTTTTATGTAAAACTCGTGCATGCCAAAGAGAGTTAAGTTAAATTTTTTAGAATAACTGATTTAAAATTTTGTATAAATCTTGTTTAAAATTAACATAGGCAAGTTGGATTGCCTAAAAAGGAAGAACCCTTATTGTGTCTTTTCGCCTCTGTGCGGGTGTTCTCATGAACTCTTCGGTTGACTCTGTTCACGCTCTTCAAAACTCTGGTGGAAAGAGGGGAATTATAGTCTACACAACGAACGGCTGCCACAAGTGTTCAGTGTTGAAGGATTGGCTCAAAACCGTCAACAGACAGTTTGAGGAACGCAACCTAGAAGATGTTGAGGTCATGGCGGAACTGGTTATGAAAAATGTTGTTGTGCTCTCGACGCCGGTCGTGGAGGTTAACAAAACAGTCTACAGTGAGGACAGGTTCTTTGATGGAAACACGCTCGCAGTCAACAGGCTCTTAGGCATTCTGGAGGGCAATGGTGATGGGCAACGGTGATGGCGACGCCCTTCAGCCTTATCAGGAACTTATGCCGAAGGTCAGAAGAAGCGACGGCTTCATAGTCTCTTGGAACCGAGACGCCATCGTGAAACAACTCTTAACTGAGACAAAGCTCGCCAAGGAGTTTTACGACGTAAGACCCATGGGTCAAGAAGAGGCGGAAGAAATCGCGGTTGACGTTGAACGCAAAATCCTAAACTTACGTTTGAGGTTCATAAGTGGACCCCTCATCAGGGAATTGGTGAACAATGTTCTTCTTGGCATGTCAAGGGACAAGCCCGAATACGCTGTTTACCGGAACGTCCTCACTAGGGTTGGAGCACCAGTTTACGACGCCTACCTCATGGACTTGGGGCAGGGTTTCAAGGCTAACGAGAATGCCAACCTCCAGCCTAACGCCGAGACGTCTCACAAGCGCAAGGCAGACTGGGTTTCAGGCGAGGAATACCTGCTCCTCATGTCTCCTAAACTGGCTGATGCGCACTTAGCAGGCGACCTGCACATTCACGATTTGGAATACTTTGGAACCAGACCCTTCTGTCAAGACTGGGATTTACGCTACTTCTTCTATTACGGCTTGATGCCAGACGGAATGGGCACCAGAACCAGCGTGGCCGGTCCAGCCAAACACCCAGAGGTTGCCATTCTACACACCGCTAAGATTTTGGCTTCGGCGCAGACCAACTTTGCCGGCGGTGAAGGCTTCTACAATTTCTTGGTGTTTCTTGCGCCCTTCATGAAGGGCATCGGCTACGAGCGAATCAAGCAGATGATGCAGATGATGTTCTTCGAGTACACGCAGGCTTATGTGGCCCGAGGCGGCCAACTCGTCTTTAGCAACATCCAAGTGCAGCCTGGTGTGCCCGAACTCTGGCGAAAAGTGCCCGTTGTAACCCAAGGACGAGTTGGACCTGACGTTTACGGCGACTTTGAAGACGAAGTGGGCTTGATGTTCAAGGCGCTGTATGAGGTTGCGTGTCACGGTGACTATAGGGGTAAGCCCTTCAACTTTCCAAAGCTGGAAAACAGTTTAAGCCCAGAGTTTTTCAAGCCCGAATACGACGACTTTTGGCTGGACGTGCACCGTGTTGTAGCCAAGTTTGGCACGCCTTACTTTGACAATCTGATGCCCCCGTACAGAGGCTACGGCAAAGGGGTTTCATGCTACCAATGCTGCGCCTACTGTTTTGTCGAAACGCCTGAGAGCAGCCCCGACTTTCAGGACAAACTAAACTTTGTGAATGGAAAACACTTCACCATGGGCAGCTGGCAAGTTGTGAGCCTTAATCTCCCTAGAATGGCGTTCAAGGCGCAGGGCAACGACAACGCTCTTTTTGAGGAAGCTCGTCGTTTGATGGACCTCTCAGTTGAAATATTCCGGGTTAAACGCAAATGGATGGAACTGATACGGAGGCGCAATCGCATTCCCTTTGCCACCCAGCGTCCAATCGACCCAAAGACGGGGCAGAAGGGCACTTCAGCCATTGATTTTGAAGGCTTGGTCAACACGATAGGTCTAGTGGGCGGAAACGAGATGGCTCAGTGGCACACGGGTTATCAACTGCACGAGCACGATGCCGCCGTCAAAATCCTAGTTAAACTCATCTTGGAGATGCAGAAGTACAAGAAAGAACTGGAAGCCAAAACAGGCGTCAAACTGGCTTTGGCTAGGACACCTGCGGAATCGACCGCTCAACGATTCGCCATTGCCGATTTGCTCACGCAGGCTTACCACGACAACGCAGAGAAACTGGTTAAGGGAGATCTGCCCAAGGCTAAGCGGATGCTTGATGAAGGCGAGAAAGACGTGCCTATCTACTACAACAACGGAACCCACGTTTACGTAGGCGCCAACGTTGACTTACTCGACAGAATAGGCATTGAACAGAAGTTCTTTCCACTCTTAAACGGAGGCAACATGCTCCATGTTTGGTTGGGCGAAGCGTCTCCAGACCCAGAAGCATTGTACAAGTTGACTAAACGCATTGCCACTCAAACGCATGTGGGCTATTACGCTTACACCAAAGACTTGACCATTTGCAACAACTGCGGCACAGTTTCGCCAGTCATGAGCAAACTGTGTCCCAACTGCGGGTCTGACAACGTTGAGTGGTGGTCAAGAGTAACGGGCTATTACCAGGCTGTGAGCGGATGGAACGAAGGCAAAAAACGAGAACTTCAAGACAGGTATAGAGTTAAAGTGTGAAAGTCTGAGCTACCCGATTCACTTCTTGAATGATTCGAGGATGAATCTGTTTCCGTCTAGGTCAGCGAACATAGCTGTTCGTCCTCCCCAAGGCTGGTCTTTGGGTTCTGTGACAAAATTGACGCCCTTCTTCTTCAAATCTTCATATTCCTTGTCAACGTCGTCGACAAGCATGTAGATTTGTTGTTCTCCTTTGGTTTCGAAAGCGAGTTCTGTTCCGCCGACATCGAAAATTACGTAGTTGCCCCATTCGCCAGTCTTTTTTAGACCAAGAATCTTTTCGTAGAAAGCTACCGTTTTCTTCAAGTCTGAAACAGGGAAAGTAAGATGATTTATTCTCTTAATCACAACCATCACCCCTTTTTTGGTTATTGCTGCTAAGGTTTTAAATGAGTTGTGGTTTCGATTGTGCTTTTGAGATTGGGGCATCGAACCATATCCCAATTTTTAATTGAAGAAGCATTTCAAGTCTCGGTAGGGTTGAAAACCTAAATCTTTAGCCACTTCGAGTGATGGCAGATTTGTGATGTCTGCTGCATAGACCCCAATCATTCCCTTATTGATTAAGGGTTCTGAGGCAAGAGATGTTAGGCACTTGGCTATTCCACGACCTCTATACTCGGGTTTTGTTTCCGTATAGCTTATGCTGAAGGATTTCTTGGTGAGATAACCCACTCCTGACATGGCAACTAACTCTCCCTTCTCATTTAGGCAGGCATAAATGGGCGCTGTCTCCAAGCGCTTGACAAACAGAGGAGAAGCTGAGGGTTCGAGTTGCTTAACGTTTTGAAGCGTCAAACGAACAACGCTTTCCCTGTGATGACAGTGTGGTTTAAAGGTTGAAGCGTCAGCGCGGCAGTAGCGAGCAGTGTAATTCTTGTTCAACCATAGCATAAACCGTTCGACAAGGTCAGCTTCTGTCGCTGTTTGCAGATGCGTTTGAAACGTTCTCTTCTCCTTCAACACGTCTGCGAACTCCCGTATCGTGCTCGTATTTTGCGCTGTCATGTATGCGCTCAGGCTTCCTTTGCCAGAATGGTAGGAAGAATGAAGAATAAGGAATTCCTCGATGACATTCGAATCGTCAACATAAACTGTGACATTGCGCCAAAGGTAACGTTCTTCGATAAGAGAGATTTCCTCAACATAAGAGACAAAGTCCTCGTAAAGTCTTGGCAAGATTCTATCCTTGTCCTTTAACTTCAACACCATGTGAGAGGCACGCTTCTGATACGTTGTGAGACTTCACTCCTTAAATGAAACGAGAATGAATTTGTTTCCATCTGGATCTACAAACTTTGCTGTGCGACCACCCCAGTACTGATCTTTTGGTTCAGTAAGAAATTTTACTCCCTTTTCCTTCAAGGTCTTGTATTCTTCGTCGACGTTGTCCACTGTAATATAGATTTGAAGCTCAGCCTTGGGATCTGGGTCAAGTCCGAGCATCATGTCGCCTATGTTGAAGGTTGCGTAGTTTGACCATTCGTCTCGTTTTTTGAGACCAAGGATGTTTTCGTAAAAGGCTACGGATTTCTTAAGATCTAACACGGGCAGTGTGAGGTTCTCAACCTTCTCAATCACAGGTGTCACCTCCTTTTGTTAGATGATTCCTCTCGAATTTTCATGGGCGAAAACACTTTTATTGTCTTTTTAGTCAGTTGCTCCAAGGATGAGTGCTAACAATGCCATGCGTGTGACTATGCCGTTCCAAACCTGTTGGAAGTAGCGTGCGTGTGAAGTTGCGTCCACTTCGGCGCTGATCTCCTCCACCCGTGGCAACGGATGAAGTATAATCATGTCTTTTTTGGCTTTTTTCAGCGTGTCCAAATCGATTTTGTATGAGCCCTTCACCTTGGCGTATTCCGCCGCGTCTGGAAACCTTTCTTTTTGGATGCGTGTCACGTAGAGCACGTCGATGTTGGGCAGAAACTCGTCGAGGCTGGTGGTTTCTACAACCTTTACGCGCTCTCCTATGGTGTCGAGCACCTCACGCCGCATGCGCAGCAAGTCGGGTGAAATGAAGTAGAGGCTCACGTCGTAGAGCGACAGAGCGTAGGCTAATGAATGAACGGTTCGTCCGAAACGCAGGTCACCGACCAACGCGATGTTTAATCCGTCGATTTGACCCAGCTCCTTCTTCATAGTGTACATATCCAACAACGCCTGAGTCGGATGCTCCTCGGCGCCTGAACCAGCGTTAATGATAGGCACCTGAGCAAATTCAGCTGCAAGCCTGGCGGCACCTTCCAACGGGTGTCTCAAGGCTATGACGTCTGCGTAGTTTTCCACAACCCGCATGGTGTCTGCCAAGTTTTCACCCTTTCTCACCGATGCTATCTCCGCCTCAGCAAAGCCTATGGCTGTTCCACCCAACCTGTGCATGGCTGATTCAAAACTCAGCCTCGTCCGCGTGCTAGGTTCATAAAAGAGTGTGGCTAAAATCTTGCCTCGGAGCATGTCGGAGCCGCTCTTCGCCAGAGGTTCCATGGCGCCTGCCATATTCAAAATGTAATCGATTTCTTCTCGTGCGAAATCCTTTATTGAAATTATGTCTCGTCCCTTGAACTCCAACCTTAACACCAAACAAACTCTGCTAGCGAATAAATAATACTTTTCATTCACCGAAAATGTACGCACATTATAAATATTTCTTGCTTCAGAGACACTGTGTTTCTGACGCTAGTGAAAAAGAGCAGATGGTGAGTGCCACGCTAGATGAGTTACAGAAAGCCGTTAACCTCGCCTTAAAACTGGGTGGAGAGTTCGCAGACGCCAGATTCGAAACAAACAAGGCGAGACAGATAAGTGTTGTCAATGGGTCGATTCGAACCTTCAACAGTATCAGTCGCAACGGGGTAGCTCTGCGTGTCAAGTCAGGAGGCGCTTGGGGACTAGCCTCTACCACCAAAATCGATTCAGAATCCATTGAGGAAACTGCTAGAAGAGCATTCGAAGTAGCGAAAAAATCCAGCAAATACTCCGATAAGAAGATATCTCTTCCAAAAATAACGGCTTACAAGAAAACGTTGAAAGCAAAGGTCAAAATCAAACACGAAGATGTAGACACAGAGGAAAAGCTTGGATTTGTCAGAGCCCTCGACTCTGCGCAGGCTAAGGCAGACAAGCGAATAGTTAACAGAACGTCCATTTACGGTGAAAGAGTTCGAAACTACGAATTAGTAAATAGCTTTGGGTGCCAACTCAGCTGGGATGAGATTCGAACTTTGTTCTTCGTAAGCACCGTGGCATCTGAGGCAGGCAAACTGGAAGAAAACTTCGACAGAAAATACGGAACAGTAGGTTACGAGCTCATTAAGGGAACAGATCCAAACGAATTTGGGCGAAGAGTGGCAATGGAAGCGGTTGAAATGCTTTCGGCTGCTAAACCCCCCAGTGGGCTCATGAATGTGATAGTTGACCCCGACATCGCAGGATTATTGGCGCACGAGGTTATGGGTCACGCTTCAGAGGCTGACGAGGTCATCAGGCAGAGGTCGTTTCTGAGCAAGGCTGTAGGAAAACGAGTTGGAAGCGAACTCATAACCATGGTTGACGATGGAACAGTGGAGCAAGCTTTCGGATCAATACCGTTTGATTCCGAAGGAACGCCGAGTTCGAGGACTGTAATAATTAAAAACGGAGTTTACAAGGGCTTCATGCACTCGCTGGAAACTGCAGGCGAATTCAATTCTAAACCGACGGGAAACGCTAGGGCTCAGGATTATAACAGGCGTGTGTTCGTGAGGATGACAAACACGTTCTTTGAACCCCGCGACTGTTCACTTGACGAAATCATCTCAGACACCAAAGGAGGCTTGTTAGCAATTCAAGGCGTATCTGGCATGGAAGACCCGGTTGGGGGAGGTTTTCAAGCTAGAGTTCTCAAGGGCTATCTGATTAAAAACGGTCAGAAAAAAGACTTGGTGCGAGGCTTCTCATTGACGGGTAAAGCCCTTGACATACTCAAAACCGTTGACATGGTTGGAAAAGACCTCCATCTGTGGGGCGGCTCGTGCGGAAAGGGCGAAGAAGACTGGGTTCCCGTGACTAGCGGAGGCCCCTATCTGAGGGCAAAAATAATCGTTGGAGGCGGATAACGTGTCCTCTCTAGAATCATTATCATCAGCTGCCTTAAAGAAGGCTGAGCGATTAGGGGCAAGTCAAGTTGAAGCTTTCATAATAAACACTCACAGCCGCAGTGTTTACGTTGAGAACAGCAAACCAAGGGTTGCAGACGACAAGTCTGAGACAGGATTAGGCCTAAAAGTGTGTTTGGGAAAGCGCGTCGGGTTCGCCTCCGGAACCGTGAACAATAGTTCCGTGGAGGATATCGTTAACGATGCCTTGAGCATAGCGAGAACAACCCAAGAAGACCCATACTTCAGGTCCCTGCCCAGTGGTGGAAAGTTTTCGGGGCGAGTGGAAGGCGCCTACTCTGAGGAAACATCTCGGATTGGTTTAGAAGAGATAGTGGCAAAGGCAATGAGCGCAGTTAAGGCTGCTGAAAAAACCAGAAACGTAAAGGTGCCCTTGGGACTAATTCGACTGGCAGACTACTCCTTACACGTGGCCAATTCTTTAGGCGTTAGCTTCAGTCACAGAGGCACAATGGTCTTTTCTTACTTCACATCGAAAGCAACAGTTGGCAATAGAACTGGGGAAGGCATAGAAAAAGAATGGTCAACAAACATCTCCAAGCTAGACTTTGAAGAGATGGGGAACTCCATTGCTGAAAAGGCAATTGCCACAATGAACGCTGAATCGTTCAAAGGAGAGCGTAATGTTACGGCGGTCATTGTTCCTACGGAATTGGGAGGGACCCTGGGATTAGCAGGGCTTCTCTCTGCAGTCCAGTTTGCTACCAATTCTGAGCAGGTGAACAAAAAAAGAAGCCCATGGGCCCACAAACTGGGAGAAAAGGTTGCTAGCGAGAAACTCACTGTTTGGAATGACGGAAGATATCATGGTGGAATAAGAAGCGCCTTAGCCGATGATGAGGGCGTGGAAACCAGCAAGAAGATGATAATTGACAGGGGAAAACTCCAATTATACATTTACGACTCTTACAACGCAGGCATTGCTGGTGTCAAGGCGACTGGAAACGGATTCCGCCGAGGAACAATGAGCATAGAGGGAGCCTTTACTCTCCCAACCGCATGCTCTTACGCCAACATGGTTGTCAAACCTGGAAACAAAAGCATCGACGACATTGTCTCGGAAATAGACAAAGGAGTTTTGGTCGAGAATTTTGCTGCACCCGAAGTCAACGAAGTAACTGGTGGATTCGGTTGCGAGGTTCGAAACGCTACACTCATAGAGGATGGCCAACTGACAAAGCATGTCAAACACGCCTTGTTAACGGGGAACATGTACGAAGCATTGAAAAATGTCTTCGACATAGGTGAAGAGACAAAAATAGTGGAAAACACGGTCTTGCCACCCATAGCGTTTTCTGATGTCACGCTTGTTGGGCAGAAGTAGGCGTTCCCTTTTTATTTTCCACCCTCGAATACTAGTTCCAGAAGGGTTGCCAGAATGTCAATGAAGACTCTGCGGGTTTCTAAAATCAAGGACGGAACAGTCATCGACCACATAACTGGGGGTCACGCCTTAGACGTTGTAAAAATCTTGGGAATAACAGAGCGTAGAGCAGGAGTGGTCACAGTTGCCATGAACGTTCCTAGTAAGCGACTGGGCGTCAAAGACATGGTGAAGGTAGAGGGACGAGAGCTTGCAGCATCTGAGGTGGACAAGATTGCGCTCTTGGCGCCACGCGCTACAATCAACATAATCAAAGACTATAAAGTCGTTGAAAAGAAGCGGGTCAAGCTACCTGCCACTCTTAAGGGCGTTGTGAAGTGCGACAACCCCGCTTGCATTTCAAACAGTAGCGAACCGGTTCAGTCCAAATTTTACGTTGAGAAAGAAGAGCCTCTGCGTCTGAAGTGCCACTACTGCGGGCATGTAATGGAGAAAGGAGACGTCCTCAAACAGTTCTGACTATTCGATGAGTCGGGCTACTTGGTTTGGCTTAGAAGCAGTATGGCTTGGGCTAAATCGCCCTTAGTCTGCTCCAAAGCTGCTCGGGCTTCTTCAACGCTCACCTTGGCTTGTGCTGCCACAAGTTGAACGTCTTCCTCTGGAATGGTAGTCTTCTTTTCAATAGCCTTCTCCACGATTTTTTCGCCGGTCACTTGGAAGATTTTTTGTCCCCGCATCTCCATTATGGCGACCTCTGGGTTTTCTATTATGATTTCTTTTGTGCTCGTCTTGAAAACAACTTGTTGCACGTCAGGCATTTCGCCCATGCTTAAGCCCATGCGCTGCATCATGCGTTTGGCTTCTCGTGGACTAACACGCCTCATGTATAGTTCCTCCAGTTTTCTTAGACAATATGATTGCTTAGGTGTTCTTAACTTCTTCCGAAACGCCTCTTCTAACCTTAACCGCTACGCCATGTTTGAACGCCTTCATCTCTTTGCCAGTTAAAATAGCTTTTCCGACAGCTAAGATATGATTGTGTTCGCTTGTGACTATGACCTCTTCTTGAGGTCGAATCTCACTGTCGGCGTCGACAACGTGTTTTGCGAAGACGCTCTTTCCCTTCGCGATGAAAGGTTCTGCATCTTTCTGAACCTTTACCCACAGCCGTGGAGGCTCGACGCCTCTGAGAAGTCTTTTAGCTCCTGATATGGTTAACGAGAACATTCCGTCGGTGGGACGCAGTGTTGTCAACAATTCATGGTTCAAATACACGTGGCGTATTCTTCCAGTGCGCCTAGAAGAGGCAACTTGCACGCTCTTGGGAAATAGAGCCCTCCCAGCACCCTTTCCTAATTGATAATCTGCTAGGCTGCGAATTTTTTGCAACACGTTTTTTTCCTTGTCTCTCAATAGTTTGCCCCATTAAGCTCGGCAAAGTATAAGATAGACAAACGAATAAAAACAATTGCTGGAGAGAATGCCACAATGCGATGTGAAGTCTGCGGAAGAAGAATCATAGGACCACCTTTCAAAGCCATTATTGAGGGAGCCAAGATGTTAGTCTGTGGTGAATGCGCTAAGCTGGGTTCGGTTTTTTGGGAAGCCAAGACGGAACCACGCATGAAAAAAATCGCAAGACGCCTGCCACAACCTGCTTTAGCTCCACGACAGCAACCTTCTATATCGGTTGAGGAATCGGTTGAGCTCATCGACGACTTCGGCGCTAAGGTGAGGCAGTCAAGGGAGAAACTCGGCATGAGCCACGAAGACTTGGGCAAGAAAATCAGCGAGAAGGTTTCTGTCCTGCGCAAAATTGAAAGCGGAAAAATGACACCGGACAACCTATTGATTGAGAAACTGCAACACGCCCTGAAAATCAAACTGCTGGTCCCGGTTTCTGAGCCTAAAGTTCCTTCGAAAGTTCTGGCTTCTCGTCCCTCTGCGCCAACACTGGGCGATATAGCACAAGTGAAGAAGGAGAAGGAGAGAGAGAAACGGGGTTAACCAGCCAAACGAAAGCTGTCATAGTTCAGCGCCGGCTCAACCATGAACGCCCCAGCTTGGACGAGCTACGAAGCCTCGCAGAATCCGCTAGATACGTTGTCGTGAGCGAAATGGAGCAAGTTAGAGAGCGTGACCCCAGCTATCAGATAGGCAGCGGCAAGGCAAAGGAACTCGCAGAGATGGTTGAAGCCAACAAGGCTGAAAAGGTGATATTCGACAACGAACTCAAGCCGCTTCAAGCCTACAACCTGGCTAAGGAAACCGGTGTTGAAGTCATCGACCGTTTCCAACTAATTCTTGAAATCTTTGCCCGCCGAGCCTCGACAACCGAGGCTAAGTTTCAGATTGAACTCGCTAAACTGCGTTACGAGTTGCCTAGATCTAAAGAAAGGGTGAAGCTGGCTAAGATGGGTGAGCAACCCGGCTTCATGGGTTTGGGCGCCTATCAGGTAGATGTGTACTATCAAACTATTAGGCGGCAGATTCACCACCTGCGAAGCAAACTGAAGGGTGTTGGGAGGAAACGCAGTCTTCACCGTGCTCGAAGGTTGGAACTGGGTTACTCCACCGCGTCTTTGGCGGGTTATACCAACGCTGGCAAGAGTTCCATCTTCAATGCATTAGCCGAAGAGTCGGTACCCGTGGGCGTAGGCTTGTTCACAACGTTATCAACAGCCACGCGTGCAATAAGTCTCTCCAACAGAAAGGTGTTGCTGACAGACACCGTGGGCTTCATCGACCGCCTGCCCCTAACCCTCATCGAAGCCTTCCACTCAACGCTCGAAGAGACAATTTTTTCAGACCTGATTCTGCTTGTGGTTGATTTAAGCGAGTCACTTGAAGATATAGAGCGCAAATTAACTGTTTGCCTCGACACAATTCAGACCATCGGAGCGACAGGAGTGCCCGTAGTCACAGCCCTGAACAAAATTGACCTTTTGAAGGAAGGTGAGATGCAAGAAAAGACCTCTAGCCTCAAGGGCTTGGCGCCGAATCCAGTTCCAGTATCTGCCCTAAAAGGAATGAACATACCCTTGTTGAAACAAGAGATGATGAAGCACATAAAGCAGTATGTTCAAGCTTCGTTTTCAATTCCGCTAAAGAGCGATTACACGTCTTTTCTCACTTGGCTCCATAGTCGCGCCGACGTTCAGAGCCTAAAATATGAAGCTGACACGGTGCACATTGTTTTCGAGTCTGCTCCGTGGTTCGCCGAGAAAGTCAGAGAACGGGTGACCGCGCTTGGCGGAACCTTCGAAAAACACTAGTCCACGCGTTCAGAAAGTAGCTGTTCTGCGCTGGGGGCATAGGGAAAGAGACAAGAGGTTGACCGCGCACGTTGCCCTCACCGCCAGAGCCTTCGGGGCATCCCACTTCATTTTAGCCGACGTTCAGGACGAAAAGGTTGGGGCAACCGTTGCCAAGGTGGTGAAAAACTGGGGTGGCAAACTCGGGTTTGAGATGGGCAAGACCTGGAAACAAGTGGTTAAAGATAGGAGGGCTAAGGGTTGTGTTGTGGTGCATCTCACCGCTTACGGGGAAAACATTCAGTCCAGTGACGTGTTGGAGAGGATCAAAGCCACTGAAAAAGATGTGCTGGTGATTGTTGGAAGCCAAAAGGTTCCGTCGGAGTTCTTTTCCAAGGCTGTTTCGGACTTCAACGTCGCTATTGGAAATCAGCCTCATTCCGAATGCTCCAGCCTAGCCGTCTTTCTCGACCGTTTCTTCAGCGGGCAGGAACTGACCATGGAGTTTGAAGGGGCAATGATGCGCATTGTTCCTCAAGAACACGGTAAAAAGGTAGTTAATGTGTAAAATTGTTCGGTTGAGAACAAACAGATTTAAACCCTTTTTGTATCATATCATATAGGAGAAGACATGGCTCAGGTCATCGAACCAAGCGAGGTATCTAGTTGACATACCTCATCGACGAGAGAACCATGACAAAACTAGCTGAAGTGTTTGGTGAAGAAGACGCAGCCAAGGTCATCGATGTTCTCAGAGGAGGACACGAAATCACCGACGACGAGATCGCCAACAAAACTGGGATACGCCTCAACTCGGTTCGCAAAATACTGTACAAATTGTATGATCATTCACTTGTGGCTCTGAGAAGGTCGAGGGATGAAAGCACAGGCTGGTTCATATTTCATTGGCGTCTTCAACCAGACCAGCTTGAAGGCTTCATTTTGAACCAGAAGAGACGTGTCTTGGAAAAACTTCAGACAAGGTTGGATTATGAGAAGAACCATGACTTCTACTCTTGTGACACGCCCAAGTGTGAGAAAGTTCCCTTTGAGGAAGCCGTTGAACTCGTTTTCAAGTGTCCAACCTGTGGCAAGCCGATGATGCACTTCGACAACGAGGGTATTGTTAAGGCTTTGGAGCAAAAGGTTGAGCAGTTGAGGAAGGAACTGGGTGAGTGAACACCAACTGCCAACACGACGCGAGGCTCTGAACCTCCTCGTCAAGGCTGGTTGTTCACCAAGAGTTGTTGAACACTGCAAGCGGGTTTCCGCCTTCGCTGTGAAAATCGCCAAGGCCTGTCAAAAGAAACAACCTAACGTTGATGTCAAACTGGTTGAGATCAGTGGGTTGCTCCATGACATTGG
>Ga0315308_1000273_pt1 | contig 28260 bp, 23 predicted proteins | sample TDP3_MG_FD_203078 | JGI IMG/M metagenome (GOLD analysis project Ga0315308, IMG submission 203078) | Freshwater sediment microbial communities from Lake Towuti, South Sulawesi, Indonesia - TDP3 | ecosystem: Environmental > Aquatic > Freshwater > Lake > Sediment | place: Indonesia: South Sulawesi... | reverse complement strand
CAGTTTGGGTGACTATTAGATGTTGATGCCCAACGTTTAGTGTCCAAGCTTGGGACGTACAATCAATGTATTGCTTTCCATCCATAGATAGAAAAGTGTTTTCTTTCGCTTTAGCATACTCCATTAGCACAGCTCGGTGAGAATGCTAATGTCTGCGTTTCTAATAGGCGTCGACATTGGAACGATGGGAACTAAAGCTGCTGTCATAGATGCTGATGGGAGATTGATGGCTGATGCTTATGATGAATTGAAGCTTTACTATCCAAGGCCTGGGTGGGTAGAACAGTATCCAGAAGATTTCTACAGATCCGCGATCAAGACGATACGTCAAGCGATGAAGAAATCTCGAATTAGCCCTCGCGATGTTTCTGCGATAGCGTTCAGCGGCCAAATGGCAGGAGTTTCGACGATAGATAAGAACTGGAGACCTGTAACACATTACGATTCTTGGCTAGATGTAAGATGCGAGCCCCTCGTAGACTACGTTCGTAAGGAGTGCGAAGAACTTGTTATTCGAACTGTTGGGGCGCCTCCATCGATAGCGCATGGTCCTAAAATACTTTGGTGGAAGAGAGAAAAGCCGAAAGTGTTTCAGAGAATTCACAAGTTCATTATGCCAGCTGTCTACGTCGCTGGACGGCTAGGCGGTCTGAGGGGCGACGAAGCGTATCAAGATCATAGCTACTTGCATTTCTCCGGGTTTGCAGATGCTAGAAGATTGAAGTGGTCCGAAGAGCTTTGCGAAATATTTGACATTCCTTTCGACAAGTTTCCGAGGATAGTGAAGCCATGGGAGATCGTTGGTGAGTTAAACTCTAGAGAAGCAAAGGAATGTGGACTGGTGAAGGGAACTCCTATTGCGGCTGGGGCTGGAGATACCGCTGTAAGCTCTCTCGGAGCTGGCATAGTTGACGTAGGTATGGCCTTTGATATCGCTGGAGCAGCTTCAGTGCTTTCGACATGTGTTGACAAGTTCGTTCCTGACACGAAATACAAGACGATGTACCTAGCGAGGTCTGTCATTCCCAATCTGTGGTATCCTCAGGCCTACTTGAGCGGAGGAGGACTTTGCCTCAGATGGTTTAGAGATGAGATAGCCACTGAAGAAAAGGCTGTAGCTCTTCGAAAGAAACGCGACCCTTACTACGTGTTAGATGCGATAGCAAAGAAGGTTCCTCCAGGATCGGATTATCTCATCTTCATCCCTCATTTAGGCGGAAAGGTCTATCCGTATGATCCGAAAGTCAGAGGGTGTTGGTTCGGCTTCAGTTGGAGCCACAAGAAAGCTCATTTCTACCGCTCAATTCTTGAGGCTGTGGCGTATGAGTACGGCTACTACTTGAGAATACTGAAGGATCTCTACCCAGACATGAAGTTTACAGAGGTTAGAGCTGTTGGGGGAGGAGCAAGAAGCGACTTCTGGAATCAGCTGAAAGCAGACGTCTTAGGCATTCCTTATGCCAGACTGAATCGCCCAGAATTCTCTGTTCTAGGCTTAGCGGTGATTGCCGGTTATTCTGTCGGAGTATTCAAAGACATCAAGTCGACGATCAAAACTTTCGTAAGACCCGTAAGAAGAATGGAGCCTCGGTTAAGATACCATCGATACTACGAACAGTACGTGCAACTCTACATGAAGTTGTCAGAAGCTCTACAAGGCTGTTACACGGAGCTTTTCAATATCTCGATGAGAAAGAGGCCGTCGTCCTCCGGCTGAAATGCTAACTTACTCTAGAGGGAGAGTGACAGGCTCCCCTGTTTTCAGTGACTTTGCTGCGGCCAATGTAAGCTCGAGAACCGCCCGTCCATCCTCTCCAGAGGCCAGAGGCTCTTTATCGTTTGCAATACAATCAATGAAATGTTTATCCTCCTCCAAATATCCCTCGCTGAATCGGTCTCTCCAACTTGGAAAGAACGAAGAGTATGCTCCCCTTTCCTTCGTGCAGGTCACGAGTGCGTGATGTTTCAACTCGCCAACAAGCATAACGCCTTCCGTGCCAAGGATTTCAACTCGAGCATCATAACCGTATTTGGCTGGGCAAGCTCCATCGATCATGCCTAAAGTCTTGTTACGAAATCTTAGAATCACTACGGACCTGTCGTAGAAGTCTTCATACCTTTCCTTAAGTTCCGGAACAGCCAAGGCTTCAGCCTCTGCGTACAATCTCCTCACTTCAGATTCCATAAGCCATCTGGCTGTGTCGAAATCGTGACTGTTGACTTCAGCAAGCATTCCGATACTGGTCCTAGGATCACAAGCCCAAGCCGGAGGTAAACCTGGTCCTCTCCCAGTAGATTTGATGAGCGTCAGTTTTCCTATAGCGCCTTCCGAAAGCTGCCTCTTCGCCGCTTGGAACTCTGGGCTAAATCTACGCATAAACCCAATCTGCAACACTACATGTTGTCTTCTTGCTGCAGAGATCATTTCATCAGCTTCCTTCAATGTCAACGCCATGGGCTTCTCGCAGAATACGTGCTTACCGGATTCGGCTGCATCGACTGCTATTCTTGCGTGCGTGAAAGTGGGCGTCGAGATGCAAACAGCGTCCACTTCCTTGAGTTTTAGGGCATCTCTATGATCCGAATAGTAGAACTTAGCTCCTACTTCTTCAGCGCATGCCTTTGCAGCATCAATATCTGTGTCGACGACTGCTACGATCTTCGTGCCTCGAAGCTTGAAAGCATAGTTTCTTGCGTGAACCGTACCTGCACGACCAATTCCTATCAGACAGATACCGACTTCTCTCAACGACATGTTCCTCGAAGTTTGATTAACGATGAAAATGATAAAAGATTATTGACATACCAACTCAAACTAAGCTTAAATGGATTAGAACCCGATATGAGTTCCAAGGTGTTCTCTTGTGAAGGCAGTGAGACTCTACGGCGCCAGAGATCTGAGAATTGAGGAAGTTGAGAAACCGAAGATATCGGAAAACGAGATTCTTATGCGCGTAAGAGCAACGATGATATGTGCAAGCGACCTTCGCTCATATAACTACGGCAACGGTCGATTGAAACTTCCTAGGATCCTCGGTCACGAGGTCGCGGGGGACATAGAGGAAGTCGGGTCGAAGGTCAAAGCTTTCAGGTCTGGAATGAGGATCACGTTAAACCCGAATATTTTTTGTGGGAGGTGTATCTTCTGCATCACTGGACGGCATGAGCTTTGCGATGAAAGACGCGCACTCGGATTTGATGTTGATGGAGGTTTCGCCGAGTACCTCCTCATTCCATATGAGTCTATCAAAACAGGCGCGATTTGCGAAATATCTGAAAGCCTTTCCTACGAGGAGGCAGCATTGATCGAACCGATCTCGTGTTGCCTTCACGCGCAAATCTTGGTTAAGGTTACACCTGGTGACACCGTTACTATTATTGGAGCTGGACCTATGGGAATTATGCATACAATGATGGCTAAAGCTCTCGGCGCATCTAATGTAATCATGAGCGAGATTAGTGAATCAAGACTAAAAACGGCAGCTGATTTTGGAGCGGATATTGTGGTGAATCCGTTGAAGGAAGATTTTGCATCCAAAGTCTTAGAGATTACTGGAGGAAATGGAGCGGATGTGGTTATCGTGGCGGTAGGGGTTCAATCAGCCTTGGAGCAAGCTTTCGGAGTAGTGAGGAAGGGAGGCCGCGTCAGCTTCTTTGCTGGCTTGCCGAAAGGAAAAGAGAATGTGGTGTTAAATGCGAATATTATTCACTATAAAGAAACTCTTGTAACCGGCTCATTTGCATCGACGCCACACGAGTTCCATCAAACCGTTAAGCTCGTAGCTTCCGGAAGAATGAACATGAAACGGGTTATAACACACCGGTTCAGCTTGGACGATGCATCTCAAGCGTTTGAAACAAGTCTATCCGGAAGAGCATTAAAGACCTGTATAAACCCGTGAGTTCTATCCGCGTGGACAAAGGGTCATTACCTCTAAGAGAAAGTCATATCTACGGGGTTTTTTCTTCTAGATTTGTCCTCGAGGGAATGAGGTTGAGACCTAAAGTAGGTTTCATAACGCTAGGGAAAGCTCCGTGGGTTGCTGAAGAGAATGTAGAGGGTCTTAGGGGAGACGCTCTATCCGCGATCAGGAAGCAGCCTCTTGACCTATGTGTCGTTGACGGAATCCCTTACAGCGTCGATGAAGTGATGGAAGCTGCTAAACTGCTCAGGAGAGAAGATGTCGATGCTGTATTAGTTTTTCATGCTGATTGGACCTATGGCGAGCTATATTGCGTTCTTGCGAAAGAGCTATCTGAATATCCAATGATCCAGTGGGCAATTTACGGTTCGCCGAAATCCGTCATACCGCTTCCAGGATTATTCGAATCGGCAGGAAACATGATGCGCTTGGGAAAGAGGTTCTTTTACGTCATCGGCGACCCTAACAAAAAGGATACGGTTGAACGCATATTCAAACTAGCTAATGCTGCAGCAGTCGCGAAGAAGCTGAGGCGTTCAATTGTTGGCATCGCTGGTGCATCCAACCTCGGCATGACTGATACAGCCTTCAGCGAGTTTCACATACGAAGACTGGTTCCGGGTCTACTTCACCTCGATACATCTGAACTATTGAATTCATTCGAGAAGGCAGACGAGAATGAAGCAAGAAAAGTTGCAAAGGGCTTGTCGAGGAAAGTAGGGAAGATAGAGGTTAGCGAGGAAGAGTTGATCACCGCCGTCAGAGGCTATCTAGCGATGAAAGCTATGGTGAAGAAATACAGGCTTGACGCTTTGACCATCCGAGAATGGCCAGAGGTTCCTATCAAAGAGTTCACCATGAGTCTGGGTTGCGCCCTTCTTTCAGAAGAGGGAAAAGTGGCGGTTAGTGAATCTGATATCTCAAGTACCGTTACATGGCTTATCTTGAAGCTACTCGCCGAGAAGCCGGTATGGGTTGGCGAATTTGAATCTGTGGATCTAGAGAAGAATAGTGCTCTATTGCTACACAATTGCGAGGCTCCTTTCGACTTGGCTCGTTCTCATGAAGAGATAACTCTGACCAATACTGGCTTCGTCGAATGGTTCAGGGGTAAGAAGGGTGGGGTCAATGTTCAACTGGAGCTCAAGCCCGGCAGAGTGACGATTGCGAAGATATCTGGGCGTCCTATTGATGACAAGATAAAGGCGATAGTTACTTCCGGAGAAGTTATGAGATCTCCAAAGCCTCCATCCAGAGGAACCACGAGAGCATATGTGAAATTCGACACGCCGCTAAAGACTTTGATAGATACTTGGGTTAAGGAAGGCTTTGAACATCATATGCTGCTAGCGTACGCGGATGTCAAAGAGGAGATATCGGCACTCTGCGATCTACTAGATATCGAAAAGATTGTAGTCTAGAAAACCAGTGAGCTCAAGAGCAGTACTGTAGTCTACTCGTATAGTACCGTCATGATTTGGACTCATAGTCAGCTTCGATCTGCCCTTTCTTCCAGTCGGCGTTGGCAACTTCAAACATCCTTTTAAAACAAGAACTACGCTGTTTGCGCCAACACCAGTTCTCTATTAGCCGATGGTCGAATATTTCCCGTATCGCTTCGTCTCTTTCACCATCGCCAAGAAGTTTTCGACTTTGACCGAATTGTGGATAGAATTGCTCGATCCCATTATGTATCCACCCCCTGGTGCCGCAGAATCTATGCATCTTCTGACTTCCCGCACAACTTCATCTACACTTCCATGCGGCAATAATGATGTGCAATCGATGTTTCCCATGAGGCATATCTTGTCGCCATATTCCTGCTTGACTCTCAATATGTCCACGCCTGCTTGAGGCTCTAATGCGTGCACGCCATCAGCTCCACAGCTTACGAAATAGTCAAGTAACCGCCATATGTTTCCATCACAATGTTTCACGAAGGGCGTACCTCTCCTTTTCACAAGATTCGCCATATTCTTGATGTGAGGCAGAAAGAATCTTTCAAATAGTCTTGGCGATACATATGGCCCGTCCTTGAAGGCGTAATCATCTCCCGAGACTACCACATCAACTCCGGCATCGATTGCTGCTTTCGCAAGTTCAATGTTGTACCTTACTGAAAGATCTATCAGCCTTTGAGCGAAGCTTGGATTCTGGTAGAGATATAACAGAAACTTGTCTTGTCCTATCATCAAGGAAGGTATTTCGAATGCTTCGTGAAGACCTGCCACGACAGCTATTTGACCGTTTGCTTCTTTCACAGCGTTCTCAAAGAGCTTTATGCGTTCTGGAGAGAGCGGGTCTGGAGGCGTAAAATGTTCGAGGTCTTCAGGAGTATTTATGGTCGTACCTGCCCAGAATCCTAAGCCTTCCGGGGAGAAACGCCACTTTCTTCCCCACTCATCGATCACCATTCCTTTCTCCGCGATCGCTGTCTCTGATGGCAACGAATCCCAGACGGGGAAACCTCCGAGGCCGAGCATCTTGTAAAATCTCATGGTGTCAAAGATATCCTTCGGTTTCTGTCCCGTAATCTGCTCTACCACTGGATTGTTTATCCAGCCTTCGTAAAGCGGAACGGTGTGTACCTCTTCTCCATAGATAGCACGAATGAATTCGTCTCTAGGAGTCATATCTATGACACCATGTGCTAAGACTCTAGGTTAAGCTGCTACCCCTTGACAGCACCTAGAGTAAGTCCTCTTACTAGATACCTCTCGAAAAGGATAGCTATGAGGAGGAGGGGAAGTATAGTCACCCCTCCAGCAGCACTTACCTCTCCCCATTCAGTTTCGTGCCACCCTCTGAATTCTTGAACAGCCACGGGAAGGGTCTTAGACTGGGAAGCAGTAGTTACAAGAGCGAACATAAACTCGTTCCATGAAAATACTATACAAAATATGGCTGTAACCACTAATGCTGGTGCTGAAAGAGGTAAGACAACTCTAAAGAACGCACCTAGACGACTACAACCATCTATAGTCGCAGCTTCATCCAGCTCCCGAGGTATTTCGGAATAGAATCCTCTTAAGATCCAAATGGAAAAAGGAAGATTGAACGTAATATACATTAGAACCAATCCAAAATATGTGTCCAATAGTCCAAATTCCCGCATCAGTATGTACAATGGAAGAGCTACCGCTGGCGCGGGGATCATCCTTTGCGAAAAAACCCAAAATGCCAGATTCTCCTTTCCTTTAATTTCAAATCGAGCTATACTGTAAGCAGCTAAAGAACCCAATATGATGCAGACCGCTGTCGTGGCAAGGGCGATGATCAAACTGTTTACCATGTAACCCGTTACGAAAGGTCGAGCTACACTAATCTCTTCATAATGTACTACGGTGGGTTCAAAGATCCATTGGGGAGGAATAGCCAAGAAATCTCTTGCTCTTTTGAATGAGGTTGTAATCATCCAGAATATCGGAAAAAGTATTATAGCGGTAATAAAAGTCAAAATAGCATAAATAGCTAGTTTTTTGATTCCATTCTTAGTCAATTTAGAATGAACCATTAGATTTCTATCACCTCATGCAACGACCTAATGATTGTAGTGCACACTATTGCTACGATTATTAATGCAATATACGATGCTGCGGCGCCTAATCCCATGTGAAAATATCTAAACGACTGGCGATAGATATAGATCGCAATCGTCTCGGTTGCTTGTCCTGGACCACCTTGAGTAAGTTGCCATATAACGTCGAATACCCTAAAGGCATCCATTATTCTAATAGCAAGCGAAACAGCTATTACGGGCTTCAAAAAAGGTAACGTTAACTTTCTAAAAATCTGCCAGCGATTTGCGCCGTCAATTGATGCCGCTTCAAATGGAGCGGCTGGAAGGCTCTTCAGACCTGCTAATATCACCAGCATCATGAAGGGAGTCCATTGCCAAACATCAACAATTATGCAAGCAAACATCGCGATCGTAGGGTCACCTTGCCAAGCTACCTTTCCTACACCAACCAGACTCAAGAAGTAGTTTATGATGCCAAAATCTTCTTTGTACATGTAGGTCCAGAGGATACCCATCAAAATCGGGGTCATCATGACTGGTAGGGCGCATAACAATCTATAGACACGTATTCCAGGCATATCCCTGTCTAGTAGTAAGGCTAATCCGAGTCCAATTGAAAATTCTAATCCCACCGCAACTGTAACAAAAAACACCGTGTTCTGCATGATTTTCCAGAATGTCGGATCTGTTAATACGCTCAAGTAATTCCTGAAACCGACAAATTCTATTGGGGCTGCCATGCCAGCAGATAAATCCCACTTATGGAAACTCAGATATAAGCTGAAAAGAAACGGGTAGATAGTCACTGCGAGCATAATAACTATGGTGGGCATTAACAAAGCATATTTTGAATATTCTATTCTTTTTTTTTAGGACTATTCAATCGACTGACATCTCTTTTTTAAGGAAAAAAGAGGGGGTTTACAGGTATCCGGCTTCTTTCAGTACCTTCACTACGTCCTTCTCTGCCGAGTCGAGCGCTTGTTGCACAGTTAGCTCCTTAGTAAGCACCTTTACGAAGTTTATAGCCAGGGCATCATCTATCTCGGACCATTCAGGTACAGGTGGGTATATGATGCCTGTTTCGAATGATTTGTACAGCGCCGGGAAGTGCCAGCGGATCTTCACGAGTTCTGGATCAGTTAATGCGCTTATTCTAGCCGGGACGTTTGCTCCGATTCGTATTATCTTCTTTGTTGTTTCCTTGTTTGTAGCCCATGCGGCGTAGAGAAATGCAGCCTCCTTTTTCTTTGAATCTTTGGCAATACTGTACGTATTGACGCCTAGACGTCCTGGCCAAGTATGTTCTGCGCCGCATTTACCTACTACCTTCGAGAACTCCGGATCGTCTAGTAAGTGAGCGGCGTTTGGCCAATTCCATTGCATAGCGACTAAGCCGGAGGCCATGGCTCCAATTGCCTCACCGAATTCATAGTTAATGCTTTCTGGCGGCGCAGTTTCTTTGAACAATTTGTAGTACAGTTCTAGCGCCATTCGTCCCTCTTCGTTGTTAAAAGCAGGTGTCCAGTCCTCGTGACATACGGTTTTCGCCGGAATCTCCTTGCCATTCAACACTAAGTAATCTGTCCAGAAACTGATCCATTCGTCAAGCAGACCTGTACGGCTTGCAGACACGCATGTACCATATTGTGATATAGTCCCATCAGCTTTCTTCTTGGTCAATGCCTTCGCAGCTTCGTAGTATTCCTCAACATTCTTCGGCGGAGTTATCCCTTCAGCGTCTAGTAGGTCCTTTCTGTACCACATCAGTGGGCAGCCTACTACATAGGGGAACCCGTAGAGTTTTCCGTCCCTTGTGACAGCTTCCAGAGTCCTTGGATAGATGTCGTCGAAATCAAATGCCTTTTTGTCGAATAGTTGAGGGTTGTCAATGAATTCATTCATCGGATACAAATAGGGGAAATAGTCTCCCAACCATATAGTCTCAACGTGTACAGCGTCATAGACACCTTTCCCGGCAGCGAGGTCCACGATATTTTTCTCGAGCACGGTTGCGTATGCTTGCTCATTGTATGTTACTTCTATCCCTGTTGCTGCTTTAAACTCTGGTAGCAATTGCTTAAGTGCTGGGATCTCTGGGAACCCTACGATTCCCGTTGCTACGATCCCCACTCCCTCGTAAGGTTTTGTTGGTGTAGGAGTTGGAGTTGGAGTGGGCGTTGGGGTCGGTGTAGGCGTAGGTGTTGGTGTTGTTGGAGGAGGAAGAGTAGCTTGATATATACCGTAGCCAGCAGCAGCAACAACCGCAACGACGACGATACCGCCGACGTACTTTACATAGCCACGTCTAGAAACTTTCTCTTGAGACATAGCAATTTTCCCTAGCTCTAACGATGACGCAATGGCATTATTAAGATTTTTCGATGTTCAGAAAACAGATAGATGAACATCGATAGACACCCATAGAATGCTTGGAGGCTAGCTCGTGAAGATCGTTTCGAACTATGCCGGGGCGCGTTATTCTTTTAAGAATGATAAAGAACTCAATTTGAGGAGAAACGCTCGATGAAAGCGGCACTGCTTTATGGTCCTAAAGATCTCAGGATCGAAGAACAGGATATCCCAACAGTAGGTGACAGCGAGGTATTGTTAAGGGTTCGGCGTGTAGGTGTATGCGGCTCAGACTTACACTTCTATGAAACTGGTCGTTCCGGATCATACGTTGTGACTACGCCACTTGTGCTTGGCCATGAGTTTTCAGGAATCGTAGCAGACACTGGCGATGCAGTTAAGAATCTGTCAAAAGGAGATAGAGCTGTTGTTGAGCCGGGCTTTCCTTGCTGCCGGTGTGAGTATTGCAGAAAAGGAAGATACAACCTTTGTCCAAATCTAGTCTTCTGTGGCGTTCCAAACGTTCACGGAGCTTTACGTGAGTATACGGTTGCGCCCTCGGACTTCGTATATCCAATTCCTGAGCAAATGTCCTTTGAAGAAGGAGCGATGATAGAGCCATTGGCAGTTGGCCTATACGCTGTCCAACGAGCGGGAGTGAGCCCGGGTGACAGAGTGACCGTTCTAGGGGGCGGGCCAATAGGGCTCCTCACATTGGAAGCGGCACTTGCAGTAGGCGCTGCAGAGGTCTATATGACAGACCATCACGACATCAGACTTGAAGTCGCAAAGGAGCTGGGGGCTACCGCATGTATAAACACTCACAAGCAAAACGCTGTTGAAGAGATACATAGACTGACAGGAGGTGAGAAAGTCGACGTCATAATCGAAGCCGTAGGTGCACCAGCGACTATCCAAGAAGCGTTCAAGATTGTAAGCCCAGGCGGAACAATAGTCGTGGTAGGCGCTTTCGCCCAATCCGAAATTTCAACTGAAATCGGAAAACTTGCTGAGACCGAGGTAGAAGTCAAGGGAGCACGGCTGTATCCCGGAATATTCAAAGGTGCAATTGCGCTGGCCAGTAAAAGGGCAGTCCGATTGATGCCCCTGATCTCCAAGACGTTCGACTTCGGTGGGGTAGAAGAAGCGTTTGAAGCAGCGAGAAACAAAGACGAAACGATAAAAGTTCAAGTCAGAATAGAGTAGAGGATCGCCTGAACGTAGAGTGAGCCGCAAACACAATCTAGTCGTCAAAGGCAAAGTTTAGACGTACGGCAAAAGATTTACGCAAGTCAGGATAATGCGCACATGGTCGCATTCGTCTCTACTCTTCCAATTGTTTAGACTGGAACATAACTCGCGCTGTCTCTCAAGATAGAGTCGAGAGATTAGTTGACAAAATCGCCAGGGATGGTGATTTATGCGATATCTGGCTGGACGAAGGGGCGAAAGGCAAACATAAGACTCTTGAAGAACAAACTCAGTGTTCCGCGCGCATCTTCGAAATCCTCGATAGTAAATAGTGATGAGTTGGCGTCTTAGAACGCTTCAAAGACCTTTAGATGTTCACATCTTTTTATATGTAGTATCCTTACCTCAAAAAGGAAATCGCAAACTATTGTTGGAGGACTGCACTGATGAAAGAGTATATGATTGGCCTGGATGTTGGAACGCTTGAAACTAAAGCCATAGTCTTCAATAGAGAGGGGAAGGCGCTTGAAGAAGGCGCTAGAGAGCTCGGGATGTCGTTCCCTAGAGAGGGCTGGTTTGAACAGGATCTCGAAGAGATATGGATCAAAACGGCATCCGCAATCCGCGATTCAATAGCAGCAGCGAAGATCTCCTCAAAGGAAATAGCATGCATCTCGGTGACGGGGCAGAGAGAGACGGTCTGCCCGGTGGACAGAGAAGGGAAGCCTCTGCGTCCAGCAATCTCGTGGCAAGACACAAGAGGGTGGGAGGTCTGCAAGGCCATACGCAGAACAGTTGGGGCAGAGACAGTCTATAAGATTACCGGCCTACCTGTGAACACTATGCCGTCTGCTTCAAAAATTGTTTGGACAAAGAGAAATGAGCCAGAGATCTACAAGAAAGCTTGGAAGTTCATTGGGGTGGTAGATTTCATAGTCTGGAAGCTGAGTAATGAATGGGTAACAGACTACTCGAACGCTAATAGAACGATGCTTTTTGACATACGCAAGCTTGACTGGTCGAATGAGCTTCTTCGAGAATTTCGATTGGACAGGGAGAAGATGTTAGACCTAGTTGAACCAGGAACACCGGTAAGTACAATCGCTGAGGAATCGTGCAAGAAGACAGGGCTAGATAAGCGTGTCTCCGTAATCTACGCCGGAGGAGACCAACAATGCTCCGCGCTTGGAATAGGCATAGTGAAACCTAGAAGAGTCTCATGCATCCTCGGAACTTGCACGAATATTGAGGCATTCTCGGAGAGGATACCTTTTGACCCTAAGATGTCTCTGCAAGCTCAAGTTCACGTGATGCCTCACGCATACCTTTCTGAAGGAGGAATAGGAACAAGCGGAATAATCTATCGCTGGTTTAGAGATCAATTCGGACAAACCGAGTCTCAAGCAGCAAAAGAATTGAACGAAGATCCTTACAAGCTTCTCGATCAAGAAGCTGCGAACGTCGAGCCGGGGTCAAATGGCTTAATGTTGATTCCTTACTTCGCTGGATCGCTCTTTCCATATTGGAATGCTGAGGACAGAGGCGTACTTGTCGGATTGAGATTGGATCACACTAAGAAGCACTTCATTAGAGCAATATTGGAGGGAATAGCATACGAGTATCGGAGAATGGCTGAAGAAGCCGAGAGGGTTTCCAAGACTAAGATAGATACTGTCAGATTTATGGGAGGAGGAGCCAAGAGCCCAATTTGGACTCAGATCTTCATCGATGTCATGGGTGTAAAAGGGGAGATACCTGAAGTGACCGAGGCAGGAGCTTTCGGTGCATATATGCTGGGGGCTGCAGCTATCGGACGGTATCGCACCGTCCTCGAAGCCGCTGAGAAATCAGTCAAAGTGGGCAAAAAGATAACTCATAACTCGAATGTGCATCAGCGATACAACAAGTTTTACGGGATTTATAGGCGAGTTTACGACCGTATACAAAGTCTGGTCAACGAGATCTCTAGAGTCAGCATCGCATTATCTCGATGAACCAGAATTGGATAAACAGCCTTATACATTGAGTCAAACTATCACGTTGACGTTAGAGTCGTGAGTGATGCAAGTTTGGGGTATTATCCTCGAGAAGTCTTAATTAGAGAAAAATCCGTCGACGAAGGGAAACTTGTAGAACTGTTCATAGTTCGACAAATCGGATCTGGAGGACTTGCCGAGATCGCTGCAGCTATCGCTGACGAGGGCATAATCATCAAATCCGGGTTCCATCGCGTCGATGGCGACAAACTGCAGTGGACTGTCTTTCTGGATTTTTCTCAAGCGAAGATCACACCTGAAGGACTTTCAAAAAAGATTAGTCAGATGAGAGATGTTAGAGATGTCCAAATGAAACAGCCGACTTTGGGGTTCGAGAGCTTCCATTTTCCATTGACTGCACTAGGTCTTAGAATAATAACTTGGAATGCTCAAGACTTTGGGAGCTACATGAAGCGCCTTATCGAAGTTTTGGGTGATGTCGCTTCCCCAGTTCTATACAATCTGGGAAGAGCTGAGGCTGAATACATGTGGGAGCGTATAGGCGGAGAAGCTGGCCCAAAAGAAGATGTTTTGAAACTCCTTCAAGAGACATATAGAGCCTCGGGTTGGGGGATAATCGAATTCGAGGAAATGAACTATAAGGAAGGTAGAGCCAAAGTCAGAATAAAGCAACATGTGATGCCTGAGAGCTTAGGAAAATCAGATAAACCGGTCTGTCATGACATCCGAGGATACCTTGCGGGCATGTTCTCACGATACTTCGGCCGGAGGATTTCCGCTGCCGAAGTCAAATGTATGGCAACCGGGGATGAGTATTGCGAATTTGAAATCGGGTGAACAGGAGTTCATCTTAATGTATCAGTGTTCCAGCCTTTCCGGTCAAAGCCTGTCTTGCAGATTCTAGTGAAGTGACTATCGCCTTTTCGCCTCCAGCTTTAATGAACCTAATTGCTGCTTCAATCTTTGGTCCCATACTCCCAAGCGGAAACTGTCCTTCTGCAAGGTACCTTGCCGCATCTGCGACAGCTATATCATCCAAGTCTTTCTGGTCAGGCCTCCCGAAGTTGATAGCGACCTTTCCAACATCTGTGAGCATTAGGAGAATCTCAGCGCCGATCTCTCTAGCAAACAGCTCTGCAGTCAAATCCTTGTCTACCACAGCTTCAACGCCTTCTAGGCCCCCATCATCCCTAGCTATTACCGGAACCCCTCCACCGCCAGAGGCGATCACCACTGTGCCTGATTCGAATAACGTTTTGACAGAATCTCTTTCAATAATGGCTTTGGGTTGAGGTGATGGAACAACACGCCTAAATCCTCTCACTCCATCGTCAATAACAGTCCAACTCTTCTCCCTTCTCAACCTCTCTGCTTCGACGGGCGTATAGAAAGGTCCGATAGGCTTCGAGGGCTTCTTGAAGGCCATGTCATTCTTGTCGACCAGTACTTGTGTAATCAACGTAACGACAGGCACCTCCAAACCTACTCTCTGCATTTCATTTCTCATCGATAGCTGTAGCATGTAGCCGATCATGCCTTGGCTCTCAGCCCCGCAGACGTCCAAGGGCATCGGCGGTAGGATGTCTTTGCATCTCTCATTCCTAAGAAGTATATCTCCTACTTGAGGGCCGTTACCATGCGTTATCGCAATTCGGTAACCATCTTTCAGCATCCTCACAACGTGTCTACAGGTTCTCTTGATGTTCTCGAACTGTTCTTCGGCAGTTCCTTTCTCTTTGTGCCTCAGAATCGCGTTGCCACCTATGGCAACTAACATCTTCTTCAAACGGCTTCCTCTCACTCTAGTGAAGAAGTTTTCATAGACATCTTCTTTATGGAACGAGATAGACTTTTATTTTCTGCAGAATAGTCGATTCCTGTACGTGTCCTAGCATAACCGAATCGATTAATAGATTGAATGATGTTCCGTTCGGTAACTAGTAGAATGGTAGATGAATATGAGCATCACGAAAGAAGGAAATCAAGAGTCAGCAGTCCATTACGACGAGGCTTCACTTCCTTTCGAGTCTAAGTTTTGGCCGATCAAAAGGTATCTGGATATATATAGCAAGTCTCTTGCGGATATCGAAGCGTTCTGGGACGAAGAGGCTAGAAAACTACAATGGTTCAAGACATGGGATGAAGTTCTACATTGGGACCCGCCTTTCGCAAAATGGTTTGTAGGCGGCCAACTCAACGCGTCTCATCTTTGCATCGATGTTCATGTTAGAACTTGGCGTCACAATAAGGTTGCATTGTATTGGGAAGGCGAGCCTGGCGATACCAAGACTTTAAGCTACTCAGATCTCTATAGAGAGGTGAACAGATTCGCCTCAGCCCTCCAGAATCTCGGTGTCAATAAGGGAGATAGAGTCGCGCTATATCTTCCGATGACGCCTGAGCTGCCCATATCGATGTTAGCATGCGCAAGGATAGGAGCACCTCATACCGTCATCTTCTCAGGATTCAGCGCAGTCGCTCTCGCAGACAGAATCAACGATACACAAGCCAAGGTTCTTGTCACAGCTGACGGAAGCTTCAGGAGAGGAAAGACTATCCAACTGAAGAACATAGTTGATGAAGCCTTAACCAAAACTCCATCTGTCAAAAAAGTCATACTGGTGAAGCGAGCAAATTTAGAGGTTGGGATAAAGGAAGGAAGAGACTTCTGGCTTCAAGATCTGCTTAAGAACGCTAAACTATACGTCAAGCCTGAGCCAGTGGAGTCCACGCATCCTCTGTACATACTTTACACATCTGGGACGACTGGGAAGCCGAAAGGTATTGTTCATAGCACTGGAGGATACATGGTTTTTAACCACTCGATTTACAAGTGGGTCTTCAACATACAGGAGGATACTGTCTACTGGTGCACAGCTGACGTAGGCTGGGTAACAGGGCATAGCTCTATAGTCTACGCTCCATTGAGTCATGGAGCTTCCATAGTCATGTATGAAGGAGCTCCAGACTATCCTACGCCGGCGAGATGGTGGGAGATAGTCGAACGGTATAGAGTCACAACGCTCTACACATCGCCGACGGCTGTTAGACTGTTCATGAAATACGGAGAGGATTGGCCTAGGAAACATGACCTCAGCAGTTTGAAAATCTTGGGAAGCGTCGGTGAACCGATAAACCCTGAAGCTTGGACATGGTACTTCGAACACATAGGCGGAGAAAGATGCCCTATAGTCGACACATGGTGGCAGACAGAAACCGGTGGAATAATGATCTCACCAGCGCCTGGAATAGAACTTGTTCCACTCAAACCTGGATCAGCGACGTTGCCACTTCCAGGCATCGATGTTGATATAGTCGATGAGAGGGGAAAACCTGTCCTAGAAGGAGTTAGAGGATACTTGGTCATTAAGAAGCCTTGGCCTGGAATGATGATGACTGTCTACGGCGACCCTGAAAGGTACAAGCAGACTTACTGGTCAAGATTCTTAGGCGTGTACTTCACTGGAGATTACGCTATTAGAGATAATGAAGGCTATTTCTGGATTCTTGGAAGAGCAGACGACGTTCTGAAAGTCGCGGGTCATAGACTTGGAGCAGCGGAACTTGAAAGCGCCGCCATATCCTACCCAGCTTTAGCTGAAGCTGCTGTAATCGGGAAGCCGGATCCATTTAAAGGCGAAAGCATTGTGATCTTCGCTATACTACGCCGAGGCTACGAGCCCTCCGAGGAACTGTTATCGGAACTCAAGAACCACATGAGGAAGGTCATCGGTCCAGTAGCAACTCCTGAGGAGATATACTTCGTGGACAAGCTACCGAAAACTAGAAGCGGCAAAATTATGAGGAGAGTCTTAAAAGCTGTAGCTGCTGACAAGCCGCCGGGAGATCTGACAACCCTAGAAGATGAAGCATCGGTTGAAGAAGTGAAGAGGGCCTATGAAGAACTGAGGAAATTGCGAAAAACAGAATGATTATTAGCTGTCTTCACTTGTGAACTTCAGTACAACTCGGATAGTTCAGTCTGTGATGATCTTTCAGCGTAACTTGAGTTTCCAATTCGCGAGGATACTGAGCCATGCAAGTCGTCCAGAGATTTCGGGATTTTTGAAACGGTGACTCGAGATGCACGCCTTTCATTCTTCAGATGATCTTACGACGACTAGGGTGACGGTCTCTCTGACGCCAGGTATCTGCCGGAGCGCATCGAATACCACCGCCTCTAGATCTTTATGGGCTTCAGCCTCAACCTTCACAACCAGATCGTAGACCCCGAAGACGCTCGCAACCTCCCTAACCCTATAGATCCTCTGAAGATTCTGAATCTCAGCGAACACCTCTCTATCCTTTCCAACATCAACCTTAACCAAAACATACGCTCTTAGAACCATGACTAATCAACAACCATTACTTGAGTAAACACTGCTTTTATTGAAACACGCGTAAAACATATGTTGGGGCTATTGAAAACTGTTTTCTCTGCTACAAGATTGAGAGGTCGAACCCACTATCCAGTAAAAGCTTGGTTAGGGCAGTTGAATGGATGCCTCTAACATTGACGGACATGGAGCTGTCTTAGTCCTTGATTGCCTCCAAGATGCTTGCGACATTCCAGAGCTTCACTCGCGTGTAGGGTGGCATGTTTGGGTCTTGAGATATGTCATCGAGGATAGTTATGGCGTTCGATGCTCTTACACCTAGGGTATGCTCAGCAACTTGGAGCGCATCCATCGTATCCTTGGCAGCTCGTCTAATGTTACGAGGCGTCGTTGTATCTTGAGATACCTCATTGAGAATCCCAATGGCTTGCTTAATTCTCGATTCGTACTCTTCTTTTCTCTTGGCACGGACCGACATGGTGATGCGCCCCTCATCTTAATAACCGCTAATGAATCAACAATTTATAGAGCCGACTAAAATTCTTTCCTGATTGAGGGGGAAGAGGAAGATGTGTGCAGAAGTTAAGAGAATGGCTGAGCTTTTGAAGGCCGGGGCGGCTATGCTCTCAGAGATTTGTCCAGAATGTGGAACGCCTTTGTTCAAAATTGGGGAAGAAATCTTCTGCCCCAAATGCAATAGGCCTGTCGTTATGATCAAATCTACTGAGGACGAGAGTAAAGTAGTCGCTGAACACATCCTAGCCAATACAGAGCAGACGGTCCTCACGAAAATCAGAGAGACAGATGAAAGCATAAAAAGAGAGACGGACCCAGAGAAACTAATTCAGCTTGGAAACGCTCTATCTGGATGGCTGACAGCGCTTGAAAGGATACGGAGACTGAAGGAAACGGCTTCATGATGTTTCTTCATATTTCGACGAAACTATCTTTCTGATCTTCTCCGAAATCTTTTTCCCTATGCCTTCTACTTTCTGCAGCTCTTCCTCAGATACGGTGAATACTCTTTCGACACTGCCGAAAGTCTTCAGCAATCTCTTGGCTAGTACTCTATCTATGTGCGGAAGCCCTGCGATAATGTACTCTTGGGATTCGCTCAATGTCTCAGGTTTTGTCTCGACTCTGATCTTGGGCTCACGCCTTTCCTTCAATTGTTCGCGCCTTGCTACCGAGAAGAGGAATAGCGCAGTTTCAGGCGGGGTTCTCATCCAAACAATGGGGACATCGTAGTCGATGAGTACGCTTACAAGGGCGCCCATAACTGCTTCAGGACGTACATCTCTTGCGCTATAGAGAGTCTCACCTTCAACAAGGACAATGGGCATCTGATAAGTACTCTTGAGATTCATGACTTGAGTAAACAATCGACCATCAATTATAGACGATGTGAAATCTTCAGCGGTCTTCTTCTCCACTGCAACTCGATCTGATAGAATGAAGTCGCCAATCTTTAGAGTTTCGAGATCTATTTTGACATCAAATTTCGACAGCTCCCTAATTATCGGCGAACCAGCTTCTCTGCTGTCGACGATAATTGTGACTTTCCCATCGGAAGGCCCAACCGCAGATAGCCGTCGCATGAATTCCTCAAGCTTTGGCTGTTGTCTATCTTTTGTAGTGGAGGTGATCTGTGCCAGAGCTTCAGCCATCATTCTCTCTTTTCTACGTGCAATCCAGTAGTAAGCTTCATCTCTCGTTCCAGCGGACATAAGTATTGTAACTTTTCCCGGCCCCTTTCGTCCAGTTCTACCACGGCGTTGAATATAACGAATCGCGCTCGGAACAGTATCGTAGAAGACCACTTGATCGCACTCAATTATGTCGAGACCCTCTTCTCCAATCTGGGTTGCAACTAGAACATTATATCTGCCCTTTCGGAAATCTTCTAGTACGTTTGTCTGCTCCCTCTGAGACAAACCTCTATCCTCCCCTTTACTCACCTGGCCGACGAGGCGGGCAGCCGATATTCCAAACTCAAAGTTGTTCAGGACAGCTACCAGCTTTGATGCCGTGGCGCGATAGTTCGTAAAGACAATAACTCTCCTAGCTCCTTCAGCAAACGCGTTGTGAATTATTTTGGCCAATTCATCAATCTTCGGGTGATCTAAACCATCCGATGAAGCTCGATCACTCACATCGAGTGCTTTCTTGATACGACTGTCTTGAAGTATCAGTTTGACTGAGGCTGGAGCCCTAGCCTTGAGCCTCTTCTCTAAATGATCGAAGTATGATCTCAAGGCTGCGAATCCTTGTGTCTCAAGTAGTTCAATCGCTCGTATGGCATGTATACACGCATACAGGCCGACCGATGTTCTTCGCAATTTCTCTATGGGAGCATTTGGGCCGGCCATAATCTTCCTCAGGTTCTCCACAGCTTGAAGGATCTCTTTTAGCTTCACTTTCTCTATGCTGGCACTCTCGATGACGCCTATCTCCTTAGCGCTTCTCAATTCTTCTCTAAGGAACTGCTCAAAGTGCGTCCTAACTTCAAAGAAGACTTTTGGGAGAGCCACTTTCCTCCATTCGACACGTATTCCTCCAATGAAAGGCTCAACATCTGGGCTGGAAACACTTCTAACCTCAACACTCTTAACGAACAGATTCCTGCAGATCGCTTCTATAGTCTCTCTACTCGATCCAGGTGAGGCTGTCAAAGCAAGAGTCAAACCATTTGACTCTTGGGAATATCTTTCAGCGATAAAAGTGTAGGCGTAATCCCCAGTTGCCCTATGCGCTTCATCGAAAACTATCAGAGCGACCTCACTTACGTTCACTCGACCGACTATCAAGTCGTTCATGAAGACCTGCGGAGTTGAAAAGATGATCTTTCTACTCCAATAATCAGCCCTCTGATTTGGAGGTGTTCGCCCAGTAACTGTAACGAACTCAGATGGGTCCAGTTGAATAAGACTCTGGAAAGTCTTGTAGTGTTGAAGAACAAGAGGTCTCGTAGGCGCCAAGATCACTACTTTCTTATCGGGATATAGTCTTAATCTTTCAGCTGTAACTAAAGCAGCGATAACAGTTTTCCCCAAGCCTGTTGGTAGACAAACCAACGTATTCTCTTTACAGCATGCACGGGCGATCTTCTCCTGATAAGGTCTTCTCTCGATGGTTTTCTCTTCTACCAGCGGGTCGTCGATGAACTGTCTGGGTAGGTCGTTCATTGGGCTCTCCAAGTCTGTGGATTGAGTCTATTGATACTAGTCTTTGCTGCTACCTTAATTCTCTTTCATCTCAAGATTGAAACGTCTCCAATCGTCAATCAGAGCTAATAGGCTTAGAGGCGCCATCAGCGAAACATTTCAATTCGCAGTAAACGATCTGAAAATTGCAAGTATACGCGTAGTAGGCGTTTGGCGGAATTTGAGAGTTGCTCTAGCTGGAAATCGCAAACATAGGCAAATAGTGGGATCCGGCTGTGAATATATTTTTGTTAAAGGTTCCATCTATTTCAAAATACTAAAAAGATTTGATTGGGACTCAAGAGTTACATAGTCATACCTTTCCTAGTTATGGCTCAAGGACACCTCATGCTTTGCGAGCAGAGAACTAAGTTGAAAGAGCGCAATATTCATAATGCTATTCACAATAACTCTCGCTCTTATGGTTGATGGATCAGCTTACCGGGCATTTCATTGGCTGGATTGCTTGAGTGAAGAGAGATGACTGAACTCAAGAGAGAACTGGGCCTAAAAGAAGCCTTGGCTCTTGTTGTCACATCTATAGTCGGAACGACGATATTCATCATGCCCGGGGTGGTGGCTGCTAAGGCGGGGCCGTTATCAATACTCGGTTGGGCAATCTCAGGAGCCTTGACTATTCCGATGGCTCTGTGTTTCGCAGAGCTTGCAGGACTATACGAGAAAGCTGGAGGTCCATACGTATACGTAGGAGATGCGTTTGGGAGACTTCTCGGTCTTGTCGTAGGATGGTCACTAACCGTAGTCTCATGGGCAGTCATCTCCTTACTGGCTGTAGGCTTTGCCCTGTATTCAAGCTACACTTTCCCTAGTAGCCAACAGTTTCAAACGCTCATCGCTATAGCGGTTGTTTTGTTCTTCACTCTTCTGAACTACTTAGGAGTTAAGTTAAGTGCTGTTGCACTTAACCTACTGGCCGTAGGAACTGTAGCGATTCTTCTTGTATTCATCCTAGGTAGTCTTCAGTTCATAAGACTGAGTAACTTCACTCCATTTGCGCCGTACGGTTGGTCGGCCCTCGGGCCCATCCTAGTTCTAACTTTCGTCCCTTACATGGGTCTTGAAGTTGTTGCTTTGCCAGCTGAGGAGTTCAAGAACCCCAGAAGAGACATTCCGGCTGGCATACTCGTCGGAACGATCATCGTTATCGCAATCTATGTTCTTGTATCCATTGCATCGTTGGGCACCATTGGATGGCAACGACTGGGTGCTTCACCAGCGCCGGTAGCGGAGGCTGCTGAATTTGCCTTCGGAAAACTCGGCGGTTTTCTCATAGATATCGGCGCTCTGATAATAATTCTTGGGTGCGTAAACTGCAGCATCTTCACATTCTCAAGACTAACGTACGCTATGGGTCACGATCAAACGATCCCGTCGCTGTTTGCGACGCTAGATACCAAATACTCTACGCCGAGCATCGCGTTGCTTTTCCAAGCGGTACTCTCAACGATTCTCGTAGCATCAGGAACATTCGAGAAACTGGCTTATCTTACTGCGTACATTACGCTCATTATTTATGTGATCGTATTTCTAGCCTACGTTAGATTAAGGAAGAGGCCCTCGACATCGACAGCTTTCAAAGCGCCATTCGGCAGTATAATGGCGACTTCTGCCATAATCTTCTGCGTAATCCTTCTAGCGTACAGTGATCTGTGGGCAGTCATGTGGGGAAGCTCGCTGATCCTTTTGAGTATTCCAATCTACTATGTGCAGTCTCTCATAAAGGCCCGCAAGAAATCGTGAGTGTACGATACGCTGGGTGTTTTCACGTATGCCAAATCATGTGAGGTCGAAAGCAGACTAAAATGCCCAAGCTCTGAGCTTTCTATTATAGGAGATCAAGTTTCTCAAGTCTGGATCGAAGATCGCCGATCTCTTGTTCAGTCATAGGTCTAAGTGGCCGCTTGGCGAATCCTCCAGGGATGCGTCTCATCTTCATAGCTTCTTTTACAGGTTGAATGTATGGTTGGGCGTGTAGCCGCAGCGTTCTGCGAGTAAGATTGATCTTAAATTGAACCTCACGCGCCTTATCGTAGTCGCCCTTCTTGAAGAGATCGTATAATGAGACGTATAGTTCAGGAAAGGCATTAGAATAACCTGACATTGCTCCAGCCGCTCCCATGATCAACGCGGGGAGAATGTATGCGTCAGCACCGTTAAGGATCATGAAGTCTCTTGGAAACTTCTCTATATACTCAAGAACTTGCATGAAGTCTCTGCTGCTATCTTTGATGCCCTGAACCCTAGGTGCCGCTGCAACTATTTTCAAGGCTATATCTGGAGTAATATTGACAGTTGTTCGATAGGGGATATTGTAGATGAAAACAGGTATTGCAACGTTCTCTGAAACCTGTCTGTAATATTCTACCAGTGCTTTTTCATCAGGGTTATAGTAGTATGGCGTCACGACCGCAATAGCATCAGCGCCAACATGCTCCGCATGTCTGGCAAGCTCAATAGTCGTCGGCGCATCGGATGCGCCGACTTGAACGACGACTGGAATACGGCGTCTGCTTTTCTGAATAACAATTTCAGCAACTCTTTTGCGTTGTTCTAATGTCATTGTTGGGCCTTCCCCAAAGGTCGCGCAAGGATAGAGTCCATGAACTCCTTTCGCTATCTGGAACTCAACGATTCTTTCCAACGCATTCTCGTCAAGTTCTCCCTCAAGATTGAAGGGGGTTACTAAAGCTGTCACGATGCCTTCGATTCGCTTTGTCAATGCGCTATCTCCTCAGTTTCTGTGAGTCTGACGGTACCTAATCAGATTTTGGCGAAGACTTAAAAAGATGATTTTCGAAGATACATAGCCCGAAAACTAGCAGGGTGGCCATTGATGAGACTCAGCGAGAAAGAGTATCCGGAGTACTGGTCCGAAAGCGAGAAGCAACTACGAACTATGTTCAAGGAGATGAAAGAGAAGCATGGAATGATTGCGTTGAAGCTCGGGACGGAAGTTGAGGACTGCAGCTTTGAATACATAGACTATCTAAACAAGTTGACGCGAGGAATAATGCCCGTAGTAGTTAAGATCGGTGGACCTGACGCTAGGAATGACATGAGAAGACTGCTCGAGATTGGGGTGAGCGGACTCATAGCGCCAATGGTCGAGTCGCACTACGGCCTTAAGGATTTCATAGAAGCCTTGAAAGAAATAGCTACAGAAGGACAGTTCAGATTCTCACTCAAAGCCATAAATATTGAAACTATATACGGCTACCAGCATCTCGATCAGATTCTAGGTTCCCCTGAGGCTAAGGAACTTCAGCAGATAACTGTAGGCCGCAGTGACCTATCAAAATCGGCTGGCAAGACGGTAGATGACGTTGAAGTTATGAAGATGACAAAAGAAATAACTGAGAAGGCGCAAGCGGCAGGCTTAGTTGTGTCCGTCGGCGGCGGCATCACTCCAGAAAACGCTCGAAGAATTGCTGAAGAGATCAAACCTGACAAGATAAACACAAGGCACATAGTTATTAGCCTACAGCACTGTCCCGACCCGGGTGAGGCAATAAGAAAAGGGCTTGAACTGGAAGCCGCTTTGATGCGAAATGAGCAGGAGAAGCTGAGCGCTCGAGTCGCAGTTCTTGAAAAGCGAATCAGAGAACTAGAGAAGAGGACCAGTAAGTACTAGGACCATTCAAACCCACCTATTTTTTATGTAGTGAAACAGATCTTGAAGGCGATGCCTGAAGCGATCTGCGGGCCATGCACGCTAGAGGCTGTCTATAGAACCATAAGACTAGCGACAAGGAATCCAGTTCTACAGAAGAAGATAATGGACAAAGCTATACCGATTTTGGCTAGAGGAATGGCAAATGACCTCGCACCATCAAGAATAGCGACTGACATTTACCGAATCATCTACAAGATGTCAAACAATCCTGACCCCTACAAAGAGGCGAAGAAGACAAGCAACAAGATCGCTTTAAAACTGGTTCACTCAATCGCAGACGGGTTGAGGAAGCTACCCGATAAAGAAAGGCTCTATCGCTCGATCCTAGCATCGATAGCTGGAAATGTCATTGATTTTACATTAGGGAACTACCAAATCGATCTGAGCGTTCTTCCTCAAGTGTATCGTCGAGTTCTTAAACAAGGGTTGAACAAAAAGGACTTCGAAACATTTCGCAAGTTGATTTCAAAGAGTAAAAGAATAGTATTCATAGGTGACAATGCAGGGGAGATAGCCCTTGACACATTTCTCCTCGAATACCTATCCTCAAAGGGAGCCAAGATCACTTTTGTCGTAAAGGATTCCCCTATAACCAATGATGCCACGCTCGAAGACGCTCGGCAAGTTGGGATTCATCGCTATGTAGAAAAGATAATTACGACAGGGTCGAATGCTTTCGGAATAAACTTCGATGAAGCCTCACCTGAATTTCTGTTGGAACTCAAGGAAGCAGATGTGATCATAAGCAAGGGACAGAGCAATTTCGAATCACTTTGTGGCATGAAGCTCCGTAAACCTATCGTCATTATGATGAGGACCAAATGTGAACCGGTCGGGCGAATATTGAAGATGCCTGTTGGTGAGAACGTCCTCAAAATCTTGCGATAGGATGAACTGAGCGAGGATTAACCCTTATAACAACTGTATCATTAACGGTTGTTGAGTGAGCCGGAGTGCCAGATGCAGTTACAATGGGCGAAATGATGATTCAACTCAACCCTGTTACGACAGGGCCTATCAGACATGTCAATTACTTCGAGAGGCATGCAGCTGGGGCTGAGGGAAATTTTGCGATAGGTTTAGCGCGAATGGGACTGACGTCAGGCTTTATCACTAGAGTTGGAAATGATGAGTTCGGCAAATACATACTGAGAGTCCTGAGAAGTGAAGGAGTCGATGTCTCTAGAGTTGTTATCGATAGAGAAGCGCCTACCGGATTATACTTCATACAGAGAGGTTACCCGATTCCAGAGAAGAGCAGTGTGATATATTACAGAAAGGGATCAGCAGCGAGCAGGCTAGGTCCTGATGACATTGATCCGAAATACATAACTGAAGCAAAGCTTTTCCACGTGACCGGAATTACCCCTGCCCTTAGTGAAAGTTGCCGTGAAGCAACTTACAAAGCTCTTCAAATAGCTGAAGCGAACAATGTGAAGATTTCAGTTGATACAAACATCAGATTGAAGCTCTGGAGTGCAGACAAGGCTCGGGAAACACTCTTGCCGATGATCCGAAAAGCCGACATAATTCTAACAGACCCCGAAGATTCCGAAATACTCATAGAGGAAAGAAATCCTAGAAAGATTGCCAAAAATCTTCTTGTAATGGGAGCAAGCATCGTCGTCGTCAAACTTGGGGAAGAGGGCGCACTTGTCGCTACGAAAGATAAAGTGGTAAAGAAATCAGCATTTAGGGTTCCTGTGGAGGACGTGATCGGCGCGGGAGACGCTTTTGCAGCGGGATTCATAGCGGGTATACTAAAAGAGGAGGATATTGACAAGGCGCTGGAGACCGCAAACGTTGCGGGAGCGCTAGTAGTTATGGTTAGAGGAGATATAGAAAATATGCCCTCTAGCGACGAAGTAGAGAGGTTTCTTGCAGCAAAAAGAAAGGAGAAAGTGGTCTATAGATGACAAACAAGAAGGAACTCAAATCCCGTGTTGAGCAAGAATGAAGTTTAAGGAGTATTATGTTCCAGATGAATATTGGTTCACGAAGGATCAGGGCACCGACATCATCATCCGACGGTTATAAAAAAGTATTTCTAAGAACGCTTCGGAGCATGCCGATCCTAGATCAACTGAGATCTGGGTGAACTAACATTTTTAAATGCACTCAAAGGATTAACACAGTCAGAAGTGTCTTCAAATGATTCTTCTCAGCCAGAACTCCCGGAGAAGTGTTAAGCCTATGCCTGAGAAAGCTACCATCGCCTCGATGGTCGCACGGGACATTCCTCAATCAAGATTCGAGATCGCAGTTGACGCCGCGAAGTGCACTGGATGCGGTAGCTGTGAACTGATCTGCTCTCTATACCATGATGGGGTGAACAGTCCCTCTTTGTCAAGAATACATGTGGTGAGAGATGCTCTTTCAGGCGTGAACTCGATAGAGGTTTGTAGGCAGTGTCAAGGGCCGGAGTGTATGCAGGTATGTCCGGTGGAGGAGGCTATGGTTGTTGACGAGAAAACCGGTGCAAGAGTGATAGTCGAGGAGGAATGTATAGGATGTGGGAACTGCTTTCAAGCCTGCCCGTTCAATGTTGAAGGTTCTATCATAAAGCATAGACCCAAGGAGAACGTCTACGTAAAGTGTGACCTATGCTGCAGGAGAGAAAGTGGGCCGGCATGCGTAGAGATTTGTCCGTATAACGCGTTAGGCTACATCGAACACAGGTGATGTCGAAATGACGTATGGATGGATAGGAAAGATCCTTAGAGTTGATCTGAGCTCAGGCAAGACAGAGGTCGAAGACACAAGCAGGTATGCCGAGAAATTCATCGGTGGAAGAGGCATAGCCACCGCAATAGCCTGGAATGCGCTTCATCCAGTGATGGATCCGTTCATGCCAGAAAACCGCCTGATATTCATGACAGGGCCGCTGACCGGAACTTTGGCTCCGGCCTCTGGGAGAACCGTGGTCTGCGGGGTCGCTCCTCAAGCATACCCTACCCCGTGGTTCACACGTTCCAACATGGGTGGGCAGTGGGGATCAGAGCTAAAGTACGCCGGCTTTGATGGCGTAATCATTCAAGGAAAAGCACAGAACCCGGTTTACATCTACATCAATGACGGCGAAGTAGAAGTGAACGACGCTAAGGACCTGTGGGGACTGGACACCTATTCGACGCAGAGAATGGTCTGGAACAAACACGGCAGAGATGTCAAGGTAGCGTGCATTGGACCAGCTGGAGAGAGGCTAGCCCGCATTGCCGTGATCCTAACGGAGACAGAAAGTGCTGCAGGTCAGGGAGGCTTCGGCGCGGTGATGGGGTCTAAGAACCTTAAGGCGATAGCTGTGCGTGGAACCGGCGACGTAAAGATAGCAAGACCCGATGAGTTGATGGAGTTGTGTTTAAAGATGAAGGGTGAGATGCTTACAGCGGAACATATACCCATAAAGCCTTCGCTCAACCCTGAACATGTGGCCCTCTACGGGCAACGCCTCCAGAACTGTAGCCACGCCTGCTTTGTCCAATGCCCCCTTAACCACTACTACGAATCTGTTCCAGGAGTGGTTTCGCCGACCGTTCTAAGCGGCCAGTTTCACTGCATTGCACCCGTCTTTCCCGGCGTACCGAAAACGTTCTATGATTGGAATCCAGGGTTCAGGGCAGGTTTTGAGGCAGCTGTCCTTTCGAACAAGTACGGAATTAACCAGTGGGAATTGATAATTGGCACGGTTCCTTGGCTCAGAGCAATGAAGCAGAATGGTACCCTAACAAACCTGGACGGAGTGGATATCGATCCCGACAACCCTGACTTCTGGTTTACTTTGATCGAGAAGATCGCTTACAGAGATGGGAGGTTAGGAAGCGCGCTTGCTGAGGGAGGTCTTAGGGCAGCCGACATCCTCAATGTCGGGAAGAAGGAAGCCTCTGAGTTCTGGGCTCCGTACGGCTATACTGGACACTGGGATGGAAGAGGAGACCGTATAAACCCGATATTCTTCCCTGTTTGGATAGTGGCTGCGATACAGTTGGCGACCGACACGAGGGATCCCTTCAGCTCCTCTCATGGATACGTAGCAGGGGTGAGCC
>Ga0315308_1000272_pt1 | contig 28365 bp, 33 predicted proteins | sample TDP3_MG_FD_203078 | JGI IMG/M metagenome (GOLD analysis project Ga0315308, IMG submission 203078) | Freshwater sediment microbial communities from Lake Towuti, South Sulawesi, Indonesia - TDP3 | ecosystem: Environmental > Aquatic > Freshwater > Lake > Sediment | place: Indonesia: South Sulawesi... | reverse complement strand
GGAGCATCACTACGCACAAGGAAGGGGAAAGGCACGGATCTACTTCCAAGCGTTCGGGATCGGGGACGAAGATGCGCATGCCATAATGGACATCAGCTCGACGAGGAGCTTGATGCCGGAGCCCATCCGCGTCGCCCACATCATTGCCTCGGGGGTTGTGAAGGGCGAGTCCTACGGGAGGGTTTGAGGCTGAAGCGGTTCGTTACAGTGAACATCAAGTGCAGAGCAAGAAGGGCATCCTTCTGGTCAAGAGGGGAGCTGCCCCCTTCGAGGGTCGCTGCGGCCTGCCCGGCGGAGTCGTTGAGGATGACGGGACGGTGGAGCAGGCAGCAGTGCGTGAGGCCCTGGAGGAGACGGGGCTGAGGATCGAATCCCTCAGGCTGGTGGGCGTCTACTCAAAGCCCGGCAGGGGTCCGAGAGGCAGGTCCATCACCGTAGTGTATGCGGCCCGGGCTGTTTGGGGGGAAACCCAGATCGGGAAGCGATGCCGCGGCCATTTCCGTCTTCAGCCCTTGGAGGCCCCAGGCACCTTGCCTTCGACCGCGCCTCGATACTGAGGGACTATTTATCACTCAAAGCGCGGGACCTAATCTGGAGAGGTAGGTGGATGGAGTTCTGCCCGGACTGCGGAACGCTACTGGCCCCTAAGAAGGTCGACGGCAAGAAGGTCCTGTCATGTCCCAACTGCGGCAAGGACGCCGGACCCGGGCAGAACAGGTACGTGCTCTCCAGGAACGCAGCGGACAAGCCCCAGGTTGTCGTGGTGAAGGACGAGGTCGTGCCCTATCCCATCACCAAGGTGCTGTGCAAGAAGTGCAAGAACACGGAGGCCTACTACTACGCCGTCCAGACCAGGGGAGGGGACGAATCGGAGACTGTCTACCTCACCTGCACCAAGTGCAAGCACGTCTGGAAGATGACATCCTAGACCTGTCCCTTCAGCACCCTCTGCCTGTACTTCTCGGACTCCATGCCCTCCAGATGGTCAATGTCCTTGCCGGTCAGGGACGTTGCCCGCCCAGCGGTGAGGGACATGAGCCTGACGTAGCTGGCCTTTTCAAGAAGCTCGGTGCGTCCCATCGCCTCCTGGGCGGTGTGTCCCACGGTGATCACGCCATGCTTGGCGAGAACGACAACCCTCAGGTCCGCAGAGAGAGGCACAAGAGCGGCGGTCAACAACCGGGCGATATGGGGACCGGGAGGCGCGTAGTCGAGGAAGACCCAGTTCTTCTCCGGTACCCCGAGGTACACGACCGAGTCGGGGAACTGTGGAACGAAGAAGCCCTTCACGTCCTCGACGCAGCAGCCTGAGAGGGCGCAGGGCGGGTGGGTGTGGACTATGAAGTTCGCCTCAGGTTGGTGAGCGTAGATCGACGCGTGCATACCGACTTCGATCGAGGCCCGATACTTCGGGTCCGCGGCGTAGAGCACCGCCTCCCTGGCCCTGTCCAAGTTACCCATGGCACCCCCGATATCGATCCTGATGAAGTCTCTGCTTGAGATGTCCTCCAGCGAGCAGCCCGACCTCTTGATCCAGAAGGCCTGCCCTGACGATGATCGGGCCGAGGTGTTCCCCTCCCCGGCGGCGGCATAGCCCAGCCTGGCCGCCCTCCTTGACATCGCGGCCAGTTGCCCGAGAATTCGTTGGTCGGACAACGTCGTATCCTCTCGGCTCGGTTCTGGCCATTGCTTATAACAGTTAGCGGCAGACGCGGCCATCCTTTGCCCTCCAAACCGATGGCTCGGAATCTGTCGAGTTCTGCATCCTCACGATCAGCCTCGCGGTCTACCCGCCGCAAGCGGAGGGATTTGGAAAGAAGTATTAAGTATGTGGCCGAATTCCGGAGGGTAGCTCGGCCCTCTGCCCGCTACTGCGCCCGTCAGGAGGAAATGGGGTGTCGGAGGAAGAGGAAAGCGCGGACTACTGCCCGGAGTGCGGCAGCGACAAGCTCCAAGAGGACCCCCTGAGGGGCGAGATCATCTGCTCGAAATGTGGCTACGTCGTCTCGGACAAACTCATCGATGCCGGGCCCGAGTGGAGGGCCTTTGACTCGGAGCAGCGCAAGGAGAGGGAGCGAACCGGCGCTCCACAGACCTACGCGCTCCATGACAAGGGGCTGTCGTCAGTCATCGACAAACGCGACGTCGACATCAGCGGGAAAAGGCTTAGCCCCGAACGGACGAGCCAGTTCTACCGGCTGCGCAAGTGGGACTCCCGGAGCAAGATGCAGAAGTCCAAGGACAGGCACCTTCTCACCGCCCTCGCCGACATCGAAAGGATATCCGGCCTGTTGAACCTGCCAAGGAACATCAAGGAGGCGGCAAGCCTGCTGTACAGGAGGGTGGTGGAGCAGGGGTTGGCCAGGGGCAGGTCCATCGAGATCCTCTCGGCCGCCGTCGTCTACATAATCTGTCGCCAGTTCCAGGTGCCCCGCACGCTCGAGGAGATCGCCGAGGCAACCAAGCTTGAATCCAAGGAGATCGGCAGGAGCTACAGGTTCGTATGTCGAAGGTTGGGGATAATCCTGCCCCCCGTCAGCCCGATAAACTACATCCCGCGTTTCGGCAGCATCCTGGGCATTCCGGGCCCAGTTCAGCAGGATGCGATCGAGACCCTGAGGAAGGTCCTCTCGTTGGGGCTGGCATCGGGCAAGGGGCCCATGGGCATCGCAGCCGCGGCCCTCTACATGTCATCGCTCAAGGCCGGCGTGAAAAGGACACAGAAGGAAGTCGCCGAGGCGGCGGGGGTCACGGAAGTCACCATCAGAACCAGGTTCAAGGAGATCAACGAGCTTCTTGAACAGGGCGCATAGTTGCGGCTCGACGCACCCACCTACCAACCGCCATCGGGCAAGAAAGCTGACACCGATCAACTCGCAGTGCTTGCAGGCTGTTGGGATCTCGCGAAGCGCGACGAATGTGCCAGCAGGTTGTTCAGAGAGGGGGAGACTTTTAACCTCGGCACCCAGCCGGATTGCAGGGCGATGACGATGACAACCGACGAGGAGAAGACCCAAATCTGGAAGGATTTCCGCAAGTTTGGGAAGATGCTGGACGCCCACGGCCTGAACACCTCCCACAGCGGCAACATCAGCGTCAGAAGGGGCGACCGGATATTCATAACTCGAAGGGGCTCGATGTCGGCCGACATAAGGAAGACCGACGTCATAGAGACCGGGATATACGAGGATGACAGCGGCATCGTGCTGGCATCCACGGAAACCGGAGTCCACCGAGCGATCTACCAGAACACATCGGCCCTTGCCATCATACATGCGCACCCTCCATACGCGATAGTCCTTTCCCTGCTCGAGAAGGAGATCATCGCGGTGGACGCCGAGGGCGCGTACCACATGCACAAGATCCCGGTCCTGGACCTCAAAGTGCCCGTCGGAGCGAAGGAGGCCGCCGAGGCGGTCCCCCCGGTCCTGAAGAACTACAAGGCCGTCATGGTCAGGTCCCACGGCGTCTTCGCAACCGGGAGCATCCTGGAGGAGGCATACATGTGGGTCAGCATAGTGGACAGCATCACCAGGCTGCGCTACCTTGCGCTCCAGGCGGGCTACAAGGACGAACACAAGAACTATGAGAAATGGTAGGTGTCCTGATGTACTTCGCCGGCCTTGACATCGGAACCACCATGGTGAAAGCAGTTGTGTTTGACCTGGACGGCAACCCGGTCAACGAGGCCCACCGCGAGTATGACCTAATGTATCCAAAGCCCGGCTGGCGCGAGCTTGACTCCGACCTTGTGTGGAGAAGGACTAAGGAGGTTCTCACAACCATCGGGGGCTGGGACGGCTCCAAGGAGATCAAGGGGCTGAGCGTGTCGGTGCAGGGCGAGGCCGTGGCGCCGATCTCAAGGGACGGAAAGGCACTTCACAACAGCATCGTGACCTTCGACAACCGCACTATCCCGCAGACCGAGTGGTGGGCCAAGGAACTTGGGAAGGAGACGATCTACTCCATCACGGGACAGCCGCTTCACCCCATGACGACCCTGAGCAAGATAATGTGGATCCGGGACAACCTGCCGAGGATCTTCGAGAAGACGTGGAAGTTCCTCTGCTACGAGGACATCTTCTTCCACTGGCTGGGCCTGGAGCCCGTCATCGACCACTCCCTTGCGTCCAGGACGATGGCCTTTGATGTCGTCAAGAAGGAATGGTCGCACACCATGTTAGACGCGGCAGAGCTCGACCCGGATCTCCTGCCCGATGCGAGGCCCTCGGGGGAGATCGTGGGCGAACTCGACTCGAAGGCAGCTAAGGAGTTGGGCCTTCCCAGGGGGATCGCACTGGTGACGGGGGGGCACGACCAGCCCTGCAGCGCCCTGGGCGGCGGGATAGTCCGGCCCAGGATCGCGGTCGACTCGACGGGAACCGTCGAGTGCGTGACCCCGGCGATGGACAAGCCGCTTCTGACCAAGACGATGCTTGAGTCCAACTTCCCATGCTACTGCCACGTCAAGCGCGGAATGTATGTGACGTTGGCCTTTCACTTCGGCGCCGGATCCGTGCTGAAATGGTACCGGGACAACCTCGCCCAGGATGAGGTCCGAAGGGCAAGGGAGGAGGGGGTGAGCCCGTACAAGCTGCTGGATCGTGAGGCCGCCAAGGGCCCCGTCAACGTGTACCTCCTGCCCCACTTCGTCGGCACCGGCACCCCCTATCTGGACCCGAGATCCAAGGGGGCTCTGCTCGGCTTGACAACCTCCACGACCAAGGCCGAGATCTACAAGGCGATCATAGACGGCATAACCTACGAAACGAGGATGAACCTTGACAGGCTGAAGAAGTGTGGCGTTGACGTGGAGGAGCTCAGGGCGATCGGAGGAGGGGCGACATCGAGCATCTGGCCCCAGATCAAGGCCGACATCCTCGAGAAGAAGATCGTGCGCTTGGCCGTGGCGGAGGCTGGATGCCTTGGGGCCGCGATCCTCGCTGCGACAGCGGTGGGGCAGTACCGCGACGTCGATCAGGGAGTTGAGGCTGCAATCAAACGGGTGGACGAGTTCCGTCCGAACCCCGAGTCCGTGAAGCTCTACCGGAAGCACTTCGAGACCTACAGGGGCATATACGAGGCCGTCAAGCACATCAGCTGGCAGATCCCGGGTTGAAGTTCCCCCAAGTCGAGGACGGCCAGGCCGCCGAAGCGACCACCCGCAACGAGGTTCGGTGGCATCCCAGCGCGTGTCTGCTTCATCGCCTGATCGAGGTCTGGCGACGGCCGGCTATCTCCAGGATCTCTTGCTCGCTCACGACGGGAAAGTCACCCTCCATGGTGTGCTTCACTGCAGCCATGGCGGAGCCCAGCTCCAGTCCCTTCTGGATGTCGCCGTCCAAGTAGCCGTGCAGAAAGCCCGCGTCAAAAGCGTCCCCGGCGCCGATCCGGTCGACCTCCTCGATCTCGTGGCCCTTCGCTCTGTACAGGGTCCCCTCACTCAGCGCAACCGCCCCCTTTTCCCCCAGCGTTAGGACGGTGGCCCCGCTTCCGCACCGGTCATGCAGCGTACCAACAACCTCATCCGGGCTACCTTTGAGACCGAAGACGGACCATGCGTCCCCTTGCGTCACCGTCAGGACGTCAATGCCTTTCACAAGTTGGTTCACGCACCGGAACGCGCGTTCACCGGTCCACAGCTTCGATCTGTAGTTGACATCGAAGGAGATCCCGACGCCGGCATCCCTTGCCCTGGAGATGGCCTCGGACGCGACCCTCGTGCAACTTGGACTCAGGGCCGGAGTTATGCCCGTCAGGTGCAGGATCCTGAACCCCGTGACGAACTCCCAGTCGATCTCCTCCGGAGCAAGCTTGCTGGCAGCCGAATTCAGCCTGTCGTAGATCACTTTTGTCGGCCGCGGCTTTCTTCCGAACTCGACGAAGTAGGTCCCCGCCCTTGCGCCCTTTGACCACACCACACGGGACACATCGACGCCGCAGGCCCTCACGCGTCTGAGGACGAGCCGCCCGAGCTCATTGTCGGCAAGCTTGGAGATCCAAGCGCTCTTCCTGCCCAGGGCCGCCAACCCCACGGCCACGTTGCACTCGGCGCCTCCGACTTGGACGTTGAAAGATCTGGCCTCCTCCAGCCTAACCCCGGGATCCGGGGCCAGGCGAACCATGACCTCGCCTATGGTCACTACGTCCGCCTTCTTTGCCGGAGCCATCAAACCCGCCTCCTCTTCCCGTGTGATACGGCCAAGATCATCTGGCGGGCCACCCCCTCGATCTCGTCGAAACTGCCCCTCCGTACCATCCGGTCGTTGACGAGGGACGAACCCGAGAAGACGGCCGCCGCTCCGGCCTCGATGAAGGACGACGCGTTGTCCGGGCCAATTCCGCCGGAGGGCATGATCTTCAGCCCCGGCAGAGGGCCGAGAAGGTCCGAGACGTAGCGAGGACCCAAAACCTTGGCCGGGAAGAGCTTGACCGCATCGGCACCAATCACCGACGCGCGCCAGACCTCCGTGGAACTCATCGCGGCCGGAATCGCGACAATGCCGCGGGAGAGGGCCGCGGAGACCACCTCCTCCTGGAGCACGGGCGACACCACGAAGGCGGCGCCAACATCCATGGCACGAACGGCCGTGGCCGCATCGGTCACGGTGCCGCAGCCGAAGAGGTAGTCCTTGAATTCGGCTGAGTACCTCTCTATCAGCTCCACCGCGCCAGGCACCGTCACCGTGATCTCGATGATCTTGGCGCCTGCCGCCCCAAGGGCCTCCACAACCTCATCCATCCGCCCTGCATCATGAAGCCTCACCACACATACCAGGCCCAGGTCCGCGATCCTTCCCATAACCTCGTCCTTTGTCACCATTTCCAGCCCTCGATGGCAAGCCTCGTGGCTCTGAAGCCCGGCAGTGATATCTGTTTGCTGTGGCACTCAAGGCGCCGGACCTAGACCAAGGTATCTACCCACTCCACAACCCAGCCCCAGCCCTGACCCATGGCGCCGCGGGCAGGGAACCTGCAAGGCGATGGGGAAAAAGCCTTTTATTCTGACAACGGAACCTCCCTGCCAGAGGATGCGGATTGAGGCTTGCCCTGTCTCGCGGCGCAGTTGTTGTAGTCGCGGTGGTGATCGGGATCCAGGCCTCGTGCTGTCAGTCCTTCAACCTCTCCGGGCATGAGAACCTGACTCAGCCGGGGGACGCCCATCTCATTTTGTCGATCGCCCCCCAGGAGACATGGGCGAAAATGAGCCTGAGGATCGAGATCTCGGGTGCCATGGCCGGGGTTCTGCTTTTCCCGAGGATCGAGCCCAAGCTGGATCTCGCCTACTTCTACCTTGAGGGCGGCAACTACACCTTCGATATCTACGTGGTTGAGAGGCTTGGGTCTAGATTGGAGGATAGCGGGGACCTAGAGGCCCACGAACAGATCGGATTCACGATCCCATCTGGTCCGGAGCCGCCGCGGGAGAGGAAACCGATCATCGACCCGGTGAACCTCGGTTTCATGCTCACAGGGCTGTTCACCTTCGGCCTCCTTCTTCTGATCTTCCGCACAACGGGCCGGCCTGTCAAGAAACCGCCGGCCTGAAGAGGGGAAGGACTTGGAGGGGCGAGGGCATCTGGCGCCAGAGGGAACCTACGCAGAGCTCGCCAGAAAGATCCTCAAGGGCCACAGGTTCGAGAGCGACTCGATCGTCGCCGGCAACGCCCGGATAGGTTTCCGGCCAGCGGCAGTCGGCTTCGACATCTCCCTTGATGGCCGATCGCTCGGCAACACCACCGACAACTACTTCTTGGTCTACTTGACCGAACTGTTCACGGACCGCGATCAGCAGTCACTTGAACGCATAGGGCGCTTGGCCAAGGACGCCCGAACGCTGCAGGCCACCGAACTCCAGCAGAGCGTGGCCCGGGAGGCGGAGGGATTCAAGATCGGCAAGCAGCGGGTGACCTACTCGAGAAGGTATTTCCAGTGCTCCTGCGCGGACTGGAAGTATCGGAGGCGCCTGGGCGGCTGCAAGCACATAGCGGCCTTGAGGCTGCTCGAGGCCTAGCCGTCGTTGGGTTCCGAAGAGATTTTTAACGCTTGGACCGACCTTGGCACCCAAAGCATGTGGTCCCATGTCTAGGTTCGACGATGCGACCAGCCTCGCGCTCAGAAGGGCGATCTTCTACCAAGCATCCGAGATCTACTCGTCGGCACCCTCGGGCTTGTATGACTTCGGTCCGCATGGCCAAGCGATAAGAAGGAACATCGCGGCGTTCTGGAGACGGCAACTAGTCCAGCGCAATCAGATGCTTGAGATCCAGGGCGCCCAAATCATGCCCAAGGCAGTCTTTGAGTCATCCGGCCACCTGACCGGCTTCAGCGACCCGCTGACGCAGTGTCAGAAATGCCACGCGATGCACAGGGCGGACAAGATAGTCTCGGACGCAACCGGGCTACAGGTTCCCGAGGGCACCCAGGAAGCCAAGCTCGACGAACTGATCGCGCAAGAGGGGCTGGCCTGCCCCTCCTGCGGAGGCCAGCTCTCAAAAGTCAGGAGGTTCAACCTCATGATGGGGGTGATGCTGGGACCTCTGCAGGACCAGGTCTGCTATCTGAGGCCTGAGACTTGCCAGTCCATCTTCTGCGGCTACCTGAGGCTGACCAAGACGATGAGGGTGAAGCCCCCCTTCGGGATAGCCCAGGAGGGCGCATCCTTCAGAAACGAGATCTCGCCCCGGAACTTCCTGATCAGGCAGAGGGAGTTCGGGCAGATCGAATGCGAGATCTTCTTCGACCCGGAGATGATCGACGAATCGCCGGGGATTGAGAAGGTCGAGGACATCTCCATGAGATTCCTGACCCTCGGGTCCGACGAGCCGGTCGAGCTGTCCACATCCGAGCTCGTAGAGAAGGATCTTGTGAGCGGGAAGCTGATCGCCTACTACCTCGCCGAGGTGCAGAGGGTCTGGGAGGCGATGGGCTTTCCACACGAGTCCCTCAGGTTCAGAGAGGTTGGGAAGGAGGAAAGGCCGTTCTACTCCAAGGAGACATGGGATTTTGAGGCACTGTCCGACAAGCTCGGATGGGTCGAACTGGTAGCCAACAACTACAGAATGGACTACGATCTGGCTGGGCATCAGAAAGGTAGCGGGGCCGATCTGAGATGGACGCGGGAGAACGGGGAGAAGTTCATACCCCATGTCTGGGAGATCTCGGCCGGTCTGGACCGCACTCTCATGTGTCTGCTGGAGGTTTCCCTGAGGAAGGAGGGAGAGCGGACCTATCTCTCCCTACAGCCTCAGATCGCTCCCTTCATCGCCGGGGTGTTCCCCCTGGTCAACAAGGGAGGACTCCCCGAGATCGCACACAGGATAGTGGAGGACCTGAGGGCCAACGGGCTCGCCTCCTCCTACGATGAGTCCGGCTCGATCGGAAGAAGGTACGCAAGGGTTGACGAGATCGGCTGCCCCTACTCCCTGACCGTCGATTTCGACTCGCTGAAGGACACGGCGGTTACGATCCGCGACCGGGATACCACAAAGCAGGTCAGGGTCGAGATTGCCCAGCTTCCCGTTGTGCTCTGGAGGCTCCTCAACGGAGTGGCGACGTTCAACGACTTGAAGCCGGCAGCAGGGCCCTCAGCAGGTCAAAGTCCCTGACGACGCCCACCAGTTCCCCCTCGGGCGCCATGACGGGGATCTCCTTCAGGTCCGTTGTGACCATGACCTTCGCGCAGCGCTTGATGGGCGTGCGGCGGCCGACCCCGATCTCCTTGGTCATCAGGTCTCCGACCGTCTTGTCCTGCGGAATCACGAGGTTCTTGCTGACGACGTAGAGCAGGTTCTTGCCCTCCAAGGACCACATGTCGCCCTCGGTCTCGGTAGTCAACATGTCGGTGGCCGTGGACTCCTTGATCTCCGAGGCCCGCATGATGTCCACATCGGACACGATGCCGACGACCCTGCCTTTGGCGTCCAGCACGGGCACCGTGTGCGACTTTGACGCGCCCATGATCACCCAGGCAGCCCGCAGCGGCGTTTCCTCCCACACAGCGGTGACTTGCTCGCTGAAGACGTCCCGAACGAAGATCTCCAGATCCATCTCCATGACCGCGCGGCTGAGTACGTCCTTGACGGTCACGATCCCGACCAGCATGCCCTCGAAGACCACGGGAACGTGCCGGATGTCCTGCTTGACCATTATCTCGCACGCCTTCCTGAAGTCATCGTCCGGGTCGACGGTTGGGACATCCTTGCTCATTATCATGGCTACCTGTTCTTCGTCCGGGTTCCTGGCCACGTCCTTGAGGGTGATCAGCCCGACCAGCTTCCTCGTCCCCTCTTTCAGCACCGGAAGGCCCGTCACCCTATGCTTCTGAAACAGAACCAGCGCGGCCTGCCTCGTGCTGGGGATCTCGATGAACTTGGGCTCCGGTGTCATGACCTCCCTTATCTTCATCGGGGCATCCCATTATGAGGAAATAGGGATATATGTCTTTCTTCTCGTTACTTTACCGAGCAAGAACTCCCAAAAAGTAATTCTGGCTTCCGGAATATGCAGAACAGTTTGGTGTCATCCGCGCCAGGATGTAGAACTTCCTTCCCTTCCGGCCCCGAGATCGGCAAGGGAGCCGTCCAAGCGCAGCGAGCAACGGAACGGAGACATCCCTGCATCAACCCGAAGAAAGCCCCCTGGCCAGACGTGTCCCTCTCCCCGCTGGACAATGGCGTCCCCGTCGACAAGGCAGCACCGTTCCACGTCACAGATATATCGATACGGACTGACTGGTCCTAGATGCACCACTACTGCCCGGTCTGCCGTATGTGGCTGCCTGACACTTTCGAGAAATGCCCCGTCTGCAACAGCCGGCTGCAGAAGAGGAGGACGACCATGGAGAAGATCTTCTACGTCGTCCTCGGGGCCGCCATCATGCTCCTGGTTGCGGCGGTCCTGTTCCCCGGGCCTGTGTTCAATTTCATCCAAGCCATCGACGTTGAGTTCGTTGAGATAGGAAACGGCAGTGCGGCGCTGCTGGCGAAGCTGGGGCTCTCGAACGACTCTCGGGCAATTGCAGAATGGGAAGGGAACCTCTCGGCACCGATCCTCCAAAACCTGGACTCGGCGGCAGTGAAGAGAGTGGTGGACCCCCGGACCAAAAACAAGGACTACCTCGAGAGGATCGACATCCTCTCGAACTTCGTGACCGCAAGCACAAGGTACAAGAGTAGCAGGAATTACACGAACGTCACGGACGTGCTCTCGAAGTACTCCGGGGACGATAGGTCCCATGTCATCGTGCTTGCCTCGATGTTCAATTCAAGCGGCATCCAGTTCAGGATCGACCTGGTCGAGGACAGCTCCAAGGGGAGCCGCGGATTCCACTACCGAATGTTGGTGCTCGTCACGACAAGCGAAGACGAGGTTCGCAAGATCGTCATCAACAGGATAAGGAAGAAGAGGTCAGGACTGGGCGGCGTGAAGGCAAAAGTCTGGTACGTGAAGGAGGGGGAATTCCGCTGGTACGTTGTCGATACGACCGGCCAGACAATGAAACGGAGGAACTCCATGGTCGATACGTCGTGGATCTTCCTGGGCTCATCCCATGAGTACTACGATGAGAGATCCCACTACAACTTCACCCTTCCGCTTGCCTGATTCATGATCCCGCGTCCCCTGCAAGGCGACCTTCCAGACCAAGCATCCCTCCCATCCGGTTGAGCTGAATGCGCTCAGCATGACGAAAGGCCGCGCCGAACCCATGGAAGCAGAAAGAGAAGGAGCCCCAACCCAAGGCCTTCATCGATCTGCTCCATGAGGGTCAACGGGTATGCACACATGAGCTCCGCTGAGGCGTAGTTGCCCTGTTGGAACAACTCCCTGGCCCTCGCCATGAAGAGCTCGTGCCTTGTAGTGTCAATCCCAAGCTCCTTGGCCCGTGCGATTGCCCTCTCGGCCGCTGCCACGTATGCCTCCGCCTTCAATCTTGTGACGGTTGCCTTTGCCTCCGAGATGGTGTGAAGGAGGCCAGAGAGATTGCTTCTTACCTCCTCGGGATAGTCCGAACCGAGCTGGTCGGCCACCGCTCGATAGTATGTCACATTCGCTCCGATCGCCTCAGCGGCGGCTATGAGGTCCTTGAGTCCCTGTACCTCCACGCTCACCGCATCCAAGAGCGGCACCGATACCGGCTCCGGACCCAGAAGTATCGCCCCCGATCGCGGACCCAGGGTCACTTGGCTTACGACCTCGCCCTCGACGTTCCTCATCGATCCGTCCACCTCGAATACCGTGGTCCGTGTGAGGGAAGGGTTGACGTAGACCAGCCCGTTGGTGAACTGTCGAACCCAGAAGTCGGGCCCAACCCTGACTCTGTCGGCGACGGGCATGCCAAGCTCCACTCCGAAGATGCTCGCATGCTCCTCAAGTTCCAGGGAATAGATGTCGGCCTGGTAGCTGCTCAGATCATAGGGCGCATCGGGCGACAGCGCAGGGCTGCCCATTGGGCAGGGCTGGAATGTCCCGCTATTGCTCTTCTTGCCCAGCAGGTAGGTCGCCACCAGATACTCAAGCTCGGTGGAGTTGCCGTAGTGATACCACCCCTGGGCGATGTAGGGCTTCTTCTCAGCCGTGTAGGTCTCAAGGTTCTGCACTGCCTGTTCCCACCTCGCCACGTTGTTCTCGCCGAAGGGAAGGGAGGAGTCGTATGCGAGCCAATCCTCCCCCCACACGCCGTCGAGATGCGCCTGCTGCCAGGGCTGGAACACGTCGTCAACAACGAGGCAGTGGTGCGGCGTCCGGGCCAGGTCAAGGAACCGGATGATGGCGTCGTTTATCTCCTGGACCGAGCGGTATCCCGACAGGTTGGAGACGCTGGGATAGTAGACGCCGTTCCAGGGAACACCGTCTATGAAATAGCCATCAGCGCCCATGTAGTCCACCCACATGTTCGCCCGGTCCCGGAAATAGATGGCCCAGTCCGGATTGCCGATGTCCATGACACGGGTGTTTCCAAAGCTCCAGAGGGGGTTGGCTGCCTCGGCGCCATCCTTCGTGCGTAGCACCCAGGATTCCATTCTGCTTTCATTCCAGCCGCCTACGTTCAGCCAGGTGTGGTTCGCCTGGTCCAGGATCATGGGGCAGAATGTGACCATGAGGCAGATCGCAGGGTTATAGCTCCGAAGGACCTTGGTGGATTCCGGCGTGTAGTAGAAGCCGTGGTCGTAGGAGAAGATGTCGAACTGTGTTCCTGCGAACCGAAGCCTCTGCTCATCGCTCCAACCGTCGAACACCCACATGTACGCGCCCAGCCGGACGGTCTTGTTTGTCCGTATCGGCTCCTCGCCACGGTCGGGGATGATCCTGCCCTTCCATGACCACTTGGCGGCCGATGCAGCGATCGGAAGGCCAAGGATCATCAGGGCGACTAGGACTGGCACACCTGTGAGTGTGAACCGCCGCGAGAGCATTGTCTACCAACCCGCGCGACCGCCTAGTACCGCGCAACTGGTTCTTTAATATCAGCATCACCTAGGAATCGGACGTTCGCCGCCCAGCATCCCTGGGATTGGCGGCACAAGCACTTTGGCGCTCTTGGAGTCAGATTAATCTTCGGCAAGAGGTAGCCAGGGCCGATGGCGAGGGAGTTCAAACCGTCCTACCTCGGCCTCTCAAAAGCCGAGCTTGCCGACCGCGTCGAGGGGGCGATGCCGCTTCTCTCGCCTTGCATCGTCTGTCCGAGAGAGTGCCGGGCAGATCGATTGGCTGGCAAGGCCGGCGTGTGCAAGACCGGGAAGGATGCGGTAGTCTCAAGCTTCAATGCCCACTTCGGAGAGGAGGCACCTCTCGTGGGGCGGGGTGGGTCTGGCACGATATTCTTCACCCACTGCAACCTGAGGTGCATTTTCTGCCAGAACTTCGAGATAAGCCAGCTGGGGGAGGGAGAGTCCGTCGCCCCTGAGAAGATTGCCTCCGTAATGCTCTACCTCCAGAGGGTGGGCTGCGAGAACATAAACCTCGTCAGCCCCACCCACGTTGTTCCCCAGATCCTCTCCGCCCTGCCGAAGGCCGTCGAGCGCGGCCTGCGTCTGCCCCTGGTCTACAACACGGGAGGATACGACTCGATCGCGACGCTCAAGCTCTTGGACGGAATCGTCGACATCTACATGCCCGACATGAAGTATGCGTCCAACGCAACCGCAAAGCGGCTTTCGGGCGTTGATGACTACGTCGAGAGGAACAGGGCCGCGGTTCTGGAGATGCATCGCCAGGTCGGCGACCTTCAGATGGACGAGGACGGGGTCGCCACTCGCGGCCTGCTGGTGAGGCACCTGCTATTGCCCGAGGGATTGGCAGGAACGGACGAGACGACGAGGTTTCTTGCCCGGGAAGTATCGAAGGACACCTACATTAACTTGATGGACCAGTACAGACCCTGCTACAAGGCCGACACCATCGGCGCTCTCACGCGGGGGATAACGAGACGGGAGTACGACGAGGCGGTCGAGACCGCGACCAGGAATGGGCTCTGGCGTTTTGACAGCCCGTCCAAGAGGTTCCTGTTGTTCTAATCTGCCGGCGTGTCCACCATGCCGGAAGTGCCAAACCTTTTTCAAGCCAACCATGGAGGCCGCCCCGGTGGACCGATGGAACACCAGGGCAAGCCCATCAAGGAAGGAAAGGCCAAGATCCTCTACGCAAAGGACGAGAGAACCCTTCTGATGAAGTTCAAGGACACCCTGACCGCCCTTGACGGCTTGAAGCGCGACGAGATGCCCAGCAAGGGGAAGTACAACTCCGTGATCTCAGCACGGTTGCTGCAGGAGCTCACCAACCACGGCGTCCCGACTCACTTCGTCTCATTGCCTGAACCGGGGCTCATGGAAGTGAAGCGGGTCGAGATTATCCCCGTCGAGGTGGTCTGCAGGAACATCACGATGGGCAGCATCGTCAAACGCCTCCCGGTGAAGCAAGGAGTCAAGCTGAAGACCCCGGTCATCGAGTTCTACCTGAAGAACGACGCCCTGCATGATCCATGGATAAACGAGGACCACATAGCCCTGCTCAACCTGGCCACGGAGGATGAGATGAAGGAAATCAGGAAACTCACCTCGAAGGCCAACAGTGTCCTGAGCAAGTTCCTGTCCGCAAGGGGGCTCCTGGTCGCGGATTTCAAACTGGAGTTCGGGAGGCTGAACGGGGGCCTCGTAGTCGCGGACGAGATAACCTGCGATTCGATGCGTATCCTGGACTCCCAGGCCTTCAGCCAGGGTAGGCTGGTCGAGTACGACAAGCAAGTGTTCAGAGATGGTGGGGGCCCTGACGCCATCAAGAGGGCCTATGACGAGGCCTTCCGAAGGATAGTCGGGCGCGAGCCGAATTTCTAGATTCTGGACCCGGTAGCGACGCGATCGCGAGATCGCGAGGTAAATTATTTATCCTGCAGGGCTAGCCGGGCCACCATGGCGCCGAAGCTCAAGATCCTGGTGTGGGAATCGGAGCAGGCCAAGGAAGAGCCGATGTTGGATGTGACCATTCCGGTCTACCTTGCCAAGTGGATTCCGCGGATGATGAAGTTTGTGCCCAGGAAAACGCGCGAGGACATGTGGGGCGAGGACGTGGACTTGAGCGAGTTAAACCTCGAGGAGCTGATCCAGCAGGCCATAAACAGCGGCGAATCCGAGATCATGCAGATCAAGGCCAGGGACCCGCAGAAGGCCAAGAGTATGCTGGTCAAGATCTTCTTGGAGAAGTAGAGCCTTGACGATCAAGGTGGATCTCGGCACCGTTTTCCCAGGCGTAATGCTCTTCCTCATGGGGATTCTGGTCCTGCTGGCCTGCGGCTTTGCCTTCTTGATCTGGCTGTTCGTCCGCTACGAACTCTCGGGCGTCCTCATCCTCGTATTCTTTGGGCTGGCTCTCGTCGGAGCGGGGCTATACCTCATATTCAGAGGCTCCTCCATCCTAGCCCTGATGCGGATGAGATAGGTCCGTCCAGCCTCGCCGAAGGCTTTTCCCCCGGGTACGTGACAAGAGCCCTGAGGGCTCTCCTTCCCACTCTATTGGCCTTCAAGATACCGCTGGGCGTCGATCGCCGCCATGCAGCCCATGCCCGCCTCCGCGATCGCTTGGCGATAGCGAGAATCAGCGACCTCGCCGGCCACGAAGACCCCGTCCACGCTGGTCCCGGTGGTGCCCCTGGACACCACATAGCCTGCCTCATCGAGTTCCACCTGACCCTTGAAGAGGGAGGTATTGGGCGCGTGGCCGATCGCCACAAAGACCGCGTCACACGCGAGGGTGGACTCCTCTCCGGCATCGACCCTGCTGATCCGTATCCCCTCGACCCTGTCCCTTCCCAGGATCTCGCTGACGGTGCTGTTCCAGACGAAGGCGATCTTGGGTTCGCGCTGGGCCCGTTCCTGCAGGATCCTTGAGGCCCGCAGCTTGTCCCTGCGGTGGACGACCTTCACATCCCTTGCGAACTTGGCGAGGGCCAACGCCTCCTCCATCGCCGAGTCGCCTCCTCCCACCACGACCGCGCTCTTGCCCTCGTACAGGGCGGCGTCGCAGGTCGAGCATGTGGAGACGCCCTTTCCAGTCAGCCTCCTCTCGCCCTCCACCCCAAGCCACTTCGGCGACGCCCCCGTCGCGATGATCACGGCGCCCGACTCGTAGGTCTTGCCTCCCGCCACCAACCTGAAGGGCCTGGATGAGAAGTCCACGCTCGTCGCGTCTTTGAAGAGGAACTCGGCACCGAAGCGTTCGGCCTGTTTCCACATGCTCATCATTAGATCCGGCCCTTGGATGCCCTCCCTGAAGCCGGGGAAGTTCTCCACCTCGGTTGTGAACATCAGCTGTCCGCCCCATGCCTCCCCGGCCACGACCAGCGTCTTCAGCCTGGCCCGGCTGGCATAGATGGCAGCCGTCATCCCGGCTGACCCCGAGCCTATGATCAGGATGTCGTACAATTACAGACCCCGAAGGCAAGGGCCCCCCGTTCATAATAAGGATAACGAATCCCGGTTCGGCTCGCCTGCAAGGGACATCTTGCGTCAGCTCTTGGTGGAAAACCGAACCTAGCCTTCTGTTCGGACTGCTGGCGCTATGACGACTTAGAGGAGCCAGTTAAGAGTTAACGTCGTTTAGATAGCATCGTGTATGCGACCTCCTCGGCCTGCATAGACTGCGGGAAATGCCTCCGCAAGTGCCCAGTCGGTGCCATCAAGAGAACCGAAACCGGCTACTACATGGCATGCATCAACTGTGGAGAGTGCGCGAGGATCTGCCCGTCCAAGGCAATCAAGACGAACGCCAGGGGAGGCTACTATGTGGACAGATCCAGGTGCACGGGTTGTGGACTGTGCGCGATCGCATGCCCCATCAATATCATCAGAATGGAGAACGGCCGGCCCAGGGGGATCTGCATGAACTGCGGTATTTGTGCAAGCGCGTGTCCAGCTGGCGCCCGGATACAGATCGCGCCAATCCAAGTTCCTACGGTCCGCATGGTCCGGAGACAGAAGAACGAGCCCGAGGAAGAGGCACCGGCCCTGAGCCCCGTAATCGAAGCCGTGTGTCCCTAGTTCGGGCGACCTGGCGGACTCGCGCCCGATGCGTCCGATGGGCGCTGATGGCGAAAGGATGGAAGTGTCAAGCGGGACTGCCCGCAAAATGCTTAAGAACCGTGGAGTTGCCGTTATCCCCCGGGTGAGCATCGGTTGACGGATCCCATCCTCCAAGTCATTGCCGTCACCGGGATGCTGTTCGCATGGATGCTTGCAGTCATCCACGTCTTCTCAAGGTGGGTCTTCAACTGGGTTCGGAAGTTCCCAGGCGTGCCTGCCGAGTACGTGGGGCGCAAGGTGGTCCACTCCCTGGGCGGCGGCCTGGTGACGCTTCTCATCCCCCTCTTCTTCGAGGGGTACTACTGGGTCGTGGTCGTCTCGGCATTCCTGCTGGCCGGGTATGTGGCCTTCAGGCGGAGGTGGAGGATGATGTACTGGTTCCAGGTCAAGGAGAACGCGTACGAGGTGCATTTTGCCCTGGCCTACGGCGTGGTTCTCCTGGTCGGCGTCCTCCTTGGGAACGTGTGGATCGGGCTGATCCCAATGCTCTTCATGTCCTTCGGGGACTCGGCCACGGGGCTGGTGAGGGCCTGCACCCAGAGGAAGCACGTCAAGTCCTGGGACGGCACGATCGCCATGTTCGGCGTCTGCGCCCTGTTTGGCCTGTGGAAGCTGGGTTGGTATGGCGTGCCGCTGGCCGTGGGCGCCAGCCTCGTGGAGAGGGTGCCCGGTGTGGACGACAACGTCACCGTGCCGGTTCTGACCGCAGTCTTGGTGTACCTGAGGGTAGTATGGCTTTGACCCAGGGGAAACCACCCCACCGAGGTCCACGCAGCGCGTTGATGGCGCCAACCTGCCCTACCCAAATGCAACTAGCCCGGGTGCGGAAGCTTTGCCAGCACTGGTATGATCTCATCATCGTGCTCGGGAAACCCGGATTCCAAGTCGGGAGCACCGTACACCTTAAGCAGCCTGAGACCAGCGAGCCGTGCAAGGAGCTCAATGTCGTCCACGCTGTAGGCCCTCTGCTTGAAGTCCTCAACTATCGGCTGCAACCCCTTGCCATCTTGCCATCTTTCGACCTCGATGATGCGGTGAACGATGTGTCCTTCCGGGCAGACTCTCCGTGTTCCCCTTTGAACAAACCTGACCCTGCCGTCATCGTATCTGTACTCGGCGCGGCTCCTAGAACCTGTTGACTTCGCCGGGTTTGAGAACTGGAAGACGAACACGCCACCTTCCACCAAGGATTTGTTGATTCCTCTCAGCGTGGATAGGACATCGTCATCTGTCACAAGAAGGGGGAAAGTGTTGAACCACATGTACGCCGCATCAAACTGCTCTTGGAAGGGCAGACATCGCATGTCCACAACTTCAAAGCAGACTGGAGCGTCGGGAGAAGCCTTTCCTCTGGCCACCCCTATCATCCCCTCGGAAACATCGATCCCCGTGACCTGGTATCCCCGTCTTGCGAGCTCGATGGCATGCCGCCCTGTCCCACAGGCAATGTCCAGAAGCCTCCTTCCATGTGTTCTGGAATGCTTGCGGATCACGGCCTCGATGAAGTCGCACTCCCGGGCCGTCCATGATTTTCTATAGCCAAAACGATCGTACCAGTCGGCGTAGTCTGGCGGGTGAGCCTCCCGCGTGGTCAAGGATATCTGGCCTCCCGATCACCGCCCTCAAAGAGATGCGCCGCCAGGGCGTCCCATCGTCAGCCCAGAGCTGCCGTCACGGAAAAATTGTGCCCCGATGGCCATCCGCTCTTCTACACGATGGGCGCTGGAAGACTGAGCGGGGTAGGCTAACACATTTCTTGCAGGCGAGACGCTGCCCTCGATCACAGGAGCAGGCAAAGCCAGATAGGCCAAGCCAATCGGACTAGGTACAACAAAGGGAACTGCATCGGAGGTCTGTGAGAAAGGAAGCAAGGTGTCTGAATGGCTGATTTCCGTCTTGAGTCTTCACCTCTGTGCAAGCCAGGCAGATGGATCCGGGGAGGGTTCCATTGCCACACGGTGAAATCGGATGGAGGCCTCACCCCCGACGAAACCTTAGCCCGGTACCGGAACGCAGGATTCGGCTGCGTCGGAATAACAGACCACAGGAAGGTGACTCCGATAGCTCGGTTCTCAACCGATTCCTTCGTGGCCATAGACTCGATAGAGGTGGGAGCACAGCCGGATGCAATCGGCGTGGGGGCGAAGAGGCCCGTCGACCAGCAGCTTTCCTTCTGCGACAAGGTATGCGGCCTCGCGCAGCAGGGGGCCTTCACGATCGCAGCCCATCCGACATACTCGGCTGCGACGCCAGAGGTCTACTTGGGCTGCCCAGGCCTGATGGCGATCGAGATATTCAACGCCTACTGCGAGGAGGCCTATGCCAACGGTTACGCGACTGAGCTGTGGGACATCGTCCTCGGCGCTGGCAAGAGGGTCTGGGGCGTTGCGGCGGACGATGCCCATCTGAACGCTAGGAAGAGGTACTACTCCGACATCGGCCATGGCTGGGTCGAGATCTGGACCGAGCATACGTCGGCGTCAAGCATCCTCGATGCCCTCAAGAAGGGCGCCTTCTACTCAACACAAGGGCCCAAGTTCAGGTCATTCACCGTCGAGGAATCTGAGATAGCGATTGAGTGTACGCCGGTCAGACAAGTGCGCTGGCGCACAAGGGGAAAATGTGGGTACGTTGAGTACCCTGCGGGGCCCGAAGGACTGACGCAATCCTCCATGCCCAAGTGGTTCGCTCCAAGGGGTTATGTGCGAATCGAGCTCGTCGACATCGCCGGGCTCAGGGCATGGTCGAATCCGTTCTTTGCGGAACGCGAGACGAGCAGCAAATCGTAGTCCAATTTATTAGAAAAGGGACAAAGCCCCGCCACACCCAAGGAAAGTGTGGGGAATGGAGGAAATCCAAGCGACGAAGAGGTCAATAAGAACGCTCCGCATCCAAGGGGCGCGCAACGTCGCGGCGGCCGGGCTTGAATGCCTGAAAATCGCAGCGCGAAAAGCGCCCGCGAAGACGGCGCAAGATCTGCTGGGGACGATGTCCAGGATTGCCCGCGAGGTCTCCCTGATAAGGGTGACCGAGCCCATGCTCAGGAACGTCCTCGCCTCCGTCCTAGTCGCGCTAAGGCAACGCAGCGAACTTGGCCTGCCCCAGTTCAGAACATTCGCCGTCTCCACATGTGACGAGCAACTTGGATTCATGAACGCAAGCATTGCCAAGGTCAGGGAGCACGGAGCCCAGGTCATCAAGGACGGTTCCGTCATCTTCATGCACTGCCACAGCTCCAGCGTCACCGGCCTCATCATATCCGAATCCGGGAAGAAGGACATCAGGGTCATCTGCACGGAGACCCGGCCCAAGTTCCAGGGAAGGAAGACGGCCGAAGAGCTGGCCGGGAGCGGCGTCGAGGTTTCCCTGTGCGTTGACTCAGCAACCCACATGTACATGGCCGGCGCTGACCTGGTACTGATCGGGGCGGACGCGATCGGCGGAGGCAGGCTGTACAACAAGATAGGGTCCTACATGGTCGTCCATTTCGCAAAGGAGCGGGGCATACCCGCGTACTCGGTCTGTGAAACGCAGAAGTTCGATCCGCTGGTTGGGATCGGGTATGTTCAACCCGTGGAGCAACGTCCCGCATCCGAGGTGATCAGGGGACGCGTGCGGTTCAAGATCTTCAACCCGGCGTTCGAGACCGTGCCTCTGGAGATGTTCACGGGGCTGATCACCGAGGACGGGATCATCCCGCCTAGCGAGGCCGACCGGATCACGGCAAGGTACCGCCATCTTGTGCCGGAGCTGAAGAAGTTGGTTGAGTGGGACAACTGGAAGGAGTGAGGAAGTTGAAGCTCAAGACGAAGTTGCTGGACATCCACACCGGGGAGAGCCTCGTCGCAATCCTGAACCAGGATGACGCGTCGGAACTCGGGCTCATGGCAGTAGACAGGATCAGGCTCTCCTCAGCGGGAAAGGAGATCGTCGCGATCCTTGACGTCGCGACCAAGACCGTGAAAAAGGGAGAGGTGGGGCTGTATCAGGAACTGGCCAAGGTCTTCGGCCAGCCGCAGGAGATAGAGGTCATGCCAGCCGTCAAACCAAGGTCGGTCAGGTTCATTACTGATCGTATCAGGGGCAGGATGCTCCAGCCGGCGGAGCTAAGACAAATAGTAAACGATGTCGTCGACAGAAGCCTCTCCTCCCTTGAGATCGCGGCCTTCATAACATCCCTTCAGATGAGGCCGGCGAGCATGGACGAGGCCGAGGCGATAACGAGGGCCATGGTGGAGCTTGGCCAAACGCTCGAGTGGGACAAGCACCCGATATACGACAAGCACAGCATCGGGGGAGTGCCGGGTGACAAGACCACGATGCTCCTGGTGCCCACGGTCGCCAGCCTTGGGCTCACCATACCCAAGACCTCATCCCGCGCCATAACCTCGCCTGCCGGAACCGCAGACAGGGTGGAAACGCTCTGTCCGGTGGAGCTCACCATGGAGGAGATAAAGGAGGTGGTGGCAAAGACCAACGGCTGCATGGCATGGGGGGGCGCGGTTGACCTCGCCCCCGCCGACGACCTGCTCATCCAAGTCGAGTACCCGCTCTCCATCGATCCGCTTTACCTGCCGTCCGTCCTCGGCAAGAAAAAGGCCGCAAGCGCGGACTACGTGGTCATCGACCTGCCAACGGGGAAGGGCGCCAAGCTTAGCACGGTCGACGAGGCCAACGAGTTCGGCAGGGACTTCATAAGGCTCGGAAGAAGGCTTGGGCTTCAGGTCCAGTGCGGGATAACGTTCGGCGAGCAGCCAATCGGCAACAACATCGGCCCGGCCCTGGAGGCCAAGGAGGCCCTGGAGACCCTGATGGGCAAGAAGCCCACCCCTGACCTGGTCGAGAAGGTCGCATCGCTCGTGGGCATCCTGCTCCGGATGAGCGGCGATGTGGAGGGGAAGCGCAAGGCCCTTGAGGCCATGAGATCCGGCAAAGCCGAGCGCAAGATGAGGGAAATAATCGAAGCCCAGGGCGGCGACCCCAAGATCAAACCCGAGGACATTCCGCTCGGCGAGCACACCCTGGAAATCCCGAGCGAATGCTCTGGGGAAGTCATATGGATCAACAACCATCAGATCGTGAGCATCGCGAGGAGCCTTGGGACGCCCAAGCATCGGGGGGCCGGCCTGTGCATACCCAGGAAGATGGGAGACAGGGTGAAGAAAGGGGACACCATCCTCAAGCTCTACGCGGAGAAGGCAGATGACCTGGCCGCGGCAGAGAAGCTCCTGGAGGATCTGGAGCCGGTCATGATCGCGGAGAAGCTGGCTGACCGGGTTCTGATAAGGGAGGTAGTCGAGGTCCCAGAGGTACCGTTCACCATAGAGAGATGATCCCGCGCCCGTGCCGGCACCAAATAAAGAGTTAAGAAAGCCGGGGCGAACCCCGGGCCAGGATACCGATGACCAAGATGTCAGATATCTACGACGTCAAAGAGGGCAAGGTCAGCAAGAAGAGGCAGGAGTGCCCGAGATGCGGGGCCGGGACATACATGGCCGAGCATGAGAACAGGACCTCCTGCGGCAAGTGCGGCTACACCGTCTTCAAGAAGAAGCAGTAGGCCAGGGAAATGCCTCCCTTGGCTGTGGGATGTTGTGCCCGGGCCCGGAAACGTTTATGAGCTGTAGGACCGGCCAGCCCCTTGGCTATGTGGTCCTCGGCATCCCCCCTTTTCCCTGACGGTGCCACCCTGCCTCGCCTGGGTTGATTCAGATGATTTGCCTGGGAATAGAAGGTACGGCCCACAGCCTGGGCGTGGGGCTGGCGGATGACTCCGGGAAGATCCTTGCGAACGCGAAGAGGGAGTACGCCCCCAAACAGGGAGGGATCCACCCCCGCGAAGCGGCCCAGCATCATGGGGAGAACCTGCCGGAACTGTTATCCGAGACGCTAGAGAGGTCCAACCTGTCCTTCGACGACCTCGGGCTCATAGCTTTCTCACGGGGGCCTGGCCTGGGCCCGTGCCTCAGGACCATCGCAACTGCGGCGCGCGCCCTCGCCCTCCACCTGAATCTCCTCCTTGCTGGGGTGAACCACTGCATCGCCCATATCGAGATCGGCAAGATAACGACGGGCTGCGCGGATCCCGTGACTGTGTACGTCTCGGGGGGAAGCAGCCAGATACTTGCATTCGTGGGGGGCCGCTACCGAGTGTTTGGCGAGACCCAGGACATAGCCCTCGGCAACGCGCTTGACACCTTCGCCAGGGAGGCCGGTATCGAAGGGTTCCCGGGGGCGAAGAGGGTCGAGCAGCTCGCGCTTGGGGGAAAGTACGTACAGCTGCCCTACACCGTCAAGGGTACCGACTTGAGCTTCTCCGGCCTAGTCACCCACGCCCTGGAACTCCACAGATCGGGACGATCGCTTGAGGATCTCTGCTTCTCCATACAGGAGGTCTCCTTCTCGATGCTGACCGAGGTTGCCGAGAGGGCTCTGGCCCACACCGCCAAGGCCGAACTCCTCTTGACCGGCGGGGTCGCCGCCAACAAGCGGCTTCGTGATATGCTTGCTACCATGTGCCGGGAGAGGCCGTGCCGCTTCAGCGTCGTCCCCTTCGAGTATGCCATGGACAATGGCGCAATGATCGCCTGGAACGGCATCCAGATGTACGGGGCCGGAGCTACAGTCGAGCCAGCGGAGTCGCACGTCAAACCAAGGTGGAGAACTGACCAGGTCGTGGCAAGATGGGTGAAGGCATGACGCTCATAACCAAGGGGGCCGAGGGCGACATATACTCGGCGAAGTTCTCGGACGTCTTCTTCCAGTCGCCCCAGTTCTCCGAGGTTATCATCAAGAGGAGGATACCCAAGGGTTACAGGATACCGGAGCTCGATCTGCAGTTGAGGCGGCAGAGGACCATCTGGGAGGCAAAGATAATCCATGACTCTCGAGCCGCCGGGGCCAATGTGCCCATCATCCTGGGCGTGTGGACGGACACATGCACCCTTGTCATGGAGAGGATCGAGGGCATCCGGCTCAAGGAGCTGCTGAACCAACAGGGGGAGAAGGATGGCGCGGAGGCCTGTCGCAAGGCGGGCCGGCAGATTGCCCTGCTCCACAGACATGGGATAGTGCACGGTGACCCCACCACCTCCAACATGATATTGAGGGGAGAGGATGTCCACCTCATAGACTTCGGCCTGGCCGAGTACAGCGACTCGGTCGAGAAGAGGGCGGTTGACCTTCACCTCATGAAGACGGCAATCAAGAGTACGCATTACCACCGCTTCAGGCCCTACTATGCGGCCGCGGTGGAGGGCTACTGCGCCGAGATGGGGGAGGGTGCGCAGGCGGTGCTTGAGAGGTCCAAGCTGATCGAGAAACGAGGGCGATACGTTGAGAGATAGCATCTGCGTCCTCTCGGGCGGCACGGGAACCCCCAAGCTTCTGCAGGGACTGGTCAAGCTTGTGGAGCCCGGGCAGCTCAATATCGTGGTCAACACCGGGGACGACATCATGGTCGGTGACATCTACGTCTCGCCCGACATCGACACCGTGCTCTACACCCTTGCGGGGATCGTTGATCAGGAGAAGTGGTACGGGGTCGCCGGGGACACCTACTCCGTGTACGAGGAGCGGCGCAGGAGGGGGCTGGTCGACATCCTGAGGGTTGGCGACAGGGACCGGGAGAACGCGGCCTTCCGTACCCGGCTCCTTCATCAGGGATACCCGCTATCCTACGCCGTCGAACAACAGCGGAAGAGGCTCGGCATACCCCAGCAGGTTCACCCGATGACCGACTCCAAGGTCACCACCAAGGTCGTCACGCCCGCCGGGGTCAAGGAATTCCAGGAGTTCTGGGTGAGGGATCAGGGCAGGGACGATGTGCTGGGCGTCGAGTTCGAGGGGATCGATGGGGCAATCCTGTCCAACGGGGCAAGGTCCGCCCTGGACAGCGCGAGGCTTGTCATCATAGGTCCATCCAACCCGATAACTTCCATCGGGCCGATAGTCAGGACCTCGGGTGTGGCGGAGAGGCTCGAGGATACCAAGGTTGTCGCAGTATCGCCCATAAGGGGCGGTGCGCCCTTCAGCGGGCCGGCGGGGAAGATGCTGACCGGCCTGGGGTACGAGGTTTCCCCCGTCTCAATCGCCGCGATCTACAGCCGATTCCTGGACGAGCTCATCATCGACCGGTCCGAAGCCCACCTCGCACAGGGGATTTCGGACCAGTTCGGATTGAAGGTCCGCCTTGCCGAGATCGAGATGCGAACAGCTGAAGATAAATTTAAATTGGCCCGGGCAGCGTTGGCCGGAGCAACGGAGGGGGAGAAAGATGGGCGATGAAGCTGAAGAGGAACCTCAAGCATCCTTGGAGGAGAAGTTGGACATCGTGCTGGCCCGCCAAGACGAGCTGTCCCGGGAGCTTCTCAAGGAGTCGCTCGTGGATGCCGATGTCAAACGCCTGATCAAGGTCGTGCTCTACCTCTTCATCCTGGCGCTTGTCCTGTACATAGTCAAGTCCCTCCTCACCCCCATCCTGTCTTACATCTAGAGTTGTGAAGGATCATGGGCGGAAAACGCCTAGCGATGCTGGTAGTGTGGTTTCTCCTCCTGCGAACGAGCCCCTGTCTTGCGGAGGACCTGGCCGAGATAACCAGCATCAGCGGCACGATCACCGTGCAGAGCAACATGTACTCCCTCGAGGAGATCCGCATAGCCTACAGGGGCATATCGGGATCGGTGCTCGGAGATGAGTTCAGGATCCCGGGCGAGGTATCCGGCATGACCGTGAAAGACTCCGAGGGCGCGCTGGACCATTCCAAGAAGAAGGTGGGCAATCTCACCGTGGTCAGGTTCTACTTCAGATCCAGCCTGCGCCCGGGCAAGGAGCAGGAGGTAACGATGAGCTACACCAGCTCCAACTTCACGTCAAAGTCCGGGAACATATGGAAATACTCCACCACCTTCCTTGCAGGGTCGGCTGTCAAACATTGGTCCTTGAGTCTTGAGCTTCCCGGGGATGTGGAAGTCTACCCGCCCTCAGGGGGCGCCCTGACAGGCCTGCGACGAATATCCCACGATCGTGGGCTGACGATCTGCGAATGGGTGGCGGAGGATTCCGACAGCCTTCCGATCGCCATAGGGTGGGCCCCTGTGGAGGAAACGGCTCCCCCGAGGCTGCTCGTCTACCTTGCCATTGCCGGGGTTGTGCTGGTCGCCGCCGTGGCTGGGTTCCTTCTCCGAGCCCTCATGCCGCCCAAGAGGGTCCCAAAGGCCGTTGAGATCGCCACCAAGATCCTTGAGGACCGCGAGAGGCGGATCGTTAGGGAGCTGGCGGGCGGGCAGAACCTGACCCAGATGGAGCTAGTCAAGGCCACCAAGCTCTCCAAGGCAACGGTGTCCAGGGCAGTCGTGGAGCTTGAGAGGCGCCGGGTCGTAACCAGGGAGAGCAGCGGGAGGGTCATCAGGGTCAAGCTGCAGGACTGGATATTTGAGACCTGAGAGCGGGGCAAATCGTTAAGTAGCTTTGGCCACGACTAGATTGGCGTGCAGATACTGTTCGACCTCCTGATATCCAGGGGGATCGATCCGGCGGCCCTCGACAAGCACAAGCGATGCGAGATCTGCAGAAGCAACGGACCTCAAGTGCACCGGAACTACGTCTGCAGCGAAGGGGTCTGCCGCGACCTGTGGGGGCACCTTGCTGATCTGCACTGGGCAAAGACAGGGAAAAAGAGGAAGAAAGATATAAAAGAAGTTTTCCGGGACGTAGCCGGGACTCTTCTCGAAAAGACTATGGGGAGAAAGCAGCCATGATCAGACCCTTCGATGTTCTAACGCGCTGCCTGGGCAAGAAGGTGCTGGTGAAGACCAAGGACAACAAGCTGTACGAGGGAGAGCTCAGGAACTACGACGTCAACATGAACGTGACCCTCAGCGAGGCCAGTGAGATAGAGGACTTCGAACCGGTGAAGCGCTACGGCACGCTGATCATCAGAGGCAGCACCATAGTCTGCCTCGGAACCCGAAAGCCCAGCCCCCAGAGCCTATAGCCGGGGTAGACGGTCGGCCTTGGGATGCCGCCTCTCTGGGAGATCATTGCCCCGTACCTCAAGCTCATCTTCCTCACTGCCCTGCCCTACATCGAGCTCCGAGGCGGGATCCCGCTCGGCATCGGCCTGGGCATGGATCCCCTCTGGGTCTTCATCGTATGCACCTTGGCCAACATTCTGATCATCTTCCCCATCTTCCTTTTCCTTGACCTGGCATTCGAGCGCTTCTTCAGGATAGGATGGATCCAGCGGCACGTCGCAGACAAGGTTGAATCGGTGAGAAGATCCGGCAAGCGTGCGGTCGACCGCTACGGATTTCCGGGCCTTGCTGCCTTCGTCGCCATACCGCTGCCCGGCACAGGTGCCTACGCGGGATGCCTTGCAGCCTACCTCTTGGGCATGGATCGAAGGAAAGCCGAGATGGCAATAGGCCTGGGCGTCGTTGGGGCGGCGATCATGGTCACCTTTGCATCACTCGGATTCTTCTCGGCCGTGCGCAACCTCGGGTTGGGGTGGATCGGCGGCATTACGATCCTTGTCATCCTTCTGGCGACCCTCGCCTACTTCTATCTGAGACGGAAGAACGGTCGCAAGTCCCTGTAAGATCGGCAAGACCGGCGTGGGAAGATCGTTCACTTCGGACAAGTCCCTGGGACGATCCCTTCTAGGGGGCAGAAGACCTTCTCCTTTGATCAGCGCCTGCTCCGGGTAGCGTTAAGCCAGCGTACCGCGAGGGCGGCAAGGCAGGTCAGTACCACAACCACCCTGGGCTCAACGATCTTGAGCTGTACCTTGTC
>Ga0315308_1000271_pt1 | contig 28463 bp, 27 predicted proteins | sample TDP3_MG_FD_203078 | JGI IMG/M metagenome (GOLD analysis project Ga0315308, IMG submission 203078) | Freshwater sediment microbial communities from Lake Towuti, South Sulawesi, Indonesia - TDP3 | ecosystem: Environmental > Aquatic > Freshwater > Lake > Sediment | place: Indonesia: South Sulawesi... | reverse complement strand
AGATGAAATGCTGCAGAAAGCGAAGCCAGATGTGGTGAGCGTCTGTACGCCACCTCAAACCCACAAGCAAGTAGTACTCGATGTAGTGAGGGCAGGCATCAATGCTTTTGTTGAGAAGCCGCTGGCGCTAAACTACTCTGATGCTTTGGAGATTGTTAATGAAGCGAAAGCGAGGGGTGTCAAGCTATGGGTCACCAGGACCTATCTGTTCACCCCAACTATGATGAAAGCTAAGAAGCTGGTTGACGGGGGTGCTATCGGGCGTCTGAACCGTGCTGACTTGATGGTTTACGCGCCCCGCGAAGTCATACTCGGTGCTGATGGAGGTTGGCTTTCATCGCTACCTGGAGGTGCGTTTGGTGAAGTCTTGCCTCATCCAATATATATCATACAGCGCTTTCTTGGGAGGCTTCAACTGATCTCGGCAGAGTTCAGAAGATTGTCAAACAGCAGTTGGATGTCCTATGATTCGCTTCACGTTCTGCTAAGAGGGGAAAGGGGGTTGGGGAGAATTATCGTCTGCTACAATGCACTTGACTTCGATATGTATCTGTTGGTTGAGGGTGATAGAGGTGTGCTGATTGTGAATCCTCTTGGCAAAATAGTTGCCAAGCTAGGCTCAAGCGCCAAGTACCTGAGAAACCTCTTCAGCCTTAAGCCGTACCTACTGATGGGGTTGGAATGGGCTCTAGGCAAACTAACTAGAGACCCCCTTGTGCAGAACATAAAGATATTTGTGCAGCACATAGAAAGGGGTACACCTCTCGATCCCGACCTTGACTTCATACTAAACCTGGCCCAGGTATATGATGAAGTACTTCATAAGGTTCGTTGATTGGGTTAGATTCTGAATTGCACAACTTGACGAAAGATCTCGCGAGGAGTTTGGCGAAGCTGAAGATCTTTCAATACAGACGTAGCCGATTTGTGTGGCTTCTTGCCAGGATGCTGGGGCAGCTGCTTCTGCTTCCCTTTCCGAGTCTGGTAATTGTGCCTACACCGTACGGAAAGTTTGCAACCCAGAAATCAACCGCCAGGGTGCTATCGACTATGATGGATATGCTTGAAAGCCAAGTCCAATACTCGTTCGTCGAAAATGCTGCGGGCGCAAGAGTGTTTGTAGACGTCGGCGCCTCCTACGGATGGTATTCCTTAAAAGCTTCACGCATAATGAGGGCCCCTGAAGCAATCATCAGCATAGAGCCGGACAAGAACGCCTACCGAGTTCTGCTGTATAATATACAACTAAACAAACTCGGGCACGTTGTGCCAATGAGGCTGGCATTACGTGACGAGGAGGGGTTGTCGAAAGGGGGTGACATTGACGTCAAACATACGACTCTGGACAGTCTGATGCTGAAATGTCCATCGATCAATCGCGTCGATCTTATCAAGATAGATGTGGAAGGAATGGCGTTAAAAGTCCTAAGAGGAGCCCAGAGAACGCTGAGTAGAACTCGCCCGGCTCTTCTTATCGAGCTTCACGGACATGAGGAGGACGGAGTCATTCCGTATTTGAAAGAACTCGGATATCGACACAGCTTTGTGAAGGGATTCGGGATCGTGGCCTGCAAGTAGAAGTGTCAAGCAATTGAGAATAATCCATGTAGCACCATTCTACCATCCTGTCATCGGCGGCGTTGAAATGGTTGTCAAGAAAATAGCTGAATACATGGCCGGCAAAGGCAACGAAACATATGTCTTGACTTACAACAGGCCAAGAAACAACGATGTGAGCTTCCTGCCCGAAGAGGAGACCGTCAATAACGTCCAAGTAGTCAGGCTGAAGCCGAACCTTACTTGGAGCTACGGCACATACAGCACAGAACTCCCCCAGACATTGAGAAAACTGAGGCCAGACTTGGTGCACGTCCACGTGTGGAGACATCCGCATGTCTTTCAGGTAGCCAAGCTCAAGGAACGAATGAACTTCACAGCAGTGCTTCATACCCATTCGCCATTTCTCATGTTCAGTCAGCTTGGGATTGGAACTTGGTTATATCATAGGGCCGTGGATTTGCTGGAGAAGAAGACTTTGCGTAGATACGACAAGACAATAGCACTAACACCACACGAAAAACGCATAGTGACTAAGAAACTGGGAGTACGACATGAGCAAGTCGAGGTCATACCAAATGGCATAGACGACCAACTTGCTGACTTGAGTAGATGTAGAACAAATTCGGGTTCAACAGTTCTCTATCTCGGTAGGATCAGCAGACAGAAGAACGTACGCCTGCTAATCGAAGCCATGCGCCATGTAAGGAGGAGGCCGGTAGTACCCAAGCTAATGATGGCGGGCCCCGACGAAGGATTCGTCGCGAGACTGAGACGCGACGCGAATAGATACTCGTTAGACCTAGAGTACTTTGGCACAGTTTCGGAGAGCGAAAAACTAGAGCTGTACCGTGAGTGCAGCGTCTTTGCAAACCCTGCAATCTATGAGCCGTTCGGCATAACCCTTCTCGAGGCCCAAGCCTTCGGAAAGCCATGTGTAATAACAGGCGAGGGAGGACAAGAGTACGCAACTCAACCAGGTTGGACAAGCCTGTACGCAAAGCCAGAACCAGAAGACTTTGGCAAGGCGATCTCAATGTTGCTGAATGATGAAGATCTATATCATAGGCTCAGCCTCAATGCAAGAGAGTGGGCCTCTCGGCATACATGGTCGAAGATACTGCCCATCTATGAGAGGATCTACAGTTAGCCGAGTTCAAAACATTACCTTTCAAGTGGGATTGGAATGAAGGTCTCCCACATCTATCACCACTATTATCCCGTCTTAGGTGGCTTGGAGAGAGTCGTGCAGAACATAGCAGAAGAACAGGTCAAGATGGGCCACGAAGTACACGTGGTGACCAGTACGCACGGATCGGAAGGCGAACCTAGAGAGGAGACCGTCAACGGGGTGCGCATTCACAGAGTAAGGGCCATCCGGCTTCGCTATCCAGATCTAGAATATCCCATCAACGGGCCACAGCGTGTATTGGTGGACTCGGACATGGTTCACGTACACAGCCAAAACTCCCTCTTCAACATAGCAACCGCAAAACGAGCCAAGAAAATCGGCAAACCCGTTATCATCGACTTTCTTGCGTTAGATTACCTAGACTCTCACACAAATCCCCTCATTAGGTTCTTCGGCGGATTGTACCAAGAGAGAATTCAGCGCGAGGCAGTGAAGATCGCCAACAAAGCGATAACGCTTAACATGATGGACCACAGGATTCTCAAGAACAAGTACGCCCTCGAGTCGAAGATAGTACCACACGGCATTGACGAGAAATACCTGAGGAAGCCCAAAGACGACAGCTTATTCAGAGAGAGATACGACGCTTATGACGGAAACGTTGTAACCTACATTGGAAGAGTGCACCCTTCAAAGGGACTGGACACTCTAGTAGAAGCCCTGCCTCTTGTTGCACGCGACGTTGACAATTTCGTGGTCGTCATAGCAGGCGGCGGCCCCACATGCTACAAAGAGAAGCTGATCAAACTTGCCAAGAGGCTTGGAGTGCAACGTTTTGTTGACCTATTGGGTTACATGACCGAGAACGAAAAAATGTCTCTATTGGATTCCTCGAAAGTCTTCGTTCTCCCCACGCGACACTTCGGTGAAGCCTACCCCTTGGTAATCGATGAAGCTTGTGCGCGGGGAGTTCCAATAGTTGCCACGCAAGTGGGCGTCTTACCGCTCCGGGTTGAACACCTAGAAACGGGTATGCTTGTGCCTCCCAGCGACCCGAAATCGCTATCAAAGGCTCTGGCAGCCCTGCTGAAGGATGATGACCTTCTCGCGAGGATACGTGAAAGGCTACGGGGCACCAAAGAGTTGTTGTTGACATGGAGGCAAGTATGCAGAATGCTAGGGAACATCTATGATTGTATCCCGGCAGAACCTGCCAGGCGAGGCTATGCGCCTTGATATGGGAACTAACGTTCAGTGAAGCACTGCTCACATTCGCAATAGTCTTGATGCCGATTTACTTGGTGCTCTTAATGCTTTCAGAGAAGAGCGCAAGGCAACATGCAAAATCAGTTGGCAACACGGCTCTGGTAATCGTTGTGGCGAGCCTATTTCTGTTGGATGCCACAACCATATTCTTACTGAATACATCATCGTTTAGAGACACCCCAACGTACTATGTCTTGATCTTGCTCAATGCCGGTCTGCTGTTGTGCGCCGTTCGATTGTCTCCAAGCTCGAAGAAAATGCGAATGCTCATCTTGCTCTCTGCGATAGCATATGACATAGCTCTTGTCTACTATCCCCCGTCGGGTCTAGGCATGGGAGAGAGAACTACAGCTGGAATAGAAATTATGCAGAAAGGATATCGAAGCGATGATCCTACTGTCGCAGGCGCTTACAACCCTTTTCCGCTGGACGTAGGCCTCCGCTGCGTATTCTCTATGATAACATCCTTTCCATACATCAGCAGACTGAACAACTTCATCATTGGGCTTTGCCACGTGATGGCGTTGGACCTTGTTCTTTATGCTCTGGTGAGGCGAATCACCAGGAGCTGGAGTGTAGGCGTCTTTGCAGTATTAATATCCGCTCTAACGCCTACGCTCATTCCAACACACGAAGCGAAGCACCCCGCCATGCTACTCTTCCTAGTTGCCGCGCTGGCGCTGGTGAAGGCGTTTGAAGGATTGTCCTATGTCGCCAACATTATTGTGATCAACGTTACCTACGTGGTCGCAATCTTCTTCCACCCCTCGGCGGCCATCGGCGGATTTCTCCCACTAGGCATCATTGCGGTTGGCTATGTCGCCAAGAAAGCCCTAGAGAAGGAAGTGTGGGAAAGGGTCCTCCGGAGCGGGTTGTTCCGCGCGACCGCTGCACTACTTGTCACCGTAACGTTTGCCAGAGCGATATACACAGCAGGGTACCTTGAGAGCATTCTGCCCGCTTTCAACGAGTTCGTAATGACGGCGATAGGCGCCAGCTCTCCATCAGAGCCATCTTTACCCGTGTACGAGCAGTCCGTTAGCCCGCTTAACGCCTATGCATGGGCTACGCCCGTTGCGATGGCATCCGCATTAGTCATCTACAGCTTTCTAAGAAGAAGGAGTGTTGGAGGCGCCTTTCCGCTCGCAATGTACTTTGTTGGAGCTGCGTTCCTACTCATAGGTTTCCTCGCAGCCACGCTCAGAGCGGGAGCCTTTCACGGTGCCATGTATCCCGCCTCCGTCTTCTTAGTTCCCGCTGCCGCGATACTCGGGTGGAAGGTGTTGAGATCGCGGAGAGTTTTGGCGGTGGCCACGATAGTCTTGTTTGCAGCGTTCGCTGGGGTTGCGGTGACGGATCCAGCGCTGTCCCGTCAACGGTACAAGGAGGCGCTTGCGGGGGACATTGCGCCGGAGATACAAGACTACTCGAAATCCCTCTTCCTCACAGATGTCATCCCCTCGGGTAAGTCCTTGATAGCGCCATACGAAATAGTGTCCTGCATTGATTACTTGGCGATCGCCGAAAACAAGCCATCACATGCTTACTACACAACATCAGCGAAGATAATAAGAGATACGCTGATAAAGCCTCTAGTTGACAAAAAGGAAGCGAGGGCCGGGTTGATGTATGTATGGCCTTATAGGTGGTTTCAGGACGGCAAGTCCTGTCTAGGCGAGATGCCAGTGGACGTTTTCTTCGACGACGGAAACCACGTAGTCTTTAGGGAACAACAGGCGAGGTCTCCTGGCCAGCAATAGTCTCGACCATTCTACTCTGCTTCTTCCGTGTTCAGAGCCTGACTGTAGGTCGAAACCCCGGCTTCATTATGAGCAATAACAGATTGTACGGAGAGCCCAATCTATCGATCAAGAGAGTTGCCTGGAATCGTTTCGCTTTTCGCCAGTCCACGGAGCTTGTGCCTCGCTCTTTGAACATACACCCCCCTGGATCCGATCGGGAAAGAAAGCTCTTGCCCACGATGGATCTTGGATTTCATGGGCATCAAATCGACGGGTGTGACCTAAGAGTTCTCGTGATTACAGCGGAATATCCTCCACTGATCTTGGGAGGTGTTGGCGCATTTGTTCATGATCTGACCCTGGAGTTGCTGAAGAGAGACATCCAGGTAACAGTGGTAACCCGAGGTCGAGGCTTCGACGACGGGACGCGAGAAGGGGTCATCAAGATCCACAGATTCTATTCACCACCAATACCTCCGAAAGACGTTTGGTTCTACTCGACAAACTCAAGCAGATTTGGCAGAGTTGTCGAGCAGGTCAAACCAAACATCATCCATGATGCAAGTTCAGCCGCAGAATTTTTGCCGTGGCTTACCAAGAAGCGGAACGTTGTTACAACCATACATGGGTCTCCAAGACTGACTGAGATCAGAAGCAGAACGGGATGTTCAGAAGATCATGTCCGTAACGTCTTGTTCAATATGACTCACTCCATGCCCGTGACTTTTCTGCGCAAACTCATGAAACCTGACATCAAGGTGTATGTGCATGTCTCGAGATTTTGCCTGAAAGACACTATCGGCAGGATCAAAGATTCCGCTCTGAGGGAAGAATACCTAGAGAAGACCAGAGTGATATATAATGGGGTGAACGTCCGGAAACTTGCGGGGCTCAAGAAAGAAGTACTTAGCGAAAATGGGCAGGACCCGCTTGCGGTAACCTTCATTGGTAGACTAATGGAGTACAAAGGCATTAGACATTTGTTGAGAGCCTTTGGCAAAGTTGTCAAGGAGATTGAAGATGCAAAACTGCACATTGTGGGTGGTGGTCCTCTTTACAAAGATACCAAGGCTTTCATACATGGACAGGGCTTGGCAAGAAACATTGCACTGCACGGCGCCCTACCCAGAATGGACGCGCTAAGTGTCCTTGCACGAAGCGCGTTCTTAGTTCATCCCAGCTTCTACGAATCTTTCGGCATGGTAATAGCGGAGGCTTATGCTCTAGGGAAACCGGTTATAACCCACAAGGCCGGGTATGCTGATGAAATGGTTGAACGGATTGGAGCAGGGCTCACGGTGGACGTCACAGATCAAGATGCCTTCGCAAACACGATAGAAACCCTTCTAACAGACACGAATCTCCGCAGGAGGCTATCAACAAACGCACAGGCGGCAGCCAGAGAAATCTTCAACATCGAAGTCGTAGCCAAGAAATATGAGGACCTGTTCAGAGAGTTATCAACTTGAGCGACACATACGTGTCTCTGACTTTCGACGACGGATACCTTGAGCATTATGAGGTCGCGGAAATTCTGAGCAGCAAAGGCATCAGGGCCACATTTTTCCTGATAACGCACCTAAGAGACTACAACGGAAAGGCGCTACTTACGACCAGACCGGAGCTTGTCAGGAAGATACACCAGATGGGTCATGAGGTAGCCTCGCACACAAGAACCCATCCATTGCTCACTGTAGTACCGAGCAAGGTCGTGGAAGAGGAATGCTCAGCATCGAGGAACTACCTGTCAGAACTGATCGAGAGCGAAATCACAGGATTCGCGTACCCCTACGGTGCATACAACAACAAAGTAGCCAACATTGTGAAGAAATACTATGGCTATGCTAGGATCACGGGAGCATTCAACAGGTGGAACACCGAGTCAATAGACCGCTATGTAATTGGAGGAATGGGAATAAGACATCTAATCAAGCTGCCGCTCAATTTGGTCAGACCTCGCGAAACGAGATACTTGGTCCTGGTGTTCCACGATGATCCACCAAAAGCAATCGTAAATGCGGTGAGACTTCTGAGACTAATCGGCGGAAGGTTCGCAACCCTAAGCGAACTTGCAGAAAAGAGATCAGTGGGAGAACTGGGCATGGCATGACCACAGTTGTCAGCATATTGCATCACTCGATTCCTAGCGTCAACTTGGGCAAGATAGCCGAAGAGGCAAATCTGGGATGGCATTTTAGGTCAGCGAAGGCCATAAAGAAGCATTCAAAGCTTGATTGTGAGTGCCTAAGACCAAGCGGACAAAACAACTGGATCACAAGAACAGTCGACGGCGTCAAGGTTACGCTGGCGCCTACAGCAGTGCCGCCGCTCAGCGGAAAATTGTGGAAGTGGAACGAGATATCGCCCGCCATGGCAAGTTATACAAAGGCAAAGCTCAGGACAACCGAGATCCTACCCTACATACACGAGTACAGGGCCCTGAACTCAGGTATCCTACTGGACGAATTGAAGGACACACCAATGATATTGCAGCACCATGGCTCAAGACCGCCAACGTTAAGACTAGAGAGACGTGTCGACGTGAGAGGTTTTGGCCGAGGCGTCAGAAGCCTGCCAACGATTTTTAGAGAGAGGTTACTCAAGAAAGCTGCGGGGGCGTTCCTTGTATTGAACAAAGTCGAGAAGGAGTATCTGGAGCAGCTGGGGGTTAACGCAGCCGTCAAGGTCAGGACCATGGGTGTGGACTTCGAGGAGATAACTCCAGCATCCCCTGAGGAGAAGGTAAACCTCAGGAAGAGCCTGGGGTTGCAGGAAGACTCGATAGTAGTGACTTCATACGTGGGACTTTTCAGAGAGGCTTTCCCGGAAATGAAAGGCGCTCACGACATCGCCAAAATTCATCAGAAACTGAGGACCGTCTTCGGAGACAAGATCCAACTCATTGCCACAGGCGTGTGCAAACGCGTTGCCCTCGACTTGAGGAAAAAGGGAATATTGGCTGATGAATTCCTGCCCCACAAGGCGTTTACGGAGATTGTGAGGTCTAGCGACGTCTACTTTCTGCCTGCAAGCTCATCCTACTATTATGGCGGTCTGGGCGTCGCCATCATGGAAGCCTTGGCAGCCGGCGTCCCAGCTGTAAGCCCCACACTCATCCACTTGCCGACGCACGATGAAGTGAAGTACATAGGCATCAACACTCGATGGGTTGACAATGAAGCAGACTTGGATGTCTTCATAAAGAACCTCATAGTTGCCATTGAGAACCTTGAACAGTTCAGGTCTGATCTCATACGGGAGATAGCATCCAGACACTGCTCGTGGAGATCTTTTGTACAAGATCTAGAAGATGTCATGAAGAAATCGCTGTGGCGCTAATATTATGAGATCAGTAAGCATAATTGTGGTTACCACAGGTCTTCCAAGTCGACTGAGCCATCTTTCGAATCTGCTAGGCTCTCTCTCAAGGCAAAGCATCAAGGACTTTGAGCTCATAATCGCTTCTGAAAGCCAAAGCACGAGGCTCACGGAAATATTCGGGAGTTTCTTTTGCCGGTGCGAAAGGCACACGGTGCTCATAACGGGAACATGGAACAAGTGCAAAACAGCCAACAGAGCCATAGAAGACTCATGCGGCGAAATCATTGTCCTTCTAGAAGATGACCTAATTCTGGAGAACAGATGGCTGGAAAAGGTACTTAGCGCATTCAGCGAAGTGCCACACGCCGGTTGCATCTACCCAAAGTGCATATGGGCTTGCAGGGAGGGATTATCCAGCAAGCACGGCGCAGCCTCGTTCGTCGGCAGGATGCTCGGAAAGCTATCCATTTACGAGTCGGTCCTAAGAAAGCAGACGACAAGGATCAACGACCACTTGACTGAAGTCCCGATCTTCACCATGTGTGTTGCGTGTAAGAGAGAGGCTCTGTATCGCGCGGGACTTTTCGATGAATCGCTCGAGGAACCTATGCAGGGAGAAGACTTCGACTTGGCCTTCAGAATAAGGGCTGCAGGCCTTCCCATCTTTGCCAGCAAAGAGCCCATCGGGTGGCACTTTACGAAACAGGTGACTAGGAAGTCCGCCATGTTCGCTAGAGATCCGGCGTCCATTGAAAGTGTGTTCGGAAGCGAAGCGTATTTCTTCGCCAAGAACTGGCGCTCAATAGGATTCGCCTTGTTGGGCCACATGGTCTATAGGCTCATCGAGTCCATCGCTTGGACAATCAAAAGCAAGAGAGTAACCTTACCGTTCCACGGTGCCAAAGGACTGTTCATAGGGATGGTTCACGGAATTCACAAGCATGGTACGCTGTCCCGGCCATACCGACCACCAGCTTGATGCTCAATCGATCGAACCGGCATCAGCGTCCCGATCTATGGCGTTAGGGTTGTCAGATTCTTCTCGAGGAGCATTCGATTGAAAGAACACTGGTAGTTGTCTCCAATGGACGTTGATGCCGTGGTTTCAATAGTCATTCCCGCAAAGGATGAAGAAAGCAACGTAGAGATACTCGTTAGAAGCATCTATGAACAGACATACAGGCCTTTAGATGTTATAGTTGTGGACGGAGGCTCACGTGACAAGACAGTGGACATTTTGTCCAAAATGTCAGAAGAGCTGAACGATGGTAGGTTCAAGATTCAGGTGTTGAGAGGACAGGATTTCACCGAAGATCCGTCACCTGCAAAACTGAAAAACATAGGAGTCAAGAATAGCTCAGGCGAATACATAATCTTTCTAGATGCAGACATGCTCATGGAGGACGCAATGTTTGTTTCCAAAGCTCAGGCGGGACTAGATAAGAATCCCTGGGTCGGGGTCAAAGTTGAGCCAATAGACTCAGGCTCCTTGGTTGAAAGAGCCCTTGCAGCAGAAGCTTTGGCTTGGTACAGCAAGAGCTCAGATGCCGGTCGGCGCAAATATTGTGCGATAAAGCGTCACTTGACCAGCGATAGACTTTTCGACCCCAACTTGGGCGTCTACGAAGACGTTGACTTCTTTGATTGTTACTTGCAGGATCGTTTGGGGATACGTCCGTTGTTTGTTGACACTATGCTAGGAGTACATGAGCCACGCACGTTAGCTGAACTATTTCACCGGGAAACGTGGTATGGGAGAACAATGTTACAATATGCGCGAAAGAGATCGCTAACATCACAACGCAGCGCCCTACTGACGTTGGTTGAGAGGATGGCACCCGGGCTACCTCTCATTGCAATAGCACTAGCATCAATTCTGGTTGTAGCAAGAGCCTGGGCATGGCAATTGTGGTGTGCACTAGCGCTCGTATCAACGAGTTTGTTCATCGCCAGAAGGATTCGCACATTTGCAAGAACACCCGCAGAACATAGGAATGTCAGACTGTTTCTATTGATTATGTTCATTAGTTGTATATTCAGACCCCTAGCGTATTCTATCGGCCTGATTAGTGGGTTCTTTGGAGTATTAATCAAAGGAGGAGTCAGGCTTTCACGTGACTAGTTGCACTCTTTCGTCAACATCCGTCCTTCAAACCAAACAAGTGACGATGAAGTTCAGGCAAACGGTTTTGGCGGCCAATCGACCTCGATTCCTGAGATATCTATTCTACTGTGAGGGCATCAACTATCACAAAGTAAAATGCACGATCGATCGAAAATGTTGAGAGTTTCTCAGATGTCCTTCTCATTGTAACAGCCTGTTGAGAATCGAAAGGTGTCAATGTGAGTTCCCCGCCGAAATTGATCCCTCACGTGCTCGCGGAGTTGCCTTGCAACATGGCTCAAGTGGCTGTTCTTGATTGCGGTTGTGGTTATGGGCGCTGGGGTCATTTGGCAAGATCAAGAAATGGAGGTAGCAGGGCGTTTATAGTAGGAGCAGACATTTTCGAGAAGTATATTCTTGCCATAAGATCACACTCACCGTACGATGAATTGGTGCTGTGCGACATCAGAAAAATTCCATTCAGGGAAACCTCTTTTGACCTGATACTGGCTTGCGAAGTCATAGAGCATATGAATAGAAAAGAGGGAACAGACTTCTTGAAGAATCTTGAAATGATCGCTAGAAAGAGAATAGTTGTGACTACTCCAAACGGGTATTATTCACAAGGAGTGGAGCACAACAATGCGTTTCAGGTTCATAGGTCCGGTTGGTCAGTTTCCGATCTCAGAAAGCTTGACTTTGAGGTTAAGGGGGTAGGATTCTTGATGCTAAGGCCGCCTCCTACACTTCCATCGATAATTCGAAGGCCGTTATGGTCATTCGCCAAAGCCTTGGCAGTCTTGTCAGACCTCGAGCCTGTGGTCCGTTTGTCGAAGATGTTTCCCAGAATCGGCGCTATTCTCTTGGGTGTGAAAGAAACGGGAGCAAATTGTATCAAGAGATCTCATTGGGGAACCCTAGACGAAACCTCGATCGATCGAGGGGCTAAGTCATGCCAGGGATAGACACGAAAAAGCCGCTCGTTTCGATGATTCACTTCACCAAGAACGAGCAAGAACGTCTCTCGGCGCTCATGAAAAGCATACATGATCAAAACCACAGGGCAATTGACGTCAGAGTGATGGATGAGGACTATATTGATGCGCCTGTAGAAACCGATAGATCAACTGACAACCAGGTGCCCCATAGTTCTCTCGGACAACCTCGCGTTGACCTGTATCGCTGAAGTGTTACAATGAGTCCAGAAAGAGTCGATCGAACGCGCGAACGTCTAGATGACGCAATAAGGAAGATGAATCAATCGAACACATTGAAGTCGCCTAACGTAGCGATTGTCTTTCTCAACCATAATGGAAGGAGATGCTTGGGCCCATTTCTGGACAGATCTATCGAATCCGCCCTCAACCAGAGTTACGCCAACACTGAGGTGTTATTCGTCGACAATGGGTCCAGTGATGACAGCATCGAGTATATGAGAAGCAAGTACGGCCATGAAGTAAGACTAATCGCGTTGGGAAAAAACTACGGTTTCTGTCTCGGAAACAATCTGGCATCGAGATATGTGTCTTCGGACGTGGAGTATCTCCTATTTGTCAACAACGATGTGATTCTGACAGAGAGCTACACTGCAAAGCTGGTTCACTTCATGGAGGACCACAGGTGGATAGGAATTGCCCATGGCTTACAGAAAATGCTCAGTGGCTGTTATTGCCTGCTAGGTGGATACATAGATTCTCTGGGCAGAGCTGTATGTATCGAAGTCACTGATCTGGATGAGTACATCGTCAACAGCCACAATTCTTTCGTGGTGGCTTGGGCTTCTGGCTCCGCGTTGATAATAAGAAGGCGGCTTTTTGACAAACTGAAAGGATTCTCACCAGAACTCTTCGGGTTCCACGATGAGATAGATCTTTGTGCTAGGGCCATTTTCTTGGGCTATAGAGTTGCATGTTTTCCTCAAGCAATCTACTACCATAAGGCTGGTTCCTACAGCTACCATAATGGGGGAACCATTTCAACCCCTAGCCGGATCAACTGGTTCTCATGGTATCTTGCCAATCGTAACAAATGGCTTACTACCCTTCGTTACCTTCCGCTCAGAGAAGTAGTAATGAGCTTCCTTCTTGGCTTTCCGATAGAAGTACTCACTAACACATTCAAATCGCTTAGAAGTAGGGAAAGACCAAGAGCTCGACTGGTGCTGAGGATGGTGAAATATCTAATCGAGAATGTCAGGAGGGAACTGATGATCAGAAGAAAATGGTCGTCTAGACATCATCTGATGAAAAACCACATAATAGCTCTTCAAAACCCCTTGGTGCAGAAGCATTTGAGGGAGCTGGCGATCAAGAAAGCCTTGAGTCTCTCAAGAAGATTGCATGACCCTGCATTACTCGAGTGTTAGTATGAATCGATCGGTCGAAGAAGTAGGTAGGGAGGTTGCCTCTGGGAGCCTCTTCCTTTCCGCAGGCGATTTTGTTGCCAACTGTGTCGCAGCTGTCGGGAGCATATTCATCGCCAGACTTCTGGGCCCCTCGGACTACGGGCTTGTTAGCGTGGCGCTCATCTTCCCCATTATGCTCGCGGGTCTAACCGATCTAGGGATCTCCGAGGCCTTGATTAGGTTTACAGCGTCCGAGAGACGCGAAAGGTACATCACCATAGGTCTCTTCTTCAAATTGGCTGTAGGGGCCTCCTCAGCGTTACTCATGTATTTCTTTGCTGCTCCCATAGCTTCTTGTGTACTCTTGAGACCCCATCTTGAGCCCTTATTGAGAATTCTGTCGGTGTACGTGTTGTCTAATGTAGTTCTGGGAGCGGTCACCCCGGCACTTATAGGTCTAGGGAGGTATGGCAATAGGGCGATCCTTCTGGTTGTTCAGAACGCGCTTCGGGTCTCCGTCACTTTGATTCTCATACTGTTCGGCCTAGGTGTTCAGGGTGCGGTGTTGGGGTTTTCCGCCACCTATGCAATCAGCGCAGGGTTGGGCATCATCATGCTGCGAAGAGGTTCGGGTCTCTCGTTTGCTCAAGCCAAAATCACAGATCTTAAGACCATGATTTCCTACAGCCTTCCCCTTTATGCTCCCGTGTTGCTGTCCCTGCCGCTAGGTCAGTACTACAACCTGCTCCTAGCTTGGTTCGTGACCAACGAGGAGATAGGCAACTACAACATCGCTATGAACCTGCTCACACCCCTAGCCCTGGTAGGCGGCTCCATATCAACCGCTATATTCTCAGCCTTCTCCAAATCCCTTAGCCGTGATAAAGCCAACACTGCACTGAACAAGACAATTCTCTACAGTGCGATCATCATAGCGCCGATATCCCTCACACTCATCGTGTTCTCCCAACCGATCACACAAACAGTATATGGTGGGGGATATGCCTTGGCTCCCCAGTACTTGTCCTTGTTAGCAATGGGTGGACTGTACTCAGTTCTGGGCTCCTATGTTCTCGGTTCCTATTTTAAGAGTGCGGGAGCGACTAGGCGGAACCTGCAAGTCTCACTGATAAGCGCCGCTGTGACAGCGCCCTTAGCCTTCCCGCTGGTGATGCATTTGGGCATTGTAGGAAGCATAGCATCGAGTCTTGCAGGTAGCCTGGTGGCCACCGTCTATGCTCTACACATTGTTAAGACAAGAGACTCGATGGATGTAAAAGTGCTACAAGCCGCCAGAGCTGCAGCACCATCACTTGCCGCAGCCGGCACATCAGCTCTAGCTATGTTCTTCGTGGGCGACCTGTGGGCGAAGACAGCAATTGGAATAATTGCATACTCTCTCACATTGGTGCTTACCATTCCCGTAGCTATCGATATGAGGGACATTCGTGGCCTTAGAGTACTAACCTCAGACCTGAAGTTTGTTGGCAAGGTCTGGGAGAAAGCCTTGTCGATGGAGCTCAAACTAGCAGAGCTCATCCAAGGTGGCTAGCTAGACGCCGATTGACTTGTTCGAGCGCGAATCGTATGCCTCATTTGGATCCCCTGACCTGCGCGCTTAGTATAGGCAACAAAAACGAGTCGAACCGATCGATACGGTCACGGGGTTCTCCTAAGTAAAAACTTGTTTGCCTGCCCAAAAACTAAGCAAATGGAACCAACTGATCGCTGTGAGACCTGTCCTTTCCTGGTGATTTTGGGAACGACCCCGCCATGGTCTGTTCTAACTAATTCTGCAGGTTCGATTCTATTATGCACACGATCCTCACCGTAGCAGAAGAGTATTGGCCCGAGTCTGGCGGAGGCAATCTGGCCACGCACCTGATAGTGAAGCTTCTGTCACAACGTGATGATGCAAAGGTTGTCGTGGTGACTGGCGCAGAAGACCCGGCAACGGTCGCCGGCGTGAAATACATTTCAACACCGTTGTTGAGAGCCCCAAACAAGATTCGACTGTGGAGTAACCTGACCCTCCTAGTCAGATGCAAATGGTTTCAGGAAATGTTGGACCCAACTGATGTCGTATACATACCAAGATTCTGCTACCCCGTCGTACCGCTAGCCAGAAGACGGGGTAAGGAGGTCATTGTCCATCTGCATAACTATCAACCAATATCATACAACGCCACGGTTCTCCACGACTCGCACAAGAGCGACGGGCTTGACGCCATCAAGGACGCGACAAGATATGAGCTGATGGAACATAACAGCCCGACCAGAGCCATGATAAGCGGACTGCTCGCCCCAGCGACCAGGCTTGGCAGAATATGGATATCGGAAGCGGATAGTATCATATGCGTTTCACGGCGACAACATGAGATAGTAAGTTCAGCAGCGCCTGAGCTTGCGGGCAGACTGGAAGTGATTTACAATCTTTTGCCCGAAGTGCCTATAGCCGAAAAGCAACTTGGGAAGCCGACCATGATGTACTTGGGCGGAGACAGCTACCTTAAGGGGTTTCAAGTATTTCTGAGAGCGTCTTGCGAGCTCTTGAAGCAGATCTTTGACATAAAGTTCATGCTCACAAGAGCGTTCAAGGACGCGAACAGGCTACTGATCGAGAGACTCAACAAGAAGTTTGGCGGAGCCTATAGCTTACTAGGATGTCCCAAGTACGAAGAACTTCTGGGTCTGCACTCTAGGAGCTGGGCCCTTCTTTTCCCCTCCATATGGGAGGAGCCACTCGCGTACTCGGTTGTGGAAGCCATGCTAGCTGGAACCGTTCCCATAGCGTCAAAGGTAGGCGGGATCACAGAGATAGTTAAGGGCACCTTTGCACAAAGGATGCTGTTTGAGCCTAATAGTGTCGAGTGTTTCGTCGATAGAATGGAGTCACTGGTTGCCATGTCCAAAGAGCAGGTCATGGATATAGGCCTTAGTCTCAGAGAAGCGGTGTTGAAGAGATTTGATCCAGGACCCACAAGGAAGAAGCTACTTGAGGTATTTCTATCCTGATGTTGCGATCGATCGACGATTCATGAAACACATCTGTATACGTAGATATGAATACTAGGATCATCATATTTCTAGGGCCGGTTGGGGTGGGAAAGAGCACGCAGGCTAGATTGCTCGTCGACCTCCTCAAGAGGCGGAGTTACAAGGTGCGCAGTGCATCTATTGTTACGTACTATCCGTTGTTTCTTCGATTGCTCTCAAAGCTAGGACATAAAGCAACCGTGGTTCACTACAACGGCCATAGAGAACAAGCATTATCTCCCTTGATCACCAAGCAGATAATTAACGGCGTAATATTTCTAGACTTGTTTGCTCTCTTGGTAGTTCTCTTCTTAAGAATTCTGATCCCGATCGCTATGATTAGACCGAGAATACTAATCGTTGAGGAGTATTTGGTAGGGACCCTCATTAATTACTTCGAAGCGTACCTTCGTGGTTTTATGGGTAGAAGAACTTTTAGGTGCGCACGGACCCTGTTAACAGGGTTGCTTGCGTTTGGCAGAAAAGAAGTTATTGTGATGAACGCCTCGCTAGACGTACTTAAGAGTAGATGGATAAAACGTGGCTCACCTCCTGAGAGATTGCCGTACATAGACTTTCAATGTATGATGTTTGGAAAGTTGAACGAGCTATTCAGCGGCAGGGATCATAAAGTAGAGATCAAATACATTGACGCAACCAATGATATGCTCTCAGTTTTCGAGAAAGTTCTAGAAGTGGTTCATCTCGAATAGAATATGTCCCTAGAAAAGTCTATCGCGCTTGTTGTCAGAGATGCCAAGGGAGGACCGATCGTTACATATACTAACATGGCTAGAGCGATTGCAGACTACGTCCAAGATATACATTTGTTTGTCTTTGGATTCGACAAGAAAAGAATCGAGTCTGCCGAGGACGAAAATGCCAATCGCCCATCAAACAACACCACCGAGTATGTTGTTCTTCCGATCAACGGACTGAAACGATATTTTGTTTTAGCAAGCGAGTTACTTAAGGTGATCTCAAGGAACGATATATTGGTATTTAGCGACACATCACTTGTGGGTTTAGCGCTGGTAATTTTTGCCAAACTGTTGGAGAGAGTCACCGTATTTATTCCCCTAGGCTTCTATCACAGAGAAATCAGGGAAAACTTATTTAAAAGACCTCGCCTGGAAAACGCTCTCGCCAGAGCGGATTTAAAGCTATGTGAGCCCGTGATTGTTCGTCTTGCCAAAATCCTGATACTGCCTGACCATCGGATGTATGGACAATTCAGCAAGAGATTCGATAATACCCTTGTCTTGTGGCCCGAGTTTGGTTTGGTTGATACGGATAAGTACAGACAAGTGACGTCCACCAGAACGAAATACCGTAGGAAACTTGGCTTGAAGGCCTCCGACGTGGTGATTGGCTACATAGGGCGCCTCGACAGCCATAGCGGATTTGACCTATTTCTAAGGACAGCAAGGACATTGATCGATGAAATTGCACACGTTAAGTTTCTCGTTATAGGAGAAGGCCCGCTACGGCCATCTTTGATGGATTTAACACGGGAGTTTGGTAGTCGAGTAAACTACCTAGGATATGTCGACCATGGCGACATCTCAAACTGGATTCAAACGATCGACGTTGCCTTGCTCCCAAACAGAGAACCCCTTTGTGGGTTAAGTAATGTTTTCCTAGAACTTCTGTCTTCTGGTGTTGCTGTGGTAACAACGCCTGTAGGAACACGATATATCGCCTTGGCAGATCACAGTGACTTCGGGCTAGTAGTAGATCAAAATCCCTGGCGGATTTCGAGCGCCATCAAGAAACTAGTCAGTTTTCATAAACCTGACCAACTCCGTAGGAAAAGAGATATCTTTGTCAGAAAGTTCTCGCTTCCTGCCTATGGCAAAACATTTCTCGGCCTGATCAATGACGCACTGAATGCCCAGAAGAAGAGGCGACAGGTCATTTTGCTACTAAGAGGAACAGCAAGGCATCTATCCTAGTAAATGGAGTGCGCAATATCGATGATAATATTCAGTTTCTACGATTTTCCGAAATCCTTCAAAGACGAGTATCGATTTTGTGGAGAAAAAAAGGCGATCATGAATCTATCCATAGCCCTGGCAAAGTGCACTCAAACATACTATGTCTCTCTAGGCAATTCGTGTCAATTCGAACTATGCGCGGTTGATAACCTGAACATCGTGAAACTACCGAGGAAGAGACCCATTGGACTTCTTGACCCCAAGGTCCTAAGATTGCTCGAGAGCATCAAGCACTCACCAGTGATAACAAACTGTTCCGGGGTATTAAGTCACATATACATCAGAAGATTCTTGTGTCCGTCAAGAGTGATATACGTTTCGTACGGTCTCCTCAACGAATATGCAGTAAAAGACGTAGTGAGCTCAAAAAACAAGATTCTTGTGCTTGCAAAGGGGCACCTCCAAAGCAGACTCACACTAAGGTTGAATGACGTCGTAGTTTCGCTAACATCAGACGAATCTGACAAACTGAGAAAATATGTTTCGCCAAACAGAATAGCATTGATTCACCATGGCGTGGATGTCGATCGCTATAAACCTCGAAATGAACATTCATATGAACAACGCTTGAATATATCGCGGAAATATGGAATCGACACAAACAGATTTACAGTATTGGCAACGGGAAGGATTTCGTATGAAAACAATTTTCATGGTGCAATTAAGGCATTTGCTCGTTTGGCAAAGGAACATAAAGAAGCTGTGCAGCTGGTAATTGCAGGCACAACATGGGATTTCGGGTCGGGTACAGGGATTGAACCAGAGTATTATGCTAGCTACATAAGATCTCTGGCATCGAAGTATGGGATTCCTAATTCAGTTAGAATAGTCAAGAATATTCCAGAGTATGAATTGCCTTTGATTTATTGTTTGAGCGATGTGTTCATCCAATTTACTGATGGCTATTCTCCTCTTCCAAATGTGATTCTGGAGGCAGCGGCCTCAGGTTTACCTTTGGTTCTCACTTATCATCCTGCGCGTGAGCATATTCTGCAAGACGGACGTAATGGTTTCTTCATCTCACGTGAGGGTCCACGCAAGAATCCGGACAAAGTAGCAGGAATCCTCGACTACATGAAAGACATCGAAAAAGAAAGGAGGAGTATGGGAATCAAATCTAGGAAGATGGTAGAGGAGCATTTTGACATAACAAGGATAGCAAAGAAATATAACGACACCCTCGGGGGCTTTGGTTCTTAGGAGTAGAGACATTTCATACGTGAAGCCGGATGAGCCAGACGATCTGCATGTTCAGCAGAGGTTAGACAAAGTTTCGATAAGTTGGGAGTTTTGGGATCTGTGATGGTTGACAAGAGAAAATTGCGTGATCTGTACGAGCTTCAAGCAAGAGTAAGAGGGCCGATTAGATGGACAGATAGTGGATTTAACAAGTCACGTCGACATAAGTTCTTCACTCAAACCGTTACCGAGTACCTCAATAATTCAAGATTACGCTTAATAAGGGAGCTGCTTTGTCACGTCGTACGACACTTACAAGATAAGGGAACTCTGAGAGATGCCCTTGATGTTGGTTGCGCGGAAGGCTTCTACGTCCATCAGTTGTCTCGGATCGGCTTTGCGCACGTGATAGGTACAGATATTTCGTGTACCAGAATCAAGCGAGCAACGCAAAGGAAACTCTGGAATGAAGATTTCTTGGTCTGCGATGCCGAATACTTGCCGTTTCGCGATGACAGTTTTGACTTCATATTGTGCTCTGAGGTTTTTGAGCATTTGCTCTGTCCAAACAAGCTCCTGTCCGAAGTTTCCAGAATGCTTACTCGAAATGGTCAGCTTGTCTTGACGACCCCATCCTCAAGAAGCTTCGTGGAAACGCGGTCAACACGCATACCATTGCTAAGCGTCGCATGCGACCTCGAGACAATTGTAGGGCGCATCGCTGGAAGCGTATGTCGAACATTTTTCGTGCCGGAAGGGTTGCCCAAAATCACCGAACAACGGGACACACTCATACGCAAATTTGAGGAACACTTTGAGCACATTAATTTAGTCGACGCACATACGTTGGTCCATATGTTGTGTCAATCCAATTTGGATGTAGCGCGTTTCCGCTGGAGTGGCTTGTACATTCCATTCCTACCAATTAGTGTTCTCTTGAACATCTGTCCTGCTATGATAATGAAACTTGAAAAGACGCTAGCGATCGTCAAACCTGAACCATTTCTATGGACCATCATTGTCTTATGCGGAAAATCCACGAAAGACAGGATGGCATGCGGAAGACGAATGTCATCGCGCGCATTTCCAGGGCCAGGGATCGACAAAGCCTATATATACAAAGCCTCAATAGGATCTCGCCCGAATTTGGGCTTGGATACGAAGGAGGGGATATTCATATGATCAAGAACGTACCATTTGCAAAACCTTACTTTACTGATAGCGACTTGGCAGAGATAACTTCAAAAATAACAGACGTGTTACTATCTGGATGGCTTACATCGGGTCCTTATACCAGGCAATTTGAACAGCAATTTCAGAGATACATAGGTGTCTCACACGCAATTGCAGTTAATTCATGTACGGCTGCGCTTCATTCGATTCTTCTTGCATTAAAGGTTGGGGCTGGGGATGAGGTAATAGTTCCGTCGAATACTTTCATTGCGACGGCTAATTCAGTATTATATGTCAGTGCTAAACCCGTTTTTGCTGACTCTGATCCGGAAACCTTCAACATTTCGGCTCAAGAGATTCAGAACAAAATAACCAGAAAGACTAAGGCGATAATAGTTGTGCACCTAGGAGGAAACCCGTGTGACATGAAGGAGATAATCGAAATCTGCGACGATCACAAAATACCAGCAATCGAAGACGCCGCACATGCGCATGGTGCGAAATGCAGCAACGTTTTTTGTGGATCAATTGGTTTGGCTGGCGCTTTTAGCTTCTATCCAACGAAAGTGATAACATGTGGGGAGGGAGGAATCGTTACCACAAACCGTGAGGGTGAGAAGTTGGCTGAAAAAGTCGAGATGATTAGGAATCACGGGAGAGCTACCTACGGACCCGTTGAAATCTCAGAGATGGGGTACAACTATCGTTTGACCGACATTCATGCCGTGATAGGGTTAACACAACTTAGACACCTTCATGAGTATGTAGAACACAGAAACTCCGTTGCCAGTGTTTACGGTAAACAGTTAGCCAAAATCGGTTGGTTAAACCCCCAGAAAGTAAGGAAGGAGAACGTATCTTCTTATTATGCGTACATTGTGAAGTTGGAGGATGATGCGCCAATTGCTCGCGACGACTTGGCTGCGAGATTAGCGGAAGTGGGTATAGGAACAAGCGTTTTGTATCATCCAGTGCACTCACAGCCACTCTACGTTAAGTTGTTGGGGTCGAAGAGTGGTGTCTTGCCTGTGGCAGAAGAACTAGGTAGAATAACGATAGCTTTGCCGATGTACAATAGCCTATCAATCAAAGAAGCGGAATATGTCGTAGAAATGGTAAGACGGGTAGCTGAGAAACATTAGGTATGAACGTAATAGTAACTGGAGGAGCCGGCCACATAGGAACTCAGGTCGTCAATCTTCTAGCTGGAAACGACATTCACGTGATCTGCGTGGATAAGGTTGAGAGAAATACGCGAGGAAAAAACATAACCACCGTAAGAGCAGATGTAACAAACTCACACGTTCTGGAGGAAATTCTGATGGATTACGACGCCTCGACGGTCATACACTTGGTTGGACTACCGCATATAGGAGATTGTGAAAAAAACCCCCAGTTGAGTTTCTATCTGAACGCCCTAAGTACTCAAAACATCGTTGAGGCATCGAGAAAAGCGAACGTTGACAAGGTACTTTTCGCTTCCACGGCCGCCGTTTATGGCTATACGAAAAAAGACAGCGTAAGTGAAAACGAGGAGCCTAAGCCGAACACAGTATACGGGTTTCACAAACTGATATCCGAGCAAATCATAGGATCTTACCAGGAAATATATGGAATAAAAAATGTAGTCTTCAGGCTATTCAATGTCTACGGAGGGAACCCGATTTACGGAAAAGACATCATTTCAATCTTTATTAGGAGATCGCTAGACAAAAAACCACTGATCATAACCGGACCCAACAAATTCAGAGACTTTGTCCATGTCGAAGATGTTGCGCGAATATTTCTGAAAGCATGCACCATAAACGTTTCAAATCTAACTGTGAACATCGGGTCTGGAACCAGAACTACGCTAAGGCAACTGGGAGAAATAATCAAAGAGATGTTTCCCAAGGTTGAGATAATCGAAGAGCCTGCTCCTGACGACGAAACAGGATTATGTGCCAACATCGCCTTGGCCAAAAAGTTGTTCAGCTTTGATCCCTTGAGTCCTAATGATGGTATCCGGAAGCTTCTTGGGAATTACGTTCAGAGATTGGCATGATGTACAAGGTCGAGTCGACGTTTCAGCCAAACGAATTATACAAGCTATTTCGAGCCAACAAAGAACACATTGTAGGTAAGTTCCTACTGGACAAGAGTATTCCAAGCGATCTAGTTTTGAAAACAGTTTTTCACGACTCGACCAAATTGTCAATGGAACCTAATGCGACAAGACTCGTGGCGAAAAAGGTAGGCGAGATTCAGGGGGCCGTCATTGTCGATGAGTCGAGGTGGGACAGCGAGCACTTCGGCGTCAAAATTGGAAAAGCAAAAATCTTGTGCTTCGATCCAAGTACCAATCTTGGGGCTCGTAGATTTCTAGTAAGAAAGTTGGCGAATGAGCTGACAGAGAAAAGATTTAGACTAATACTCCTGAGAGTGCCAACAAAAGACTCCCTAACCACGAATGCATTGCAGAGGGAAGGGGCTACGGTAGTGGATACATTGGTAACATTTCATCGTGATGCACTGAAGCAAGCCCCTCCACGGACAAGAGTTGGAGCGACTACCGCGGAAATCACCAAATACGATGAGGGTCAGATAATTGAACTTGCTAGGAATGTCTTTAGGATGGATCACTTTCACGCTGATCCGCTATTGCCTGAGGATAGGAGTGATGAACTATATGCGAAATGGGCGAAAAATTGTTTTTGTGATCGAGCAAAGGGAATTGTCATATCCAGAAAAGGCTCGAGTGTTCTGGGCTTCATAATCTGCAAAATCGAGCATCTAGCAGCTCATCACAAGTATGGAGTCATTGACTTGGTCGGAACGGACAAGGAAAACAGAGGAAATGGCATTGGTACGTCGCTGGTTGCCGAGGCACTGCGATGGTTTTCCAAGAGAGCATCATCCGTTTACGTTGGAACGCAAGCAGGAAATATAAGTGCGATTAGGCTTTATGAGAAGATGGGATTCAAAGCAGTCCATTCTGAGGTAACTTTGCATTTATGGCTCCCGAAAAGCTAGTCACTTTTTCCCGATTGTCGATCGCTCAATAACCAGAGAGATACACTAACGCTCGGTCTATGCGTCTGCGGTTGGCCGACTGGGTGCTCGAGGCTTTAATGGCCTCTATCATTGAAACTGGGAAAGACATTGCGGGAGAGGCGTATCCGGGAGTTGAGTGAAGGTTTTCCATGACTCCGTTCAGAGCCGTTGGCGAGCTGTAGTGCCGCTCATATGCTTTTTCGGGCCCGATGGCTCGGGCAAGACCACGCTTAGCAGAGATGTGGCAAGGAGACTCATTGCCAAAGGATTCAGGATAAAGCGTGGCTGGATGAGGGGTTCTCACACCATCGTTTCCTTTCTCTCTCGTCTTCTCTCCAGATTCACGATTTTCAGGGGGGGCTTTAATCCGTATTACGGTGTTGCTGTGCCAGGGTCGATGGCTAGGTTATGGTCCGTTCTCGAGTATTTGGGCGCCTTGCCCGTCATCCTTTTGAGATTTATCCTACCGTGCTTGTTGGGCTACGTGGTCGTGGCCGATCGGTACGTGTTGGATCTCATGGTTTGGATCACGTTGGTAACCGGTGACGAAGGGTTCTTGAAAAGCATCCTGGCCAGACATCTTCTTCTCCTGGCTTCGAGGGCAGGCCCAGTCTTTTTTGTGACAGCTAGTCCAGAGGAATTGGCTGGGAGGCGGGGAGGCGAATTGAATGTGCTGGAGAGACAAAACCGTCTGTACGAGACTATCAGAAGGAGGGCTTACATAATCGACACCACTGGGAGGACACCTTCCGAATCTCTTGAAGAGGTTCTAGAGGTGCTGGAAAATCACGGATGGATGCGAGATCGGTGAGCTCTACAGGAAATCTCACGCATAGTCTTCTTTCAGTTGTGGGGTCCCCGTTCGAACCTCGGAGAGATATGAAAGTACAGGAGGATCTATCCTCCTTGTATCGCTACGCCACCAAGAATCGAATGGGCTTGCTCTGTCTTGACGCGCTTGAGGGGAGAGGAATCAATGTGTTTCGATATGATTGTGAGAAGCTCAGCAATAACTATTCGAACGCGCTGAATTTGGTGACTCGCGTCTCTGATCTGCTCGAGGAGGCTGGGCTTGATTATGCTTTCTTCAAGTCTTTGCGTCCGTACCGCGAGGCCACCGTGGACATAGATGTCTTGGCTTTTGGATCAAGCTACCATGATGCTTTGAACTCCATGAGTGGAGCGGGCTACTTTCTCCTAGAACGTGGACCTTTGTCGGCCACGTTTAGGGATCCGGTGAGCGGGCTTGGTGTGGATGTCCACGGCGAAATTGGTGTCAGCCACCTGATCTACCTCGACAAAGAGAAACTGAGGAGGCATGTCGTGAGGCGCGAGGTTTCAGACGAGGGCCCCGTGAGAACGCTCAACCCTGCGGCAGACCTCCTGGCAGTCATTTCTCATTCCATTGTGAAGGAGCAGATGTATGTTCTCTCGGAATACTATAGCACTCTGTTCTACCTATACGCGAACAAAGACGGAACTGTTCTCCGTTCGCTAGCGAGCCTAGCAGAAGAGTGCAATCTCAATTTTGTCATCGAAACCCACCTGGGCATGACGGCGTCCTTACACAAGGAATTTCACGGCTTCATCCCAAACTGCATCCAACGGATGTACGGCAAACATGATGGTTCGTGGGAATTCTCCAGAGTAAGTAGGCTTGGTCTTTGTTTCCCCGTCAGATACCATCCATTGACTGTGGTTAAGGCACTGTCGAGTTTGCTCAAGGAGCGTAAGGGCAAACGTGGCATTGCCGTTCAGACCTCAAGAATGTTTGATCCACGTTTCTGCCTACGTTTGTCTACACGCTTCATTCAACACATGATGCGACAGACGTATTAGTGTCCCTACCACTTGGACTTCTTCTTGATGTCTTCATGCATCAATGAGTACATAGAACGATTCCATCGCCATAGTTCCTAGTGCCCGCGGCCATGAATTGGAATCCGAATCCTCTAATAGTTCCTTGTTAAATACATTGAGCTTCAGGCGCGGTGGGAGTTTGAGGATGAGTCGACTGGCCGAGGCGATTCTGGCGTCCCTCGTCATTCTGTCAGCATGTTCGGCAGCAGCAGCTTCGTCGGTTCTTGACCCGCGCACCTTGGGAACGAATGGGGCACCGATCGATCAAGCGGAGCAGAGGCTCGGCCTCGCCTTCGCTGCCTTGAACACAGCGGATGAGCTCGGTGTCTCAGGGACCGAAGTTTCTGTGCTCGCCAAGAGGTTGAACAATGCACTGGACCTTCTGAGCGACGCGCGAATGTTTGAGAAAATCGGCAACAGCTCCGCAGCAGCGGAGTGCGCTTCCCAATCCCTGGCCATATCGGAAGGTGTTCGTGAAGAGGCGGAAGCCTTGCGTGAAACAACTTCAAGGGCCTTGTTCTCTGGTAGGGTCACTCTCCTCGCGTTAGCTCTCGTCGTGGGCTTGATAGCCGCGGTCGTTTTCTACTACGTCTATCGGGCTCGGCGGCGGCCAGGCATGGAGAAGATTCTTCGAATGGGGATCGGGAGGAAGGAAGAGGTTGGTTAGTGCGTCCAGGGGTCTCCAGTGGTCGGTCGTGGTCTTCGTTGTGGTCACTATTATTTCGGCGGGGATCGCCTACATTTCGGTCACGCCGCTGCCTCGCGGGGGTCTCTTCCGGCTCTACGTTCTAGGTGAAGGAAAGATGTTCGAACATTACTTTCCAGGCGACAACGCCACCATAGGTCCTGGCATTCCACTGCAGTGGTACGTTGGCGTCACGAACCTCATGGGCTCGGTGCAATACGTGGCGGTTAGGGGAAAGCTCGGAAACGCCACTACTCAATCTCCGAGTGGGGCCGATGGTAGACCTGCTCCGACACCTGTCCTCATTGAGTTTCAAAGGGTGCTGTTAGACAACGAGACTTGGGAGATCCCGCTGATTTGGAAGGTGACCGAAGCGCGGCAAGATGGCGATGTCGTCTCGTTTTCACTGGATATCAACGGGGTCAAGGTGGAGCCCATGGTACATACAGTCTTGGGCAATAGCTTTCGGATGATTTTCGAGCTGTGGACCCTCAGCCCGGGGAGCAGCGACTTGTCTTTTGGATGGCTCGATCGATCCAGTGGTGAGAGGCGCGCTACATGGATCCAAATCTGGTTCAACGTAACCACGACGTAGTGAAGTAGCTTCGCGATGGGTTTTCCTGGCAAGTCCTATAGGTAGAAAGTTTCCCGTGAGAGAATGAGAAGCAAAGGTAGCTGAGAAGCAACTCATGACGGCGTTGGCAATCGCTTCTCTATTGGTTTCTTCCCTGGCGGTGTTTCCTGTAGAGTGCGATGAGGCCAATGCATACTGTGTAGAGGACCAGCGTGGTCACGACCGGGTCCAGCCTCACGCCCCAGGGACTATAGTCGAGGAGGAACGCTATGAGGGAGACGATTGCAAGGCTTAGCCCTAGGCTGAATGCGTACCGTTCGATCTTGTCCATGTCTCGTTTGGGAAATAGGGCTTGGACCGTGACGTATCCGGGAAGGAAGATGACAAGCAGTATTCCTAGCACCCATCTGATGGGAACAAGCACGTCCTCTGGAGGCAGAAGGTAGACTGCCGCGAATGTGGCGATGGCTGCACTCAGCGAAAGATACAGCGAGATGCTTCCGTGTCGAATACCGCTATCCTGGGCGTAGGTTCCGGCTTTCGAGGGTTGATCGATGGATAGGTCGATGAGCTGTATCTTGCCTGCTTCGTCCAGCTTCCTGAGGAACTCTGTTATCTCTTTGATTTCTTCCGTGAGGAGGGGCTCTTCACTTCTGATGATGTCCACAACCTCCTCGACTGTCTTCGGGTTAGCTGTCTTCAGAATCCTTAGAACTTTCTCCTCAAGGCTGCTGCCGGGTCGTAGATCCGCTCTTGAGACCGCTGGGGTTTCACTTCCAGGTATGGCTGGCCACCCACCCAGGTATTTCGAGTTTCTCTTGCCTCCTTCGATGGCCGGATCGACCTATATTGGTTCGGTTCAACAAAAGTTGAGTCTCGCTTGACCTGTGTTGGCTCAGATCAGTAGGTGCTGAGTGTCGATCGACGTGTTCTGGCTTGAGGGCGGTACGAGTAGTTTGGCGAGGATATGGTAGGCGCTGAATGAAGCGATCTAAGAACATCTATGTTGTCGAGGTTACGTACACGGATCGGAAGGAACGCTTTGTCGAGGAGTTGGAGGGGGACGAGCTGATCGCCTATGTCTTTCAGCAGTTGGAGAGGCTGCTGACCGACAGGAGGGTGGAGGGGATCTCTCTCAGGTTGAGGGAGGATGCACGTTAGCCTCGAGCATCGCGATCCCCCAATTGGGCAGCCTTTTGCTGGACACGCATGGAGCGCTTCTTGCAGGAGTCAAGGGCTCCGCAATCGACAGATGTTCACTGGAATGATTCTCACGAAAACCGTGATGCCGGTCGGAGGATAGGAGGGGTGCATGAAGAAGCGAGTTGCGGCTTTCCTGTCGTTCATGATTCTTTCTGCCCTCATGATAGGCACTGTCTATGCATGGGATCCCACGACGAGCGACCTAGCAGGCACAGATAGCTCAACGAATAACTCTGTGAGCGGAGCCAACAGGAGGT
>Ga0315308_1000270_pt1 | contig 28487 bp, 30 predicted proteins | sample TDP3_MG_FD_203078 | JGI IMG/M metagenome (GOLD analysis project Ga0315308, IMG submission 203078) | Freshwater sediment microbial communities from Lake Towuti, South Sulawesi, Indonesia - TDP3 | ecosystem: Environmental > Aquatic > Freshwater > Lake > Sediment | place: Indonesia: South Sulawesi... | reverse complement strand
ATAGCCTCGACCGCTTGGAAGGAGTAATAAGAAAGACGGAAGACAAAGGGGTTAGATTTCTTCTACAGAACATAGCCTCTGACGAGCGGAGACATCATACAGTTCTGGATCAGATAATCTCGACGCTGGCCGTAGGCGAGAATATAACAGATATGGACTGGTGGGACTACCTCTATAGATACGCGAACCTGTCAACGTGATAGCTGCCTGTCCGAGGTTCTATCGTTTGATGTAAGCATAGGGACGGCCTTCAGGAAACTCTTCGAAGCCAAGAATTGCGATAGTCAGGCTGTTTCGACCGCAGGGAGCAGAGCGGTGGCGCAACGTTGAATGGCACATCAGAGCGAGACTTGAAAGCTATCGGCGCTATTAACAAGGCCTCCAAAATGATCGACGAAGCAGTCGAACTGCTGATCAAAAAGAAGATAGGAGCCCTAGACTTGAAACTCTGGCAAATAGCGGCCGAGCTCGAATATGCGTCATTCTCAATCTCAGTAAACCATAAACTCGCCGATCACTTCCCCAACCTAGGCGATGTCGACCAGAATGATGAGAATTTGGATTCTCTAATTGCCAAGACTCAACAGACTCTTGAAAATGTTGCGACGGTCTTACTGTCAAACCCCAAAGAGGCATACAATAGAGCAAAGAAAGCAACTGCGCTGCTTAGGCGCGCACAATCAATTTTGAGGAAAACCGATCGTTGAAAGAGGCTCGGCATCTCTTTTTGGAATAATCTTCAAGCGCTACCGTTAGGCACATAACACTTGGGTATAAGGACAACGCTTCGCACCCTCCATCTTGAAAGTCAAATTCCTGTGAGAGCTTTCTATTCGCCTTTGACCGTTATGGCTACCTTAGAGGAGAAGGCTTCCCTTTTGATTCCGACGCGGACCAATTGAAGCAGCCCCCTCCCCTCCGTTTTGACGCAAATTGACGCATAGCTTCCGCCTATAAGACCCCCCTCTCCCCTGTTTTACATAAATTCTTAATATGGGTGTAATACTTCGATTGACTCGTCGGTGCATTTTTCTCTTCGACCCGCTTCGTTACAGAGAACTATGAAAGCATAATAGACCTTCGGGTACGTTCAGATCTTGTACGCATCCTTCCGAGTTCTTATAAAGACATCTTCACCTAACCATTTTCTGCAATCGGCAACTAATAGTTCGTGGAGGGAGAGCCCTACGGTCTGCACACTTGCAGGAGGTGTCGGCGCAGCCAGATTCCTACAAGGACTCGCGAAGGTGGTTCCTGAAGAAGAGATAACGACGATTGTGAATACAGGAGACGATCTTGAGCTCCACGGCCTGTACATCTCTCCTGATCTCGACATAGTGATGTACACCCTAGCCGGCTTGGTCGATGAAGAGAAAGGTTGGGGAATACAAGGAGACACTTTCAACTGTCTTGAAATCTTAGGAAAATATGGTCACGAGACCTGGTTTAGACTGGGTGACAAAGACCTTGCTACGCACATTCGACGCACATCGCTCATGGGTGAAGGTCTGACGCTATCCGAAATAACTGCGCGACTTTGCCGGTCTCTTGGGGTGAAGATTAAGCTTCTTCCTATGACCGATGACAAATTCCGAACAATGATTAGAACGCACGTCGGATTAATGGGCTTCCAAGAGTACCTTGTGAAGAGGATGGCTCAAGATGAAGTGCTGGAGATAATTTTTGAAGGAGTCGAGTTGGCGAAGCCTGCTAAGGGCGTTGTTGAAGCTATACTCGACCAAGAAGGAATTATTGTCTGCCCCAGCAACCCACTTGTCAGTATCGGAACAATCCTGTCGCTCAAAGAGATTAGAGAAGCCCTCAGGGAGACCGATTCAACTGTTGTTGCGATAAGCCCTATCGTTGGAGGAAAGCCGATAAAGGGACCGGCTGACAAGTTGATGAGAGGGGTAGGTCTGAAAGTCTCAGCGGCCCAAGTGGCAGAACTGTACAAGGATTTCTTAGATGTATTCATAATGGACTCGGCGGACTGGGAATTGAGAAGCGAGATCGAAAGGTTAGGCATTCGAGTAGTATGTACGAATACCATTATGAGGACGGAGGACGACAAGGTTAGCCTAGCGAAGGTAGCTATCGGGGCGCTTGAGAAGGCAAGTAGATGAAGAGATTAGCTATTGTTCCGGTGAAGCGTTTATCCAAGGCCAAGATGAGGCTTTCCAAAGTTCTACGTCCAAGGGAAAGGAGAGCTATCGCTGAGATGATGATGAAGGATGTGCTCCAAGCCATACAAAGCTCTGATCTGCTTGACGATATCATTGTTGTCGGATCCGATACGCCAGTAAAGAGGTTAGCGAAAGAATATCAAGCAAAGTTCGTGAAAGAACCTTCAGCAGGCCTAAACATATCGATTGAATATGCGACGGAATGCTCGCGTGAGAACGGAGCGACCTCCGTGCTGGTGATGCTCGCGGATTTGCCCCTCGTGAACGAGAACGACGTTGAGCAGATGATGCAGCTAGGACTTGACGTAGCTGTCGTGATTTCTCCTTCGCGAACCGAAGGGACGAACGCTCTACTACGCACTCCTCCCGACGTGATCCGAACTGAGTACGGGCATAAGAGCTTCGTTAACCACCTTAAGGGTACTCAAGAAAGGGATATACCATTCAAAGTACTGTGGACCCCCAGCCTTTCATTCGACGTGGATACTCCCGGCGATCTCTGGCAGCTTCTTGAAATACCCGTCGAGACGCATACAACCAGATTCTTAAAAAGCATAGATATCCCGAAACGTCTCACTCGATACTGGGCGAGGATAAAACAAGTCTATTGAACGCGTCACTTCAATTCGTCCCGCGATATTATGACTCTTTGCATCTCCGAGGTTCCTTCAATTATTGCTAGTGCCTTCGCATCGCGCATATAGCGTTCTATAGGAAGATCTTTGAGGAGACCGTAACCTCCGTGTATCTGGACCCCGTTTATAGTTGCCTTCATTGCAACTTCTGATGCGTATAGCTTCGCCATCGATGCTTGCTTCGTGAACCGCTCGCCGATATCGGCAAGCCAAGCAGCCTTCTGGGTAAGGAGGCGAGCTGCTTCAATCTCTGTAGCCATATCGGCTATCATGAACTGAATCGCTTGAAAATTTGATATGGGTTGACCGAACTGAGCTCGCTGCTTTGCGTACGTCTTCGATGAATCCAGTGCGGCCTGCGCAATTCCGACGCCTAGAGCGGCGATCCCAATGCGTCCTCTATCTATTGCTGAGAGCGCTATCTTGAAGCCGTCACCCTCTGTTCCTAATAGATTCTCTTCAGGCGCTCTACAGTCCTTGAAGATCAACTCTCCATTCGCGGCAGCACGAAGCCCCAACTTGTCCTCAATCTTCCCGAAACCAAAGCCTTCGTAGCCTCTTTCCACTATGAACGCACTTATTCCCTTGGTGCCTTTGCTAGGATCTGTCACTGCAAAAACCACGTAGATATCCGCGTGACCGGAGCTGGTAATAAAGCACTTGTCTCCGTTGAGAACATACTCCGAACCCTTAAGCGTAGCGGTTGTTCTGATTCGGGAAGGATCTGACCCTGAAGTCCGTTCCGTCAATGCGAAACCTCCGAGCTTATTGCCTGAAGACATAGGCACCAAAAACCGTCTTTTCTGCTCATTGTTGCCGAAAAGGTACACGCAGAATGCCGACATGATATGAACTCCCAAAATGAAACCCGTGCTCGCACAAGCTTTTCCTATATCCTCCAAGGCTATGGCATAGCTTACATGGCCTCCGTTACGACCCCCGCATTCAGTTGGAAAAGGTATTCCCATCAACTTATGTTGAGCCAACGCGCTCAGATTGTCTGAGGGAAACTCTCCGGTCCTGTCAATGCCTGTTGCTCGTGGAGCGATTAGACTTCGAGCGAGTTCGGCCGCCTCATTCCTTATCATGGTTTGTTCAGATGTAAGCACCAAATCCACTATATCTCGCCTTTCAAACATCTCATAGCGCTCAACCAACTATTTGTAATCTATCTTTCGCCAATTCGAGAGCCGCACCACCAACAATTCTCTAGCCGTTTCTCAAGTATCAAGAAGGAGTTTCTTGGACTTTTGACCAAGTCTCGAAATCAGCCAACTCCGAGTCTCAGACGGCTGCTGTTTCATCGATCGAACCGAGAAGAGAAACAAAGTTCAGTAGAGAAATCGTTTAACCGCATAAAGAGTCGCCCAAGGAACACCTATGTCAACTACGCTTTGTAATGTATTCAGAGCAGCTATAGTTGCCGCGACTATAACCAACCCGCCATGAAACTCCCACCAAGATCCGAAGAACAACGAGAAATAGAGCAGTACAAGCGGAGGCATTATAGCAGCCCTGACTAGAATCGCAGGTATGCTTGCCAGCGCGTAAGCGCCAAATGTTGCAAACCCCTTACGCTCACCTCTGAAAGAGAAGCGAAGTGCATAGGGTACGATCATGAGCGGTGTGGTCGCAATCAATTTCCAGACGGGGCCCAGAAACGGTATTGCAGTCGGATCGAAGAAGAAGAGAGCAAGAGCACCTATAATTGCACACGAGAGGCCTGACTTCAAGCCGAATAGGAAGAAGCAGAACATCCAAGGCAGGCTCACCGGGTCGATTATTGCTTGTCCCCAGCCGACCCTAGGAAGCATGAATGCAATAGGGGACATAACAATTGACAGCGCCGCGAAAACCCCGGTGCCAGCCAGCTTTCTGGTGTCAACTCTTCCTTGAGAAGGTTCTTCCTTGTAGAGCATTGGTACTCTCATCTGAATGCATCCTCCGCTGTTCAATCACAAGCCAAACTGTTCTTCAGCTTCGTTCGCTATTCAGTAGGTTTTAGATGTATAAGATTTGCGTAGCTACTCAGAAATGCGTATTTTCGAGGCGGTCAAACCGAAGAATTCTACAGCATTCTCACGGCTACAACTCTAACTTGATCGACAGTGTTCTCGCACCAGTCTGCCACGTTCTCAACTGCATCTAAGAGTTGGCTTAGGAGAATTGCCTCTCCAGGATTTATTTTCGAGTAGTCCAGTTTCGAATAGTACCTTCTCGCCTCTATGTACTGCTCATCCACTTTCTCCTCAAGCCTCTCCACCTTGTCAGCCCACTCTAAAGTCTCCTTCAAGTCTGAGGTCAATCTATCAACGCATTTCCTGACAGCCCAGACGCATTCTTTCACTGTTTCTACCATGTTGAGGCATAGAATTGCTAGTTCAGAGGGCATCTTCGAAAGGGGAGTGGCTGAAAGTACTCTTCCACTCTCTCTTGACCAGTCGGCTATCATGTCTACTCTCTTCGAGAGATGAAGAAGATCATCCCTCTCCGCCGGAGGGATCTCACCTTTCGTCAGGTCCAGAGATATGTCTCTTCTTAGCCGGTCAGCTTCATCTTCTATCTTCGAGAGGCTACCGATCGCCTGATTGGCTTTGTTATCGTCGCCCTCAATCTTGAACTGTATAGCCTTCGCCAACTCCTCTACCGCACCCGTTGCAAGAGCTAGATGGTTCTGCATTAACTGCATCGCCTTCGTCTGTCTCCTCTTCTCAAACCATGCAATAATCTTCTCACTCATTGTTATCCGCCTTGCAACACGAACCGAAAGTCATAATTTGACTAATACATAGGACTACCGGCGGTTTTGAAGCTTTAGATATTTGAGTTGCGCAAATTCAGCTGCTACCGTAACTGAATCCAAGAAACGGAAACCTTCTGCTGCGTCGCTTAAACTCTGAGGGCTAGTACAGCTCCTTCTCTTTTATCTTCTGAGCCAGTTTCCCGGGGACTTTTATCGGCTTAGCGACTTCTTCCAGTCTTATCTCAACAGTCTTCGGTTTCACAGTCAACCCGCAAACTCCGTCAAGCAACAGTCTGTCCCTTGCGCATTGCGCATATTTGCATGTCTTCGGGTCGCATTCATCATCGGCGAATCTACACCATGATGCTCTCCCTCTATAGAATAGGTGACGTTGACCGCATCGGAAGAATTCGCAGCCGGCGAAACAAAGTTTCGGTTTCTCGGTCATACTAGAACACATCCGAAACGAGACTTTGCTTTGCTAGAAATTACATGGCACTCGAACAGAGATCCAGGTTTCACGCTAGGCTAGAATGATAGGGCTATACCTTTTATCCTTTACGGTCAATCGTAACGTGTTCTGCTGAGAAGAAGGCTAAGAGTTATCTGTAGATACTCACGACTAATTGTTGAGAGATCTCCATGAGAACAATCCTGCTCACGAACGATGATGGAGTAATGTCGCCCGGCTTATGGGCCCTTCATGAAGCACTCGCGGAAGTCGGTGATGTGATTGTTATCGCACCTGAGCGCCCTAGAAGCGCTACCAGTATGAGCTTGACTTTTCATAAGCCGCTTCGGATAAGTCGAATCACTATCGAACGTGTTCAAGCTTATGTCGTCTCCGGGAATCCCGCTGACTGCGTCTCTCTCGGTGTGAACAGAATTCTGCGCAAGAAGCGTCCGAGCGTCGTCGTCGCCGGAATAAACCCCGGAGACAACGTCAGTGTGCAGGTAGTCTTTGCGAGCGGAACTGTTGCAGCTGCCATACAGGCAGCTATTCTGGGAATTACAGCGATAGCATTCTCGGTTGTAGTGCCCGAGGAGAAAGCTCCGACAAGAGACGAGTACTCGACTAGATACAGAGACCTATTGAAGATTGCCAAGGAAGTGGTTGGATGGGCTCTGGACACCGAGCTTCCGGAGGGCATCGATTTCTTAAATGTGAATTTCCCCTCGGAAGTCAATGTGAGAACACCGATCCGTTTTACCAGTCTGGCTTTGAGGAAATACGATGACTATGTTGTCAAGCGCGTCGATCTCCGAGGTAGACCCTACTATTGGCAGTGGGGAACAACCAAGCCGGAGAGCGAATTTGAGGTTGGAACCGACGTCCATGCAGTTCATGGAGAGCACGCAATCTCCATAACGCCATTAAGTCTGAACATGTCAACAACCGCTGGGAGAGAAGAGATGTCAAAGCTTACCAAGAAGCTCGGTAAATCTGGGTTCACAGTTCACTGAAACTAGGTTGTTACTTAACCACGAGAACAGGGCATGGAGCTCTATGGACTACGCCGTCGCTGACGCTACCTAAGAGTAGAGCTCTCACCTTTCCCAGTCCTCTTGCACCCATGACTACAAAATCGCATCTCTCGTTCTTCGCCGTCTGGAGTATCTTCTCTACAGGTTCTCCTCTCTCCAGAATATTCTTGACTGTGACGCCGCGTTTTTCAACTTCACTACCTTGTCTCGCCAGTAGTTCTGAACCAAGCTTCGCCATATCCTCAGCCATCTTCGTCGAAAAGACTGGAGGGGGAACGCCCTCGGGGGTAACGGGAACTCCAACTTGGGGAACAGGAGCAGGAAGCAGAGCTGCAGTAGATACGACGTGAACTAACACGACTGATGCGTTGAACCTCTGGGCAATATCGGTAGCAAACTCCAGGGCTTTTCTCGAGTACTCAGAGCCATCGATGGGTACGAGAATGCGGTTGATCATTTGTGCTCAAACTAATGCATTTGTGTGAACTCCGTATTAACTAGTGTGCTAGTTGCAGTGAATAGTCATATAGAATGGTTTTTTATACTAAAGCTTCAAAGTACACATCGGTATTTGGTCCTTGTCGAAGTATCGAAAGGAGGAGAAGCCAACCATATTCAAGCATCGTCACTGCACGGTCTGTGGCGCACCAGTAAGCATAAGCGAAAAGTTTTGCGGCCCAAAATGCGAGGACGAGTACAAGAAGGCGTCGAGAAGGAAAACATACACATTTCTGGCAACGCTGGCTCTCTTTCCGGTGCTGCTTCTTATCCTGATGTTCCTAAGGCCTTCAGCATAGCAAGCCAGAATCATCCATTTTTCGAGTGGATATAGTACGCGCGCTTTGAGGTCTACTTAATCATAACGTCTCCTCAATAGGTACGAGGAGAAATCTCTCAAAGCTTCAAATCTTGCTCGGGGGCAAGACTCCACTTAGTAGAAACACGCTTACGGTTCGTAGACAATTCATCCAAGGATCTCTGTGATGTAACGGTGACAAAGACTAAACCTGCAATGCAGGCGCTTGCTCCTCTCCTCTATCATTTGTTTTTCGTCGATTCTCCGATAATCCACGGAAGGTTGTATCTTGCCGGACCCGATGTAGGGACAGCGCTGAAGAACGAAAGCGTCAGCTGGAGCTTCCAAAGAGGCCTTACTACACGCAGGACCTCGTTCCAAGAGAATACGAGGGCAGGAGAACGCCTTACATCTGGAGTCTGACCATAGAACGCAACACGCCGTTGCAAAATGAATTGGGTCCACCGTTACTGCACACGCACATATCGTATCAATTCAACTGTCCGAATTCAATCGGAATCACCAAGGAACCCGACGACGATAGCTAATTCCTAGGATTCAAATGTCCCCGGGCCCGCTAAATAGACCACACACACAAAATAACCAAATCCTAGGGTTCAAATTCAGTCGGTCACACCAAGGGATACACACACACAAAATCTAAGACGGAAGCAAATCTTATTACATAACTTGACGGCATAACTCATCGAAGTATATTGTCAATTCCCTCAGATGTCGCTTCGTATCTTGCGCCAGACGAAAGAGTATTGGAGAAATGGCGCGGAGGAGAATGGGATGTCTTCGCAACGAACAATCGTATCATACTGCGGAAAGGAATAATAGGAAAACAGATCGTGGAAGCTTCTTACGCTCATATCAGCTCTATTGAATACAAATCTCTTTGGAATGTAGGGCAAGCATTAATCGGGGCGATTCTCATCTTCGTCGGCTTATTCCTTCCGGAAGAGTTCATGATTCGAATAGGATTAGTTGGACTAGTTTCATTTTTGATTCGAGCGGGCTCGCTTATAGTGGGTTTGATCTTGGTGTTGCTATCACACAGATCAGGAATAAAATTGCATGTTGTAGGCCGACCTGACCCCATTTCGCTCCCGACCAACTTGGAACCGATGATTAAATGGATTAGGCAGTATAAGCAACCGATTGGCATTTCACCAAAATGCAAGTTTTGTGGAGCTGACATAAACTACGGAACCCTGTTCTGTCCAAAATGTGGCAAATCCAATATCTGAGAAGTCTTTCAGCTAGCATTGATACATATTAGATTGTTCAAACCAGAAAAGGCAAAGCACCGTCTGTCAGTTGCAGAGCTTCTCTAGAACACGCTTGTAGATTTTGAAGGCTCCAATGTCTCTCGCGTGCTTCCTCAAATAGTGCAACGTCGATTTACTTAGACCGAGCTTTCGAGCTTCAGAGGCCGATAAGCTCAGAATCCTCTCCCTCAAATCGCGTGTATCTGATCTTTCTAAAACCGGAGTAGGAGACTTCAAATCGAAACTATTCGATTTGTCGATCAAGAACCGCGCGAACTCCTGAACCTTCAAGCCGATCAAAGTATCCCACTTCACACGATCCGCAAGACCCTAGGAGACATTATTTGGTTCTATCCTTCAAATGGAATAAGCTCATTTTCATACTATTTAGCCTGATTAGACCTCATTCTGGTTTCTCGATTTCACTTATATACTGATGGTGTGATTGGAGGGCTCAGGCGTGAATCCTGCTTGATAATGGTAGATTTTGAGTTCATCTAAAGCTTTAAATTTTCAAGCATCACGATAGTTACTTTCTGTCGGTCGTGAAAATATGACCGCAGAAAAAAAGGTTTTCGTAAGAAAAGCTACTGGGCTTGTTCGAGAAATCGGCTTCGTAACCGCGGTCCTCGTCGTAATATGTAACGTAGTCGGTCTAGGATGGCAGAAGAGAGCATTCCAGTTCACAGGTCCTGCACCGGTTCCGGAAACTACATATGTCTTGGGACTAGCTCCGATAACGATGTCTTTCATCCTTGTGGGCATAGTTGTGCTCTTCACCGTATTCGTCTTCGCTATACTTGGAGCCGCTATGCCTAGGTCAGGAGGAGGTTACATCTGGATTTCAAGGCTTATCCACCCTTTCGTCGGTTTCGTGGGGAGTATGGTTGAGTACTGGAGCATCGCTGTGTCATTCGGCCTCATCGGGACGGCTGTATTTGAAGCTGTATTGATCTACGGCTCGGTCGGTGGAGTGTCGCCCGATCTCATGGCCTTCATGGGACAGCCGCTGTTCCTCTTTCTCGGCGGAATATTCTTCGTTGTGCTCTTCGCGGTCATTGCGTGTTTGGGCGTAGCATTGGCAGGTAGATTGCTTCAGATAATGTTCTGGATCCCGCTTGCGATAACAGTCCTCCTATATGGGGCTCTAATGGCCGCAACGCCGGCAACCATGGAAGCGGGCCTAATGGCGATCACTGGTCATGACGCGACATACTATACCAAGATTGCTTTGGATCAGGGGATGGCTACGGCGTTCACGGGAAGCTATTGGGACGCGCACAATGTTGCGGTTTTGGGTTCCTACTGGGCATATATCGGGTTTGCAGCTTCAACATTCGTGGCTGGAGAGATAAAGGAAGCCAGCAAGACTCTACCGAGGACGCTCTTCCTCGCGAACGGATTCATCATATTACTGTACATAACGATGTCTTACTTGGCTGTCAGAGCCTGTATGATGGTTGGACAGGTCGGAGACTGGACGTTCTTCAACGCTTACGCCTACCTCTCCTACGCTGGCGAACGTCCACCGGAGATACCAAAGGCTTGGATGCCCGTTGTAGCGGCTTTCTCAGCCAAAGGGATGGGCTGGGACTGGCTGCTGGCTTTGATACCGATATTCGCAGCATTCTGGGTTGCTAACGATATTCCACCATTCATCTTGACAGCCTCGAGGTTACTCTTCGCGATGTCTTTCGACAGAGTCGTCCCTGAGAGCTTAGCTGCAGTGAATGAGAGATTCCACTCCCCAATCAACGCTATCATCGCCACCATGTTGGTTGCTTTCATAGGCAACGCTGCCGAGTCCGATATCTTTCCCGCATTTCTTGGTGCAGACCATACTCTCTCGCGATACATAAATTCAGGGAGCGGGGTAGCGGCAACGGATATCTGGGACACGATGTTCTTCCTGTTGGCGGCTATTGCAGGGCTGTTCTTTGTATTTAGGAAGAAGGGAAAAGAGATCTACGAGCGATCAGCGTACAAACCAAGAAGCATCGGGGTTGTAGCTGTGATAGCTCTCATCGCCGTAGTAGGCAACATCTGGCTATCGTACGCAGAGTTTTCAGCAGCAGCAATGTTGTACCCAATTGAAACATGGCTCCTCACTCTTTACGTAATCATCGTAGGCGCATTGGTATACCTCTATTACAAATACGCTGTCGGCAAGAGAGCAGGCGTTGACTATACGACGGTTTACGCCGAAGTGCCGCCCGAGTAGACTTTCCCCCATTTTTTTCTTTTTTCTACGCTCGTCTCAAGGTGATCTCTATGTCTGAAGATGTGCTCTGCGTGCTTGAGAAAGAACTCATGGTCAGAGGAGGCAGATGGGTAGCTGAGTTTAGAGAGTCGGAGAGAAACCACAAGTTAGGAGACCTGACTTTTGACGTGTGCTTACGTGGGGGCACAAGACCGAAAGGCTTGTTCCTGTCTCGAATCCTATCGTACTTCGTTCTTCCAAACTATCAAGTTGCCTGCTACATAATGAAGATACCCTCCTCAAACGTCATTTCACCAGACTTTCTGAGAAAACGGCTGCTGCGAATAAGAGAAAGGGCGAAGGAAGAAGAATTCAAATGGAATTGGCTCTTCTTGGTCACGGAAGACGAACCATCAGCAAAGGTTACAAGAATGATTGAAGAGGGGAGAGGCGAAGAGGGGATTCTGCTCTACAACCATAGGTCAAAGTCTCTTTTCTATAGCCGTAATTTACTTGGTAAGCGGATGAAAGCGTGCCTCAAACTTTGACTGAGAAAGTTTCTCCTATCAGATTCTTCGACGTCTTCAAATTATTTGTGGTATTTCTTGCTGTACAGATGGGCGCGACCTTGGTGATGCCAGTAGCGTTTTACTATATCATCAGACCCTACTTCTTGTTCTTCGCTATTGCAACCTCGGTGCTACTGGCTTACATAATCTATATGAGAACTCAGCATTTTGAGCTATCCTACGACGATGCAGGTTTCAGTCTCAAGCGTGGAAGGACCGTGGAGACTCACAGATGGAAAGAGTTTCATAATGTTCTTCTGGTGCGGACGGATGGCGATTTCCTCGTTCGTCTTCAAGACGGGGAGAGCGTTAACTTGCCTGTGTCGAAGTTGAAGTTGGACCCGTTCTCATTTAGAATGAAGACATTGGGGTTTGTTGAGTGGGGTGGGAGAGGTATTGACAGGAGCTAGGTCTCTACCCGTTGCAGTCGCTTTATCTTCTCGCCTTCGAGCTCCACCAAGTACCCTCTGAGTATGCCCTCTCCGTACTCGCTTCCGGGATTCAGGCACTGCGTTCTGCCTATCCTTACAAAACCGGGGCTCTCGTGTATGTGACCGTGAAGCCCGAGTAGTGGTTGATATTTCTCAATTATCTTTCTCACAGAGGTCGAGCCAACGGGCACCTCTACAGGCCTTCCCCCAGCATAGACAGGCTTGAACGTTTTGTCGAGCAGGGGTGCCTTGTCAATCTCCGTATTGTGAGGAGGGACATGAAAGCAAAAAACTGCAGTTCTCAGATTCTTCACTTGCGCGACTACCTTTTCTAGTCTCTCTAACAGTTCTTCTTCGCTGCACTCCCTGGGGCTGTTCCAAGGCGTCGGGTTCGACCATCCGCAACATGCGACCTCATGTTCTCCATCAAGGTTGATGACATTCTCTTCGCCGTAGATTACGTTCGGGTCGCTCTTTATCACCTCGTCAATCTCGATCTTGTCGTCATTTCCCGGGCTCAGTATGACCTTGCAAGTCTTAGGTACCTTCTCAGGGACAAGCGTTAGCCAGAAACGAACAATATCTACTTGAAGCTTCTCGAAGAGTTTCTCCCGTTTAGGGTCGTCTGCAAGATACATTTCCTTCTCATCAGGGGTGGTCCTAAAGGGCATATAGCTTACCATTCTCACCTTCTTCTCGAATTCTGGCAATTCTTCTTCCGAGAGAACATAATCTGTTTTCATCAGGCTTGCATCATATTTTCCATCAGGCCTTCTCACTATTGGGACGATAATCTTGCCCGTCATGTCTCCGCTCAGTACGAGAGCATCTAGATTGAAGTACTTCGCGCAGTTCAGAAATTTCCGCCAAACTTGTTCAGAGCCGTGAAGGTCGGTCGCAAATAGAAACTTGGTCCTAGCCATCTCCTCTACCTCGAGATTTCTTCAACATCCGTATACCATTTCTTGCTCGGTCCTACCCTTGCACGCATCTTCCAACCGAAGCTCTTTGGCTCTTTTTCGATGTAGGTTAAAAGTTTGTCGATTTTGGACGCAACGTCACTTCGATCATTCTCAGATAGAGCTTTGAATTCGGGCAGAAAGTCTTTCACCTTTTTGAGGTTGGTTGTTACAGTGTAGTAGAAGCCCCAGTCATCTGAAAGGCGTTTCGCAATATATTTCGCGTTCACTGTTTCTTTTTCTATCTCTCCGACCTCGTGCTCCCTCAACATTATTGTAGTATCTTTAATGTCTTTCTCGTTGATTTGGACTATCTGCATCTTCTCTAGGAGGATGTCTGCGAGAGTTATTGTCGGATGATCAAGCTCAAGTCTTCCCGCAAAATCAACAATGTGGCAGAATTGGAGCTTGTCGATGAATATGTCGACGGTTCGCTTGTTAGTCTCATCGAAGTAGATTTGTCTCTTGTGCCCATGCAACGCGATGAACCTATCGTCAGCCGTGTAGCCCAAACTTTTCAGGAAATCTTTCAGTTGAGGCCTGAATCTTGAGTAGGAGATAAGATCTAGGTCGGTAAGGGCTCTTTGCATATCCTCATAAAGATATGCAAATCTCGGCGAATGGAGCTTCACCGCGGTGGCGCCAAGCAGCCTTAACCTGATTCCTCTCTTGTCAGCCTCACCTATTATCCTCAATGCTTCTTGGACGAAGTCGGGAAGAATACCAGCTCCGGTCTGCAGAACGCACGCCTCCAAGCTCGCAATGATTGTAAATGTGGGACTGAGTTCACTATTTAAACTTTGGATACTTCTCACAGCCAATCTCGGTCAAAGATGCTATTTACATCCCATAAACTCAATGAAGGTGCATATTACATCAAAAGCTAACGGCGCTTCCAAATGCGTCGAAGCGAGAGAGGTCTAATTAATGTTCCACTAGAGGCGGAAGAAAACTTGCAGCGCCTGACGTTGGGAGCCAACCGGACTGATTCCTGCGTCCCGTCAAATCGTGTGTAGCTTCCACCATTAAATCAAGCGCAAAATTGTGGCTACTCAAAAGAGGTTCACGCCCAGCCCAAAAACCGATTCGGAGAGCGCTAAACGCGTGCCGGTGCAGCTTGTCTCCTTTCCCAAGATTGTTTAACACAATTCTGTTAAAACCGTACGAAACGCCATCCGTCGAATTTGACAGTTCAGCAAGGGTCGGGGTTCTGATTGGGCGTTTTGCACGCATAAAGTTCATATCTGAACAGCTTCGCACACCCTTGAAACTTAATTTAGCTCAATCATCCGATAGTGATATCTCCTAACAAACGCTCCGGTGCATCACCTTGGCTCTAGGCAGGACGATGGCTCTCGCTAGTAGAAAGTCTCGAAGGATTATCAAACGAAGGATAGATAACCACCTCTGGATTCTTCCCATGGTCGCTTTTTTTATTGTATGGGAAGGTATCTCTAGAGCGCATCTGATACCCGCTGGAAAAATGCCTGCCTTCTCTACCGTAGTAGCGACATTGACTATTTGCGCATCTGATTGGGAGTTCATATATCGCGTCTTCCAAAGTTTCTTCAATCTATCTCTGGGCATATTTCTCGCTCTGTTCATAGCAATGCCATTAGCTCTCTGCGCGGGGCTTAGGAACAAGTTTGACGTAACTTTCACCCCTATCATTATGATCGTTGGGGCTCTGCCTGATCTGGCTATTCTGCCCGTTCTAGTTATATGGTTAGGATCGGGGAATGTGGCCGCCATAGTGATGGCGTCTGTTTGCGCCTTCTTCCCAGTCTACTTTACTGTGAGAGAGGGAACGAAGGACATTCCTCACGATTACTTCAACGTCGCGAATGTTTTCAGATCTGGAAAGATCGATACATTCAGGAAGATTGTGTTTCCCGCAGTTTTTCCCTTCTTGGTATCAGGACTCAGAATCTCATACGATTTTGTTTGGGAAGTTATCCTCGCGATAGAGATTATCGCTAGGGTGACTGGAATCGGTACGTTTATCGACTCTTCAGCACATCAAGGCGCGATAGAGTATGCGCTTGCGGGAATAATGGCTGTAGGCGCGATTGCGCTGTCTGTCGACAGAGTAGCCTTCGGTCTACTTGAAGGTAGAATAAGAAGGTGGAAAGAATGATGAAGCAGATGGAAGTCGCAAACGTTACCAAGACATATCCTCATTCGGGTGAACATCTCGTAGCTTTGAAAGACATCACATTCAATGTCCACCAAGGCGAGTTCATATGCATAATCGGCCCGAGCGGTTGCGGAAAATCTACCCTATTGAAGATAATAGCAGGACTGGATAAGCCCTCTTCAGGCGAAGTAAGATTTGAGGGCGCACTCCTGACTGGACCTCACCCCAAAATGAGCATGGTCTTCCAATCCTTTGCACTCTTCCCATGGAGAACCATCCTGCAGAACGTCGAATATGGCTTGGAGATAAGAGGAGTCCCGAAACAACAGCGGCGAAATATCGCCCAAGAGTTCATAGAGCTAGTCGGCTTGAAAGGGTATGAGAATCTCTACCCGAAACAACTGTCCGGAGGCATGAAGCAGAGGGTTGGCTTCGCGAGAGCTCTGGCGACCGATCCTGAGATCATCTTGATGGATGAAGCATTTAGTGCAATCGACGAATTCACAGCTGAAACGTTACGGGAGGAAGTCGCAGAGATCCATGGAGAGACAGAAAAGACATTTCTGCTCGTTACTCACAATCTTCCTGAAGCAATTGAGCTTGCTGATCGAATCGTGGTTTTGAGCGCGAGGCCTGGAAGAGTAAAGAGCGTTGTTGAGGTGGGCCTTAGAAGACCACGGGACAAGACTGATTCCGAATTCATTCATATCCATAAGAGTCTCTTTCACCTTCTCAAAGAGGAACTTGAGAACAGTGTTATCCGACACAAGATCAAGGAGCTTAAGGAATTTCAGAAGTTGCACGACATCGAATCGAAGTGAAATAGCAGAGCTAACACCAACACTGACAACTACGAAGGAACGAACTCTTCTCTTAACCTAGCTTCGTCCCGCACTTGGCACAGAATTTTGCGTGAGCAGGGTTAACATGCTTACAGTTTGGACAGACTGACGTTGGCGGAGCTGCTATCGGAGGCGGTGGAGGCTGGGGAACCATAGGCGCAGGAGCCGGGATCTCGACTGGTTTATTCAACAGGATAACGTCTTCAATTGACTGAACGTTGCTCCAAGGAATTTCCACATCAACTCCCGTCTTCGCACCGACTATGAGTGAGATATCCTTCTCTCCAATGCTGATGCCAACGTCTTTTACAGTGCCAACTAAGCTTCCCTTGACATCAATCACCTGCATTCCACGGAATCTTTGACTCGGAACAAATTTCTTCTGTGAACTTTGACTCAAACTCCTTTCACCTATGACTCTATAGGTCTTGCATGCTTTGCTAATAATGGTTATGATAGTCGCCGCAAGTATATATGGAAGATAGAAAGGTATTAGAATGAATTCGCCGTGACGATTGCGATGACTTCAGAATTCGCCGTCGAGACCTTGGACCTCATGAAAGTATACAGATCCGGACCTATACTTGTGCCTGCGTTAAGAGGGGTAAACTTCAGAGTTCGACGACGAGAGTTCGTGTCGATCGTTGGGCCGTCGGGAAGCGGGAAGTCAACCCTTCTAAACATGCTGGGAGCCTTGGACAAACCTACCTCCGGTCACGTGTTCATCGACGGCGTCGACATATTCACACTCTCTGATAGTCAGTTAGCTTCATTTAGAAACAGGGAGGTCGGATTCATATTTCAAGCTCACAACTTGATAATGAGGACTTCCGTTATAAGAAACGTGGAGCTGCCCTTGATCGTCTCAGGTGTGCCTGGAAAAACTCGTAGACGTAGGGCAGCTGAACTCTTGGAAAGGGTCGGTTTGGGAGACAAGATCAACAGGAAGCCGAGTGAGTTGAGCGGGGGAGAGCAACAGAGAGTGGCTGTTGCAAGAGCTCTGATAAATGAGCCTGCCATAATCCTAGGGGATGAGCCTACGGGAAATCTGGACTCGAAGACAGGAGGCGAAGTTGTGGCCTTAATGCGAAAGATGGTAGAAGAACTCGGGACGACCTTCATTGTAGTAACTCACAACCCTGAGGTTGCCAACGCAACCGATAGAATCATAGTCCTTCGTGACGGACAGATTGAAGAATCCATCGATAATCCATTGCATGAAGAGGTTATATCGCCAGGAAAGAAATAGTGAGAGAGTATATCTAAACCAAAGAGGGAAACGCTGATGAGTAAAGCGATTGAGACAAGCGTTATGATCGCATTGATAATACTGACCGCATGTTGGTTCCAGAACGTTGGAATTGGCTACTCAGGTCCTGTTACGCGGTTTGCCTTAGATATAAACGGGAATCACCTTACGGCAGGGTTCAATAACACGGTCAAGATCGAATTGACCAACACGGGAGAGAACGTATACGACTTAGATGCAGCTTTGACTCTCCCTCCGCCATTGACTCTCTCAGGAGACAACCATTGGCGTGCGCCGTCTGTCAAGAAAAATGGCTCGTTAATGATTGAGGTACTCGTCTACGCACCAGCATCAGCGATAGGAAACACTTTCACAGCTTCTGTAGTTCTAAGTTACAAAGAGCTGGGCTACGTCTACTACACATCAGAGATGCATTCGATAGGATTCGTCGTTCACGGATGGGTAAAGATGGTTGCTTACGGAGTCACAGTAAGTCCGGAAAAAGCGGAGCCGGGGGCGGACGTTACTATCTCAGCGAATCTTTTGAATCAGGGAAACGTAGCGGCTATGTACGTAAACGTCACTCTTCTTTCAGCGGAGTCTCTTATACTCCGTGAAGAAAGCACATCTTACGTCGGTCAGATTGATCCCAATTCTCCAGCTCCTTTCAGTCTTATCGCTAGTGTGGACCCAAATGCCAAGAATGGAAGCTATACGATGAGGGTCGTCGTGTTCTTTCAAGATGATAGGCATCTGGTGCATTCATTTACAATCGATACGCAATTTGAAGTGGTTCAACCCTCTCCAAAACCTCCACCCTCAACGGGGATGCAAATTGAGGAATGGCTCTTGAAAGGCGGATGGGTCTACATGGTCGGAGTATTCATTGTGGTTCTAGTAGTGATTGTTCTCGTCCACCGCGCAAGACGAAAACAGTCTCCACTGACCATGGCAAAGGAACTCCCAAAAAAGACCTAGAAAGGATTTATGAACAAATGAATCCGTTCGATTTAATCGCCCTTTCTTTCGGCGCCCTCAAGGAGCGGAAACTGAGGGCCGTGCTGACCATAGCCATGGTTGTTATCGGAGCCGGCTTGGTAACCGCGTTAAATGGAATGACCACAGGGATGCTCGAGTACATGGTCGGGCAGTTCAGCACACTCGGCGCAAATGTGATAATTGTTCAGCCTTCGTCGTCATCATTTAGAATGACTGAACCGGTGCGTATGACTCTTGAGCGCATACCTGATGTTAAAGATGCGGTTCTCTTCATACAACAGACTGCAAAGGTACAATCTGGAGGCAAAACGAAGGCTTCCATTGTGATAGGAATAGACCAGACTAAGCTGCCGCTAATCTTCCCAACTATAGAACTTGATCAAGGGAACTTCGTTCCACCACACGACTCGATAGGCATACTTCTAGGCAATAAAGTAGCTAATCCGCCAGATATGTCTGTTCCATTCGCCAGATATGGGCAGTCGGTCACGATCGAATACAGCTACTTGGAAGGCCAAAAGATGACGACTGCGAAACGAAGCTTTCGTGTAGAGGGTATCCTTGCATACACAGGCGCATCAGCGATGTTCATTCCATTTGACCAAATGGCATCGATCTCCCTTGCTGCAGCCAACTCCTTATTCAAGAGGGGGGGCGGCTACGATGCAGCATTCATCATAGCTAATTCACCGGATCTTGTCGAAGACATCATGAAGCAGATTCGCAACATCTACGGCACTAGTGTTCAGACAATCTCCGCGAAGTCCATAATCCAGATAGTTCAAAATGTCTTGAGCATGTTTCAACTCTTCATGGGTGGCATAGCAGCGGTCTCTCTAGTGGTAGCTTCAGTAGGCATTTTGGCAGGCCTCTATACATCCGTAATGGAGAGAACTAGAGAGATCGGCGTTCTAAAAGCGTTAGGGTTCAAGAACTGGATGATTCTGATGATCTTCCTAAACGAAGCGGTCTTAATAGGAGTTATTGGAGGGGGCGTTGGAAATGCGGCTGGGGTAGTTCTAGGTTACGGAATGGCTGTACTGGCTGGACAAGTGAGAGTAGGTGTTACAGAGCAGATTCCGGCGGAACAAGGTCCAGGAATCATCGGCTACATCGCTCCAATCTTTCCTCTTGACGGTTTTGTGATGGTATGGCTCTTCTCTGTAGCGCTAAGCATATTCGCTGGAGTCTATCCTGCTTGGCGAGCGGCCAGACTCGACCCGGTCGTTGCTCTTCGCAAAGAGTGAAAACGCGTCTCGTGCCTCTGTGCGGCAGCCGCGTATCTCGTAGTCGCAAACAAACTTTAAGAAATATCAGCGACGAATAATATGCAACCTGCTGAATGGTGAAATGGAATGAGGCCTCGCCCTACCTTCGGGGGCATAATCATACTGATCCTCGGGCTGCTGTTGGCATTCTTTGGAACACAGATCTATGTTGAATATGTGCCTAAGCATGATGAAGGCCCCTTAATTGAACGAACTGTAGCTGTAGTGGACGAGCTGTATTACAAGGATTTCAGTACACGTGTAGAAGTGAATAGCAGTGTCAAAGATGTCGTCGTATCCGCGTACGGATCCGCTGAAAGTCAAGCTGGATCACCAGCGGATATCAACTTCTACGTGATGAACGACTCGAATTTTCTGAAATGGAAGCATAGGGAGAAAGCCGGCTATATCCTCACCTCAACTGGAACCGAGTTCAAATTTGGCTTTATCGTCAACTACACGGATACCTATCACTTCATTTTCGATAATCCTTCTCCGTCCGCTAAGAAAAGTGTAAACTTTGAGGCAAAATACTCTCGGACACTGTTAACACCTGAAGAGCGCGAGAACCGTGCTCTTAACTACGTCGGAGTAGTGGCGGCTGCTGCTGGAGTTCTGATCTGTGTCTATGGCCTAAGAAAGAAGCCTATCATACCATGGACGTGACGTAAAAGAGCTTTTTTGCCATCGAAAATGCTCCATCCAACGGCCGCCAACGCGAAGATTCAAATATGCTCTTCGTGTTAATCGTCTAGTAGAGTGTCCCTAGAGGCTGTTATGGAAGGATATATTGTATGAGCGCGTTAACCAAAAAGCAGATACTGGCAGATCGAACACTTGCAAACCTAGTAGGGGTAAGAGAGGGAACTCTGGTAAGCTACGCTCAGCTCACTAAGGGTATGCACGAATACATTAAGAAGAACAAATTGAGGAAAGGAGAGGAAGAGCTAGCTTCGCTAGCTTCTGCACCCCCAGCCCCCTCAATCAAGTACTGTTCTGCTTGTGGAGCTGCGTTACCGGGTTCCGCAACTTACTGCGATAGATGCGGCGAGAAGCAATAGGATTCAAGCGTGGTCTTGGTTCAAACGGTTTCGAGTTGCCTCATCATCAGTCTACCGACCTGAACGGCGAATCGAAGGTAAACCTTTCCGATTAGCTTTAAATATGCAGAGTCACCTCTACCATTGACTTCAACATTCTAGGCGGGAGAATAGTCAAATCATGGCGCCGTATCGCGCGGGAATAGTGGGGTACGGGGTCTATATACCTAGGGAGAGAATTGAGACCGAAAAGATAGTGAGAGAACGGGAGAAGAAGCGGAAGGATCTGCCGGATTTCCTTCAGAAGGTTAGAGATGGGCTCCTCCTAAAACATAAGTCTGTTGCCGGTTTATGCGAAGACACAACGACGATAGCCACAGAGGCGGCGGAGAACGCTATTAGGATGGCACAGGTCTCTCCTGAAAAGATAGGATCAGTTGTCGTAGGCTCGGAGTCCAAGCCCTACGCTGTCGGAACAATAGCTAGACACATAGCATCCTTCACAGGCATAGGACTAAACGTATATGTATCGGATATAGAAGGCGCATGCAACGCCGGTATGCAAGCTGTCAACTTTGTTGAGTCTCAGATTCAAGCCGGACTCATTGAGTACGGACTGGCTGTCGGCGCAGATGTGGCACAAGCGCCCAAGGGCGATCCTCTGGAGTACGCCGCAGGCGCTGGAGCGGGGGCGTTCCTTCTCGGCAAGAACGATCTCTTGGCAACAATAGAGGATATGGCTCCGTTCTCAAGTTTGACTATGGACTTTTGGAGGAGGGAGGAGTCCCCGGTGCCGAAGCATTTTGGGAGGACGACCGTTGATGCATACATTCAACATGTCGTCGGTGCAATGGAAGAGCTGCTGCGGAGGCGTCCTGAGCTGAAGATCAGGGATTTTGACCACATAACCTTCCATCAGCCGTCAGGATATATGCCGTTGAAAACTTGCAAGACTCTAACTCAGCCAAACATTGAGATTCTACGTGATAGAAGCTTAGAAGACAGAATAAGGCTGACGCCCGAAGATATAGAACAGAAGGTGAAGCCTTGGCTTAGAGTACTGGACACAGGAAACACTTACGCCGCATCAACTCCGATAGCGGTAGCATCGATCCTCGATAAGGCGAAGCCAGGAGATGATATTCTAGCTATCTCCTATGGTTCAGGAGCCTACACAATTGCAACATGGTTGAAAGTACAAGACGGAATAGAGAGCAAACGCGGTTTAATACCAAGTGTGGATAACTACGTCAATAGGACAGTTGAGATAAGGTTAGAGACCTATCATGCCCAATTGGGGGAGAGACTGCGGAGAGTTAGGAAACGACTAATGTTTCCAAGAATAGTAGGTGAGATCGAGCCGCTGGGCTCTGAATCGATCGATATTCTCATGTGCAGTGGCTGTGAGCGGATATACTACCCTGTACGAGATAGATGTTTGGAAGCGGACTGCAAAGGAGTACCTGAGAAGAAGAGTTTTCCGAAAAGAGCTCGTTTAAGGTCATTTAAGCGATTGCCGCTGAAAAAGATCTTTACTTCAAATTACGATATCATCAAACAAGGGAAAGTAATTCTTGTTGATTCTGGCATCAAAGATTTGGCAGCAGGCATCGAGCTTGAACCAGTCATAAGACGACTTGATTACGAAGGCAAAGATGGGTTGATAATCTACGGCCCATGTTACCGGCCACTTTTCCGCGATGCCTTTCCCATAACGACATAGAATCTATTCTTCAATTCCCTATGGAAGTCGAAGAAGGTAGTGGATTACCAGGAAGATACCGAGAGCAATTGTTGAAACGGCAATTTGCTGTCGTTCCTTTTCCACTCCACTAATCTCTTCATCCATTTCTAGAGTTCTGGCTTTCACTCTACCCCATCGGCTCTGTTCTATTGTTTTTCCAGCTCGACTTCTCCACACAGTTTGCAGTATTTTCCGTCTTGGATGTCGTAGAAGTCTCCAATCTGGTCTATGACAATAGTACTCTGGAACCTATGTCCAACAATCTTACACAGGAGATTCACTGTTCTTCGCCTGTCTATCCTATTATAACCAGCAATATATTAATGTTCCGAGACCGGCACATTGACGTACCGCCACATACACCAAACATTAACCTATCAAATGCTTTTAATTGTAAACAAAACCCAGTCTTGATGATCTAGGAGTCTTTCGTCATGAGCGACGTCTTTCTCACGCTTGAAGAGGTGGAGTTTAGAGAGCGTGTGAGAAAATTCTGCGCGAGGGAAATCGCGCCCCTATCAGACTTGATCGAGAAGATTGGTGACTATCCTCGCGAGATACTACGAAAGATGGGTAAGGAAGGTTTCCTGAAGGTTCACCACAAGATTGAGTCAGAAGGAAGCGGCAAGGGTCTAAGCTATGAGGTAATCGTAGCTGAAGAGGTATCCGCGGTCAGCGCATCCACTGAAATGAGCCGTTTGGCGTCTGTCACGCTGTACGGAATGCCTATAAGTCGATTTGGAACGATCGAACAGAAACGCGCCTACCTAGCCCCGGTTCTCCTTGGCGAGAAGATAGGAGCTCTCGGGGTTACCGAGCCTGATGTCGGTTCAGATGTCGCAGGCATGAAAACAAAAGCAGAAAAAGACGGCGAAGACTATTTGATCAACGGAGAAAAGCGTTTCATAACCAACGGAAGCATTGCAGACTTCCTCGTAGTATTTGCCATAACGAGTCCGGATGTGCATGCCCACAAAGGCATGAGCGCCTTTATTGTTGAATCCAGTCGGCCAGGTTTCGAGGTCGTGAAGGATTTCGAGTTAATGGGTATGAGAGGCGCGCGAGTCGCTCACCTAAGGTTCAACAACTTGAGGGTCCCCTGTGAAAACCTTCTGGGAAAAGAGAATGCAGGGTTTACTGTATTGATGGATGAGCTGGACAGCGAAAGAACTGCTATCGCCGCTGGGATGGTTGGCACGGCTCGAGCTGCCTACGAAGTCGCTGTAAAGTACTCTACTGAGAGAGTTCAGTTTGACGTTCCGATCCGGCAATTCGAAGGGATCAGTTTCAAGGTAGCTGATATGACTGTCAATATTGAAGCGGCTAGACTACTAACACTTCAAGCAGCGAGGAGGATTGACAACGGTTTGAAAGCGACAAAAGAGGCAGCCATGGCGAAGTTGTACGCAACCGAAACCGCGGTTGAGGTGACGAATGACGCATTGCAAGTTCTCGGGGGGATAGGGTATAGCAAGGAATACCCAGTGGAGCGCTATGTTAGAGATGCACGTCTCATGACCATAGGTGGTGGGACAAGCGAGATAATGAAGTATCTGATCCAGAGGGAGGTCTACAAAGAGTTCGGTCTATAGGCTTCATCAAACGGTGTTGAAGCGTTTTGGTCCTCTTGCTCGAGGAAGCGCATGTCGAGGCAATCGTGAGGCATTCGAACAGAGTCTTTCCGATCGAAGCGCCTGGAGTACTAATGGGAACTATTAGGACTCGAATCCGGATTGTCAAGACTGTCTAAGCCGCGGAGAATCTCGCGCGTTCAAGCTCTAGTTGCAGAATAGGTTCGGAGGAACTTTATCAGACATTAACTGATGGTGAAGAAAGGGGCGAAAACCTTGTTGGGTTCTATCACAGTCACCCATCTTGGGGCGCGGAGCCCTCAAAGCGGGACCTAGAATTAGCGTCCTTCCCTGAAGTCTCGTATCTGATTTACTCGGCAAGAGACCGCAAACTGGAATCATACATTTGGACAGACGGGAGATTCAAGAACGAAAGAATCACAATCTCCAAGTGCGAGACGAGGTCTAGACATCAACTAGCGATAGAATAGTTTAACACGAGGTCACGCACTGAATGCCCACCAATCTTACAGCCGAAGCGAAAGCAAAATGGGGCAAAGCAATATCAGCGAGAAATCCTCACGAGAAGATTCAAGCCCTTCAAGAATTTCTATCATCCTTCCCTAAACACAAAGGAAACGAGAAGCTAAGAGCTCAAGTCAAGAGAAAGATTGCAAATTTGCGTCTACAGCTAGAACAGATGAGAGCTCATAAAGGCGGGGGCTCACGACAATTCCTCATCGAGAAACAAGGGGTTGGACAGATAGCGATTTTGGGACTAACCAATGTTGGGAAAAGTAGCTTACTCTCGTCGGTTACCGCGGCGAAACCATTGATTACCCCGTATGAGTACACGACCCAAGAACCCGTCCAAGGCATGCTGCAGTTTGAGGATATTCAGTTTCAATTGATTGAGGTCCCTGCAATCAGGCCAGAATCGTCTTCGCGATTAAACTTTGAGAACGTCGGGCTTGAGCTTGGTGCAGATGCTGTGATGCTGGTTGTCGATCTATCAAGGGACTCTTGCGCTCAACTGAGCATCTTGCTTGACTACTTAGACAAGGCTAGGATCTCCTTAGAGAGACCGAAATCATCGCTTGAGATCTTGAAAGGGAAGAGCGCGTCGGGCATTCAGATAGCACTTTCCGGAAAACTGACAGATTGCACAGCCCAAGATGCAGCCGAGCTGCTTCAGCAATATGGAATTCGAAATGCACTAGTTAGAGTATACGGAAATGTGGGAATCGATGATCTTGAAGATGCAATTCTTGAAAGCACGGCTAGTTTCAAGCCCTCAATACTCATAGCAAACAAGAATGACGCTGAGGGGGCAAGAACTGAACTTGAAAGATTGAAGACTTGCAACGGAGGGAGAATGCGAATTTTGGCGACTTCATGCAAGACCGGGGAAGGCCTAGCCGGGCTAGGCGCTTCTCTCTTCGAAATGCTGGAGATTGTGAGGATATACACAAAGGAGCCCAGTCAACGAGAACCTTCTAGAGATGCGATAGTGCTCAGGAGAGGCGCCACCGTTGCAGAATTGGCTAGGCAGATCCACTCAGATCTGTTTCGCAACTTCAAATACGCTAGGATCTGGGGTCCAAGCGCCAGGTTCAACGGCGAGAAAGTTGGCATTAACCACATATTGATGGATCGAGATGTAGTTGAAATACACGCTAGGTAAAGACTCGAAATCGATTTATAATCATAGAGCTTCTAATTTTATTGGAGGCGACTTGTTTGTTTCCGGACATTCTCAACGAGGTTAGAGAGATAATGGTTACTGAAGTGGTGACAATAACTACCGACCGGAATATTACGGAGGCAGCGAAGCTAATGGAAGAGAAAGGGATAGGCAGCGTTATTGTCGTCGAGAATAGTAAAGTGGTTGGGATCATTACTGAAAGGGATTTCCTACGTTTGGCCGCAGCTGGGTACGATGTAAGAACAACGAAGATTGGAGACGCTATGACGAAACCGCCGGTAGTTTGCGAACCCTCTATGAAGATTGCAGACGCGTACGTCCTGATGAGGAATCGGCGAGTTAGACACCTTCCGGTTGTAGGAAAAAATGGAGCACTCGTAGGCATTGTAGGGTTCCGCGACTTAATCACACATGGACGGTTGATACTTTAGATGTCAACTCTCTTGGGGCGTCGGCCTTAGTAAGCGGCTATATGTAGCGAGAGATCTTGGGGAGATCTCTTCCCAGAACCTTCCTTGCACAATAAATTACTGCATTCGCAAATATGATGGTGAGTGAAGCCACATCCTCACCAGGCAGCCCTATTTCCAGCGCGTCCCTCGAATACATCACGTGAATATTGTCCTCGAACTCTGGGGCGTACTTCTGGAGAAAGTAGTAGATCTCGAATCTATCAAAAGGACGTAGCCCCAGAGTCCAAGCTGTTGCCTCATCAATCTTACAGTCGACCAATTTACCGCCCATGTAGTCAGCTACCTGGGAAATCTCCGAAGGAGTGAACTGTTTGACAATCTGGACCCTAAGCGCCATTGCCCGTTTGACGAGTCCTTCGTGAACCGAGCCTCCTTCAAATGCCGGGAGCCCAATGAGAGTCGATTTATCTATTTTCTGCAATTGCAGCACCTGATGGCTTAGGATTAAAATGACTAAAAAGTATTCGGTGCCTGCAGTATCGTCTCGGGAAACGTCTTTTCAGTTAAGGATTCTCGCCAGAATCAGGCTGAGCCTCTTCAAACACTATAGATTTCTTCGACTGAAAACAGCCTGTTATTCGAAAAGAAGCCTTTCAAGTCGCAGATCTCACACCAAGCTCCAACCTTCCTTTCAGAGCCTTCAGAATAGTATATGTTCATTGCTGCCTTACCGCATCGCGGGCAGATGTGATTCGTCACTTTCTCGAGATCTACTATCCTTTTCTTCCCGATTTGACGATTCTTCCTCGATCTTAGATGGGGGGACATCTGTCGTCGCGCTCGCTCTAAAAAATTAGAGTTCTGTTTATAAATGAATTATTAAGACAAGCGATATATTTCGGAACGCGTTATATTCTGAAATTCGATATGGTCACTAACTCTATAAAGCCGGTCATCGGACTACATTTTTTTCGTGTGTTTGCCAGGAAGCGCCCCCATCGAAACGCGTCAGCACCTTTTTATTCGATCCATATTGAAGTTACGAGCTATGAGACTGGATGTGTCGCTTCCGTTGGTCGTCTTCGCCGCCACCACAATCGCCATGGTGGCATATCCGGCTTGCGAAGGCCGGATAAGATCGCTGTATAAACATGAGAAGCTCAAAACACAAGATATCATACTCTTGATAATCGCCTTTTCCACAGTTATCACGATAACAGCGTTTGCGCCTCAACTGGCCTTGCAAGTATTCTTCGTGACGATATATTCCGTGGGACTGTTTCTACTTGCGTACACAGTCCGGCCTAAGTGGTACTTCGCTGTCCTTCTTCCTGCGACATTCATACTGCTCTATCTCTACCACTGGACGATCGTCGAGCTGGGTATTTTCTCCTTTACGTTTGTCATATTCCTGGCTATGGCATTAAACGGTTTCTTCAACTGGAAGACGTCCGCCCTCTTCGCAGGTCTGCTGACGGTGGTGGATGTAATTCACGTGTTTGGCACAAAGCTGATGATATCTTCAGCGATCAAAATCGTAGCGTTAAAACTGCCCTTGACGATCATACTGCCAACATTTCCTTCGCAGGGCCAAGTAATCATAGGGTTGGGCGATATTTTTCTCGCGATACTGCTTACACTACAGACCTATCAGAGGTTGGGAAGGAATCTCGGTTTGACCTGTTCTCTTTCGATCTCACTGATGTTTGTCATTCTAGAGGCGGTTCAGCTGAACTTTAAACTACAATTCTTTCCAGCTACCGTCACTGTCGTTGTCGGCTGGTTAGCGGCAGTTTGGTTGGGTAGGATGCGCGGTATGAGTCACCTAGGATTCTCCTTTAGGAAGAAGCCTTCAGGTTGATACTGAACTCACATAATGGTCGATTGACTAAACATGTCAGGTATAATTGAAAAGATTGAAAGAATGCTGAGTAACTCGGGGGAGACACAACTCAGTAAGATGAGGATGAACATCGTTAGAGTTCTGGCTGTCTATAAAGGGGTGTCCTGGAAGACAGAGCTATTTCCGGATTTAGCGAAACTTTTAGAGTTCTTGGGACAAACAGACATCATAAAGCCTCGAATTCTGGACAAAGCGCTCGGCTCTCTTTCATCGGACGGAATTATCACAGTTGAAGACAAGACAAGAGGAGCGATGCTGGAGCAGGGTGTCTACACAGATCAATTGATCCGACTTAATGACGTCGCGAAGGTGAGGAGTGCTCTAGAGAAAGATCCCGTATT
>Ga0315308_1000269_pt1 | contig 28512 bp, 27 predicted proteins | sample TDP3_MG_FD_203078 | JGI IMG/M metagenome (GOLD analysis project Ga0315308, IMG submission 203078) | Freshwater sediment microbial communities from Lake Towuti, South Sulawesi, Indonesia - TDP3 | ecosystem: Environmental > Aquatic > Freshwater > Lake > Sediment | place: Indonesia: South Sulawesi... | reverse complement strand
CTGCCAAGAAGATTCCTCAACTCAAAGACTTCTATCAAGATCACGCATCCTACATGGAAGCATGGAACGCAATCGAGAAAGCAAGACACCATCACGCAGAAAGACAATATGGACAGGCAAAAGAGCACTATGAGAAGGCAGCTAACCTCCATAAATCAACAACGCGATGGAACTACCTTAGCCCAAACTATCTAGCATGGGCTAAACTAGAAGAAGGAGAAGACCTAAGCCGAAGAGAACAAACCGAAGAAGCCAAAGACCTCTTCCAACAGGCAGCCCAACTGTTTGCAGAAGCAAAGAAATCAATCCAAGCCAAACTGGAAAAGATCGAAAGCAAAGACGAAAAAGAACTGTTAGTCAACCTTACCGAAGCTTCTGACATAAGAGAAGAATACTGCCTCGGAAGAATCGCCCTAGAGGAAGCAAGAATCCTCGACAAACAAGGCAACCATGCTGCTAGCTCTAGAAAATATGGCTCTGCAACAGAGAAATTCCAAAAGGCAACTGATGCCATGAAAGACGAATCTGATCGCCAAGAACTGAAACCCATAATTTGTCTCTGCCGGGCTTGGCAGATGATGACACGAGCAGAAGCGGAAGCCTCACCCGACTTGTACAAGGAGGCATCCAAACTCTTCGAGGAAGCCAAGGACCACAGCTTTGACGAAAAAGCAAAAATGCTGGCTCTAGGTCACAGCAGCTTCTGCAAGGCCTTAGAAGCAGGAACCAGATTTGAAGCTGTCCGAGATACGTCCCTTTATACATTGGCAACACAGCATCTAGAAGGTGCAGCAAGCTACTACCTGAAAGCAGGGTTCAAAAACGCCTCAGAATACGCTGAGGCAACTCAGAAACTCTTAGACGCATACTTGTACATGCACAACGCTAAAACCGAAACCGATCCAACTAAGAAAGCCCAATTCTACATGATGGCCGAAAAGGTACTTCAAGCCTCAGCAGGATCATACCTCAAAGCAAACCACCCTGAAAAACAAGAACAGGTTTCAAGCCTCCTAGAAAAAGTCAAGAATGAAAGAGAATTAGCCCTATCCCTAACCGAAATTCTGCACGCACCACTAGTAACTTCGACCACCGCAACATTCATAACCCCGACTCCCGCAGAGGAAACGCCCACAGGACTAGAACGATTCGAACACGCAGACATACAAGCAAACATAATAACCCGTCAAAAAGAACTCAAAGTCGGCGAAAACCTCAGCCTTGAAGTAGAACTCGTTAACGCTGGAAAAGGCCCTGCTCTCCTAATTAAACTCGCCGAAGTTATTCCGGAAGGTTTCGAGATAGCAGAAAAGCCTGAAATCTACCGTGTTGAAGACAGTTATCTTAACATGAAAGGAAAACGACTCGACCCTCTGAAAACGGAAGAGGTAAGGCTTGTTCTTAAACCAAAAGTTCAAGGCGTATTCCCACTGAAGCCGAGAATACTATATCTCGACGAAAACGGCAAAGCAAAGTCCCATGAGCCTGAACCAATAACCATAACAGTCAAAGAACTTGGAATCAAAGGCTGGATAAAAGGAGAAAGATAACCAACAAACCAGTTTTGCGAAAACCTTTACGCTCGTGCTGAAGCCATTGCATGGACACGCTTGGTGAAATAAACAAGTGTGTCAATGAGGGGGACGACGTTGAACGGGTTCTGTCGGGTTCAACGTTGCTTAATGTTTTGTTGGCGCGTCAATGGTTCTGTGGAGCGGAAAAATAGCTGTGATGATGAGTTGGTGGATGGTGAAAAATAGAAACGCAAACTTTATCCAACTTGCTAAAATTGATGGATGGGTGGGTTTCAAGCTCTCCAGTAGTTTATGTAGTAGCTCACAAAGAGAGTTACGTCGTTGTAGTCGATGTCTTCGTCTAGGTCAAAGTCTTTTTCGGCTTCGTAGACCTTCCTTCCAACGTAGGATGTAAGCTGTGACTAGGAACACAGTTTTCTTAATGGATAAACCATTCCTCAAAATCGAAGATGACAAAAACATGGTCACCTGATCCATAATCCTGAAAACTGACCAATACTATATGTTTATCAAGGTTGACTCTATGCGCAATTATGTTAATGTTGAATGTGTAGCCAGTAGCGTTGTCAAAGGTGCAGGTGTGAAAAGGGCTGTCTTCATATCCCCAGTTAAATGCAGGGTCTGGAATTACTATACCACTTGGAAGTCCTCCATAACCTGGTTCCCCCCAAACCAAATAAGCTTTCATCACTGTCTCATTACTTGTTAAGAGAAAAAAGGGGTAATCCCAACCACCAGGGTCGAGAACTCCGTTGTCATTTCTGTCGAAAACTAAGCCTAAAATGTCATCGTGAAAGGCATCAAAGTCATCATCGTTTATTTTAGCTACTATTGACAAGGTTTTACCCCAGTTTGGGTAGTTTACCCATTTGAAGTCCATTACAAGCCTTAGCTCACTGCCATTAACAATCGTTTGTTTGTCAGGTCCCCAAACGAAGGTGAAAGAGTGTTTAGGTCTGTCCTCTTCCTCAGTTTGACGACGAGACACCAACATAAGACCAAAAAGAACGTTGAGGAAAAGCGAAGCCACGAGGACGAAGGCTAACGCGAACTTTACTATATTCCTCACTTTTGTCACCCCAATAATTGTAAAATCAGAGAATATTTAAGATTGCCGAAAAAAATAAACCAAGGTAAAAGATCCTAGAAAGGCTCTCATTCAAAAAACACGCTCCATAGAAGGCGGCATAAAAGGCTGCACCGAAGCCTTCAAAGCCTTAAACCAAGACGCCATGGCAAGATTCAATGAAAGAGGGGAACTTGCAGCCTTAATGGAGGAACCGAAGCAACCACCGAGCAACTACGCGCTATCTGGACTCGTCACTAAACGTAAGGAAAGCCAACGCCCTGCTCAACGCAAACCCCATAAAACTAAACCAAGCTCTAAAGAAATGCAAGAGAAGATATACCCAAGCTGACTCCTAAACCTTGACACTGAGAATTTTAACTCTTTTATGCTTTTTTGGGCAACTTATCCAAGTTGTAGCGAGTTATTTCAACAGATACGCGAAAACCAAATTGTGGAAATTCTTCTCTGCCCTCAAAATATATTACGTTTGAATATCTCTTGATGTCAACTAGTTTTTTATCGACAAAAAATGTGAAAAAACGTCGTTGTTGGACGTGAACACTTGGTTAAAGAAGGAGGAGCCATGGAATTCACATCTTACGTGAGAAAAGAAGGAAGGATAACGCTTCCCAAAGAGGTCAGAGACGCTCTTGGCATTGAAGAAAGTCATCGTCGTTTATTTTAGCAAATATTAAATATTCTTTGATTTTACAATCATTGGGGTGACAAAAGTGGGGAATAAGATGGGTCAAGTGGGGATTTCTCTCCCGCGAGATGAAATCGTCCAAATGAAAACGAAGGCTTTGCGAAGAGGGGTTTGGTATAGAGTCCTAACTAAAGTTGAAAGGGCTTGCATAGATTTGGTGATAAGAGTTGTTGAGAGGGTTCGCAGTTTCGTTCTCCAGAAAATATTGTGTTCTATCTTGAAGAAACTAGAAGACGTTATGGAGAGTCAGGTCCTGCGTGTGATGCGGGAGATGGGAGGTAGCCTTGCCTTGAAGCTGAGTCGAATCGCTCAGGGTTGGGGCAATGATTCTGCTTGGCGTTGGGTAAAAGATGCAGGTTTCTCGCGGTATTTAGCAATAACCTATATGAATGCGCCATGATGACTGCTAGAGAACACACGAATGCTGGTTCAGATCTTTGCCTAGGTGTTAAGAAGTTTCTTATAGTCGAGAGACTTAAATCAGTTGGTCAAAATTCTCAGTCTAAGCCTAGGAGAGCTTGAACTGTGCTGAATATTCTTTACATTTTGATGGTTTCTGTGCTCTCTCTTCTTTACATTTGGAGCGTTTACAACATGCCGATTCTGGTCGTCGGCGTGAAACAACTGCGAAAAGCATGTAAGAGAGGAATGATAGCAATAAAGCCTGACTTGGGAAGACTGCCCACTTTCTCAATTATAGTTCCCGTTAAAGATGAGGAAAAGGTCGTGGGTCGGCTCTTGAAGTTGCTGTTGAATCTTGATTACCCGCCGGAAAAGAGAGAGATAATCGTGGCTGAGGATGGGTCGGTGGACAAGACCGCAGAAATATGCGCAGAGTATGCTAGACAGTATCCTGGGCAATTAAGGCTCATCCATCAGCATGTGTCAAGCGGCAAGCCTTCTGCCCTAAACTGCGCCTTAAGGCATGTGAGAGGAGAGATAGTTGGTGTGCTTGACGCTGACAACGTTCCGGAACGGGATATGTTGCTCAGGGCAGCTGAATATTTTGAGGAATCGTCTACAACTGCGGTTCAAGGTAAACAGTGTTCCATCAACGCATATGAAAACATGTTGACAAGACTCATATCTTACGAAGAAGCGGTGCGGTATGAAACCTACATTAGGGGAAAAGACGCAGTCAACCTTTTTGTGCCTTTAACAGGCAGTTGCTACTTTATTAGGCGAGGTGTTCTCGAAGATGTCGGGGGCTGGGATGAAGATTGCTTGTCAGAGGACATGGAGATGGCGGCCAAGCTGACGGAGAAAGGCTACAACACAAAGTTTGCGGCTGATGTGCGGTCTTGGCAGGAAAACCCGACGAGTCTCACTCAATTGTTTAGGCAGCGGACGAGATGGTTCAGGGGATCGATGGAGGTTTCGCTGAAGTATGGAAGGCTTCTTAGAAATCCGAACAGAAAAAGCATTGACGCGGAAATGACCCTGACTGGGCCCTACATGTTTCTTCCGTGTGTGTTTGGCTACCTTCTAGGATTGTTTTCTTTGGCTTTTCCCTTTTCAGCTGATCCAATTTTGACTTTTATGAGTCAGGGTCTCACGTTTATTAACACGGTTACTTTGCTTCTGATTGGAACGGCTCTTGTTTATTTGACAAAGCCTAGGAAAATTACGAATCTACTGTGGCTGCCATTTGTTTACGCTTATTGGATGGTTCAGAACCTAGTGGCTCTCTATGCGTTTGCTCAGATCATTTTGAAGAGACCGCGAAAATGGGTGAAAACGACGAAAACGGGTGTAGTTACTGCTCAGAGTCATGTTCTTCAAACTAGCGTTTAACCATAAATTTTTTCCTTTCATGGCTTTCTTGGTGCCCGTGGCTGTAAGGACTATACCGGAGATTCTCATGGGGCCTTACATAGTTGGATTCGACACGCTTGGCTACTACGTTCCAAATGTCTTAACGTGGCTGAGAGATGGTGTGAGTTTCTGGAATCTTATTGCAGTGGCACCGCTTTTTTATATGATGCTTATGGGGGTTACATCCATTGGGATTCCCATCGTAGTTTCCTTGAAGGTTATGTCTTCTTTGTTTCTTGGCTTTCTTGGTCTTGTCGTTTATTTCTACGCCAGAAAGGCGTTGTCTTGGTCACTTAAGAAGAGTCTGCTCGTGGCTTTGGTTGCAACTCTTTATTTTGTGGCGTTGAGAGTGTCTTGGGACATGCTTAGAAATGAGCTTGGTTTGATCTTTCTGTTTGTGGTTCTGATCTTTCTTCAAAAGAATGGAGTGCGCTGGAAGAACAGAGTGCTTCTTTCCTTGACTATGGTTTCAGTTGTCTTGGCTCATCCGCTGGTTTCTGTTGTTATGTTTGCTATAGTTGTGGCTACAATCATGCGCTTGCATCTTGACAGCAAATCCTTTGAGGTGCGGGGGCTTGTGATGAGTTCAGTTCCAGCGGTGCTGTTGTTTTTGGTGATCGTCTACGCAAACTATGTTGTTTCGTCAAGTTTTTCTGTGGTCAGTGGTTTCCCTGGGAGGGAGTCTGAGGGATGGTTGACCCTTTTTGGGTTCACCTCTTATTTTGACATGGTAGCGAATGGTTTCGGTTTTCTCTTGTTCTGTTATTTGCCTTTGTTGCCTTTAGTGTTGTTGGGTGCCAAGCATTTTCGTGGCAACCTTCAGATTAAGGCTTGGATTTTCTGGATTTTGGTTGCCATCCTATCCTCATTGATTAGTCCAAATGCCTTCCTTGCTGGATTTCCTTATCGTTGGACACTGATGCTTACGTATCCTTTGGCCTTCTATGCAGCAGAGGCTTTTGCGCACTTTCGATTGAACGTGTACCGAATAGCCGTCGGTTTGATGTTGGCAACCTTAACTCTAGGGTTTATCGCATTACCGAATGCAACTCCGTTTCCGTATTACACTTTGTTTCCGTATTATTTGCCCACATCGATGCTGCAGAACACCGTGCCGTCAATTGACAATCAAGACACGGTTAATGCGCTTCAATGGCTGAGAAGCAACATGCACGACAGTGAACGTTTACTTGCTCACGATGTGTTCTACGGTTGGTCCTTGTTGACTCTTAACAGAAGTCAGGTAATTCGCATCGGTTATGAAAATCCGGAGAAGATCGCGTTGGAAACGGTTCAAAATAGTTCTTTTCATCAGTTGTACCTGATTTGGTGGACTAATGGGAACGGGTGGCATGGGCAGCCAACCGTGTCCTCTGCTTTCGAAGAGGTCTATGAAAGCGGCAGGATAGCGGTTTACACTTATAAGCTAAGTGTTTATCACGTCACTTCGGATTCTGAAGACCTGAGAAGCATTAAATCTTGAACGGAATTCTGCTGGCAACGTAGTCAATGAAAGCAAACGGGGTTTGACCTGAAGCATGCCTGAAGGTTCTACTAAGGCCATTCTTGTGAAGATCAGGGGATATGTTAGGGAGAATTGGGGTGCTCCATTTATCATATGGTTCATGTTGCTCCTTGTGGTTGCGGCTGCTCTGTTGTCGATGGGTTTAGATTTCTTAGCCAATGAGGTTGCTGTCTATGCGTATTTCGCCTTGGTCGCTGGGGTTGTTTTGCAGATTGTTTGCTTTCTAAAGTATGGTGAGAAGAGCGAGAGCAAGAACGAATGAGTAGGGTTGAGCTGTCGTTTGTCTTGCCAGCTTACAACGAAGAAGATTCCATCGAGGGTATTCTTGACATGCTGGATCGTGTTGTGAAGGAAACTGGGCGGCGATACGAGATTGTGGTGGTAGACGACGGTAGCGTAGATGGTACCGGGTTGAAGGCGGTTGATTACGCTAGTAGAAATGGGCATGTGAAGGTAGTAAGCTACAAGAAGAACGTAGGGAAAGGATATGCTTTAAAAGCTGGTTTTCTGGAGGCTGTTGGCGACGCCATAGTTTTTGCGGACAGTGATTTGGAGGTAGACTTGGAAACGGTTTCAGGTTATGTTGACGCATTGCAGGATGGAGATATCGCTATCGCCTCTAAGTGGCATCCTAAATCGGTTGTGGAGATGCCTCTGATACGCAGGATTCTTGGTCATGGCTTCAACTTGTTAGTCAGATTATTGACTGGGGTAAAGTTGAAGGACACTCAGACAGGGCTTAAAGCGATTAGGAGAAAAACCTTTTTAGATATATTTCCAAGATTGGCTGTAAAACGGTATGCCTTTGACGTCGAGTTGTTGGCTGTTGCAAATCTCTACGGATTGAGGGTTGTGGAGTTGCCAGCAAAAATCAGGATGCGTGGTTTGTTCAGCTTCAAGGATGTATGGAAAATGTTCGTGGACCTTCTTGGAATAACATATAGGTTGAGGGTGCTTCGATGGTATCAACGAGCCATGCGGTAGTTTTAGAGCGATGCAGAAGATTAAGTAGTAAGAACGTGGGCTACAGTTTTGAGTGAAACCTGCAGATTCGTTTCTATAGTTATTCCTTGCAAAGAGATTGATGCTTACACGAGACAATGCGTTGACTATTGTAGGAAGTTGGATTATGAGGATTTTGAGATTCTTTTGCTTCCCGACCATGAGTCTGAAAAGGTTGAGGGAGCAAGGATTATTTCGACTGGGTGTGTGTCGCCTGGTAGGAAAAGGAATGTCGGAGTGGCTAAGGCGGTTGGAGATTTTTGTGCGTTTATTGACTCTGATGCATATCCAAGCAAGGATTGGTTGAGTAAAGCTCTCAAGTATTTCGATGACCCGCAGGTTGCTGCTGTGGGAGGACCAGGGCTGACCCCTGAGGAAGACGGCAACATGCAGAGGGCAGGCGGGCATGTTCTCTCGTCTTATATGCTGGGGAATTTGTCGAGTAGGTTCAAGGCTAAGCGTAGTTTTGAGTCAGATGACATACATTCTTGTAATTTCATAGCTCGGAAAACGGTTTTGCAAGAGGCAGGCGGTTGGAATGAGAAATATTGGCCGGGTGAGGATACGCTAATCTGCTTGGCTATCAAAAAACTTGGCAGAAAATTGATTGAGGCCTCTGACGTGGTTGTATATCATCATCGTCGTCCTCTTTTAGCGCCGCATCTCAAACAGGTCTCTAGGTTTGGGTTGCACCGAGGTTTCTTTGCGAAGAAGTTTCCCGATAACTCTCTCAAGCTTACTTACTTTGTGCCGTCTTTGCTTGTGTTGTCTTTGTGGGGGGGCGTGCTTGCATCGCTTGTCTATTCATTTTTCTGGAACATTTTGTTATTGTCTGTATTTGCCTACCTAGTCTTGAGCCTAATTGCAGCTGTCGTCGAAGTCAAGGAAGCCAAGCTGCTCCTCTCAGTTTGGTTAGGTATTTTGGCAACTCATTTTGTTTACGGCTTGTCTTTCTTAAGGGGTCTTATGAAACGTGATCTTCGAAGATGAAAGTTAGTATATCTTATCCGCCAATAGATTCTGGAAAAGGCGTACCACTGCTCAGTCAGAATAGGCAGTTTCAGTATTTTCATGAGCCAACGTATATTTATCCAATGGTTCCTGCGTATGCGGCTACCTTGTTAAAGGATGCTGGTTATGATGTTGTTTGGGACGACGGAATCGCTGAGGATAAGTCCTGTGGTCAGTGGTTGGCTGACTTGGAAAGGAATAATCCCGACTTGGTAATGATCGAGACTAAGACTCCTGTGGTGAAGAAGCATTGGCAGGTCATTGAGGATATTAAGAAGGCGATTCCAGAGGCTAGGGTTGTTCTGGTTGGCGATCATGTTACTGCTTTGCCGCGTGAATCAATGAAGAATAGTAGGGTTGATTATGTTTTGACTGGTGGCGATTACGATTTTCTGTTGCTGAATCTGGCCAAGTATTTGGAAGGTGAGGCTGAGCTTGAGCCTGGGATTTGGTTTAGGGAGAATAGGAAGATTAAGAGTACTGGAAGTTTCCGTTTGGATCATGATTTGGATGGTTTGCCTCTTACTGATAGGGATTTGACGAAGTGGTGGCTTTACAGTGAGAAGAATGGGAATTTCAAGGAAACTCCGGGCACCTACACGATGGTTGGTCGAGATTGCTGGTGGAGGAAGAGGGGGGGATGCACGTTCTGTTCGTGGCCTACTTTATATCCATCTTACAGGGTGAGGACGCCTGAGCTTTTGGCAGATGAGATTGGGATGTTGATAGAGAAATACGGGGTTAAGGAAGTTTTTGATGACACTGGAACGTTTCCAGCTGGAAATTGGGTGAGAAAGTTTGCTGGTTTGATGATTGAGAGAGGGTATAATGATGAAATAAGGTTCAGCTGCAATATGCGGTTTGGAGCGTTGACGAGAGAAGACTATCGATTGATGAGGAGGGCTGGTTTCCGCATGCTCCTTTTTGGTGTGGAGTCGGCATGCCAAGGGACGCTGGATAGGTTAAACAAGGGCACAAGGGTTGTGGGCATCACCGAGGAATGCAGGGTTGCTAGGGAGGAGGGGTTGGAGCCGCACATTACGGTTATGGTGGGTTATCCTTGGGAAAGTAGAGATGACGCGTTGGCAACTTTGAGGCTTGCGAGGATGTTGATGGAGAAGGGTTGGGCTGTTACGCTTCAGTCTACGGTTGTTATGCCTTATCCTGGGACTAGATTGTATGAGGAAGCGTTGGAGAACGGGTGGTTTAGAGTTGATCCAAAGGATTATGATCATTTTGATATGATTGAGCCTGTTTTGAACACGGTGGATATGCAGCCAGAGGAAGTTTTGAAAATCTGTGATGAGATTTACAAAGTGTTCTTGTCACCCAAGTATATGCTCAAACACTTAGTTAGGATACGGTCCTTGAGAGATGCTAAGTACTCTCTTAGAGGAGCTGCAAAAGTCTTAGGGCATGTGAAGGATTTCAAAGGACGTTGAAAAGCGCAGTCTCTGAGTTTCAGGGGAAAATGAAATGGATTTGCCGCTAGTTTCTGTGATAATCCCAACATGCAACTCATCAAATACCCTGGAAGCTTGTCTTAAATCGGTAAAGGCACAAACTTATCCTATCCGTGAGACGATAGTTGTTGATAATTATAGTAGTGACAGAACTAGTGAAATTGCGGAAAGCTATGGGGCAGAGATCTTTCTGCGGGGACCAGAAAGGTCTGCCCAGATGAATTATGGTGTGTCTAAGTCGAGGGGCGAATACTTCATTCGCATAGACTCCGACATGATTATGGATGCAGATGTCATTGAGAAATGTCTCAGGTTGTGTCACAGAGGGACTGAGGCAGTTATCCTTCCCGTTTTGCCACATCCAAACAATCTAGATAGTTTTTGGGTAAATTGCAGAATGTTGGAGCAAAAGATGCTCTTGGACGACATGTTTAATGTGGCTCCAAGGTTCATTAAACGCAGTGTCTTTCTATCAGTGGGTGGGTATGATGAAACGATTGTGGCTTGGGAGGACTATGATCTCCATAACAGGTTGATCAAGTCAGGGTGCAGCGTGTCTCTATTGCAAGACGCAGCTTTATGGCATCTTGGAGAGGCTTCTTCTTTGAGAGAAGTTGTCGTTAGGATGATTAAGTATGGAAAAACCGGCTCGTTAGGATTGTTCACAAAAAAGTATGGATCGATGGGACTAAGGCAAATATCAATATTGAGACCATCCTTCATTAGGCACCGACGTAACTTTCTCACCGATCCGCAACATTACATCGGGATGCTGCTTTTGAAACTCGTGCAGGCATGTTCTTTAATGATAGGCGTTTTGAGTGAGCATCTTCCTTAGTGACATGAAACGTTGAACAGACAAAAAAGTCAGCCGGAACCCTTTGTGTCAGTAGTGTTGCTGAACTATAACGGTAAAGAATTTCTGGGGAATTGTCTGAGCTCCATTCTTGAAAGCAACTACTCAAATCTTGAAGTGGTGTTTGTTGATAATCACTCTCGGGACGGAAGTGTTGAATTCGTAAAACGATTATGCAGTGATGAAGATCGAGTCACTATTCTTCAAAATGAAGAAAATCTCGGCTGGTCAAAAGGAAACAATGAAGGCATTAGAGTTGCTAAAGGCGAGATTATAGTGCTTCTCAGCAATGACATGGAAGTTGACGCGGACTGGCTAAGTGAAATGGTGAAGGTGATGAATTCGAACCCCGATATAGGCGTGGCCCAATTCAATTCACTTTCAATGTATGACCGAAAAGCGTTGGACTCAGCCAGAAACTTTCTCGACCCTTTTGGGTACTCTTATAGTTTCGCTCCTCGAAATTCGCAAGAAGAAGTATTCTTTGCTGAAGGCATGGCCATGGCCATCAAACGAGAGGTGATTACGAAGATTGGAATGCTGGATGAATATTATTTCATGGAGTATGATGACATGGATTTTTCTTGGAGAGCACGTCTTAAAGGGTATAAAGTCGTATTCGTTCCGTCCGCAATCGTCTATCACGCGAGAGGAGGTTTTGTTGGAGCCACCGTCATGACAAGGAATCCATTTAACATTACTACTTATGCCCGAAACCATCTAATCACATTAATCAAGAATTATGAGTTTGGAAACTTGGCTAAGGCTTTGCTTGTAGTGCTATTTTTGGACTTCGCTAAAGTAATTAATTATGCAGTAAATAGGAACGTAAGGGCTTTAGCAGTCTTAAAGGGTTTGTCTATGGTTCTTAGTGACTTTAGGATTGTATGGCGGAAGCGATTGGAAGTGCAGTATAGAATACGTAAGGTTCCAGACAAGGCAATTAAACGATCTATGACTCGGTTCAACATGCATGTTCAACGCTTGTTTCTTGCTTTGCAGGCTAGAGGCAAACGTGTGTTTTTAGCGGGATAATATTAATTGGTTAAGAAAATTAAGGTTGGATTGATTCCAGCTGCAGGTAGAGGAAACAGCTTAAATGAGTTACCGTTAACGCGAATACTTCCGAAATCAGTGTGGCCCATCCTGAATAAACCGTGATGAAAGTGTGAGCCACGTGTGGAAGAGGAGTTGCGAGAGGCAACCTTGAACATAGATGAGATTCAAAAATTCTATGATAGTGTTTTCTCTAAAGGTGTGTCATTCAAAGTTCCTAGCAACTTTTACTCTTGGGTATTAGACCTGTTGCAAGTGGAAAATGGTAAGATTCTGGATGTAGGATGCGGGGGAGGTTATCTATTAAGTTTTGCGGAAAGAAAAGGGTTGGTTACCTATGGGATAGACATCTCAAATAAAGCTGTAGACATAGCGCGAAAAAATGCACCTAAATCTGAGATTTTTGTAGGAAATGCTGAAAATCTGCCCTGGGAAGATTGCGCTTTTGATTACGTAACATGCCTAGGAAGCTTAGAACATCTACCGGACATTTCTCAAGGAGTGAAAGAAATTTCTCGGGTACTGAAAGAATCCGGTCGGGCATGTATCGTCGTACCCAACACCTTCTCTCTTGTTAATATCTGGAAAGTATACCAAGAAGGCGAAGTCGAGAAAGGTCAAATAATTGAGCGTTTTAAAACGAGAAGAGAATGGGAAAAGATAATCGCGGACAATGGCCTAAAAATCGTTAAGATCCATAAGTATAACTACTTGTTTTACCCGATAAGCAGGTTGAGTCACTTAATTTATCGACTTGCGGCTCCTCTCATACCACTCAACTTGACTTATCACTTCGCTTTCATAGGAACTAAGCGGAAGTAGCGATGAAAATGAAGAAAATTAAGGTTGGAGTTATTCTTGCTGCCGGCCAAGGTCGACGCATAAGCACCTTACCGCTTACTAGAGTGCTTCCGAAATCTTTGCTGCCAATTTTGAACAAGCCGATCTTGGAGTATGTAGTAGAGAATATGAAACAAATGGGTGTTGAGGATATATACTTGATCGTGGGATTTAAGAAAGAATTGATTAAGGAATATTTTGGTGATGGTAAAGATTTCGGGGTTCACATTAAATATATTCAGCAACAGAATCCGCTAGGAATAGCTCATGCTGTTGGGTTGACCCGAGACTACATTGACGAACCATTCGTGGTTATCCTTGGAGATGATGTTACTATTGCGAAGTCCTTGAGCAATTTGGTTAGAGACTTTTGGATCAAAGTTGCCAAGGTGGTTGAGGGTTTAGTCTTTGAAAAGAATATGAAGATATTGAAGCAGACTTGTTGTGTGGTATTAGACGAAGATCAGAGGGTGCTGGGCATTGAGGAAAAGCCGAATGTTCCTAAATCCAATGTACGAGGTTGTGGGATTTACATATTCGATCCAATAGTATATGATTACATTGAGAAAACGCCTGCATTGCCTCCCCGTGGTCAAAAAGAAATTACAAATACCATTAAGTTGATGGCTGTGGATGTTCCAGCTTACGGGTCCTTCATAGATGGTGTCAACATCAACGTCAATACCATGACGGATCTGCTCAGGGCAATGCGACTCCTTCTAAACTCAAAATCAAAGACGCCTGAGAGAATATGAGAGGGCTTTTCTTTGACTCGCTAGTTGAAAAAAGAGTTGAAATCTAATGAAACCTAGTAAACACCCTCTTTCCCAGTTCTTTAGGGTCTACAATTCTCCAGTAAGAGGCAATCGTAGATTTGGCCACTAAGTCGTGCACGGCCGCGGACATAGGTTGCGGTGATGGTGAGTACACATGCTTGATGGCTAGCCAATTCAATATCATGCGCGCACATCCCAATCTACAACGATTAACAGTATCCCGTTTCCCAACGGCCTTTATAAGATTGAAAGATGGCTCATTAAACACAGTGGCAAAGGGCCTATATCTTTCTGTAAGGTTTCTCTACAAATTGATGTAATTATGACAACTGACCCGGTATTGGAGGAGAAAAAAGCTTGGGAAACTATAACCATAGCGGGGCACACAGCTTTTGTTTATCCAGCGTCATTCATTGAGAAAATAAAAAATAACCTGAATGAAGTGCCTCAGGGCTATTTGCTTGAACTAGGATGTGGTTGTGGAGCGGGAGGCGCCACGGTTGGCAGTAATCATTGCATTGTAGGATTAGATTTTAATATTAATGACTTGAAAAGAGGAAAAGAGCGTTTTGAATTTATCAATTTCATCCTTGCTGATGCCGCTAGACCTCCTTTTAGAGATGATTGTTTCGAGGCCGTTCTTTCAATAGATACTCTACATCACATTAAAGATCTAGAGGGGGTTTTTGGGGAAATTTATAGAATATTGAAGGACGGTGGAATCTTTTTTGCTAAGGAGCCAAGCGCTTGGCATCCTATAGCACTTGCCTTTAATCTCTTGATCCACATTCTTGGCCGCAAAAGAGTCGCCCACTGGCACCTATTTAATCAATCGATCTACCTCATATTTGGTATAGGTTTTTTTACTCCCCATGATATTCCGCTCTCTGTGATTTCCTATGCAAATCTTGCGAAGAAAGCTGGTTTCCAAGATGGAAAACTTATTACTTGTTCAGCACTTCCCAGCAGTTTAATCGAAGAACATCATTCTCTTTCCAAAGTTAATAGTTTTCTTGAGAAATTCCCATTCCTTTGTGGGACTTTTCTTTTTAAATCCAGAAAAATACATTCCAGAGGGAAGTTAAAGAGAGGTTAATGCGCGCGCGCAAAATTACAATAAAAAATTCAAAGGCTCAGCTGTTGCAGAGTATCTATTTCCATAAGAGGGCACTACTAGATTTAACGCTTATAGCTTTCATAGGTTTAATATCTTTTTCCTGGTTTAGAGGAGATTACCTAATCAAAACAGGCGACGACACCTTTCCACTGAATCCTACATACGCGTTTTACACTAATTCTTATGTCTGGTATCACTTTCTTTCAACTGGAACAGTCGTTGATCCCCTTGCTTTAACCAGCATCCCATTCTTCTTTTGTCTCATGCAACTTACAACTGTGGGCATTCCTTTAGTTGCATTACAAAACGTATTTTATTATGCTACATTTATACTTTCAGGAATCTCAGCATACTTACTCACGGCATCTTTATTGTCTAAGAACAAAAGAGCAGCAGGTTTCGCATCAGCACTTTTCTATATGATGAATCCATATTCCCTCAGCGTCATATGGGCTGCGCATTATACAACATTATTATTCACCTATTCTTTTGCTCCAATTTTCATTGCCCTATACATAAAGGGAATTAACGCAAAAGAAAAAAGAAAGTACGTGATGTCGATAGGATTAATAGAGCTGTTAATGTCACCGATGTTCGATGATCCATCTCAAGCATTTGTCGTCTTATTTTTGATTCCAGTACTCTTCTTTATTTTCTATATTCTTATTGAGCGAAAAGATAAAGCAAAGGTTATGGGTGCGTTTCGTTTTAGCCTTTATCTTATATTAGTTTCGATTGCTTTGAATTCTTGGTGGATCTTGCCCGGCGTCTACCTAGCTCATGTTCGTTATGAACTTAGTACGAGTGCTTACTCCTCCATGAGCGTTTTTGTTTATGGAAGCTACTCCTCAACTATGTGGAATACTTTCAGACTTTTAGGGTTTTATTTCATATGGGCAAAGTGGTATCCTGTATCAATCTATGCATGGGCTGAAACGTATTCTTCTCCAGCTTTTGTATTCTTAGGTTCTTTAGTTCCTATTTTCGCCTTTGCCTCAATATTTTTTAAGGGTCGAAACCGATACGTTGCATTTTTCGTTCAATTATCCTTTTTAGGCTTGTTTCTTTCTAAAGGGATTGCCGAACCCTTAGGATTCATCAATATGTGGCTCTATCAAAATGTTCCTTTTGCAGCGGCTTTTCGAACTCATTTTGTTAGATTTGGTTATATAATTGTTCTAGGTTATACTTTTCTCGTCGGTGTAACTTTTGGCGAACTGTGGGAGCGTCTCAGGAAGGCTCAGTCTGCCTCTGTGTATCAGACAGATTTGAGAAAACCGAGTTCTAAGGGGAAAAATTCGTTAAAGGTTGTTACTATTGCTTCTCTGCTATCATTCATCATAATAGGATTTATTGTTTACAATTATCCTTTCTGGACTGGAGACGTGATATACCCGGGTTCGCAGTATCTTCCCTCGGCTCGCATACAGGTTCCCTCCTACTATACTGATGCAGGTAATTACATTAATGAGCAGCCGGGAGAATTCAGAATAATTGATTTTCCACCGAGAGTAGTCGGTACCTCTGCATACGCATGGAAAGACGGTTACATTGCAAGCGATCCCATTGATCAATATTATATTCACAAACCGCTTGTAGGTATTGGGTTTTTAACTAACATTGAAGAGCAATTCTTTGACATGCTCTCTACTGGTGAATTGCCGAAATCTTTCGGGAAAGCGTTGAGTTTGTTGGATGTCAAATATATACTCGTTCATAATGACTTCAATTGGTCTTTGGTATCTGCACCGAAAATCGCAGTCGGTAGCCTCGAAGGATTCCGCCTAGAAAAGACGTTTGGCAAACTAGACCTCTACAGAAACCAGTATTGGAAACCCTCCTTCCTCTATGGAACATCTAACGCTATTTTGGTTGAGGGAGCCTTTAATGACTTGCTTCAAATCACTGAGAGAGAAGACTTCAAGGTTGGAAAGGAGCTTTTGCTCTTATCCGAACAGCTTAACCCAAACATATTGCCAGATTCAAGTATAACTAGATATAATCCCATAAATGTCACCGTACAAGTATTTGATGGATGGACTGATCGAGTTAATTGGTTCTCCACATTCAATAACAATACTTATGCAGCTAGATATTATGCTGGTTGGAAAGGGGTGATAGGCACGAGTGGAGGAGATGATCTGGATATGATTATCTTTTCTTCACGCGATGTATGTCCATATGTCAATGCATTGGATGGCTCGGGAGGATGGGCTGCCTTTGATTCGACATTGGTTTACATAGTTACCGAAAATAATCCTTTGGTGGTAAACTCAATATTAGCCGATGGCAAACCAGTAACAGACTTGGTGGGGATCTGGTGGGAAACTGGCTGTAAAGGCGGGGCTACACGCCCTATTACATACCCAATTGCAATACCTTCACAACAAAGGGCGATAATACAAATAAATCACAAAGCCGACATTGTCAACCTCCTTATCGAGCCACCAGATTTTCAGATTCCGCTTGCAACAAATCAACCAACCATGACCTATCAACAAATTAGTCCGACAAAATACATCGCAAATGTTAACACCTCTGAACCCTTCTTCCTTGTCTTTAGCGAATCCTATCGTAAGGATTGGGTTGCATACATTGATGGACAACAAATGCCAAACGAGTATCATTTTGTGGCTAATGGTTTTGCTAATGCTTGGTACATTAACAAGACAGGCTCCGTCGCCATCACCCTAGAATTCTGGCCCCAGAAACTCCTCTACATAGGCTCACCAATATCAATAGCAACCCTCATCCTATGCATTCTGTACGTTAGCAAAGACAAACTAAAAACTACATACAAACGATACATCAAGAAAAACAAAACCAAAAACACGACACAAACCACACGCATAGTAAATGCCGTCAGCGGAAAATTTCAAATGACAACGACAATTGAATGGATCAAATAGCCACCGAACCCCAAATTAGCTTTGGACTTAGGTCGGTTACCCACACAGGTTCCACTAAACGTAGGAAAGGCTACCGCCCAACTAAACCCTTAAAGCTTAACCAAGCTCTGGAGGTAATGAAAAAAGAGAAGCCCCAATCTTCTTAATGCTGTATTTTTAATGCGTGCGCGCAGCTATCTTTTAAGTATGATACAGACAGTTGGATTCGGGATTCTGGGAGTCGACGGTTGACTCAAACCGTGGCTTAGGTAAGGTAAGGCGTTGACAGAGCACGTTAACACATGAAAACAGAAACCCGCCTCCAACACTCAAGAAGCTGATGACGGGCAAAGAAGTCGTAAAGCGCAGTTCTGCGTGTCCAACTACAACTGTTCAAGCCACAAGGTAGAATAAGGCGCTAAGCGAACGTTCCCTTCTTCTTCTGAAATTTCTCTTCCCGCAGACCCGCCAATATGTAGAGAACAGTATTGGAAAGTAACTCGCGCCTCAGTCCAAACTCGACATCAGTTTCTTGTAAGCCGTCAAAGCCGCGCGATTCTCCGATTCATCAACCTTGGCCTTCAACGCCCTCAACTCCTTCTTGACAATCTTCACCAGCCGCTCTGTTTCCTTATTCATCACTCAACATCTCCTCTGATGATTCATACCAAGCGTAACGATTTCTATATTTTATGAATCCTAAATACACAAAGAAAGTTTGTGCGGGAGATGTCACACCATACTCCGAAATTCAAATCTTCACTAAGTATTTTGGAGACGCAAGACTAATTGCCTCCACAACCGATGCAACTATAAGAGGACCGTGTCCAAATGGAGACCCGAGGCAACGCTGTCTCATGGGTTGCCGTACTAATGGCAGCCTCTTCACTGCTCACCATGCTCTGCCTATTCCAGATAGACAAAATAGTCCACAACGACATGTACAGTTACGGTCTTCAATTCAGTCTTCAATGGGCAACACCATACTGGACTATGGTAAGAATCGCATTCACAATGGGCTGGCTGAACATAATTGCAGCAATAGCCGTCCAACTCTACACACTAGCATTCAGACGAAAAGAAGTAGAAGAACTCGTGACCGACGTCGAAGAAGAAATACACAAACACGAGACCGCGCCCGCTGAAAAAGCCGAAGAGAGAAATAACCAAGAACCCAAGCCCACACAAAGCAAAGAGCAATCAGAAAAGAGTGAAGAGCGAAAGGAACCAGAGCCTGCAATCGAACAAAAAGAAACAAAACCACAACCACCAGAGAAAAACGAAGAAACCCCAATCCTTGCCGGCATCTCCGAAGAAGAAATCCCACCGATAACTGAAAAAACACCCCAACAGACTGCACCGTGTGCTTCTTGAGAAGTTATTATTACGTGTTCCAAGCGGAAGTCAATAACATCTGAAACAAACCAGCTCGCAGCCCAACATGGGTAGAAGAAGGCGCCAAGCGATTGTTCCCTTCTTCTGAAATTTCTCTTCTCGCAGACCTGCCAACATAGAGGAACAGTCATGATTTCAAAATCATAAAATGTAACTCGCCCCTCACTCAACTTATCCATCTGGGAACCACACACAATGCGCAACATCAGCATCAGAATAGCCGGTTACGACGTATCCCTAATACTCATCATCATGCTCGGCACCCTACTTGGCACCGTCGTCGCCGCAACATACATGTGGGCCACAAAAACCACCACAATCATAATCGAAGAACCCCTAACCATAACAAACTACCCAACCACACTACGAACCCGCCCAGGCGAAAACCTAACCCTAGACATAACCATCGAAAACACAGCCACAATCACCTACACAGTGACACTCACATTCACACTAAACGACACTGCATACCAAACCAACTACGTCACATTCAGCAACAACACATACACAGTGAACCCAGGAACAAACCAGCTAACAGCATGGATGCTTACAGTAAAAAAAGCCCCACCAGCAACCATACAACTCGCAACACAATTCTATAGAGAATAACCCAAAAACACCGCCACGGATAGCCAACTTACTCGTTGTTGCAAATTAGACCACAGACATCAACAGCAACTTCAGACAGCCACAGAACAAAGCCCCCGAATACACCGGACAATGATGAAACTGTGGCGCAATCTAAGATCAACAATTAAACAAAGTGTGCTAGGCATTTATGCATTCTTTGCCATTAGCTAAAATCTGAATTCTTGCGTACCCTAGCCTACCATCAAACTAAGAGAATAAGAAAGAAACAGCTACACTTGCGGATTCTCAGGACCAGAAGAATCACTAGACTTTTCAGTTGACGATTTGTCAGACATTTCTGCAGCGGGCTCAGGCTTAGCCTCAGCTTCAACATGTGACTCAGTCTCCATTATAGCAGACGCTGGAGGTGTCGTAGGCGGCTGAGAACTGGACGAAGCAGGCGTTGAAGGACCTCTAAGCCTTCTAACAAAGACAAATGAAAGCAACGCTCCTACAGCGGCAACAAGCGACAAGGCCAGAGTCGCCATATCCAAAGGCGGCTCCGAAACCGTCACCTGCGACTTAACAGCGCTAGCATCAACCATCACCGAACCCAAATCACTCGAAATAGTAGCTACATCACCGTCGATCGACACCACCTTAGCATTAATAGAATCCATACTGGTCTCCAAAGTGCCCAAATCCGACTGAATCGTAGCCACATCACCATCAACACCCATCAACCGAGCATTAATCGCCGTCAAATTAGCCTTAATAATACCCAAATCAGGCACAACGATGGTTCCAATATCGTCCTGAATGTCAATCAGCTTAGCATTCTGCTCAGTGAAGCCTTTGCTCAGAAGGAAGCTACCCGAACCAGTACCAAAAGCCTCGACCAGACTCGTTGAGTAATTCGCCTCAACTACCAAGTTGTACGTTCCAAAAGAAGCGTCGCTAGGCACCAAATACGGAATCAAGTACGAGCCATCAGCAACAAGCTTAACGCTTCCAGTCAAATCCTGCATCAAAGTACCGTTCCAATACAAGTTAGCACTGACAATCCAGGCATCCACTGGCTTCCCACCGAGGGAAGTCTCCACATAAAACTCAGCCAACTCACCTCTGAAATGCAAGGAACCAACATCGACCATAACATTCAATGGACTATCATCAATAATAGTCAAAGGAGCCGAAGCCAACCATACGGGCTGAGCCGGCGGAGGACCAGGCATCATAAAAGCCGCAACATTGTACAACCCAGGCGCAGTCACAGGCACAACAAAAGAATAGGCGAAATTACCAAAGCGATCCGCCATCAAACGCGGAGACATCCAAATCAAATCAACCAAATTAGTCATCATAATATCCTGCAAATACAACAGCACAGGCGCCCCAGGCATGAAACCCACACCCTGAGCGGTAACAATAGACAAGTCACTAACCCTATTAGGAGCCACCCACAGCATCGGCCCAGGCACTGGAAACATAAAGAGAGCGTTATTGCCAATGGCATCAGTCGCGTTAATCGTGTACAAGCCGTCAGGGACATCAGGAACAAGGAAAGGAACCTCAAAATAACCCGAGGAACCAGTCACAACAAACGGATACGGCGTAATATCTAAAGAACCAAACAGCAAGGTCACATTAACATCAGCCCCAAAACCATAACCCACAACGATAAATAAACTACCCGGACTGTGACTGCCACTGCTACTGAGCGGCCAAACCATCAAACTTGGAACAACCCTAAACAGCGCAGAAGCAGAAGCCCCAAACCCATCTGTCACATCCACAGTATAAGTTCCATTGGGTCGATAGGGAACATTGAACGTAGCCGTAAACGAACCCATAAAATCCGTATGAGGCAAAGGCAAAGGCGACACATCAACCGCATCAAACAAAATCGAAACATCACTATCAGAATTGAACCCATCACCCTTCACAGAAACAGCGGTATTTACGCCGCCCTCAACAGGACTCAAAACAATCCTAGGCTCAACACTAAAAAACACCCAAGCAGAAGCATTGCCCGAAGCCACATCCAAAGCCATGACTGGATAGGAATCAAACGGAATAGCAGGAACCAGAACATCAACCGAATAACCACCAGACTCGTTAGCCACGGTCGAGGCGACGAAAATCCCAAAAAAGTAAACCCTAACCTCACCGGCTACAGAAGCATTAACACCACTCACATTAATCACGCTACCCACAGGCGCACTAGCTGGCGAAACATTAATAGTCAAAGGATCAGCCCGTACTGGCGCAACCTGAAAACCAACCGCAAACGCCGAAATCAACAAAACCAACAAACCAACTCTAGAAACCTTAACAAACACATTTGACCAAACCATTCCACCAATCCTCCACGATTCAACTCTGAACCAAACAAAACCACAATCAACCCAAACCATTAAAGTAACTTATGAATCCAAAATTCATGTTCAGACCACGCCAAACAAATCAACACAAAAAACACACCCTCCCATGAAGCAAACAAACTAACCAACACAGAAAAATGCGCACAACACAAGCCAATCATCCAATCATCTACAACAGACCTTTCTTCTTCTTTCTCAATGCTTCTTCAATCTCCCCCCTCAACTGCGCGTTGTCAAGCTGTTTCAACAAGTCAAAGATGACCCTGAACAGTAATCTCCTGTTCATTGTCGCGTCTGTTTCAAGATCACTTAATCGTTCTTCTAAGACCATTTTCCAATCCTATCTCTGGCTTCCATTAAAACCAAAAACAAACACAAACCACCATCTCCTTTTTTCTCAGCAAAGAAAGGAAATCTTTTAACAAACAGGAAAACAGCAGTTCTAATGGGTTGGTGTGCTGGTCGTAACCCGCCTTTATCTGCTTAGTAATTTCTGTGGATTGTGTTTTTTGCTGAGGTATGTTTTCAACGGGTTGAGTTTCCATTAGCTTTCACCTCTTGTATAGTTGTCTAGGGTTTGGGTTTGGGTCTGGGACGCCTCTAAGTATCCTCTTAGGTCTGTGCCTTTGAAGAGGGCTTTCAACAGAGGCTGTGGTTTTGCGTTCCTTTTGGGTCGGCAGTCCTTTTCCTTGGGGGAAAGGTTTGCCTTTAAGCAATCGGATAGGGGAATCAGAGAGCAGAAAGCAATGATATGCAATTAGGTACTTGCTGATTATTTTATCATTACTTTATTTTCTTCTATTAGTGAATTATTTTTTAGCTTGATTAGTTTTATATACAAGTAATGTTCAAAATAACAATTGGAAATGGCGGTTCTTATGGTCCAAACTCAACCTCCAACTACTCCTTCAACTACTCCTACACCTCCTCCTAGCCCAGAGAACCCTATTAGGAGTGATGCGAGATTCTGGATAGCCTTTGCAATTATTATTGGTCTGATAATAATTCTGATGATTGTGGTGGCGCAGGCGCAATATACTCAGGCATCAACTTTAGCAGGGATATTCAGTGGATGGATAACATCAATTGTAGCTTTTTACTTCTATGGTCAAACCACAACTAATGCTCAGAGCCAAATCGCTCAATCACATCAAACGGCAACTAATGCTAATAGACGAGCAGACGCTTCTGATAATAAGTTGAAAAAGGTCTTAGAATCCTTGGATAGATCAGAAAAGGTACAAACGGCTTTATCGGCTCGACAAACTAGGGGGTTAACCCCTGAAATGGCTCAACAAGACAAGCTAGATGCACACCATAGAACTTTGCAGGAAATAAAGGAGATCCTTAGTCAACCTTAACCCTTTTTTTATTTTTCAGTTCTTGGAAAAAGGATACATTCCGGTATCAAGATCAAACAGAAAGATGACCGAGATTAAGACTTTATGCACACACAAATCAGCGCACGCAGAGCTTTCGTGATGAATCAAGTTTTATGGAAAAATAGAAATTCTATAAGTAAAGGAATAAAAAAAGGAGGGATTATTTGCGTTTTTTTTTGAACAGTTGGATTCCTCCGATTGTTGTGACATATTGGAAGCCTGCTTCGATTAGTTTGGTGGCTTAGTTTGCGGTCGTTGCGCCTGCTACTGTGTATTCTTCATCAGCGTAGTTTAGTAGGTGCATGTATCTTTGAGTTGTTTGGAGTTTCTTGTGTCCAATTAACACCATGACCGTTGTAGGGATTGTTTATGTCGTACAGTTTCTTGGTGCAGAAGTAGTGTCAGAAGTCGTACAGTCTGATTGTCCTTATTGATGGGTCTTTCAGTTTCTCGGCTAATTTGTTCCTTAACTTGCGGTATTGACATCCGTATTGGTCGGCTGTTACATTTCCAAACAGTTTGTCGTCGGTGTTAGGTTGTTGACTAGTATTCGTTCTTGGATTTTGGCTGTTAGGTTTGCGCTCATCGGGATTGTGCGGGGGTTTCCGCCTTTGGCTGTTGTTGGGTTGACTGTTTTGTGTTCTAGGTCTATGTTCTTGACTTTGAGTCTGCATAGGTCTACGGGTCTTAATCCTGTTTCTTTGCTCATTTGCAGTTTTGTTCTGAGGGTCTTCGGTGCGTTGGCTATTAGCATTGATAGTTTATTGTTTGTTGGGAGCGCTATGTTCTTTGCGTCTTGTGTGTATCTCGGCATGTTCCATTGTATCTCACTGAATTTACTAAATCGGTTGTAGGCTATGATTAAGTTCTTTTTGTGTGAGTCGGATACGCTCATGGTGGCGATATAGATTTTACTGCCTCTGGTTGTGTTAGTGGGGCGTGTTTGTTTAGGTAGGTCAAGGCTTTTCTCGTAAATTCTATTGTGTCGTCGCTCTTCTTGTCTGCTTTCATGGAGTAAAATGCTCGGAATTGTATCGGTATTCATGGTTGACGATGGTTATACCAACGATTGCCAATTGGATTAGGCGAGTACGCATGAACGCCGTTTAGAGAGAGTTTTTAGCATAGAAAATTTGTTCCAACCAACCAACTCGATAGGATAGAAGGTAATAAATAAATCGGAAGTTGCAGATAATGGATAACCATGTCCTTGTTATCAGAGAAAATAGACCCAAAGTTCGTGAGAAAAGCATTCCTTGTCAAATTTGGCAACTGTTACATCAGACCAAATGACACTAAAGAAAAATTCGATGTGAAATTACTAATCAATAAGATTAAAGATTGCCTGAATGCTTGTCCTTCAATCAAAAGCGTAGAAATGAAAACTGTCCCACCTATGGCGGATTTCGTCTGCTATACTAGAAGGCACTCTGAAAATCCTGAAAAGATTGAAGCAGTAGAATTCATTCCTCTAATAGAATCCAAGGTCGTTCTGCCAGTGAAAAATCAGAAGTTACATGCATTGTACTCTGCTCTGTACGGAAAAGGAAACATTGATGCAACTGCGGATTTTGGCATCTTATACAATGGAAGTATCTACGCAATCTTCAGGGTCATCGACTTCTCGAAGAATATCCATGATGGTGGGCCAGACATAAGAGGGCTCTTTTTTGAGTTGCTTGAAAAAGAGTCTTCATGGGAAATCAAGAGCGCTCCGCCTAATCCGTTAAGACAAGAGGTTTATTTTGTGTACCTGCTTGAGAAGGAAGAGACTCGGGAATATGTTGGAAAGGTTTTCGTAAAAGAGAATGAGGTCTATTTTCACTTACCTGAAAGCGAAACGCGACATTTTGAAGCACTTCTGAGTAGTCTCGTGGCAAATCCCTTGGCACTGGGTAACTTCTACGAAGCCAGTGACCAAAAGCAACAAGTAGAGCATATTGCCGAAGACCTGAGCGAGACACACAAGTCCATACAAAAAGTAATAGCAAGTTTCTTGAAACTCAGATTCATTGATGTGTATAATCATTACAGGCATTCAAGAGAACTCGAGAAATTAGTCTCTCGACACTACTCTTTACTGTTAGACTACAGTAACAAAACCGAGAGGCTTAGGCACTCCATTAGACATGTTGAAGACCTTATCTCCGATGATTATATTCTCAAAAATTTCAAGAAACAGTTAATGGAGGACCTTGTATTCGAAGCCGTCGATGTCGAGACACTCACAAAATGCGCAAGTTACGCATGTGAGGTCGTTCAAAGGTCGTATACCACAAAAATAACTCTGCTTGGAGTTCTAATAGGTGTCATAGGTACGGCAATCGGAACACTGATTCTGCAATTCATAATACCGTGAGTCATAAGAAGGATAGAGTTTCTATCGACAGCGCGCACATCATTCCAGCGCGTGCTGAGGCGCATTAGGAAAATTGATGCGTGCGCGCGCTGTTTTAAATCCAGACTTGGTAATAGTAATTCGTTGATTAAAATGCCAGAAAGAATACGCGGATTTATTATTTCTTCATACTGGGCAAAATGGCGGTCTAAGAATGCGAATCACACAATAGACCGAATAGAAGAACTGAATGATTCAGAGTATTTTGACCCTGAAAGATACTTTCCCTTATCTCATCTGAATCTCGCTGCTAGTCTCTTTGGCAAGGGCGAAGAATTTGACTACGCTTCTATCTTTCATTCAAGTTCTGCTCTTGCTTTAGGTTTACTCATAAAACTGAATAAGAAACTAACAGCCGAAGAAAAAGAAAAAATCAAACGCTTGGATTTCAAGACTTTAATCAAAAAATGCAGAAACAAGGATTTGCTTGATGAAGAGCATTACAGACTAGCTGAAGACATTCGCAACATTAGGAATTGCTATGTTCATTTTGAAAATATGATGGCATATTTCAATAAACTTCAGGGCTACCTTAAAGATAGAGAGGGTGTTCTGAAGACATATAAGACTAAAGAAGAAAGAAAAATCGTTGAGATTATTCTAAATTCACAATTAGCAGAGACGATATCTGTTCCTGATATAACATGGGTCGCCAACACTAGTGCTGTTAGTGTTCTTGAAAACCGTCATGCAAGCTTTGCCAGAGCACTAATCAAAATATTGGCTGAAACCTTCAAGAAGGATTTGGAAGCGAAAAAAGTTAAGAGAACATACCAAGGATTTGAAGGGCTGTTTCTAACTACTGCTGATGCGTCATATTGTCTGAACAAAACAGCTGAGGCCCTCACTTATATCGGAATTCTGCCAGAGGAGAAAATCCATTAATGAACTATCCATGCTCTCACATTGTCCAAGGAAATAGTGCGCGCGTGATTCGTGTCCCCATTGTGGGCGTTATGTACGTGCACGTTTAGAACGCCGTGGCTGTCGAGAGATGCGCGCACAGGTCTTAAAGAGGGTCTTGATGATGGCTTTGTTGCTGTCGTGTTCGCATCGGCTTTTCACGGAACGCGGGTGGTCGGAGCGAGAGCGACGACCCAGAGTTTTGCTGAGTAAAAAGAGGGGTTATTTGTTTAGTCAAAAGGAGAGGACGTGATTCTATGCACGCGTTGGGTTTGAGTCTCGGGTAAGGGAATCTGATTTCGATTTCTGAGCACGTCTTCTTCTTTCTCTTTCTTGTTCCACAAGCATGACTTTTCTCAACCCTTCGATATACTCATCAATAGAGCATTTCGCAAGAGATTCGCTTTTCATCATTTCTCTACAAGCCTCATTGAAGCTCTCAAGTTCCTCGTCATTGATTGTTAATGAGCGTGTTTCATCTGTTCGTTTGTCTTTGATTCTGATTTTCTGCGTCCCATTTTCCAGCCGAAGGAATGATTCTTCAAATGGATATTTTCTGTCAAATTCCCGCTCTGCCTCTTTCTCCTGCAAATAGCGTATATCATCCTCACTCAATCTGAGATAGTCAACATGTCTTCCCAAATGCTGTTCCTGAAACAATGCTTCATGCTTAGTGCATAATTTGAGGAGCTCGCCTTTGTACTCTCTGTACCTACGAGCGATTTCCTCGCATCCTTTGACATCGCACTTCCATGTGTGTCTTGTCCACAAATTCTAGTCGATCATCTAATGTTATGTTTGCAGATTTAAAGATAGTAGCGGAAATAACACTTCTAACGTCAAGAAAAAAAGGGAATTGCGGGGCTTATTTGCGTTTTCTGAATAGTTTGATTCCGTCCATTTCTGTTACGTACTCGAAGCCGCTTTCAATCAAGTCTGTGGCTTGTTCGACGTTGTGGGCTACTCGGCAAGTGTAGTTATCATCTTTGTCGAATTGTAGTAATTGTGTGTAGATCAGGGTTGTTTCGATTTTGCGGTGTCCCATTTGTTGCTTGGTAAATAAGATGTCTCTGGTTTTGTGGTAAGTCATAGTTGCGAAGAAGTGTCTTAGGTCATAGAGGCGTATGCTTTTGATTGCGGGGTCTTGTAGTTTTTCGGCAGTTCTGTTTCTGTATTTGCGGAATTGCGCGCCATATCTGTCGCTCGTCCATTTTCCGAATATGGGTTCATTGATGTCGAAGTGTCGCGAGGCTAGGTACTTGTTCAGCATATTGAGGGTGGTGTTCTTGATTTTGAGGACGCGGGGCGCGCCGCCTTTCGCAGTTGCGGGATATATCGCGCCGTTCTGAAGGTCTAAATCTCTAAAGGTGATGCGCATTAGTTCGACAGGTCTCAGTCCAGTGTCTCTTGATATCGCGATTGCTGTGCTCAGTTTAAGTGGGGCGTTTGCCATTATCGCTTCAATCTTGGCTTCTAGTGGAATTTTTGGGATTTTGTGGGCTTCAAGATATTTCGGTTTTGTCCAAGTGAAGCCGTGTAGTTTGACGTAGTGTTCATAAGCCATTATCAAGTTCCGTTTGTAGCCTGTGTTGCGGTCATAGGTTGCCACAAACGTTAACACGGCGTCGGGGTTGTCAAGGTTGGCGTGTTTTGCGAGAACATAGAGGCATTTGGACACGTTCTTAATGGTGTCGTCTGCTCTGCCTTTCTTCTTGAGTTCCCATAAGACGTTAAGAATCTTAGGGTTAGAAGGGTCGGTATTCGGGGTCAAGGGGTTGGTGTGCTGGTCGTAACCCGCCTTTTGTTCAACGACGGCATTCA